>Ga0114922_10000742_pt1 | contig 31404 bp, 28 predicted proteins | sample AartaG_FD_100975 | JGI IMG/M metagenome (GOLD analysis project Ga0114922, IMG submission 100975) | Deep subsurface microbial communities from Aarhus Bay to uncover new lineages of life (NeLLi) - Aarhus_00045 metaG | ecosystem: Environmental > Aquatic > Marine > Oceanic > Sediment | place... | reverse complement strand
GACAGGATCGTGGTGGGAGAGATAAGGGGTGTAGAAGCCATAGATGTCCTTCAGGCTATGAATACAGGGCACAGCGGTTCCATGACTACTGTCCATTCCAACTCACCAAGAGATGTGATTTCAAGATTGGAGACAATGATCTTAATGTCAGGCTTAAACTTAAATCCCGCTACTGCCAGGAGGATGATTGCATCATCGGTAGATATGATAATTCATCTGGGTAAATTAAAGAACGGCAGGAGGATTTTAGCGAGAATAAGCGAACTGAAAAATAAAAATGAGACTATCGGTAATAATACTGTTCTGGAAGTAAAAGATGTCTTCAGATACAGGGAAGAAGATGATATTGAAGATGGCGAAAGGCAATACAGGGGAAATATCATCCATACCGGTTATATACCTGATTTTATGGACAAGGTCAAAGGTAAAGGATTTAGTTTTAATTTTAAAGATGAAAAACTGGATTGAAATACTGATTTCTATTACTGCAGCACTTGCTGTCATCTTTCTTTTTTACGGGCTTAAGAAGGCAGCTTCTGGGGTTAGCCTGAAAATCAAAGCTGCAGGAAGAAAGGCAGATCACAAAAAATACAGGCCGGAAAGATTTTTTACTAATATATATGGTACTAAAAAAAAGATACTGTCGGTAATTGTATATGCTGTTTTAGTATCATTTTTTTATCTGCTGTTTAAAAATTTTATCTTCAGTCTACTGGCCGGATTATGCCTGATGATTTATCTGATGGATTTTTTAAGCGGACTTGAAGAAAAAAGAAGAAATCTGCTTAGTATTCAGCTGGTGGAGTTTATAAGCAGCATGACAGTGCTTTTAAAAGCTGGAAAAACAGTAAGGGGTATATTTATAGATTCTGCAGATTGGTTTAAGGACCCGCTGAAAGCTCATTTATATGAAACGGCAAACGAACTGGAACTTAATTCCACACTGGATGAAGCCCTGGATAGATTTTCAAAAGGCTGCAGGAGCAGGGAAGTCGATCTTCTGACCAGCTCATTAAAGATTAACAGTAAGATAGGAGGGGATATAATATCTATGCTTGACGCTATTGCCGAAAGGGTGCGTCATAATTTAAAAGTAAGGTCTCAGATGAAGACTATGAGTCTTCAAAGCAGGTATTCCGGCAATATTATTTCTTTATTCCCTATCATTGTTTTAATTGCAATGTGTATTTTTATGAACAGGACCGTACTGGATTTTTTTTCTACCGATATCGGTATAGTATTGCTTATTGCAGGCGGCGTTCTGGAGATTGCCGGAATAATAACAATAAAAAAAATTGTTAGTTTTGGAGACTGATAAGATTTAAATTATGTTTATATATTTAATCATATTCTCTTATTACTTATTTTTGTGTGCGGGTGTATTTTACTTTATTAAGGTTAAAGGCTATTACCATTGTGCAAAGATTAAAAATGGTTGTAAAGCTAAAAATGCTCAGGGCACATTTGTAAGTAGGATCAATTATTTATCCGGCAAAATCGGGAGATTTTTTATCGGTAAATACCGGATCTTAAACAAAAAAGAAAATATGGAACTTTTTAAATTGTCAGAAGCAGAAAACAGAGTATTTCTTACTCCTGATTCTTTTACCGGATATAAAATAATCCTGTCCATACTTTCTATGATTGCAGCAGGTTTTATAGGTAATAATATAATAAACTCCGTAGTCCTGGGTGTTATAGGAGGAGCAGCAGGGTATTTTATACCGGATCTTCTTCTTAGAAGGCTCAGGTACGCGAAGAAGAGGGAGATAGAAAGGGATTTACCCTATATCATTGATCTGTTGTCTATTGCTACGCTGTCAGGACAAAATATATATAACGCTGTAAAGATCGTGATTGAAAAATATAGAGGGTGCATCTGCGGAGAGCTTTCAAGTTTCATAAAAGATATAGATATTGGTGTTGGGAAATCCGAAGCTTACAGGAATTTAATGGAGAGAAGTGATTCAGAGGATTTTAAGAATTTTGTTTTTCTTTTGGTTCAGGCAGAAAAATATGGTTCTTCCATAAACGAGATACTGAATCAGAAATCCAGGCATATGAAGTTTAAGACTTATCAGGATCTTGAAAGAAAAGCTAGGAGGATAACCATATTGATTTTGTTTCCACTGGTCTTTCTGATACTGCCGTCTTTTATTATATTAGTAGGAGGCCCCCTTATATTTTCGATGGGAGGAAATTTCCTGCAGTTCTGATAATTTTAGCTATAAATTTAAACACCCCGGATATATTTTATCCGGGGTGTTTGTCTAGACGTCCGTAAGCTATATAAATTTAATCGATCAGTTCATAAATACTGTGGTGACTACTCTTCTGCCTCCTCCATCGACTACTCCAATTCCAATTTTTGAATATACGGACCTTAGTATGTTCGCCTTATGGGTAGGGCTAGCCATCCAGGCGTTTGCAAATGCTTCGGGAGATCCATGAGAGGGCGGTGAGGAATTACCCAGATTTTCACCTGCATTTACATAAACCACACCATTTTTACGCAGTATATTAAAAATGTTTTGGCCATCAGGCGTATAGTGGGAGAAATAAGAATTAGCTATCATATCATTGCATCTTGATTTTGCAATATCAGTCAGCATTTGATTTGCCTGAAGAGCTCCCAACCCGTTTGAGACTCTTATGGTATTAATCTGGTAAAGTACAGCTGCTTCCAGATCGCTTAGATTAACAGCGGATTCTGCCGGAGCAGCAGCAACTATAGTAGCTTCACTGATCTTGGCGTTTCCAAGAACTTCCGCTCTGTATTCTTTATTTATGCTGTTTATTTCATCATCAAGGTTTTCAGATATCTTTGAAAGTATTGTAACTGCATCAATATCATCATCTTTGATAGATACATCTTCCTGTATTACTGCGGCTTTCTCTATATCTTCCGGTTTGTAATTACTGTTTTCAGTAAAGCTACTATTTATTTCTGCTGCTTTAAAGCTAAAGCCACTGGTTATGGCAAGAGCAACTGCAAGTGCCACAACCAGTGTTATTATTAAAGTTATTTTTATTCTTTTTTTCATCTTCTTAGTTAAAAAGCCATCTGACATGACATAGAGACCGGATGGCTTGTTTTTTTAAATAAAAAAGCAATAGCCGGTTGCACTACTGGCTCATTACATTCATAAGTGCCCAAATGAAAGAATGTAAATCATAGCCTCTATTACTAAAACGGAAATTAAATTTTCAATAGAACTATAATTATTAGTTTTATAGTAATATTAATACATTTAAGTACAATTGTCAAGATAATTAAATATATATATTAAATATTTAATGTATTAATACATTACAATATATATTTATAAATAAATTAAGTCAAATCCGCAAGAATAAAAAGAAGTAATTAATATTATTTTATGTATTTACACAAATGAATAATTATGATAAATTATTAATATAGCCAAAGGTATAAAAGTGCAAATACATATAAAACCAGAAAGGAGGTGAATGATTTTAATTTTTGATGAAGGGAGGTGAATAAAATAAAACTAAAAAAATTTGGCAAAAGATTAAAAATATGGAACCAGGAAGGACAGTCTACCCTGGAATATGCACTGGTTATAGTGATTGCAGGAATAATAAGCGCGATTCTTATAGCAGTAGGAAAGCCGATAATAATAGATGTGATCTCTAAGGTATTTAATAAGATAGCTTCTATGGTTTGAAAAATAAATAGAAATGAAATTATTCTTAGCAAGTATGAAATATGGGAAACAGTTTGGTTTTAAAGACTATGTCAGGAGAAAATAAATATAAGAAAAAAATAAATATATTACTGAAAGGGACACGCGGACAGGCCTCGCTGGAATTTGCTCTTATAGTTCCTTTTGTAGTTTTAATAATTTTAACTGTTTCCCATATCGGTATGCTGGCTTATCAAAAAAATGTTTTGGAACAGTCAGCTCGTGAAGGAGCAAGAGTAGTCGCTACTACCAATTCAAACACGGAGGCATTCGGCTGCATAAGAGAGGTCTGTTCGGGAATGGAGCAGGAAAGGCTTGATATAAATATAGAACCTGGTGATAGAAATTCCAGAAGAGTCGGAGACATGGTAACAGTCACTCTTTCCTATGAATATAGCGGTATTACAGAAATACTTACAGTATTTACGGGAAAAGATATTTTTATAAAGGCAAAAAGTAATATGAGGATGGAATGTCACTAAATAATTTAAAAAGGCAGGACAGGGGAAATATTTCTTTTTTAACTCTGGCCGTTATAGCGGTATTTGCAATCCTATTTATGTTTATTTTTGATTTCTGCCGGATTTTTATAGCAAGAGAGGTCACGAAGAATGCTTCCGATGCTGCTTCACTTGCTGTGGCACAGGACCTGCTGTTTTTTAAAATTTTTGATTGCAACAGATCAGCTGAAAAAACGGCAGCTTTAAATAACTGCGTGCTTGTTGAGTGCAGATGTGAATATGATGAAGTAGTGGTCACTGTGGAAAAGGAGTTTGATCTTGTTTTGTTAGATAGATTGATACCAGGTTGCAGTAAGGTCAGGTCAATCTCAAAGACCGAAGTCATATATCCCTGGGAGGAACAGTCCGGCTGCTGCAGAAGTTATGAATTTGGCTACTGAACTATTAAAAAAATTTTTAATAATAAGGAGGATTTATGAATTATATAAATAATATGTATTTACTGGGTAATCTTACCCGGGATCCGGAAATCAAATATACCAACGAAGGAACAGCTATTGCTGAGATCGGGCTTGCATCAAATAAGAAATGGACAGATAAAAATGGAAAAGACCAGGAAACTGTTGATTATTTTAATATCACTGCCTGGGGCAATCTTGCCGAGAACTGTGCAGCTGCATTAAAAAAAGGAGACAGGGTCATTGTAAGCGGGCATCTGAATTTAAGAAGCTGGGAAAACAAGGAAGGAAAAAAATACAACATTACCAGTATCACGGCTGATGTGGTTGCAGCAAGCCTGGAATTTGGTCATATAAAGATCCTGGGAAAAGATACTATTACCGAAGGAGGCAGTGATTTAAAGAAGGATAAAATAAAGTCAAAAGCGACGTAGGATTTTAAACAAGCATATTTGATTTAAGAAAAAAGAAAGTCTCTGGGGATCCGGAGGCTTTCTTTTATCTGTCAGGTTCAAACTATTCAGATCTATCCTTTGGGATATTTTTCATAAAAACTGTTTGGTTTTACTGAGTTATCTACAATTGCCCATATCCAGATACCAGAGCTTATTATATTCATAAAGATGCTGAAGACTATTATAGGGCCGCTGTAGAAATCTACATTGTACGCGTCATAGGATATGGCATTACTTAAAACGGAAAGGAAGTAAGCGAGGATGATTATTACCATTGCGGCATTGACTCCGATAGATATCCAGAATTTTTTTGCATTTTTCCCATAGGTGTAGAGCCAGGCCCAGAAGCCAACAAATATTGCCAGAATTATGGCAGCTGTCTTACTTTTAGGTGTGATCCCTCCTTCCATTCTGGAGATCGGCGACTGGTATGGTAGTTTTCCTTCAAATAGTTCTTTAATATTGACTTCACAATGAGGACATATGGAAGTACCTCTCTTGATGGTCCTTCCGCATTCAGGACAGAAGATCTCATCTGGTTCTTTATATATCGTTTCTGCCATATCGGCCTCTCCTGATCAGATTATTTTAATATTGATATTAATTACTACTATTATACAAAGCTTTTTGAGAAAATGTAAAAGATAACTTCAAAGAACCGGGGTGCCGATAGTGAAGTTTGAACTAATTATAGTATAATTATCCAGACTGTATATTGGAGGATTGGAAGGCAGGAGATTGGCGTTTAGAAAATCAGATTATGAAAGTTATGATTACAGCAAGTTCTGGGAAGATAATAGAAGACTATACGAAGATAGGGCTGAAAGGCTGGCTTTAAGGAAGTTTCTGGCCGGAGTCGATAGACGCGACAAGGTCTTTTTTGATATCGGCTGCGGATACGGCAGGCTTTTTATTGAATATAAAGATTTTGAAAATATAGTGCTTGTAGACTATTCGATTAAAAATCTGGAAAATGCAAGAAGCAGGATAAGAAAGTTTCTAAAAGGTGATAACAAAAGGTTGTCGTCCGTATATTTTATTGCTGCAGATGCAGCTAACCTTCCTGTAAAATCCAGGTGTGCAGATGCAGTACTCACGGTCAGGATGGTGCATCATCTGGATAATCCTGAACAGTATTTCAATGAGGTTACAAGAATACTCCGGAGTAACGGACTGTATTTTCTGGAGTTTGCCAACAAAAGAAACCTTAAAAACATACTCAGGAGTTTTATAGGAAAAATGGACACATCTCCGTTCGACCTGGTACCTTCTCAGGTGGGAGAGACTATATTAAATTTTCATCCAAAGTATATAGTAAGCTCTCTTCAAAAAAGGAAGTTTACAATAAAAAAACTTATAAGTGTTTCTAACTTCAGGCTTGATATATTAAAGAAATTTCCGGGTACTAAAACTTTGATATTTTTTGAAAAGATTTACCAGAAGTTAACCCCCTTTGTCCTTTTAGGGCCGAGTGTTTTTTTAAAAAGTATTTTTAATGAACCTGAACACGAAAAAATCGGCAGTAGGTCAAAACTGGCCCTGCAGGATATTTTAATATGTCCTTCCTGCAGAGGACAGACACTTTTATTTGAGAAAAACAGGATCAGATGCGGGTACTGTGGCAGTACCTTCAAACAAAAAAAAGGTATATATAATTTTAAAATAAACACTTAGGCATCCTTAAATATAAGGTAGCCGCGTTCTTGTAAAAGACTGGGTATCTTGTTACAATTGTGCTACAAAGTTTTATATAAAACTTTAATTAATATCAGATCAACATTAATAATTTTAAATAGTGGATTTTACAGATGGTAGAGAGAATATATTCTGAAGGTATCATTTCAAGATTATCCCAATACTTAAAGTATATTGTACAGTTGAAAGAACTTGGTAAAAGGACTACGACTTCCAGGGATATAAGCAACAGTACCGGTATCAACAGCGCAGAAGTAAGAAGGGATTTGATATATTTTAAAATAAAAGGTAAGAGAGGCGTCGGGTTTAATATTAATGAATTAATAAATTCATTTAATAAAATACTGGGCTACGACAGATTGGTCCGCATCGCTTTGATAGGTGCAGGTAATTTAGGTAAGGCAATTTTAAAATATAAGATGCTTAATAGATTCGGCTTTAAGATAGAAAATGTTTTTGATAATAATCCTGAGGTAATAGGCAAAGTTCTATCCGGACAGGAAGTATTGAATATAAGCCGGATAAAAGATGTTATCGAGAAAAAAAGTATAGAGATATCGATACTTGCTGTTCCTCCCGACTCGGCACAAAAGGTCACAGATATCTTGGTCAAAGCCGGTATAAAAGTAATAATCAATTATACTTCAGTTCCTGTTAAAACCCCGCCGAGCGTAAGGATAGAGACAACGGACCCTATTGAAAAATTACTACACACTCTGTATTATTTATCACATACTGGGTATGCAGAATACAAATAATTTCACTGGTTTAAAAAAACAAAAAAGATATGAATAAAGCCAAAGGCTGTTTTATTACCATACTGACCATTTTTGTACTGGTCGTTTTTGTACTTCTGTGTGTTTATCTTACAGATTTAAATCCAATCGGCAAGAATATATTGATTCTCGGCATTGATAAAAGAGAGGGGAGCAGTCAGTTAAATAATACTGATACCATTATTATCTATCATATAAGCAGATGGGGCGAGAAAGACTGTCTTATTTCAATTCCCAGGGATACAAGGAGAGTCCAGCTTGAGAAATATGGAATACCTAAAATAAATGCTGCATATTCATACGGCGGAGAAGAAATGATAAAGCAGGAGATATATGAACTGACAGGCATTGAAACCGATAGGCTTGTCATTATGGATTTCAGCGGATTTGAAGAGATAATCGATATACTCGGAGGTGTTAAGATAGTGGTTGAAGAGTACCTTCATGACCCATTATCCGGTGCAAATTTTGATCCGGGGACTTACCCTATGAATGGTGAACAGGCTTTATCCTTTGCCAGATGCAGAGCTACCGCAGGAGGAGATCTTGATAGAATAGCCCGGCAGCAGTACCTGATCAATGAAATAATAGAACAGAAATTTAACTTTTCAATGATTGTAAAAGCACCTAAGATCATAGAAGTCCTGAACAGAAAAACTCAAACAGATTTTACAATATGGGATTTTTGTTCTATAGGATTTATGTTATTATTTTCAGGTAAGGATATGAACCGTGTTACCATACCTACGGTGTCGGCTAATATAGACAATATAAGTTTTCAGATTGCAGATGAAGATGAAGTAAAAGAGTTTTTGAATGATTATATAAAATAAAGGCCTACTGTAATATTATATGAGTACTCTGATGTTTTTGGAAATGTTATACAGTATTGATAAAGGTGGTATTAGTGAGCAGGGATAAAGATCTGAGCATAGCAAATATATCGTCTCTAACCAACCAAGTTGAATTTTTACTGCAGGTCTCTATAAAATCCAGGAGGCTTGATAATTTTATAAAGAAAGAAATACCTGCTGGCGAGAAGAGTTGGCTTATAGATCTAAAAAGCTGGAGACTTAAAAGCAGGTGGCTGCTGAAGATTTCTGATATCTGTCTTAAGGATTACGACCAGGTTTTTTATGATTGCGGCGATGAGCTTCTGGATTTAAATGATCCCAAGAATTACCAGGCTTTCAGAGAAAGAATACTGGAAGAGATGATATAGCCGGATTATTTTTATGATCCTGCTATTTAATGAATATTAAGCCGGTTTCCTGTTTATATTTATTAGGAGTGCATATGATTCCCAGGTATACAACTGCAGAAATGGGCAGGGTATGGAATGAGGAAAATAAATTTAAAAAGTGGCTTGAAGTTGAAAAGGCAGTAGCCGCAGCCCAGGCAGAACTTGGCATCATTCCAAAAAAAGCTGCAGATGATATATGCAAAAAAGCTAAATTTAAGATCTCCGAAATAAGTGAAATCGAAACCCGGACACATCATGATGTTATAGCTTTTATAACCGATGTAGCCTCTTATATCGGGGATTCTTCCAAATATCTCCATTATGGATTGACCTCCTCGGATGTCGTGGACAGCGCCCTCTCGCTGCAGCTGCTTGAGGCAATAGACATAATTGAAAATAAAATAAAAAAGCTTATAGATATTTTAAAATCAAAGTCTAAAAAGTATGCTCATACGGTTATGGTAGGCAGGACTCACGGGATCCATGCGGAGCCGATAACCCTGGGGCTGAAGTTTTGTGTGTATACCTTTGAGATGGTAAGAAATCTCAACAGGTTGAAGCAGGCCCGGGAGGATATCGGATTTGGAAAAATATCCGGTGCAGTCGGGACTTACGCCAATACTTCTCCTGAGATAGAACAGAGAGTCTGCGATATTCTGGGACTTAAGCCCTCTCCTATTTCAACCCAGATTATCCAAAGGGACAGGCACGCGCAGTTGATCTCAACTCTTGCGATCTGCGGGGCCACTCTGGAAAAGATAGCCCTTGAAATCAGAAATCTGCAGAGGACAGATGTTAGAGAAGTAGAAGAGCCTTTTACCGAGGGACAGAAAGGTTCTTCTGCCATGCCTCATAAAAAAAATCCCATCATTTGTGAAAGAATATGCGGGCTTTCAAGGATCTTAAGAGCAAATATGATTGCTGCAATGGAAAATATTTCATTATGGCATGAAAGGGATATATCACATTCATCAGCTGAAAGGATCATAATCCCTGATAGTTTTATACTGCTTGATTATATGCTGGAAAAGACAATATTTGTAATAGATGGTTTAAATGTGATCGAATCAAATATGCAAAGGAATCTGATGAAATACGGCGGGATCGTTTTTTCACAGAGAGTATTGCTGGAACTGATCAAAAAGGGGATGAGCAGGGAGGATGCTTATATTCTGGTACAGAAAGCAGCTCTTACGGCGTGGAATGATGAAGGCAGTTTTAAGGAGAACCTATTAAAGGAGAAAAAAGTCTTATCTTTTATAGACAAGAATGATCTGGAAGAATTATTTGATGTTAAATATCATTTAAGGTATGTAGATAAAATAATCGGCAGATTGGAATTTATAAAATAATAAAATTTTTTTATTGTTTCATAGTCAAATTATATTTTTTAATGCTATAAAGATAAGGGAAATTAAAAATAATGCAGCGGTTTTACCGGCGCGTAGATGAAAATTTTGAATATTGTTACTATGTTGAAGCTTCTGCGCCGCTTACCGAAAAAGAACTGAGAATCCTTTGCTGGCTTCTTGCAGAGACCTTCCAAAAAGAAAATTTTAGTGAAAAATCTTTTTATACCGGCAGCAGGAAAAAGATAATCGAGATCGGGCCCCGGTTAAATTTTGAGACAGCATTTTCAACCAACGCAGTTGCTATCTGTCACACGTGTGATCTGGAAAAGATCACACGTATTGAACTCTCCAGGCGCTATGCACTACCAAAAAAAACTGATATGAAGCAGTTTGTCAGTACCCATCACGATCGCATGACCGAATGTGTCTATCCTAAACCCCTGAAGACATTTGAAATCGGTATTGAACCGGAAAAGGTACATACAATACCTCTGGTAGAAGAGGGTATGGAAGCACTGGAAAAGTTTAGCCTTAAAATGGGTTTGGGAATGGATGAGTGGGATATTAAGTTCTACTATAATCTGTTTATGAATACCATAGGAAGGAATCCCACCAATGTCGAGTGTTTCCAGCTGGGACAGTCTAACAGCGAGCATTCACGTCACTGGTTTTTTAAAGGCAGGCTGGTAATAGATGGAAAAGAGATCCCGGAAGCTCTGTTTAAGATAATAAAATCAACACTGACTGCCAACCCTTCCAACAGCATAATTGCATTTCAGGATAACTCAAGCGGTATCGACGGTTACCCAATACGGACCATAATACCAAAAGAACCAGGGACCATTTCTCCGTTTTATGGCCAGGATTGTACATATCATCTTATATTTACTGCCGAGACTCATAATTTTCCCAGCGGGGTCGCACCATTTCCCGGAGCTGAGACCGGTACCGGAGGAAGGATCCGGGATGTCCAGGCAACCGGAAGGGGAGGACTTGTCATCGCCGGTACAGCAGGTTACTGCACCGGGAATTTAAATATTCCCGGCTATCAGATCCCCGGTGAGGACAGTAAATTTAATTACCCTTCAAACCTTGCTTCACCTCTAAAGATCATGATTAGAGAAAGTGACGGCGCATCAGATTATGGAAATAAATTCGGTGAACCGGTAATCCAGGGTTTTACAAGGACATTTGGCTTAAAACTTCTTAACGGCCAGCGCCGTGAATGGGTAAAACCGATCATGTTTACAGGAGGAATCGGTCAAATAGATCACCGCCATGTAAAAAAAGAAAAACCGGAGCCGGGAATGAAGATAGTTCAGGTCGGCGGACCGGCATACCGTATCGGAATCGGCGGCGGTGCTGCTTCAAGCATGGTCCAGGGTGAAAATAGAGAAGAGCTTGACTTTAATGCAGTACAGCGTGGAAATGCCCAGATGGAGCAGAAGATGAACAGGGTGATCAGGGCATGTATTGAGATGGGCGATAAAAACCCCATTATGAGTATCCATGACCAGGGTGCCGGAGGGCCGTGTAATGTCCTTACTGAACTGGTAGAACCTGCAGGCGGGAGAATTGAGATACGCAATATTCAAATCGGAGATAAGACCATGTCAGTACTTGAGATATGGGGTGCAGAATACCAGGAACGCAATGCTTTTCTTATAAAACCGGATCGGCTGGATGAGTTTAAGGCAATCTGCGGACGCGAGAAGGTCAATTGTGAAGTTCTGGGCGATATAACAGGTGACGGGAGGATCATAGTAAATGATAACTGGGAAGAATCCGATCCCATTGGCTTTACTCCTGTTGACCTTGGTCTTAATGATATCTTAAGCGGCATTCCCCGAAAGACATTTGAACTAAAAAGCATATCACGGAAACTGGAGCCGCTGCAGTTACCCGATGACCTTTCAGTAGAGGAGATTTGCGAATCGGTATTCAGACTGCCTTCTGTAGGGTCAAAGGGATTTCTGGTAAGGAAGGTCGACAGGAGCGTAACAGGGCTTATTGCCCGCCAGCAGTGCTGCGGTCCCCTTCAACTTCCTGTTTCTGATGTATCTGTAGTGGCCCAGAGTCATTTCGGATTTACCGGTGCCGCTATTGCTATTGGCGAACAGCCGATTAAAACGCTGGTCGATCCAGCGGCGGGGGCGCGAATGGCAATAGGAGAAGCATTGACAAATATGGTATGGGCACTTATAAGCGACCTTGAAAATATAAAGTGTTCCGTTAACTGGATGTGGGCCGCCAAGCTTCCCGGCGATGGTGCAGCTCTCTATGAAGCAGCAATTGCTCTTAGTAAACTGATGATAGAGATTGGTATAGCGATAGACGGCGGGAAAGACAGCCTTTCAATGGCGGCACAGGTAGAAGATGAAATAGTAAAGGCTCCCGGACAGGTAGTTATTTCTGCTTATGCTTCAATGCCGGATATCACTAAAGTAGTGACTCCTGATATTAAACGCCCGGGGGAAAGCAGGCTGATGTTTATCGATCTTGCTCCGGGGAAAGAACGTCTTGGCGGTTCGGCACTTGCACAGGTATTCGGGCAGATAGGTGATGACTCTCCGGATGTGGAAAATCCTTTTCTTTTGACCGGTGCTTTTAAGGCAGTGCAGAAAATGATAAAAGAAAACCTGATTCTTGCCGGTCATGATATAAGTGACGGTGGACTTATAACCACCCTGGTTGAGATGGCACTAGCCGGAAACTGCGGAATGACAGTCAAACTTCCTGTAAAAGGTGAAGCAGTAGCACAGTTGTTTTCCGAAGAGCTGGGACTGGTTTTTGAGTATCTGCCGGAGTTCGAGGTGAATATTACTGATATTTTAAGTGAATTTAATGTCCCGTTTTTGATTATTGGCAGCACCCGGAAAGAAAGGCAGGTTTCTATCAGCAGCGGTGATGAAATCAAACTGGATACTGATATACCTTCACTTCTGGGCTGGTGGGAGGCAACGAGTGATGAACTTGAAAAGCACCAGATGAATAAAACACTTGCAGAGAAGCAGGTACAAGTGCACAACCGGCCCGGTCCTTCATACCACCTTTCTTTTAAGCCTATAAGTACTTCAGCAGAATTATTGGAGAGAGTTGAAAAACCGAGGGTCGCAATCATCCGTGAAGAAGGCAGCAATGGAGACAGGGAGATGACCTCTGCATTCTTTTCAGCTGGATTTGAGCCCTGGGATGTAACAATGTCAGATCTTCTTAAGGGCGATGCGACACTTGATGATTTTAGGGGAGCAGTATTCGTAGGAGGATTTGCTTATGCTGATGTGCTGGACAGTGCCAAAGGATGGGCTGGTATTATAAGATTCAGCCCCAGGCTGAGAGAGATGTTTGATACTTTCTACAAGCGGCCTGACACCTTCTCATTGGGTGTTTGTAACGGCTGCCAGCTTATGACCCTTATCGGATGGGTGCCCTGGAAGGGTATTCCTGAAACAAAACAGCCCAGGTTTATAAGCAACCCTTCGGAACGATTTGAGTCCCGCTGGGTGACTGTAAAGATTTTAAAAAGCCCTTCTATTATGCTTAAGGGAATGGAAGATTCGATTCTGGGAATATGGGTAGCTCACAGGGAAGGCTACATGCACTGTCCGGATAAGAAGATCCTGTCTGATATATCTGATTCAAATCTGGCGCCAATAGCATTTGTGGATGACAAAGGGCTTCCTACGGAACGGTATCCTTTTAATCCAAACAGTTCTCCATCCGGATTTACTGCTCTATGTTCGCCTGACGGGAGGCATCTTGCTATGATGCCTCATCCAGAAAGGGCATTTCTGTTATGGCAGTGGCCGTGGATGCCTTATGAGTGGAGATCTGAACTGAAAGTTTCGCCGTGGCTGCAAATGTTCCAGAATGCCAGGGAATGGTGCGGGGATAGCAGCTAATACCGGCAAATCCTTTATTTATTTTAGTGTTTTATTTGTTATAATGATTTTGGTCACCTGATAAAAACTAATTAATAATATGACTGAGGTAATATCAGATAGAAAAATAGCTGAAAAATGCGGGGTATTTGGTATATATGCACTCAGGGGAAAAGTAGCTGAAATAATATTCTATGGTCTTCAAGCTCTCCAGCACAGGGGTCAGGAAAGTGCAGGTATAGCTGTCTCTGATGGAGAAGATATCCTGATTTTTAAGGATTTAGGCCTGGTATCCCAGGTATTTAATAAGCAAAATATAGCACCGCTCCAGGGTCATATCGGAATCGGCCATAACCGTTATTCTACCAAAGGAGAGAATATCTGGAAGAATTCACAGCCGCTGTACCGGATGTTTAAAAATGAAAGTTTTGCAATAGCCCACAATGGAAATTTAATAAATGTTGAAAAGATCAGAAGAGAGCAGATAAAAAAAGGCATCTGCTTTGAAACCACTACAGACACCGAAGTCATTGCATCGCTTATAGAAAGCTCGGAGAAAGAAAATATCGAGGATGCCATCAAGGATGCAATAAGCAGGATAAAGGGTTCTTACTCTCTTGTCATACTTACCAAAGACAAAGTCTTTGGAATAAGAGATCCGCATGGGTTCAGGCCGCTGGTACTGGGTAACATCGATGATAGTTTCATTATTGCTTCTGAGACCTGTGCGCTGGATATAGTTGATGCAGACTTTATTAGAGAAATTGACCCGGGTGAGATTGTGGTATTGGATAAAAATGGAATGAGATCCCAGATGATTTTACCTGTTGAGAGAATCTCAATGTGTGTATTTGAACTTATTTACTTTGCCAGACCTGATAGTTATATAAATAATAAAAATATGTTTGAGGTAAGGCACAGATTAGGACGAGAACTGGCAAAGGAATCTCCTGCTGATGCTGACATTGTGATATCTGTACCTGATTCAGGCACGCCGGCTGCAATCGGATATTCGGCAGAATCCAAAATCCCTTATGCCGAAGGTTTTATTAAAAACAGATATGTGGGAAGAACTTTTATTCAACCAATACAGAAAACCAGGGAGATAAGTGTTAAGCTTAAGTTAAATCCTTTAAGGGACATTATACGGGGTAAAAAGCTAGTAGTAGTTGATGATTCTATAGTTAGGGGAACAACATCAAAAAAAATAGTTCAAATGTTATACAGTGCCGGTGCCAGGGAAGTGCATATGAGAATTACGTGTCCACCACTGCTTTATCCCTGCTATTATGGAGTTGATATGGCCACAAAAAAGGAGTTTGTTGCCAATCATAAGACATTGGAAGATATAAGAAAATTTTTAAATGTGGATAGTTTAAAATATTTATCCATAAAGGGTCTCGTAAAAGCTATAAGGGAGTCAAAGGAAAAATTTTGTTTTGCTTGTTTTAATGGTGAATATCCCGTCAGTATCCCCAAAGGTCAGGAGTCTGATAAAAATTCTTTGGATAAAGAGGAGAAAGTATCTTCCAATGCCTGAAAATGATAAAGACGTTATAAAATATTCATATAAGTCATCCGGTGTAGATATAGATAAAGCTTCAGATATAATAAACAGACTTAAAAAAACAATAGGGTCTACTTATTCCGGCAAGGTACTCAGCGACCTTTCATCTTTTTCAGGTCTTTTTCAGATTGATCTGAAAAAATACAGAAATCCTGTTCTTACATCTTCTACGGATGGAGTCGGTACGAAAATACTGCTGGCAAAAAAAACGGGTTGCTATGAGAATATAGGCCAGGATGCAGTAGCGATGTGTATAAATGATATATTATGCAGCGGAGCAAAACCTTTGTTTTTTTTGGATTATATAGCCTGCGGGAAAGTCAATGAGGAGATAATAAAAACTATAATTGAATCTATCGCCAGAAGCTGCAGTTATTGCGACACGGTTCTGGTCGGAGGGGAGATCGCCGAACACCCCGGCATGTGCGAGATAGATGATATAGACATTGCCGGCTTTGCAGTAGGAATAGTGGAGAAATCGGATATTATAAATACAGGTCTGGTCAGGGAAGGCGATATAATAATAGGGATAGCATCCTCTGGGATTCACAGCAACGGCTTCTCCCTGGTGCGAAAAATAATTGCAGATAAAAAGCTCGATCTGCAAAAAGTATACGACTGGGCTGGAGGAAAGCTGCTGAAAGACCTGCTTATGACACCTACAAAATTATATTTCAAGATTATAGATAAAATCATTAAAAATATGGTCGGTATTCACGGAATTGCACATATAACCGGCGGAGGGTTCTATGAAAATATAAACAGAATAATTCCTGAAAATATGAATGCTTCCATAGAGGAAGGAAAGTGGAAGATACCTGCTGTATTTAAGTTCCTGCAGGATATGGGAAATATTGATAGGGACGAAATGTTCAAAGTCTTTAATATGGGTATAGGAATGGTAATGATTACACCTCCCGATAAGTTCGGCAGAGTAGGCGAGATAGCCGGAGAACTGGGGGAAGGCGTATATAATATAGGCACTGTTACCGGTGGAAACGGCAAGGTAATAATAAGAGAAAGTTAGCTCAAAGATGAAAAAGAGAATAGCGGTCTTTGCATCAGGTTTTGGTTCAAATCTACAGGCTCTGATAGATTACAGCCAGGGCCGCGGTTTTAATGGTGAGATAATTTTGGTTTTTTCCAACAACAAAGATGCCTATGCGCTGGAAAGAGCAAAAGAAAGCAATATAAAAGCAGTTTTTATGGATCCTTCCGAATATAAAAACAGAGAGCAGTACGATTCAAAGATTGTAGAGCTGATGGAAGAAGAAAAAATAGACCTTGTGGTTCTTGCAGGTTATATGTTTCTGTTAGGAGGAGAATTTGTCCGAAAGTTTAAAAATAAGATATTAAACATACATCCTGCACTTCTGCCTTCGTTTAAAGGTACACACGGCATAAAGGATGCTTATCAGTATGGAGTAAAAGTGACAGGAGTAACTGTTCATTTTGTAGATGAGGGTCTTGACAGCGGGCCGATAATAATCCAGGAAGCTTGTTATATTGATAATAATGACAGTGTGGAAAAACTGGAGGAAGAAATACATAAAATAGAGCATAAGATTTATCCTAAAGCGGTGGAATATTTTTGCGAAAACAGGCTGGTAATAGAAGGAAGAAAAGTAAAGATTTTAAACAAAAAGTGATATCAAAAAGGAACTGAAAGTGAAAGTAAAGATAAAAAGAGTTTTGATCAGTGTCTCCAATAAAGAAGGGATTGTGGATTTTGCAAAGACTTTACAGAAAACGGGAGCGGAGGTCATCTCAACCGGGGGGACCTATAAGAAACTGGAGGAAGCAGGCATAAAAGTAAAGAAGGTGGAAGAGATTACCGGATTTCCTGAGATGATGAATGGCAGAGTAAAAACTCTTCATCCTTACATTCACGGAGGTATATTGGCTGATAGAAGCAATGAGAGCCATATGAATGAAGTATCAAATTTAAAAATAAAATTAATCGATATGGTAGTGGTAAACTTATATCCGTTTAAAGAAACCATATCAAAGGAAAATGTCACTCTGGAAGAAGCAATTGAGAACATAGATATCGGTGGTCCTACCATGATCAGGAGTGCCGCCAAAAATTACAAAGGGGTAGCCGTAGTAGTCGATCCGGATGACTATAAAGTAATACAGGCAGAGCTTGAGGAAAGCGGGGGATATATCGGTGTGGGGACGCTGTTTAGATTAAGCGTCAAGGCTTTTCAACATACCTGCGAATATGATAGTGTGATCTTTAATTATCTGAAGGATAAAATTAAAGGTTCTGACCTGTCGGATGTAGCTGTAAGAGATTATCTGGATGTAGAGTGCGGCAGTACAGGTAAAGAAACCGGAAATGACTTCAGAGATAGTGATTATAATTTTAAAACCGTTCTTGGCTTGAGTCTTAAAAAGATTCAGGACCTTAGATACGGCGAAAATCCTCATCAGAAAGCTTCTTATTATAAATATATAAACATTGGAGATGATAATCTTACTGGCGCTCATCAATTACAAGGTAAAGAATTGTCTTATAATAATATCCTGGACGGCAATGCAGCATTTGGAATAGTAAAAGAGTTTGCTTCTCCATGTGTTGCAGTGATAAAACATAATAATCCCTGTGGTGCAGCCGTAGCAGAATCAATCAGTGAGGCTTACAGGAAAGCATATCAGTGCGACTCGATTTCAGCCTTTGGGAGTGTAGTCGCATCTAATATGAAATGGACGGCTGAGGCCGCTAAATTTATGCTGGATAAATATGTAGAGGTACTCATAGCCCCGTATTTTTCCCAGGAAACTCTTGAAATCCTGGCCGAGAAAAAGAACTTGAGAATCCTTAAAATCAATTTTGATCTGGGTGCCTATACTAAACATATAAATTCAGATGATTTTAAACTGGAAAGAGTGGATATCAAAAGCGTAGATGGCGGACTTTTAGTGCAGGATCTGGATGAAGGTTCGGACATTAAGAAGAATATGGAAGTAGTGACTTCTATCCAGCCGGATACGGATCAGTGGAATGATCTTATGTTTGGCTGGCAGATTGTCAAGAGTGTCAAATCAAATGCAATAGTGCTGGCCGTTGGGAGCAGCACTGTGGGCATAGGTGCAGGGCAGATGAGTAGAATCGATGCTGCAGAACTGGCTGTAAAGAAATCAAATGGAAGATGCAGGGGTTCGGTAATGGCTTCGGATGCATTTTTCCCCTTTGAGGATGTGGCTGAGCTTGCAGCTAAGAATAAAATTACGGCAATAATACAGCCGGGCGGCTCAATCAGAGACAAAGAGGTCATAGAAAGCTGCAATAAAAATAAAATACCCATGATTTTTACCGGAAGAAGACATTTCAGGCACTGATCCAAAATCATAAAGATAAAGCCCTCCTTAAGATTTATTCCAGGGAGGGCTTTATAAATGATGTACTTACTGTATGGTCGGGCTGAATCTCTGCGTTTCTCTTATCTTCAATTCTTTTTCAGGTTTTTTTGTACTTTTTTTATCAGGACTGCCTTTCTTTGCGGGATATCTCTCAAGGGTATGTCTGATCATATCATCAATGTTTTCTACAAATTCAAGTTTTAGTCCCTTGACTATGTTGTCTGGTACTTCGTCAAGATCCTTTTTGTTCTTTTCAGGTAATACGACTTTCTTAAGGCCTGCTCTCTTCGCAGCCAGGAGCTTTTCTTTGAGCCCACCTATGGGAAGGATCCTTCCTCTTAAAGTTATTTCTCCTGTCATACCTACATTTCTTATTACAGGTATTCCGGTAAATGCTGATACGAGAGAAGAAGTTATTGCTACACCTGCCGAGGGTCCGTCCTTGGATACAGCTCCTGCAGGAACGTGGATATGTATATCAGATTTATCAAACAGCTTATCTGATATTCCAAACTCTTTTGCTTTTGAGTGGATGTAACTTATAGCTGCCTTTGCTGATTCCTGCATCACATCTCCCAGTTTTCCTGTAAGTATCAGATTACCGCTTCCCTTGTAATAAGTGGATTCAATAAGCAGTATATCTCCGCCTACCGGAGTGTAAGCCAGGCCCGTAGCCACACCTATTTTGTTTTTATCTTCGATCTCACTTGGCAATACTTTTGAAATACCGAGATAATCTCTTACTTTGGCAGTAGTCACATTCTTTGAATATTTTTTCTTTTCAACTATTTCACGTGCGATTTTCTTGCAGATATTTGATATCTCACGCTCTAAGTTTCTGACACCAGCTTCTCTGGTATATTCTTCGATTATCAAGAAGATAGCATCCCTGTCAAACTTAATATTATATTTTTCAACTCCCTGTTCCTTCAGCTGCTTGGGAATCAGGAATTTTTCAGCTATATGGATTTTCTCTTCTGAACTGTAACCGGGTATTTCAATGACTTCCATCCTGTCTTTAAGTGCCGGGTGTATGGTATCTAATATGTTTGCAGTAGTTATAAACATTACATTAGAAAGATCAAACGGCACTTCAAGATAATGATCTCTGAATGAATTATTCTGCTCCGGATCAAGTACTTCAAGCAGAGCAGACGAAGGGTCACCCCTGTAATCCATACCTACTTTATCAACTTCATCCAGCATAAATACAGGATTATTGGTCCCTACCTGGGTAAGTCCCTGGATTATCCTGCCGGGAAGCGCTCCTACATATGTCCTGCGGTGGCCTCTTATTTCAGCTTCATCTCTTATACCGCCGATAGACATTCTTATAAATTTTCTTCCCAGAGATTTGGCTATAGACTGTCCCAGAGAAGTTTTTCCGACTCCCGGGGGCCCTACGAAACAGAGTATAGGTCCCTTGGTTGTCTTGCCTTTGAGTTTTCTGATTGCCAGGTAATCAAGAATATGAGTTTTCACCTTATCCAGATCGTAATGGTCACCATCCAATATCATTTTTGCCTTTTTTAAATCCAGGACGTCTTTAGTCTTTTCGGACCAGGGTACATCCAGCATCCATTCTACATAAGTCCTTACATAAGAATGTTCCGGAGACATGCTGGGAATGCTTTCCAGCCTCTCTATTTCCTTCAGTACTTTTTCCTTTGCCCCTTTGGGTATATTTTTCTTTTGAAGCTTTTTTTCCAGTTCCTTGGTCAGGGCGATAGATTCATCAAATTCACCCAGTTCATTTTTTATGGCTTTCAGCTGCTGGCGGAGATAATATTCTCTTTGAGTCTTTCCAACTTCCTTCTGGACCTTGTCTCTTATCTGGGACTGAACTTCAAATTTTTTAAGCTCTTCACTCAGATATGTTGTCAGTTTATTAAGCCTTGTTTTCAAATTGCTTTCTTCAAGGATTTTCTGTTTTTGTTTGGTACTTGAAAGAAGGTATGATGCAAACAGATCAGTCTGGATCTCCGGTTTGGAAATATTGGTTGCTGCTACCACAAATGCTGTGGGCAGGGGAATACCCAGCTGGATAAATTTTTCAACCTGCATCCTTATAGTTGTATTGAGATTTTCCGTTTCCTCATCATCAGTGTAAGGTATGTCTTCAAGTACTTCAGTTACTACCCTGAAGTAAGGTTCAGTTTTAGTGAAATATTGTATTTTTACGCGGGTAATTCCTTCAACAATACACTTTATCTCGTTTTCTGATACGTCAGATACCTGCTTGATAGCGCAGGCAGTCCCTATATCATACAAATCATCCTTATCGACCTGTTCTTTATTTTCTTCCTTTTGCGCTACCACTACTATGATCTTGTGTTCTTTTGATGCTGTATTTACAGCTTCCAGAGATTTTTTTCTACCCACAATAAGAGGTGTGGCCAGAAATGGGAACACCACGCTGTTCTTAAGGGATAGAAGTGGAAGCTCTTTCGGTATACTTATTTTTTCTATATTTACATCAAACTTTTTTTCTTCTGCCATTTATATTTTCAACTCCTATTTTTAATTTTCTATATATATTTTACACCAATAAAAAAGTTTTTTTATATAATATTCCATAGATTAAGACATTTTAGCTATAATAACCTTTCATAAAAAACCTTTATCGCTATAATTGTAACAAATATTTTGCAAATATACAAAAATTATTTTCGTATATTAGTAAAATTAATTTTCACTTTTAGTGAAATACTATTGAAATAGTTTACATATATTTATAACTAAAGTCAACATTTTAAAAAACTTTCTTATTTAATTTTAAAATGATTTCTATATAATCTAAATTTATACAGAGTCAAAAGAAAAGGAGTTCAGGTGAAAACATATTTAGAGTGTGTGCCGTGTATTATAAAACAGGTCATAAATACACTGAAGATCAGCGGATGCAGCAATGAACTTGGCAGGAAAGTCATTTCAGAAGTACTACACAAATTAAAAAATATAGATTACAGACGGTCACCTGCTGCCAACTCAGATATTGCATATACTGTATTTAAAGAGGTAACAGGCATTAAAGATCCTTATTATGATTTGAAAAGGAAGTACAACAGGCTTGCTCTTGATATTTACCCGGAATTAAAGAAGGTGGTTGATTCTGCAAAAGATAAATTATATACGGCGGCAAAGATTGCTGTTGCCGGAAATGTAATAGATTTTGGAATAGATATAAAAAAAGCAGATACATTGGATCTCAGTATGATAATACGTGATTTAAAAAGCACACAGCTGGCAGTGGATGATTTTGATAAGTTTAGAGAATCACTGAAGAATTCGATCAATATTTTATACATAACTGATAATTCAGGAGAAATAGTTTTTGATAAAATCTTCATAAAAGAACTGGCAAAACTGGATAAAAAGGTGGTCCTTACGGTTAAATCAGATCCAATAATCAATGATGCCACCGTAGAAGACGCAGCTGAAGCAAATTTTGACGGCCTGGCAGGAGTAATAGAAACCGGAAACGGTAATATTGGGATAAATATGGATAATTCGTCGGATGCTTTTTTAAAAGAGTTTAAAAAAGCAGACCTTATAATCAGTAAAGGGCAGGGAAATTTTGAAACTCTTGATAAGGATGAAACTAATATTTTCTTTTTACTCAAGGCAAAATGTGAATATATCGCGAAAGAACTGGGAGTAAGGTATTTAGATATAGTATTTACCGGAAGCAAAACCCGGTCGGGAAAAGCAGTAAAGTAGCATATAAGAGAAGCACTCCGGTTAATTTGATTTATATGCTGTCTTTACAGGTATAAACTATAGCAAAAGAATAATGATTTATTTCAAGAATTTAAACTGTTGATTATCCAGTGATTTCTTTAAGTTTTTCTTCCCAGGGGGCAAAGATATTTCTTACAAGTTCACTTCCCCTGCCTTCTCCGTACTTATCGCTTATACCTTCAAGAATAAAATTATATGTACTGCCGTTGTTAAATTTAAGCATTATCGTCTTTTCATAACTGTATGTTTTTGGGAAAACGCCTCTTCCGATTACCTTATCTGAGGATTCAACGGCAGTCAGATCCCGGAAGGGTAATATCTTGTGATTAATTTCCTTTCCCTTATCGGTAAAAAATAAAATCAATTCTTTTTTTGTTTCATTAATAATAAGAGCAATGTCAAGCATTACTGCCTTACTTTTTTGTTTTGCCATAAGAATCGGATTGTCTTCCGGAAGATCCGGGAAGTGCTGTTTCACATAGTTTTTAAAAACACCGGCTTTCTTCTTGTTTATCATTAAGGATATGAACCAGGCACCCATCATTAGAACAAAGACAACCACAAAGACTATGATCCCAACCGTTAATGCTTCCATAATAAACTTTTTCTCCTTTTATACTTATGTATTACCATTTTTTATTTTTACTATTATATGATATAAAAATCAGTAGCCTAATTTTTTTAACTTTTTTTCGTCAAGTCCGAAGTAATGTCCCAACTCATGCAGGATCACTTTTCTGATATTTTTTTCAAGTTCCTCATCATTGCGGCTTATTTCTTCCAGTGATTTTTTATAGATGGTTATCTTATCGGGTAATATATTTCTTCTGCCTGCTTTTTGGGTGTCCGGAAGTCCCTGGTAGAGGCCAAGAGTGTAGTGAGTATGAGTTTCTTTTTTATCTTTTATAAACGGGCTTATGCTGTCTTCTTCAATGATAATGCCCAGGTTTTTTATCTTGCACTTGAATTTATCAGGAAGATTTTCTAGAGTATTTATTACTATTTCCTCAAACTTTTCTTTTTCCATTTTCTTAAAAGTAAGTAATTATTAAACTAATACTGGGTAATTATAGCAGATTTTTTGTATTTTATTGAAAATCTATATTTTCCAGTTTCTTCAATGTTTTTAAGATCCGGGGACGGTTGTACCTCTGAAGGATCACGCAGGGAAGGTTTACTGCCAGCAGATTGATAGTCATTATTGTACTTATCCACCACAGGTTGGAAAAAAAGAATATTGGTGCGTGGAGGATAGCTGTCAGGTGCATCCATTCAGCCCTGTTCATTTCCAATAAAAATTTTTTCAGATATGCCTTGCTGGTAAATTTAAGAGTTTTTTTAGGAAAGCCGAATTTAAAGTAGCTTCCAGCATCGGGAACACGGTGTTTCCATTTTTTCACCTTGAAAAGTTTTTCATAGATTTTTCCATTTTTCTCCCAGCTCTTAACTCTGTAAAGCCAGTGATTTTCATCCAGAAGTCTTTTAGGAAGCTTAAAACACAGCAGTGAAGGCCAGGTCTGGCTTACCGCCCATATTGAAAGTGCCTTTATGAACTTTGAAAAAAGCGGGTCTATGGCTCTATACTCCTTTTTTTATAACATAAAGCATGCCAGAATATGGATAATTATGATGAAAGCATTTAAATAAAACAACTTTTATCTTTTTAAGATATATTGCGGAAAAATACTTTTAATAAAATTCCTGCGCTAATGCCCTAAGATGAATTCCGGTCAAAGAGAAACCTATTGCATAAGGGAAAAGAGCGGGCCGTTTGAGGAGACTCCACAAAATCAATTTCCAGAAATAACGTCTTCCACGTTGTTTGATCCCCAGATACCAGATCGAACTTAAGAATGCTCTCAGATAATACATATTAAGCCTTTGCGCTTTCTTTTTCTTGGGTTTGTATTCACTCAGGAAAGTTTTTACTCTCTCATAGTAAGCTTTGGGAGCATAAATTGTGGATAAAACCTTTTTATAACCGCTTATAAGTGTATTCTTATTCATCTTTGGAATGAAGTTTAATCCTGTCGTTTTTGTATTATTACCTGTCGCTGCTTTTTTAATTAACCTTTTTGCTTCCTTTAATCTTTGATACAGCCTGGTCTTCGGTAATGCCATAAGCAAGCCGACCATTGCAGTGACAATTCCGCTTTTCTGGATGAACTCGATTTGACGCTGGAAAATTGATACTTTGTCATTATCAAAACCAACAATGAAACCACCCTGGACTTCCATACCCATATTTTGAATTATTTTAACTGATTCTATAAGGTTTCTGTTTTTATTCTGATGCTTGCCGCATTCTTCAAGGCTGTCTGCATCAGGTGTTTCAATACCTATAAACACGAATGTAAAACCTGCTTCTACCATTAATTCCATTAACTCTTCATCATCTGCCAGGTTGATTGAGGCCTGGGTATTGAAGGTAAAGGGATAATTTCTGGTTTTTTGCCATTCTATAATTGCAGGCAGATAGTCTTTTTTTAATTTAGCTTTATTTCCTATAAAATTATCGTCTACAAAAAATACACCGGCACGCCAACCCATTTTATATACGGCTTCCAATTCAGCAATTATTTGTTTCTTGCTTTTTATTCTGGGTAACCTTCCGTTCAACTGGACTACATCACAGAATTCACAGTCAAAGGGACAGCCCCGTGAGAACTGAACACACATTGAATTATAATTTTTGATATTGACCGAATTCCAATCAGGAATAGCTACTTCTTTTATATCAGGGAATTTATTGCAGGTATAGATCTTCTTGGGAGTCCCATTTCTTAAATCATCGACAATTGTCGAAAAAGTTCCCTCTACTTCTCCTAAGACAAGATGGTCTATATCAGTAAAATCCTTCCAGCCTGTAGTAAAGAGAGGGCCTCCTGCTACAATGGGTTTTTTAAATTTTTTTATCTTACTTATCAGCCTTCTGACCGAATCTCTTTGTATAAGCATTGCACTTATAAAAACATAATCAGCCCATCTGATATTTTCGTCCTTTAATATACTGGTGTTCATATCAACTACTCTTTTTTCCCAGTCGTCAGGGAGCATAGCCCCAACAGTTAAAAGCCCAAGAGGAGGGATTAAAGCTTTCTTACCTATTAATTTTAAAACTCTTTTAAAGCTCCAGAAAGTTTCTTCATATTCCGGATATACAAGTAAAATTTTCATTACAAACGTTCTCTTTTCTTCTATACTGTTAATATTTTCATTTAAAGTTCAAGCTATTCTGACAGATTATAGAATTGCTGTAAAGTCTTTTATAACCTTGCCTTTAAACCTACCTTCTACTTTATTAACGATATTTTTGTATTAAAGTTACAAAATATTTTTTAAAACTTAAATCATTGAAATTTAGAAATACATTTACAATTGAGGCTGCTGTAAGCTGAGAGAGTTATTAGACCTCTTTTCCAATAGAGAATGCTTTACCCAGTTTTTTACCGGTGCCGAAATAGGTAACGTTTGCCGGATCATAGAAGAAAGGTTTTAATTTTTCAATATTCAACTGTCCGTCCGGGTCAATTATTGATTCTTCCACTTTTATATCCAGGATCTCTCCAATAAATTGGGTATGCGCCCCGAGTTCAATCGACTTAAACAATTTGCACTCTACTACAAAAGGGAACTCCTTGCCGTAGGGTGCATCGACAAGGTCACTTTTTACCGGAGTAATATTTGTTTTTGTAAATTTATCTTCGTCTTTTCCGGATACAATACCGTAATAATCCGCTTTTTTTACCATATCTTCGGAAAGTATATTAACAGTAAAAGCTTTCCTCTGCATTATGTTATCATAGGAATGCCTTGCCTTTCTTAAAGAAATAGCCACGCATGGGGGAGTGGAACAGCAAATTCCTCCCCACGCAACAGTTGCCAGGTTCGGCCTTTCCTGGCTGTCGTAGGTTCCTATGATAAAGACTGGGGTAGGATAGATAATAGTCTTGGCTCCCAGTGATTTTTTCATGATATTCCTTTCTGTAGAATTAGTATAATAGTCAAATTATAATTGTAAGCTGCGGAATTAAAAGACATCGGCTTTTAATTCCTCACTTCAGGTCTTTAAAAAATATTCTATGTAATATGAATTTATTTTACAACGTTAAAAACCAACAGTACATGCTAAAAAGTTTGGATTATCTGATATTAAAATAGTAAAATTGCAGGAAATTTAGAAATTTTCTTGACATAGTGTATATTATTATATATATTTAGTTCATTATTATATACATTTTGTTAATTATAATATATATAGCAAGTTGGAAAAAAGAGATTTAAAACTGAAAAATAATCTCAGAAGGTGCCGGTTTGAACATAACGAGATCTCACAGCAGGAACTGGCAAATGCAGTAGGTGTTACCAGGCTTACGATACATTCCATAGAGAAGGGAAAATTCAACCCATCTGTGATGCTGGCGCTTAAAATTGCAAAATATTTTAATAAATCTGTGGAGGATATATTTTACCTTGATAAAGATTAGATAAAGGAGCATGGAAATGAAACGGCTATTAAAAATAAGTAATAATACCACTTTAATATTGTGTTCGATCTCAATAGCGGGACTTATATTTACAAATACCTTCTTTTTAATGCTCAGGAAAATGATTATTGAAATGGGAGATGTTGAAAGTTTTATTAATAAGTTTTCAATTCCGGTCACAGCAGTATATATTATATTCGGCATTTTTCACATTTCAGCTGTACTTACCTTAATACTTCAGTTAAATTTTTTCAAAAGGGATAACTTCCTCCGTGCATTTTTATTTTTTACCGGTACTACTTCTGTACTGATGCTGTTTGGAGATTTTGCACTTTTAAGTGATATTTCAAAGGAGTATGTTTTTGGCCTTCCGGGAGAGTTTAATATATTGTTTTTCAGCCAGGCACTTCATTTTATTTTTTATATTCTTATGATAGTTCTCCTTGCATCGACCGGAAAATCCGTCATAGGGGACGGCAGGGAAATAGTATTAAAAGACGATTCAATATTCATCAATGCACAGTATATCGGGATTTTAAGCGGAGCCTCAGGTCTGGTTCTTGTTTCAATCTTTTCTCTGATGTATTCAACATTATATCCGCTGCCCTTGTGGGCCGCAAAGGCAGGGATTATTATAACAAGCCTGATGGCTATAATCCCTTATATTCTTATAGTCTTTTACTGGCTGATTATAAAACTCAGAGAGAGGATCAGCGAGTGGTATGATGAAAAACAGTACCAGGATATTACCAAGGCAAGTCTGGTTACTCTGATAGCATCAATAATTATAATGACTGTGATCTTTCTTATTCAGTATTTTGTAAGTTCATTTGATTTTATAACTATAACCTGGTTTCCATTTTATATTTTTTTGGTGCTGCTCCTGTTTTCAGGCAGTACCTTATATTTCAGTAAAAAGACTGCAAGTTAATTTTTAAGGAGTAATAATGGATAAGAAAAAGAAAAATAGAAATTTAGGGCTGGCAACTCTGATAATAGGGTATCTGACCCTTATCTGCTGGGCACTTGGAATTTTTTTAAGTATTGAAATGGGTATAGGCTGGCAAAGCTATACAGCTGTAGGATTTTTTGGGCTGCTTCTTGCTGCTTCCGGTATTTTATTTTTGATCAGCCTTATTTACAATATCCTGGAATCAAGAGAGAACGGACGCTTATCTAAAGGTATGGTATTTACCATAATAAGTTTCCCTCCAATAGCATTCTGCTATGCGGCAATACTGGCAAAAGCATTGACCGAAGGCCATTAATTAATTTTAGAATATGGAATATAAATTAAGGTTTAAAGATAGAAGTAAAATTCTTTATGCCATTGGAATTATCCTGTTAGCAATTGGTGTAGTCTGTATTTTCGTTGCTCCCCTGGAAGTAATATGCTTTTATTTTTTTATTGAAGGCGGCCGTTTCTATTTTGAAGGTTTTAATTTCGGATCTTTTATGTTTTCATTTATAGTTTTTCAGATCATTGGATATTATGTTATTGCTGCCGTATTTATCCCCCTGGGTTATGGGCATCTAAAACTAAGGTCCTGGACAAGGAACCTGAGTCTGGCCTTGCTTTGGTTTTGGCTGGGTATGGGCATACCGCTTACAATATTTTTTACTCTTGCACTGACTGCTTCAAAAGAACCCTCTTCGTGGGTGGTTACAGCTATAATTCCTCTGATGTATCCTGTAATACCGGCTGTACTTATCTGGTTTTACAGGAGGAGGGATGTTGAACTTACCTTAAGGTCAAAAGATAAAAAAACATACCAGATAGAGAAAATACCAATGCCTGTTCTTGTAATATTATTCTTGTTTTTCTTTTATATTTTAGCTCTGCAGGCATTACTTCTCTTTAGGGGTATATTTCCATTTTTCGGGATTCTGCTTTTTGACCTGTACGGGGCTTTTATAATAAGTATATCTATTATAATATTCTTACTATTGATTTGGGGATTGTTCAGACTAAAGATTTGGGCATGGTGGGGTTCAACAGTCTTTTTCGGGCTTATTGCTTTCTCCTTTCTTTTAACTTTCAGTATAAAAAGTCTTTCTGATATATATCCGCTAATGAATTTTGCGCCTTTGGAAATTGAAATTTTTCAAAACCTACCCTTTCAGGGATTAAGGTTATCTATATTTATAGCTATTCCGCTTCTTGCTACACTGGCTATGATAATTTATTCAAAAAAATATTTCCCCCGTAGAAGATTGAATAAAAATTAATCACATTTTTAAAGACAAATACAGAAATACTTATATAATATAGAAATAGTAATTATTTCTTGATTTTGATTTTAATTTTGTGGAGGTAAAGTAATGGCTGGATCAAAGCATTATAAGATTGCAGTTATACCGGGAGACGGCACCGGGCCGGAGGTCATAGGGCAGGGTAAAAAAGTCCTTGAAGCAGCAGGTAAGAAACATGATATTAGTTTTGAGTTTACCGATTATGATTTTGGCGGAGACCGTTATTTAAAGACGAAAGAAATACTTCCGGATTCTGCTGTTGAAGAATTAAAAAAATTCAGGGCAATATATCTTGGGGCCATCGGACATCCTGATGTACCGCCGGGGATTTTAGAAGTCGGTATTTTATTAAAATTAAGGTTCTCACTGGATCAGTATATAAATCTGAGGCCGGTAAAACTTTATCCCGGAATTGATTGTCCCCTTAAAGACAAAGGCCCTCAGGATATAGATTTTATTGTAGTCAGAGAGAACACAGGGGGGATATATACGGGAAAAGGCGGTATAGAAGAAAAGGGAACCGCAGATGAGATCGCAACCCAGGTGATGGTCTACGACAGGCAGAAGGTCGACAGATGCCTGGAGTATGCTTTCAATCTGACCAGAGCCAGGAAGGAAGAAGGAAAACCGGGAAAGCTGACGCTGGTCCATAAGACAAATGTCCTTACCTATGTAGGAGATCTATGGTACAGAGCATTTACAGAAATGGCAGTGAGATTTTCTGATATTAAAACTGATTATAATCATGTTGATGCTGCCTGCATGTGGATGGTAAAAAATCCGGAATGGAATGATGTCATAGTCACATCCAATATGTTTGGGGATATTATTACCGACCTTGGCGCAATGATCCAAGGAGGTATGGGAATAGCAGCCGGAGGGAATATTAATCCCCGCGGCACCTCTATGTTTGAACCCATAGGGGGTTCTGCCCCAAAATACACCGGAAAAAATGTAATAAACCCGCTTGCAGCAATAGAGGCAGGAAGAATGATGTTAAAGCACCTGGGGGAAAAAGAAGCAGCAAGATCTATTGAAGAGGCAGTGGCACATACCTGTACAAAAATAAAGAGCTTAAGTGCCGGTAAGATGGGTTACAGTACGTCTGAGATAGGGGATATGGTCGCAGGTCATGTCAGCAGCTGAGTTATGATATTAAAACAAAGTCATTGATTAAATAGTAATAAGAAGATCTGTTTTTAAAACTGATAAGAATACAGCTTATGTGTTGTAGTAGTATGAAAAGTCTTTTATTTTACCCCAGAAAAATAAAAATGCAGAAACAAATGGATTGTCAGTATTTAAATCTAATTGACCGATTTCAATAAAATTACCTTCGTCTATGATATCTTCTACATCTATGATCTTAATTATTTTATTTTTCTTGACCACGGCATTAATATCAAGAAGCTGATTGGTATCATTTATCTCAATAATACTGAATAAATCATTTATATCATATATTTTCTCAGAGATTTTTTTAGGTTTACTGTCCTTTATGGGATTTGAATCATTTTCTGTGTTGCTGGTATAGTTTTTAATACTCTTTACCTGACTTTTTAGTTTAATCAATATTTTTTTGATTTCATTTTCGTAAGATGAAGTATTGTTATAAAAAATATAGAAACTGCTGTAATGATCGGAAGATAAATATCCGATTATGCTGTCAGAGTAGCTGCTAAAGAAATTATTGTCGTCATCAGTACCTGCGGCATTATCCTGACCATGATTATCATCTTGTTTATTAGTATTATTCTGGCTGTAGTCAATCTGACCATTGCTGCCCTGTCCATCATCACCCTGATCATTGCTGTTGCCTGTATCATCATCCTGACTGTTGTCATCGGAACTTTCGCTGTTTTCAAATTGGGCATGTATAGTGTGATTACTATCAACATCAGTAAAAGTATATGAAGTTATACCTTCTAATTTTTCGTCATCTACTCTTAACCATAATAATGT
>Ga0114922_10000741_pt1 | contig 31417 bp, 29 predicted proteins | sample AartaG_FD_100975 | JGI IMG/M metagenome (GOLD analysis project Ga0114922, IMG submission 100975) | Deep subsurface microbial communities from Aarhus Bay to uncover new lineages of life (NeLLi) - Aarhus_00045 metaG | ecosystem: Environmental > Aquatic > Marine > Oceanic > Sediment | place... | reverse complement strand
CTAGTGTCGTGTCCCGCAAATGCCTTTGTATTGTCATAGGAGCCTCCCGGAGGTCAAATCGGCTCTGGCAGCCGACATTGCCTGTGTGACTTATGGCAGGTATCTTCGGGACGGGACACTAGAGCATGGACTCCGGCAGCAGACATCGGACCCGTGTAAGAGCCGCTCGGCCGCGACGTGTTATGCGGCTCCGATGCTGCCTGTAGATGTTATCGAGAAGCCATTCAAGGCGTAGTCGGCTCATAGAATCGAGTGAAAGGATCGCCCAGTATGACTGACGCTCTGATGGTTCGGCCATGGTCCGAAGTCCAAAGCTCAGATAATGCAGGTGTCTATACGGATCTCTATTCTGCGCTGGGCGGAACGATATGGCTGCTGAATTCTGGATCGTTCACTATTCAGAACTTTGTTGAGTTCTGCAACTTTATCGAGGCGGCTGTCTTATTTCCCCGGGTGTATGTTTCCCCAAATCCATGTCCCGCGTCCGGCGATTCGCTGCGGCATGTGGATAACTTCACGAAGATCATGGCCACCGAAGGTGCATTGCGCTTTGTTGAATTTCGCAACATGGCGGCGGAGGAGGACGGGAGTCTAACCGACGATGGAAGGGCATTCCGTGAGCGTTTTGGGAAGATGAGGGATGCCCTGCGACGGCAGCGTCGCGTCGAGATAGTCGATACCGTCTTTGGCGTTGCGGCCCACGCTATGCACGGCATGACGTTGTACCCCAGTGTTCACAATCGGTTTGCATACATAGAATCCCTCGGCGCCGCCGACTCCATTCGCGCGACTCTCTCCTTGCAGAGCGCATACGCTTCCCTGTCGCGAGCCGCTGAGGAGGCAGTTCGATCCCTCAATGACTACCGTGGTGTCGATGAGGTTTTCATTCCTCCTATCCCCGCCCTCATCATGGGTAGGGCCTCTTCGCTTGACGACATACCATGGGTGGTTTTGGAGTACCGCGAGCGCCTTGCCTCAGTTCGGAACGCTTTCGTGGAATACAATCTCACAATTTCAGACCCATCGGTTTCGCTCAAGAAGTCACTTCGTGCAATGGCTCTACTCAAGACCGTTGTCGAAGAGATCTCGCGGCCATTCGACGACCAGAGCAAACGAGTCATTGCGCAGTGGACTGACCTTGCGCAGTTGATTCCGTACGATGCCGACTTCGACCCGGAAGACGTGAAGAGTGTTACGAAGCTGCTTCTCGGCAAACCATTAGAGTTTGTTCTCAGTCGCCTAAGAAGGAGGCGGTTCCTGCCGTTGTATTCGCTTCGAAGCGACTATCTGAGACGGGACGACATTCATGCCCTTGTCAAGAAGCTCTGGGATTATGACCTTAGGAGTTGTGATGTTGCAGAGGGCAATACATACGTCTTGTCTCCGGCGGACATAGAAAGCGGAGAGACCGCACCTTCCGTTTCTCCTCCAGAAGTCTTGGGACTCGACATTTGGGGCAACGAACACTGGAACACCGGAGAGGGGAGCCAACAAGAGGATGCACTCGACGGTGAATAGCGCGCCGCTTCGCTCTGTGCCACTCACCGCGAGCGATCCTAGTCGTTGGGCACGGATGAGAACATGATCAAATGAACTTCGCAGCGCTATCATGGGAACAGTTCGAGTTGCTTTGCGCGCGACTCCTGCAGGCCGAAGGCTTTGCTCTGCTCGCGCACTCCGGCCGGTCACGCGATATCGGTGTTGACTTTTTGGTTTCGCCGCCCGAGGGCGGGCAGAAATGGGTGGTTGAGTGGAAGCTGACGCATCGTCCTGTTGCTGCAACACCCATTATCAGGAAAGGAGTCCAGCAACTCCTCGCGGCCCGGGAACTCTTGGGCGCTGACAGACTTCTTCTTATCGTTTCCGCCGACATCCCGGTCAGCCTCGCCGATTGGATCGGTCAGCAGGGCTATTTCCACGTATGGGACAGAACTGTCCTTCTCGAACTCATCGAGAAGCACCCATACGTCCGGGCCGAGTTTCAGGCTCTGATTGATTCTCAGCAGAAGATTGAGGAGAAGGTCCTCGACCCACTTGCCAGGGATGCACGCGCCGCAGAGCTCATCGGACGACTTCAAGGAACCACACGAGGTGAGGAAGCTTGGCGAGAGTTCGAAGACATATGCGTTGATATTCTCAACCATGCTTTCATCCCCCCCTTGGGGACACCCCGCATACAGACACGTTCAGAGGACGGGCTCGACAGGCGGGATGCCGTTTACTCCATCGGCAACGGCCACACGTTTTGGGAGAATCTGAAGACCGAGTGCCGAACAAGGATGCTGGTGGCGGAGTTCAAGAATCATGACTCCGCGCCGTCCCAGATCGAGGTCGAGTCCATACAGCAGTACCTGTTCACAAAGGCCATGCGGAGTTTTGGCATCCTTTGTTCTCGCGACCCGCCGAGTGAGTCCGTGTAAATGGGGACATGTAAATGGGTGTAAATGGGGACAGGCCCCGTTTTCAGGTAAATGCGGACAGCCGCCGTTTTCATGCTTGACATCACCCGCTGCTGACGCTATACTCCGGCATATGGCACGGCTTGCACGAACAGTAATACCCGGGGTGCCCCACCATGTCACGCAACGGGGCAACAACCGCCAAGACGTGTTCTTCGTGGACGACGACCGTCGGTTCTACCTCGAGTTGCTCAAAGAACAGTGCGACAAGCACGGCCTGCAGATCGCCGCATACTGCCTGATGACCAACCACCTTCACCTGCTGGCAACGCCCGAGAAACCCGATTCGCTGGCCCTGGCGCTGGGTCGGACGCATCTGCGCTATACGCAGTACGTCAACCACCTGCACGATCGTAGCGGACACCTGTGGCAGAACCGGTTCTACTCGTGTCCCCTAGGGCCGGGACACCGGGCCAAAGCTCTCGTCTATGTCGAGCGCAACCCGGTGCGGGCGCGGATAGTCAGGCACGCATGTAACTACGAGTGGTCCAGCGCCGCGGCGCACGCCGGAGGCGACGACCTCTCCGGCCTGCTTGACCTTGCGTCGTGGCGGCGGGGGCACTCTCCCGACGACTGGCGCGCCAGGCTGTCCCTGCCCGACGGCGAGGCGTTTCTCTCCGAGATCCGCGCGAAGACACATCGCGGCCGCCCGTTGGGGAGCGACAGTTTCATCAGCAAGCTGGAAACGCTCCTTGGCCGGCGCCTGCGCGCACTCTCCCGCGGTCGCCCGCGCACCAAAGCAAGTGGCAAGGCATGAAAACGGCGAAAACGGGGCCTGTCCCCATTTAGTCAAAACGGGGCCTGTCCCCATTTAGTCCATTTAGTCCCCATTTAGTCTGAGTCCTAGCCGTCCCCATTTAGCCCTGGTCAGGAACCGTTGCGACAAGGAGGTCCGAAGAATGGCAGATCCGTTGAGAATTCTGGATGAATTCGATGAGATTATGAATACTCATGGCTATGACGACCCCAAACGAGGGCGAAAGCTCTTTGCTCTGACCCGTACATACAATTTGTATTTGGGGCCAGACACCGGAGTTGATAACCCTCGGTTTGTGCACGCTCTCAAGGAAGAAATTCGGCTGCGAATAGATGTTGCGGTGTTACGCAGCGATGCCGAACGTGCCATGCGTGAGGAATTCTGGCACAAGTTTCGAAAAAGAACCCGGTTCGTGCCGTGGGCAATAGCAATCCTCGCCATTTTGGCTGGTATTATTTTCTAAATAAAAGTAAATGGAGTAGGACGAATAGGACAAATGGGGACAGGCCCCGTTCATAGAGAAAGGAATAACATGTTGTCACCACAGGTTGTGATAATTACAGGCGCTGCTCGTGGCATCGGGTTTGGCATTGCAGAGCGTTTCGCCGCCAGGAAGGCCAAGATCGTGATTGCGGACGTCGATGGCAAAGCTGCAAAGGCAGCAGCCAGGCGGATTCGCCGGCGCGGTGCCCGAGCCGCCATGGGCGTTGCGTGCGATGTCGCGGACCGAGATGCTGTCCGGACCATGGTGGAGCAGACCGTTGACAAATACGCACGTATCGATGTGTTGGTCAACAATGCAGGCATCTGCCCGTTCGCCGAGGTAATGGATATGAGCCCGGAGGTGTGGCAGAAGACGCTCGATGTGAATCTTACCGGAGCCTTCCACTGCACACAGCTCGTCGCTCGGCAGATGATCGAGCAAGGCAATGGCGGGCGTATCGTCTTCATCACCTCGCTGGCAGAAAATGTGACCGGCCCTGCCCAGGTCGACTATGCCGCCTCGAAAGCGGGGTTGCGCATGACCATGCGCGGATTTGCCACGGCACTGGGCAAGCACCAGATCACCTGCAACGCAGTTGCCCCGGGGATGATTCTCACCGACATGACGCGGCATCACTGGGAGAAGCCGGGACCGGCGAAATTCATCAAGCAACGTGTGCCGGTTGGCCGCATCGGCGTTCCAGAGGACATTGGCCGCGCTGTTGTGTTTCTCGCATCACCCGAAGCTGACTATATCTCGGGTATCACGCTGACTGTTGATGGCGGACATCAGGCGGTATGTGCCTGACCGAAGGAAGTGCTCATGATTCCAATCGATCTTTCCGGGAAACTCGCCCTGATCACAGGAGCAACGGGGGAATTGGGGCGTGTGATGGTCCGAACACTTGCCCGCTCCGGCGCTGATGTCGTCGTTCACTATCACACCAACCACGAGCAGGCCGAATCCCTTGTTGCAGAGATCGAGGCCCTCGGGCGCAGAGCCCTCGCTGCGCAGGCGGACATAACAGAGAAGGAATCGATAGACGACCTGCGCGAACTCGTCGAGGACACGCTCGGCTCGCCCGATATCCTCGTCACCAATGCTGTGGCCCAGTATAATTGGAGAGCTGTTCTCGATCAGTCGCCCGCCGACTACGAGAGCCAGTTTCGATCGTCCGTGATGCAAAACGTGCTGATCGCCCAAGCCTTCATGCCGGCGATGATTGAGAAAGGCTGGGGCCGGGTGATCGGAATCAACACCGAGTGCTCGATGCAGTACGGGAAAACTCAGTCCGCTTACATCTCCGGCAAGCGCGGCATGGATGGAGTCCTTCGCGTTCTTGCCAGAGAAGTAGGCGAACACGGCATCACGGTAAACCAGGTTGCACCGGGTTGGACCATCAGTGAGAATCGCCCTGAATCCGACAGCACAAAGTTTTACAGAAAGCAGGTACCCTTGAGGCGGCGCGGCACGGCTCAGGAAATCGCCAACGTTGTGGCTTTCCTGGCATCAGATCTCGCGAGCTTCATTAGCGGTGCCTACATACCAGTGTGCGGTGGAAACGTGATGCCCGGGATCTAGACACAGAAGGCCGAACCAGAGCATGCCGGCGACGTGCTGAGGGCCGCGCGGCTGACGCTGAACGTTCGGCATGAATCAGAAAGGATGAAAAAGATGCCAGATGGTCTGCAGTTCGACCCGCTGGCTGCCGGCGCATACGCATATCGCGTGACCGCGGTGCCGACATTGCGCAAAGGTGAATGGAATACATTGCTGGACGTCGACGGTCCGGGGATGATCACGCACCTGTGGTTTACCTTTCCCGGCGGCGACAAGATGCTCGGCAGGCGCTGCCTGTTGCGCTGTTTCTGGGATGATGAGCCCGAACCGAGCGTGGTAGCCCCGCTCGCAGATTTCTTCGGGGTCCACTTCGGATTCTCAGGAGGGGAGTACCGGCTGAACTCGCGTTATCTTGTTGTGGGCCCGAATCAACAGCGACGTGGCATACACCGGCTCGCATCAGCGCGGATTTCAAGAGGTGAGCTTCCCCGCGCGGCTTCGTGCCGGGAAGAATCGTATCCTCGTGAAGCTCTCAAACGAGGACAATGAAAACTGGCGGTTCTGGGGATTCTCGTTTAGGAAGCAGGATGCTTGCTCCCCGGGACAACTCAATCGACAGCAATGACGAACACACGGGTAGAAGCGAAACGTCTTGGGGGCTCAGCCCTCGAGTTAGCACTTACATTCTGAAGGACGATCAAGGTAAGAAAGGAAGACAGGTATGAGTAATACGCTTGCATTTCAACAGTATACGCTAATGGATTTTGAAGGGGGATGTGAGGCAGCCTTTGAAGCGCTCAAAGGACTCGGTATCGATACCGTTGAACCGTGGTGCGGTGCCGTGCCTGATGACCCTGATGCTTCCATGTCTATGGAAGGCATGCGGGAAGCCCTGTCCAAAGCCGGCATGAAACTCACATGCGGACATCTCACGGCGGCTGAGTATGACGCCCGCTACGAAGAATGGCGGGACCTCCTGCTGGATTTCGGTTCCAAGGACTGGGTGATTCCTTTTGCCAAAGCGGACACCCTGGAAGAATGGCTGGAACTGCTTCCGAAATTCAGGGAAATGGCCGACCGTATGAAACAAGACGGACTATCACTTGGTTATCACAATCATAACATGGAATTGGTGAAGATGGGTGATAAGTACGTGATGGAGCATCTGCTGGATAACATGCCGGACCTCAATGCACAGTTTCATATAGGTCAGTTTCGGCCGGAACGGGGAATCGACCTTTCCGACTGGATCAAGAAGTATCAGGGCCGTGTCTGTTCTTTGCATGTAAATGATTCAAATGCCGACGGCGCTACGCGGCTGGGAGAGGGAACCTGCAAGGCGGAGGAGGCGATCAGAACATCCGTCGACACGGGGGTGGATACCTTCATCCTGGAAATTCGGTTGACGAATGAAACTTTGGATGGTGTCAAGAGGGATGTCGCCTTCGTCAGAAAGCTGATTGGATAGCCGAGCAGATCCAGATCTCTTGTCGGAAAGGGGTCGGGCCGATTGTGTTGGTCTAACACTTAGCCTTTTCAGCCTTGCGTCCGTTTGGACCTTGTTGACCTTTTCTTGTGGAGGTGTTCTTAGCCCCGAAGGGGCGTTACAATACAGCCCAGGGCGGCGCCGACACTCCCAGGTCGGCGTGGGTAACGGGTGCACAATAATAATCGAGCCCCGGAGGGGCGACCCTGGAAGGATGAAGGCGGAAGGCGGAAGGATGAATGAAAGCTCCGAACTTGGGACCTCGCAGATCGATGGTCAAGAAGGTACGCCCCTCTGGGGCTGGTTCATTCAGGTGTGGCCGGTACCCAGGGTTCGCGCCTCCTTACGGGGCTTCCACCCTGGGCTAACCATAATGCGCCCCATCCGGGGCTCAAGAGCAGACATGCTTAGGCTGCCGACGACGGCCGACGCGTGCGTACACGCCAAACACGTACGCGCGATTTAACAAGATGGTCAAGGTAACCGTTAGAATCAAAGGACAGGATTATGACAGCTCAAAAGGGCTTCGTGAAGGTTGCTACATGCCAGTTTCCTATCACTGAAAACGTTCGCAAGAATTCAGGGATCATCCGGAAACAGATAGTCCAAGCGAAGAAGAAGGGCGCACACCTGGCCCATTTCCCTGAAACTGCCCTGACAGGCTATCCTTTGGGTAGATATGAGTTCGCCGGATTTGATTGGGATCTGATTCAGGACGAGACGCGCTCTATAATGCAATGCGCAAAGAAACATCGTATCTGGGTGGCACTTGGCAGTGCGCATCGCCTGTCGGGGACCCGTAAACCGCATAATTCTGTTTACGTGATCAATTCGAAGGGAGAGATTCCGGAACGCTATGACAAGTGTTTTGGCACAGGAGGAGATCTGGAACATTTTTCGGCAGGTTCGCACCTGAGCACGTTCACTATCAATGGTGTCTCTTTTGGCATCATCATCTGCTACGACACATGGTTCGTCGAGCTCTATCGAAAGTACAAGACCAAAGGCGCAGACTGCATTCTGCATTCCATTTATAGTAATTTCAAGGATTTCTCTAAGAAGACAAACAAGACGCCTGTGTTTGATTGCTCGTTCCCAATAACACATGCCAAGGTTAACAGGTTCTGGATCAGCTCTGCAAATTACGCAGACAAATACCAGGACACGACAAGCTCATTTGTTGATCCCGACGGGAACGTCACCCGCCTGCCATTCAAGCGTGCAGCCGTCTCGGTGAATGACGTAAACCTGAAGGCTAACTTCTGGGATCCTTCAGCAGCATACCGAGAGCTTGCCCTGAAAGGCATTCTAACAAACGGCACCAAATTCCGAGACCCGAGAAGCAGCAACAGGTCGATTCTGTAACTAACAACATCTTGCATGCGGGAAAGATGTGCAAACACTTCTGGTTCTCCTCCCAGCAGTCGGCACTGCCTTACAAAGGAGCCGACGATGATCATTGATTGCGAAACTCACATATTCCCACGGAGCCATGACTACCTTCGCTGTCACGTCGAGGACATGCTTGCTGACATGGACCGTTGCGGCGTCGACCGAACTTTCCTCACGTTCTACAGCGACAGTACTCTCACCTCGCCATGCGGGGAGATAACCGATCCCAACGCCAAGCGGTTCGGTGACAGTAACGAGGAAGTCTGGGAGTATTTCAAGGAGTCGTGGCTGGCGCATCAAGACAGGTTCTACTTCTTCAGTGTTCCGGACCCTCGTGAGCCGGACTGTATCGAGCGGCTCAAGGAGCAGTGCGAGCTTGGGCTGCACGGCATCGGAGAAACCCAGCCGGCATCGCAGAACATCATGCCGAACGGTCCCGAGTTCATGCCTGTATATCGATTCGCGGCCGACCGAGGATTGCCGGTCATACTCACGATGGAAAGATGGGAGCACTGCCTGTCCTTCAGCGGCAGTAACTTCGCTGAGTTTTTCGGCATGTTTGAGCAAGTGATCAGGGAGTTCAAGGATGTCCGGTTCATGATCGGCCACAGCGGCGATTGCGGCAGTGTCCTGACAAAGGATTGGGATGCCTACCTGGCGAGCAATCTGCGGTGCTACGAGCTTGCCGCAGAGCTGGACAATGTGTGGGTCTGCTCATGCATGCCGTGGTGGTTTGCCGGCAACGAGGCCCATCCCCTCTTGGAACAGCAGCTCAGGTTCCTTCGAGACCACGTGGGCTTCTCGAAGGTGACATGGGGCAGTGACTGGCCGTACAGCGGTAGCAGCACGAGTTTCTGCTTCGGGAGTGACTACGCCACGGTAGTCGATTACTACCGTGACCTGCCATTCTGCAGTGAAGAGGAACGACAGTGCATCCTTGGCGGCGCGGCCCTTGAGTTTGTCACCGGTCACCCGGCCGAGTCTGGCAGCTAAGAAGACCCGCATGGGAACGTTTGAGACCGCTGCTGCACAACAAGTAGAATAGGGATACCAACAAACTGAACCTTATTGACAAATGCGCGCATTTTTCATAAGGTTAGTGCAAACATTCTGCGGAGCCGGTTCTCGGCAGCTTCGCCCGAGAGGAAAACGGAGATTCCTGATGCTACTGAAACACGAACGTGGAAAAGTCATAACAGCATGTGGATTGGTCGACCCGACAGAACTCGGCCGCGTAATGATGCACGAACATCTTCATTCGGATCTCTGGGACTGGGAGAAGGACGAGCTGATTGTCGAGGAACATCCTACCACCCCCGAGCGTCGTCGATATCTCATTGAGAATGCAGTGCCGCTGCTCAGGCGTTGTCGGCAGGAGTTCGGGATGAACGCATACGTGGACGCCACCATGCCTCCCTGGCGTGCATGGCCTGATGTATGCCGTGAAGTGTCAGAGGAATCCGGCGTTCACATAGTTCTTGCTACTGGATACTATCGGGAGATCGAGACCGGCACGTATTACGTGAAAGACCCACAAGATGCGATCTGGCCTTTCGTGCGAGAGGCATCGGTCGAACAACTCACTGAATTGTGCGTGAAGGAAATCGTCGAGGGCATTCACGACACCGGCATTCGTGCAGGGGTGATCAAGCTCGGCACGAGCCAGGCGCCGATGACGGAAGCAGAGATGAAAACGTTCATAGCCGGCGCGGGCGCTCAAAAGAAGACGGGCGTACACATCACAACACACTGCACGCAGCTCGGCGCCGAGACCAGTCAACTAACCTTGCTCGATAGGGAAGGCGTAGACCTCACACGCGTTGTCGTTGGTCACACAGCGGGCCATCTGATGAACGAGAGCTATCGCTCTGCGATACTCGAATGGATGAAGCGCGGCGCGAACTTCCTTCCAACCAACCTCGATGTAACAAACGAGGCGGGCTGGCGTCCACTCATCGAGGCTATCCATGAAGTGTTTGACGCTGGAATGGGGCACCAGTTGTTCTTTGGGCTGGACAGCGGCTACTGCAGCGAATCCGGGCCTTTTGAGCCCGTTAGATTCCTGCCGCCGGATCCGTGGTGCTACATGTTTACGGACGTTCTGCCGGCATTCCGACGTCTCGGCCTGACCAAAGAGGAAGAAGAAACCATTATGATCAAGAACCCGGCATCAGTAATTCCGGTGAAGTAGGAAACATCTGCCACGGATAGCACAGAGGACGTTGACTTCCGGGAGTGATCCCCGTGTGTAATACGGCAACGCTATTTTTCTTTATCCAGAGAACGTAATTGCTTAAGAAACAAGGAGTTCCGGAGCCTTGCCCCGGGTTTGCACGTGGCCGCTCCGTGCCGGGCGACGCGGGGACCCGCAATGGGATTGAATTGTGCCGCCCTTACAGGGCTCCTCTGGTGTGGGGTGAACCGTTACCCAGGGCGTCGCCGAAAGCTGCTGACCGCAGCTTCCGGCTTTGCCCTGGGCTATAATCTGCTCGCCCTTTCAGGGCTGCAAAGAGAAGGCGCGTGAGCTGCGCAGTACGGCTTCATAGAATAAGTTCTGCGGAGTTATTCTTAGCCCCGACGGGGCGTTACAATACAGCCCAGGGCAAGCCGGAGCCTGAAGGGCTGCGGCGACGCCCTGGGTAGGCTATCCGAACCAACTCGGTCGCGAAATCTAGCGTTGCCGTCGTAAGCATCTGTATGGTCCGTTGGCCAATCGAAACATGAGAGATCTGATTATACTTGGGACGGGTGTTCATGCAGCGGAGATGGCGCATATCGTCGATCGTATCAACGCGCATGAGCCAACGTGGAACCTGCTCGGGCATATCGCTCCGTGTAGCGACGACACCCGGACCGAATTCGCAGGCAGGCCTGTTCTCGGCACGATCGAGGTACTGGCCGAGCACCCCGGTGCGGCGATCGTAACGGACAATGAATTCCCGAAGTCCATCGAGCTGCCGGAAGACCAACTGATCAACCTGATCGATCCTTCTGCCTACGTCCATCCAACGGCGGCGATGGGCAGTGGATGCGTAATTTACTGTAACTGTTTCATCGGTCTCAATGCGAAGCTGGGAGACCGCATCTTCGCCCTCTCGGGCGTGACCATCAATCACGATGACGTTATCGGGGATAGAACAGTCCTGGCGTCCGGAGCCACTCTGGCGGGGGGCGTCACGATCGAAGAGGACTGCTACATCGGGCAGTCCAGCACGATTCGACAGTTTATCCATATCAAGCGCAACAGCCTGATAGGGATGGGCGCGGTGGTTGTCAAAGACGTGGAACCGAACAGCGTCATGGCAGGCAACCCCGCAAAACGGCTGAGGTCGAGATAGGTCCAGCCATGTCAGGAGAAAACATGCGAACTGAATCAACAATGGGCGATAGTGGCCGATCCGGCTTCGTGAACGCGGCCGACTTCGGATTCTCTCCTGATGCGAGTGGAATGGAGAACGCCGCGGCGCTGCAGCGTGCAGTGGATCATGGGGGAACGGTTGTAGTAAGCCGGCCCGGCACTTACAAGACGGCGCACACGGTCTATGTAGGCAGTAACACCTCGCTGGTGTTCGGCAACGGCGTGTTTCTCAAGAAGGTCGACGAGAAGGGACCGTTCACGCACGTTCTGCTCAACAAGGGGGCGCTCACAAGAACATACGATCACAACATCACGGTAGAAGGACTGCACATCATCGTCAACGGCATTGACGTGCGCAATTTCGACGTCTACGGATTGCATGGCCAGCTCGCCTTTTTCTATGTCAAGGACCTGCGCATTGATCGTTTTCGCTGCTTGGATATCGGCACGCTCCAGTATGGTCTTCATGTGTGCACCTTCGAGGATATCATCATCGACGATGTCGTCATCCAGGGCGACAAGGATGGCGTGCACCTCGGCAGGGGAAAGCGTTTCACAATCCGCAACGGAGTCTTCAGGACACTTGATGATGCCGTAGCGCTCAACGCACACGACTACTCCGTAGGCAATCCGGAATTGGGTTGGATAGAAGATGGCGTGATCGAGAACTGCCATGATCTGGATTCCGAACCAAGGACTGGCTACTTCTGCCGAATCATTGCCGGCGCATGGGTCGACTGGCGGCCCGGGATAGAGGTCCAGCGGTCCGATTCAGTGGTCTCTAACGGCAGGCTTTACCGTGTCCAGTCGGAGCCGGACGGCACCGTCTACACGTCACGCACTCAGCCCCGGCACGAGGACGGTACCGCAGTTCTCGACGGCATCAACTGGGGCGTGGTACAACCCGACGTAACCTACAGCGCCGGTGTGCGGAACGTCGTCTTTCGCGACATCTTCCTTAAGAAACCACGGACCGGGTTCTCTGGCCATTTCGACAACGACAGGTTCAGCCGCTCCTATTACCCCGGGGCCGTCATTCCTGTGCAGGAGAAACTCGTATTTGATAATATCCGGGTTTTGCATGATCAGCCGATTGATTTGCTGTCCGTAATGACGCCCGTCGACGTGCTGACAGTCACCAACTCGACACTCAGAAACAACCGCATCGACTTCCTTCGCAGAAGCGAAATAGCGGACCATCTGAAGACCAGGATCAATATGGTTGGCTGTGTCTTCAGCCATGAAGGGCCGATGGACGTGGTAACCAACAGCATCGACGGCAAAGAGATTCTATTGAAGACGTCTTCCAGCATCGAACTGCACGACGATTTCTCCGCGCGGGTCGTTCCCGGCAACGGCAAGATCAGGGTGGAATCTGATCTGATGGGCCTGAAAACTTGAAAGGTGCAGGATGCCTGGATAAATATGGCCAACAAGCCGTTCCACGTGACCCCGCACCTGCGCGGCGCGCGAACGGTGGAGTTGGCACAACAGTGAGGATCAAGAATATGAAGGAACCGGCTTGCAGAAGAATCCCAAGAACGAGTATGCGGATTGGTGGCTTTGTGGGGGACTACCTCAACGGCATCACTGAGCAATGGCTGCTCGTGGCGCCTAAGGCCAATCCGGCGATGCTGGAGATGTTCCGCGACCGTGACGCGACTCCCCTCAGGGAGATGGTTCCATGGGCGGGCGAGTTCGCCGGCAAGTATCTGACGGGAGCGGTCCAGGTGCTGAGGGCAACCGGCGATCCGTCGCTGAAAACGTGGTTGAAGGAGTTTGTGCGCATTCTCGTCAGTCTGCAGGGCTCCGACGGCTACCTCGGCCCCTGGCCCTCGAAGCACAGGCTGACCAATCACGCCCCGAATTGCTGGGGTGGACGCCCGACCTGGGACACATGGGGCCACTACCACGTCATGATGGGGCTCATGCTTTGGCACGAGGACACGGGCGACAAAGAAGCGTTAGCATGCGTGACACGCATGGCGGATTTCCTCTGCCGGAAATACCTGGGCAAGAAGAAAACGCGCCTGGTCGACACAGGTAGAACCGAGATGAACCTGGCGCCTGTGCATTCGCTATGCATTCTATATCGCAAGACAAAGACCGAACGCTATCTCAAGATGGCACTTCAAATTGTGGACGAATTCGCCGCTTGCTCCAAAGGAGAGCACCTGGCGGGCGATTACCTGCGGCAGGCGCTGCAAGGCAAGGAGTTCTTCCAGACGCCAAAACCCCGATGGGAAAGCCTGCACCCGATCATGGCGCTGGCAGAGCTCTACTGGATCACCGGCGAAGACCAGTACCGGCAAGCCTTCGAGCAGATATGGTGGAGCATCGTCAAACTCGACCGGCACAATAACGGCGGCTTCTCTTCCGGTGAGCAGGCAACCGGCAACCCGTTTCATCTTGCGGCAATCGAATCGTGCTGCACGATTGCGTGGACTGCGATGAGTGTTGAAATGCTCAAGCTTACCGGCAACTCCGTCGTTGCCGATGAGCTGGAACTCACCATGCTCAATTCAGTAGTGGGCATGCATTCCTCCACGGGCCGCTGGGCCACCTACAATACGCCGATGAACGGATTGCGCCTGGCCAGCGCTCATGCAATCGTTTTTCAATCGCGCGTGGGGACCCCGGAGCTGAATTGCTGCAGCGTGAACACTTCTCGCGGGTTCGGTATGCTGAGCGACTGGGCCCTGATGAAGGACAAGGAAGGCCTGATCCTGAATTACTACGGCCCATCAACACTGACGGCCAAGGTCAAGCCGGGCGTGTCTGTCGCCCTGACGCAAAAGACAGAATATCCGCTTGATGGGAAGATCGCCATCCACGTGAAACCGTCCAGGTCCTGCGAGTTCGGCTTGAAGCTGCGCATACCTCACTGGTCTAAGAGGACAAACGTCAAACTTAACGGCGAAGCGATACGCGCGGTGAAAGCGGGTAGTTATCTGCTGATCGACCGCAAATGGAAAGCGGGTGACACAATTGATGTTGCTCTGGACATGTCTTTTCATATGTGGCGCGGAGAGCAGGAGTGTGCAGGGCTCGCATCCATATATCGCGGGCCTATCCTGCTGGCGTATGATCATCGGTACAATCTCGAGAACGCAAAAAAGGGAAAACCGCAGTCACGCACTTCTGAGGAATGGAATGCCAAGACTTGCATGTTGAATATCCCGCCCATCAATGCAAAGAGCATGAAGTCGAGGCGAGTCCAGTGGTCGGATTGGCTGCCCCCTCTGCTGCTCCTGGAATTCAAGGCGGCGGATGGCAAGACCGTCCGTTTGTGTGACTTTGGCAGTGCAGGTGAGGCTGGAACTCCGTACTGCTCATGGTTGCCGGTCAGGCACTGCCCCAAAGCACCCGAGTTCTCCAGGGAGAAGCCGCTACCGACCAGTCGCGTTCGATCATAGAAAGCGTGCCAACAAAAAAGCCCGATGCAGGCGATCCGCCTGAGGCGGACGCTTGGTATTGAGACAGAATGCACAACAAGCTCTTCGAGACCGGCTGATGCGTGAAAGGTAACCTGTTCGGGAATTGTCATGCTTCAGACGGAATTGGACTTTTCCCCGGTTGTGTTGAGTATGTAATCGCAAGGATGAGAGGTCCACATTCTGCGCCAGCTCGCCCGGCCCAAACAGGCATTGAAAAAGCGAAAAGGGGCCGCTATAATACCCTCAGCCCGTGAAACGGAGCTCTCCGCCATAGGGCTACGGCCCGCAGGCGGAAGCTAGATTCGCTGGAGAGCAGCACAAGCCGTTGCACGCGACGGCATGCAGCCGCGCCCCTGAAGCACACGTTCGCCCAGAGAATGAAAACAAGCATACTAATAGCACAGATCAGGATTGTACCCGAAAAGGGCAATCTCGAAGGTAACCACGAAAAGCTGATGTCCATCCTCTCGGATCTCACAAAGTGCGATGTTGATGTGGTAGTCACCCCGGAATGCTTTCTGGACGGCTACGTGTCGACTGAAGACGGGATGAACTCGGACAACATCAGGGACTATGCAATCGATCCTTCGGACAGTCCCTACGTGAATAGCTTGTCGGCATGGGCAAGGCAACACTCCGCGTGGATCGTCCTGGGATGCAGCCGGTTGTCACCGGAAGGTGTATACAACACGGCGCTCTTGATCGACCGCAAAGGCAACCTCATCGGTTCTTACGACAAGACTCACTGTCAGACTTACGACAAGAAGTATGTTCCCGGGCAGAAGATCGCTGCCTTCGATTCCGACTTCGGGCCGTTCGGTGTCATGATCTGTGCTGATCGAAGGTGGCCCGAGACGGTCCGATCGCTTGCACTGCAAGGCGCCAGGGTAATCTTCAACCCGACCTACGGCATGCACAACGAGCACAACTTGCGCATGATGCAAACGCGGTCTTACGAAAGTGAGGTCTTCATTGCATTCACCCATCCGTTTCAATCCTTGCTCACTGATCCGAGCGGGGAGATCGTCTGCAACGATACTCGGGAGGACGCTTTCTTTTCCCTTACGAAGATTGACCTGTCGCAGGTTGATGAGGTCAGAGCACGAGATTCGGCTCACTTGAAAGATAGAAGACCGGAGCTGTACTCCGGTTAACGCAGAGAAGTATGAGCGAACAACGGGCTGAATGGCGCCTTGGCATTTCGCGCGCGTTGTGCGTCTCGAGAATACGTAGCGTGTTGTGAGGCACAGTTGGTATGCGTGATAGGCCAGGAACTGATGCTCAAGCTCGACTCACACGTTCACGTTTTCGATCGAAATGCTATCGATCATCTGAGGGCAATAGTTGTGACGAATGATCGCAATAGTCGTGCATTTGTGGGATTGCAGTGAAAGGGATTAATACGTTGAAGATATGGGCGGAGACTGAAATCCCTCATCAAACCCTCGGGTTTGAAATGCCGGAACTGCCGGGAGAAACGTTCAGACTTGTGGTACCTGAACTGATCTCGGACACTGAAGAGGCGCTTTTGCCTTGGGGTCATCCGAGTCCTAAGTGGAACATCGACCAGGAATCGGCGCGATGCTCGATTGAGGTAAGCGGGACCCTTCGAATGGCGGCCCAAGTCTTGTTTCAGCCAGAGAAGATCGACGTTGTCGTCACAGTCTGCAACCTGTCGGATCGCACATGGGAGCAAGCGAATCTCTTCACCTGTTTCGCCTACTTCAAAGCGCCGTTGTTCGATGACACCGATCTGACGAGGACCTACTTCCCTGTCGGCCCCGGCACATGGAAACCCGTTGGCGACATGTACGCCGAGCACAGTCCCGGCGACGGGCCATACACCTTTTTTGCCGTTCGCGGCGGCCCGACTCTCTCGGACCTCTGGGTGTGCAGGCAGATCAAGCAGAATCACACGCAGGAGGTCTCCCGGGGAGCCGCGTGCGTGGTGTCTTCGTGCGGCCAGTGGGTGGCAGGAATGACATCGTCAAACCCCGCCTACGTTTTCAACAACCGTAGTGACTGTTGCATTCACGCGGACCCACTGTTGGGGACTATCAAGCCCGGCGAGACGACCCAGGCCCTGAGCACCGTGCACATTTTCCGCGGATCGGTGGAGGACTTCGACGCACGTATCTCTGGGTGAGGCATCGACCTGACGCGTCTGCGGGCGCCTGGTATTGAGACAGAATGCACAACAAGCTGTTCGAGCGGATGCGGAAGACCGCGCCGCTCAAGAGCGAGGTTGGAATCGGAAAAATGGAAAAACTAAGCAACACAGAAGACAGAATGAATATTGTCGTTGTCATTGCAGACACCCTGCGCGCCGGGCACCTCGGGTGTTATGGCAACACAGAAGTCCGCACGCCGAATATCGACGCCTTTGCCCAACGCAGTGTACGGTTCACGCGGGCATATCCCGAAAGCCTCCCCACCATCCCCGTGCGACGCGCATTGCACACCGGGCGCAGAGCTTACCCATTCCGTGACTGGAAACACCTCAAGTGGGGCACCGTCTGCATACCCGGCTGGCAGCCCATTGCTGAGGAGGAGGACACCCTGGCGGAGAATCTGGCACGCACCGGATATCAGACCGGCTTCGTGTGCACGACTCAGCACTGCTGGAATCCCGGGTTCAACTTCCAACGAGGGTTCTGGCAATGGCATTTTGTGCGGGGCTACTCATGTGAGGACCGGTGGCGTTCTCCTTTCGCTGTACCCCTCGATGCCCTGCGGCCATACGGAGATCCGGAGACGCTGATGGGCGAGCCGCACCAAGGTACGCCGATGACGTTGGCGAACCGCGGCATCGAGATGGTCGATGAGGAAACAGCAACCGCGGAGGCCTTTCAATGGGCAGCCGACTTTCTTGAAGACAATCGCAACCAACCATTCTACCTGCAGGTCGACTCCTTCGCACCCCACGAGCCGTGGGAGGCGCCGGAAGAGTACTACTTGATGTACGGCGATCCGGATTACAAAGGCATCAAGCACCTTGGGACCTGCTACGGCCCTGCCGACCGATATTCTCAAGACGAACTTGCCTACATAAAGGCCCAGTACTCGGGCTTGGTCAGCCATGTGGACCACTGGTTCGGCAAGTTCATGCAACGACTGGATTCTCTTGGTCTCGCCGACAAGACCGCGGTTCTATTCATCAGTGACCACGGTACCAACTTCTGTGAGAACCCCCGAAACGTGATAGGCAAGCCGGCTGACGCCATGTATCCAGGTGTGATGCACTTGCCTTTTCTTGTGCGTATGCCGGATGAGGTGTCCGCGGGGAGTCTTCGCAGTGAACTCCTCTACAATCTTGACCTGACCGCCACGGCGTATGATCTGGCAAACATAACATCCGAAGCCGGCATCCACGGCCAAAGCTTACTTCCCCTGCTGCGAAAGACTGCAGGCTGGAAGCCCAGGAACTACGTTACCTGCCGATATGCTGACTCGCTCTGTTACATTGATGATGCCACATGGGCTCTCGGCAATATTGACGGAGAGATGCAGGAAGTCTTCAACCTGGCATCCGACCCACACTGCATGGTCATGCTTGGCGAAAGCGAAGCGCGTGATAGGTGGAAGGGCGCGTGGGAGCGTCTTCTCTCCGATGCCGGTGGTCAGTTCCCGGACTATCGCACCAGTGGAACGACCGATGCGCTTGGGAGGAAGCTCAAATGAAGAGATTACAACAAAGCACTGCACAGCGACGCGCCAAACCGATCAAGGAGAAAACATGTTACAGGCAGGCCTCGCAGAAATTGAAATCACCCCGCCGGAATACGGAAACCTGGGCCGCTTGATCGCCAACCCGACCCCGGTGACAGGCGTCATCTGTCCGCTGTACACGCGAGCGCTGATCATCGACGACGGCACGGTGCGCGCGGCGATTCTGTGCGTCGACATGGGCTTCATGTTTCCCTCCTGCGTCGCGGAGATCAGGGAGCACGTCGCGGCCGCCGGCGATCTCGAGCCGACCAATATCATGGTCTGCTGCACACACACCCACAATTCGTTCGGCCTCACCCCCTGGCATGAGGGGGATGCGACCGACTTCGCCGAACTCGACTATCTCAAGGGACTGCTGCGCGAGCTGATCGCCGACGCTGCTGCGAAGATGACCCCCTGCCGGGTGCGGGCCGGGACGGCACAGGCAACCGGTTGCTCCAAGAACCGCCGACCGCTCTACCGCGACGCCAAAGGCGCCTTGCACGTGGGAACGCACGGCCCCGAGGACGTCGAGTCATTCGTCCGGGTGGAAGGTCCTATCGATGATGAACTGAAGGTACTCTTCTTCGAGGGCGAGGACGGCAGCACGCTCGGCGGCCTGGTAAACTTCGCGATGCATCCCATCACAATGTTCGGTCAGCCGGTGTACTCGTCGAGCTACATAGGCCCCCTCACAGAGGCGCTCAAGGCGAAGTACGGCGGCGTCTTCGGCTTCCTTTACGGTCTCAGCGGCAACCTCTGCCCAAGCGTAGCCGACGACGGCGAGGAGTTCAACCACAAGGTCGGCACCGCCCTGGCAAAGGTGGCGGAGACCGCGATCGCCTCGGCAACGCCACTGAGCGATAGCGGCGTGAGCATCTCACGGGAGGTCATTGCCATGCCGCTGCGACGCGTCACGCCGGCCCAGATCCGCGCCGCCAGGAAGTATCAGAAAATGGATCCCGCCGAAATTGATATGCACGAGCTTTGCCACGCACTGTATGGTCACGACTTCATCTTCTACGGTGACATGACAGGGTACGCCGAGATCTTCGTCGACGAGATCATCGGCACCTGGGAACACCACCGGCGTATGGCGACGCGGCACCTGACCGCCGACGTAGAAGTGCAGGTGATCCGTCTCGGCGATGCGGCCCTGATCGGCTTCAGCAGCGAGCAGTTCTGCGAACTCAAGCACGAGATACAGAGCGTCTCACCGTTCACTCACACCTTCTTCTCGTCGGTGACCAACGGCGGCACAGGCTACATGCCGACCCGCGAGGCGTTCGCCAATGGCGGCTACGAGACCTGCACCGGGGTCTCCAGCCCGTACGTTGAAGATGCGCTCGAACGCGTAAAGGAGTCGGCTCTGCGTCAGCTCCGGGCGCTGGCATAGAGAAGTTGATATGATAACAGCCCCCGGGGCAGGGTGACCTTCAGGGATACCATCGACAGTCACCGGCCCGATGTAAGCCCGACGAAGTAATCCGCGGCCTATAGGTGCTATCGAGAGAGCATGTAAGACGTAGTTAGGCGATGGAGACAAAATGAAGATCGAGAACGAATTCTACGTGGTGGAGGTCGATCCGCACACCGGGGCCGTCGTGGGCGTTCTTGATAAGACAGCGAAGCGGCAGTTGATCGCGGAACCACGCCTGGCAGAGAGCTTCCGTCTACTCGTGCCGTTGGCCGATCTCGAGGCTAACTACATCCTTAGCGCAGAGCAGTCCGCGCCGGAGATCGAAAGCACCGGCCAATGCCTGACAATTCGATGGAACGGCCCACTGTCCAATACGCAAGGGCAGTTCGACATAGCGGTTTCGGTTGTCGTCGAACTCATCGAGGACACTGTCCGGTTTCAGATCAGTGCCGTCAACCACACCCCACACAAAATGGCGGAGGTCTGGCACGCCGGACTGGGCGGAATAACCGGCCTGGGTGCGCGGGAGGATACTAAGATCCTGCTGCCCTGTAACGGGGCCGCGGCACACGAGGATCTTTTTCAGAATTTCCCGGAATCCATGGGCATCGGCGGAGGCGGGGGAATGCGCTTCCCCGAATTCTATGTTGAATACCCAAGACGTCTCTCGATGCCCTGGACGGATATCTACAATCCGGCCCTGGGACGGGGTGTGTACTACGGGTGTCACGACGAGATCCCCCGGGTGAGCGTGCTGCGTTTTGAAATGCACCCGGGACTCGCACGCAACCGGGCCGGCGGCAACTGGCCGACCGACGATGAAACAGCGGCCATGCAGGATGTCTATCCGGCGGGCGTCGTGATGCACTGGGTACACATGCCCTACACGCAGCCGGGCGGGCAATTCAACGGTCCACCAGTTGTGCTTCGTTGCCATGAGGGCGACTGGCATGCTGCCGCGAAGTCGTACCGTGCGTGGTTTCTCTCTCGTTTTCCTGTTCGGAAGGCAGAGGAGAGTTGGCTGCGTCGGCAGCAGGCCGTTCAGGACGCCATGTTTCTCCTGCCGGAAGGCAACGTCATGCTGACTTTCAAGGAGATTCCCCAGTGGGCCAGGGATGCCGCAGAGCACGGAGTGAGAGCCGTTATGATCAGCGGATGGAACGTGGGAGGGCATGATAACCAGTATCCCATGTATACACCCGATCCCCGCCTGGGTACCTGGGAAGATTTAGCCGAAGCCATCGCTGCTTGTCACGCGATGGGAGTCAGCGTGCTTTTCTTTTCTAATATCCAGTACGTAGACACATCAACGGACTGGTACCGCAGAGACCTGCACGCCTATAGCGTGACCACAAGCAGGGGAGCGCAAGGAACGATGGGATGGGGCATGGGAACGCTGGGGGCCAGAATGGGCTACACATGTCCTCCGTGTGGCGTGTGCGATCCCGCTTTCCCGGAGTATCGCAAGATTATTGTGGATCAGATGCGGAAACTTGCGGAGATCGGCGCGGACGGTGTTCACTACGACAAGGTTGGCGGCGGGAGCCTGGATTTCAACCCGGGCCTGACCACCGGCCCGGATGAAGCACACCCCCAGGGCATCATCAAGTGCATGGAGGAGACCCTGGCCGCGTGCCGCCCCATCCGCCCCGATTTCTGCCTGGGAGTGGAGTCACATTGGGACCGCCTTTTGTCTTACTGTGATGCGTGGTGGCTTTGGTTCGATAGCGAGCACGTGCCGGTCATGAAGTACACTTTCCCGGAATTCCTCCCTACATTTGCAGTCGCCCAGCCATGGGACTATGTCAATGTCAATCGCGCTGTACAATACGGGTATCAGATCCTCGTCGGGCCCGTTCGCTACAGCGCCTCGATGGGGGACGAGCAGAGCAGGCCGATCTCAAACTACATCAGGGAGATAATCCGCATTCGGGAAGAACTCAAGAATACGATCTTTTTCGGAGACTTCCTCGACAACCAGGAAGTTGACGTCGAGACGGCTGAGAATCTTACATACAAGACACATCGTAATGCCACGACAGGGAAGCGGGCATGCGTTCTCGTGAACCATGACACCGGACCCCTCAAAACGCGCGTCGCCTTCAACGGAAACACCAGGGGGAGAGCTTGCATCTATCAGCCGTTTGAAGAGGTCAAGACGCAGGAATTGCCTGCAGAACTCTCGATTCCCGGTGAGCGGCTCGCCATTGTTGTGGAGGAGTAGCTCATCTCTCTGTCACCGACACGCGACGTGGGGGGGGAGCGGCGGACCGGGCGCTGCACTTGACGGCGCTCAGGCGCGCCGCAACGCAGGGAAGACAACAATGCCTGATCTCATCCTCCTCCCGGCTACAGAGCCGACTGATAAGACCTGCGGAACGATTCCGGAGCGGATCGACGCTTATCCTGCCGCGTCCCTCCGGCAGGTGCATTACCCCGCTATGGTCTGGTATAACGAAGCTGTTCGCAACGAAGCCATTGCACAAATCCGCGCCTTTGACCTGGGCTCGGTCATTCTTGTGGGATTCAGCAAGTCGGGTCTTGGGGCGTGGAATATCGCGCGGACGATTCCGGATCGTATCTCCGCCACCATCATCTTCGACGCACCTGTTGCCCGACATGAGCTGCCGCCGTGGGGAACTGCCCCGTTCTACGACAGTGACGAGTCGTGGCATAAAGACGTGCCCGTTCGCACCGTGGAGGAGTTTGAGGCCGCGGTGCCCCGAACGCACAAGCTGGTGCTGATTTCAGGTGAAGGTTTTCACAAGGAGATGTGCCTCCTGGCCGGGGCGCTGTCAAAGACCACCGTGAGCTATGTCTTCCTGCCGCGGCCGCACCTGAGGCATCACTGGCAATCAGGCTGGATAGAAGACGGATTGAATGCACTGCTGGAACCGGGCCTTTGGGGCGACGCGTGACCCGCCGCCGCTCTTTGAGCTATGGCGGGCCGGCAGCGCGCCTGAGCCGCGACGTCCGGCAAGAGGAGACGCCAAATGAAGATACGACCATTCACAAGAAAAGACATTCGCGGAATGCTCTCCGTTGCGAAGAAGCTGCACCCGAAATGGTTCCACGAGACACACCTCGAAAGCATGCCCATCGACCTGCGGTATCAAAATGGATTCGTGGCAGTTGAGGGCAGCAAGATCATCGGTTTCATCTCCTGTTCATCAGAAGGCGGCATTCCCCGCATCAGTCGGCTTGGCGTAGATCCGGCCATGCATCGAAAAGGAACAGGTAGAAAACTGGTAGCTGCGGCAGAAAAGGACGCCCGAAAAGCCGGCGCGGGCACCTTTCAAGTCATGGTCATGGGCTGGACTCGTCCCTTCAATCGACACTATTCCGAAACACGCAAATTCTACAAAGCCATGGGCTTCAAGCCAGTGAAGAAACATCCCATACACGTAGAAGGCGAGGACCGATGGCGGCTGTATACCCTTGAGAAGAAGCTGACCTGACCTGCCCCCTTGTTCTTCACCTGTCCCTGCCGAAAACTCCGTCCTTGTTGATACCACAGCACTTACGCTCCTTGTTCGCTCATTCCTGAACGTCTGCCTCCGCCTCGTTGACTCGTCCGGCGCATGAAGTACGCCCTACATCACTTACACAGTCCGGGCGCACGCCATCGCTTGGCTGGATGGAGTTTTCGGGAGGGACAGGGATATGGGGATCACTGCGCCGAGAACAGAGCGATGATGTTGGCCACCGGCACATCATCCGGCAGCGAGTGCGCTGCAGCGCATATGTAGCCCCCGCCGTCACCCAGGATCGCCATGCGTTTTTTCGCTTCCGCCGCTACTTCCTCCGGGGTCCCAAAAGGAAGCAGCCATTGGAGATCGATTCCGCCGTGGTAGCACAGCCGGCCGGCGCCGAGCTGTTTCAGGCGTCGGGGTTCCATGCCGGCGGCGTTTGGCTGAATTGGATTCAGGACGTCGATGCCGATGTCGATGAAATCCTCGATGAGCTTGGAAACGGCGCCGCATGAGTGGTGGTGGATATAGGAGTCGGGTGCCACCTCATGGAGTCGCCCGTATTGCGCCGCGTAGTATGGCCTGAACACGGCGCGGAACGTCTCCGGCGACATGAAGAGGTCCTTCTGGGTGGCCAGATCGTCTCCGAAGCAGAACAGGTCAATGTATGGCGCCAATGGCCGCGCCGTGACTTCGATTCTATGAAGTTTCTCTTCAAGCCAGACGTCGCACAGGGCGCGAACTATGTCCGGCTCGGCGATCAGATCTATGGCGGTCTGCTCATAGCCGCGCAGCCAGCATGCCGTCTCAAAGAAGCCGCAGTCGAGCCAGCACGAGGTGGCATAGCCCTGTGCGCGGTATGTCTTGGCCGTTTCCACCATCCAGTCGAGATACTTGGGCAGATCCGGACGGCCCGGCCGCATTTCCCTTATCTCGCTTAGCGTGGCGTTAGCCATGGGGAACTCCCTGGGGACGTTGGGCGTCTTTATGCTGCGGTCGGTGCGGGACTCCCGCTGGCGCCTGGCCTCGACCGCCGCTTTGTAAGCGGGCGGGTCGATTTCTTTGAGGATCGCCAACGGCGGCTCGGACGGCACCACTCGAAGGTCCACGCCGAGTTCACGCTGGATCTGCTCGTCGACCCACGACCCGTCGGCGTCCCGATCGTCCGGAAGCGAGAAGCCGAATTCTCTGCGAATCTGTTTCAGGAATTCGCTGTTGCAGCCAGCCAGGGGTGTGCCTCCAAAATCCATCGGCGTTCTGTCCGGCGGGTCGTTGTTAACGGCTGCAAGTGTGCGCGCCCGTGAATTCATGCTTGTGGTCCTCAATCTGTAAGGCCGTGATGTCCAGAGGGTGTATCCTATGTTTTTTGACACATCAAATCAAGTCCAAACTTTGGCAGGTCGATCGGCCTGGGCCCCCTCCATGTTCGTGCACAGAGACAAGGCCCACATCTTCTGGTTCACTTCCCAAGACCAGTCGCGCTACCGCAAGGTCAACCACATTCTGAGCACAGGACCAGACGGCCGGGCGTTCACTCAAGACCAAGTTCTCAAGGAAGACTGGATATCGGAACGCGGAGTCGACGTGCGCCACGGAACACATCTGCGCGACGGCCGCGTCCTGTTGCCCATCGCCTGGATGGAGCCCGTCGGGGAATTTGATCCGGACACGTGGGTCGCGCCAAAACACACCTTTCACCGCTACAACAATTTTGGCTGGGGAGGGATCGCCGAAAACAACGTCTACTGCGTCGGCGTCATGGAGCCGAACGACGACTTCACCTCCTTCACGCGATATGGGCGTGTGCGTAAGGAAACGCCCGGCGAGGTGCGGGTCGAGGTCGTCAATCGCGAGACGACCCAGGCCTATCCCGGCTTCGAGCGCGAGCAGTGCCTGCCGGTGACGGATGATGCCGTGGCCGCGCCGGTGCGCTGGGCGAACGCCCACCTCGCAACGCTGGTTGGTCAACCGGTCATGCTGCGCTTCATCCTTGAACCGGGTGCACGAGTGCATGCCATCAGGTTCGGGAATGGTGGCAAACACGCAGAGACAATATGACGCACCGAACTTGGGGCCACTTGAACGTTCACTTGCTCTACTTCGACCGCCCCAAACCCCTCGGCGGCCAGCAGTCCCGAAATGTGTTGAAAAATAGTCGTGAATAATGTATATTGCCAACGATTGGAAACGAGTGTTGCCACAGAGCAACCCGCCAGGAATGACCGGTCAGGCAAAGAAGAAGGTGGTGGACAGACAGAATGACAGGTATTGAGGTGACTGTCTAATGGCACAGGCAGATTTATTGGTCGAGCTACTCAAGACTGCTAGCAGCGGTGAGAACGTGGCGTTTCGCAGAATCGCTGAGGCCCTGATACAGGAGGAGAAGCGGAAGGGGCACCGGATCTTGGCGGATCGTCTCGCGAAGTCCTTGCAGCCCAACGCGATCGGGTCGGGACATGGCCTCGCGCCCAAGCAGAACGCCGGCAACGGCCAGCACAGGGATTTGATGTACGAGCTCACCCCGGAACGCGCGCTGGATAGCCTTGTATTGCCCCACAAGATTCAGGAACAGATCAAGGAAGTTGTTGAAGAGCAGCACCGATCTGAGCTATTGCACGCACACAATCTTCATGCTCGCAACCGGATCCTGCTGGCTGGGCCTCCGGGCAACGGCAAGACGACCCTGGCCGAGGCCCTGGCATTCGAACTGATGTACCCATTGGTGGTTGTTCGCTACGAAACCCTGGTTGGAAGCTACTTGGGCGAAACGTCCAGCCGACTAAGACACCTGTTGGACTACGCCCGCACTCAGCGTTGCGTGCTGTTTTTCGATGAATTCGAAACCCTTGCCAAGGAACGCGGAGATATTCACGAAACAGGAGAGATCAAGCGCGTAGTTAGTTCATTGCTCCTGCAAATCGATGATCTGCCGGATTATGTTGTGGTGGTGGCGGCTAGCAATCATCCAGAGCTATTGGACAGAGCGGTATGGAGACGTTTCCAACTCCGTATCCAGTTGCCGATGCCAACGCGCCGGCAACTTGTCCGGCATATCGAAGCCATCAGTCAGCGATGCCGAACTAACTTCGGGCATACACCCGAAACGTTGGCGAAGCATCTGCTGGGATTGAATTTCGCTGAGGCCGAGGAGTTCTGTCTAAGCGTTGTGCGCCGTGCAGTGCTTGACAAGAAATCAGACAACGCGCAAGCGATCACAAAGCTAAAGCTCGAGCAGTGGCGGAATCGCTTGAAGCCTGTCGCAAGCAATCAAGGTGAGGGTGCGTAATACATGGCTGATAACCTTCCGCTCCTTGTATTCCCTCGAGCAAAGACAATTGTCCCCTCTGCTGGGAAGCCCCATCCGCCTGGCAAGCTGCACTTTCCCACTCACAAGACACAGATTCGGCGCCTGACTTCGCAGTTGGATAGGTTGCAGGAGGATTTTTCTCGGTATAAAGCGACCGTTAGCGGCGCCGTCGCCGGACTCGAGCCGGAGACAGTGTTGATTATAGAGATCGCCGGGAGTGTTGAGAACTTCAGGCAAGCAGTTGAGGACACCGATGGGCTGGAATGGCTTGGAGAGTGGGACATAGAGGATATCGAGGCCGACGATGACTTCTACCAACCTCCTAAGATTGGGCCTCGCTTTTTCAAGAAGTACATACACAACGTAACGACAACAGCGGAGTCCAAACACATCCAAGAACTGTTGCAGAAACAGGAATGCATTGATAATAAAGGATTTCTTCTCGTAGAGGATGTGGCGGACCTACAATTGCCTGATAGCTTGGCCCACTTGGAACAAGAGATCCTACTAGCCATACATAATGCGAGGAAACAAAAGCGACTTGAGGGACGGCTTTTCCTATCAGTGAGCAACCAGCGAGGTTTGGACGAGTTGCTGGCGTTATGGAAGTGCTGGGAGCGTGGTGACTCATTGCCGCACGGCAAGACCAAGTGGCGCGACGTATTCACTCGAACGCATAGAATCCGCCGTTGGGGGATCGAGGAGGTACTGCGTGAAACCGGAATGGTAGAACGCTGGCGCGACCTACTCGATCCTATCGAACCTGAGAGGCAAATCCACTGTCAGATTGAGTTGTTCTACAGACAGAACTCCAAAAACCGACGACAGAATGAGGCGGCCATCACCGGCCTATTGAAAGAAATAGACGGTGTAAAGCTTAGCTCGTTCATCGACATGCCGGACATTGAATTTCACGCAGTCAAGGTAGGGTTGCCCGCGGACAAAGTAAAGCATCTTTTGGATGTGCTGGATTCGCCTGATGCCGAGCTGGATATTGAACTGTTTAAGTTCCCGGGCGTGATGTACTGTCGTCCAACCGGGCAAAGTCTGGTGGCTCTGGGTGCTGAGGTCGGTGTGCCGGCGGAATTCCCTGAAGGTAGTCCTGAGTTACCCCCGACAGCAGCAATCCTGGATGGTGTGCCGAATCTCCAGCATAACGCGTTAGAAGGCCGCCTGTTGTTCGATGATCCAGATAATCTGGCTGCTGAATATCAGCCGGGGGAGAGAAGACATGGCACCACGATCGCTTCACTGGTATTGCATGGGGAGCAGCCGGACGGCCAGTCCATCGCTTTATCCAGACTTGTGTATCACCTTCCGGTCATGCAGCCAAATCCGGACAGCAGGGGCTTCACGTTTGAGGAACACTTCCCAGACGACATATTCTTCGAGGATCGGATGGAACGCGCGGTCCGGCGTATGTTTGAGGGGGAAGGGGATGTACCGCCCCAAGCGCCAACTGTAAAGATCATCAACCTTTCTATCTGTGATCCGACCCGCCCTTTCGTGCATACCCCCAGCCCTTGGGCGAGACTGCTGGATTGGCTGTCCTGGAAATACCGGGTGTTGTTCTGTGTGAGCGCCGGGAACTACCGGGAGGACATGGACATTGGCATATCAAATCGGGCCTTCTCAGCCTTCTCCGATCAAGAGAAGGTAACGCACGTTCTGAAGTGTATCGACAAGCAACTGTCAGAACGACGCCTATTATCCCCCGCCGAATCGCTCAATGCGCTAACGGTCGGCGCCGTGCATGCCGATGAATCCGGCGACTACACGCCAGGCCAGCGTGTCGACCTACTGCCGAACAGTGCACTTATCAGTCCAATTTCCCGCTTCGGGCATGGCTTCCGGCGGTCGGTCAAACCCGAGATTCTCTTTCCCGGCGGCAGACAGTTGTACACAAAACCATACAATGATACGGGACAAGAGTACTCTGTTGATCAAGGGCTCAGAGCACCCGGACAGCAAGTGGCCTGGGATAGCGCGCAGGAAGGTGATTTCTCAAGGACGGTCCATACCAGAGGAACTAGCAATGCCACGGCTTTGGCGACACGGAGCGGAGCCACAATTCATGAGGTACTGGTACAGTTACAGGCTGGGCATCACGAGCAGATACAAGATAACCTTATCGCTGTACTCATCAAGGCATTGCTGGTGCATGGTGCACAGCATGACGATCAAGCTCAGAAGACATTCACCGACGCACTGAAGACACCGAGCAACGCTCGTCGATTCAAGCAAGCCATGGCGCGTTATATCGGCTATGGCGCAGTCAACATTGAGCGTGTTCTGGCTTGCACTGAACAGCGCGGTACTGTCTTAGGATGTGGCGAAATCCGGGAAGACCAAATTCATGAATATCGGTTTCCCCTGCCATTCGATTTATCGGGTAGGCAAGACTGGCGCCGTATGGTAATTACGCTGGCTTGGTTCTCACCAATCAACCCGTCCCATCGCAATCTGCGCGAGGCGAAGCTCGCCTTTCAGCCAGTCGGGAAATGGGGCGATCTGCCTTTGAAGCTAAGTAGAACGGATTCGGACCGGCATCAAGTCTTGCGCGGAACGGTGCAACACGAGGTCCTTGATGGCAACGATGAGATCGAAGCGTTTCAAGAAGATGGCCACATCCTGTTGCAAGTCACATGCAAAGCGGATGCCACAGAAAATCTGGATCAGGCGATTCCCTATGGTTTGGCGGTAACGCTTGAGGTGGCCGAAGGCGTCGATATTCGTATCTATGAACAGATTCGCGCCAAGATCAGACAGCAAGTGGCCATTGGGGCACTTGGGGCGTGATTCTCAAGGGCTTCCTCATCCATCTTCTCGCGGTGCTCCCCGTAGAACTCCATCACTCCTGATCCGTCTTGGTCCGTTCGCCTTGCCATCAACAGGCTGTTTTGACCTTGATTTCTTTCTGCTCGGCCGGTAATCTTCTTCCATGAACTGGGAGTCGTTGTGCTGCGGCCGAGAAAGCTGACCGTGGGGAAAAGCAGATCCCTATCAGCTGACGGAGATGCCTGCGTTATGAAACTCGCCGTCATAGGGGCCGGTAGTTTTGTTTTTGCGCCGACCGTGCTGAAAGATGCGATTGAACGACACCGCATCGCGCCATGCGAACTGGTTTTGATGGATCTCGATCTCGAAGCCGCCGAAATCATGGCCGGTATCGGACGGCGAATGGCCGGCGAATTGGAGACAGGCGCCAACATCTGGGCGACCGATGACAGGCGTCGCGCGCTCGATGAGTGCGATTTCGTGATTCTGTGCGCCGCGCCGGAAGGCGCCCGGCGCTGGAAGATCGATCACGAGATTCTCGAGCGCCACGGCATGGCCGATCAGTCGCGTGAATGCGGCGGGCTGGGCGGGCTGAGCAGCTCGCTCCGCTCGATCGCCCTCGCAATGGGCGTCGCACGCGACATGGAAGAACTGTGCCCCGACGCCGCGCTGCTCGACGTGACCAATCCGATGCCGCGCGTCGTTACGGCCGTCAGCCGATACACGTCGATTCGAACTTACGGATTCTGCAACATTGCCGACGGCGGGCCTGACGGGCATGAATGGTTGCCGCGCCTGTTGGGGCGTGAGCCGCAAAGCATGGAAGTCGTCACAGCCGGCCTGAATCACTTCGCATGGCTGGTGTCCGCACGCGACCGCGCGACCGGCGCAGACCTGATGGACGCAGGCACGGCGGCGGTGCGGAAAGGCACAGGCCGTGAGTTCACGCTCCTGCAGCGGTGGCTCGCCACGTATGGGGCCATTGCGGTCGGGCACCCGGATCATACGGCCGAATACATGGCGCCGGACCCGGATGTGCGCTACTGCACGCGACCGCCATATCACGGCAGCCCGGCAGAGAGGAAAAGACAGCGTGAACAGCTCCGTGCCGCCGCCGACGGCGCGCTCGACTGGCGCGAGGTCCTCGCAGGCGGCAGTTGGGAACACCCCGTCGTCCTTGCCGAAGCGGTGCACTTTAACCGGGATCGGGGCGTAGGAGTTATCAATCTGCCCAACGTCAATTACCTGCACGAACTTCCGGCCTGCAGGATCGTTGAAGTGCCCGTATCGGTGGCCGACGGCCAGGTGCGCGGCACCACGATCGACCGCATGCCCGGCACGACCGCCGAGTTGTGCAGGGCTGTCTCGGATGTTCACGAGTTGGTGGCCGAGGGCGCGGCGACCGGAGATATCGCCAGGCTCGATGAAGCTATCGAAGCTGATCCGGCGATTCCCGACAAGGCACTGGGGCGCAAGGTGCTGCGCGAGTTGATCGCAGCACACCGGGATATTTTGGGAAGCGATATGTTCGGATAAGACGATTGTCTTCAGCCCCCGCGAGAGGGCGTACTATGGTTAGCGTTAGCCCAAGGCAAAAAACCGCCGTAAGGCGGGTATCTGTTTAGCGTCCTGTCAGGCTATGTCAAATGCGGAAAGATACAGAGGGCAGGCAATGCCTTATCCGCCATTCGGCGGGGCAGCCTGCCCCTCGTATAATAGGTAAGAGATGGAATCGAGGCGAAATGGCCGCGATCGTCCGTGGAGCGCATAGAAAAATGCAGTCAGGCTCGTCGGGTCGAGT
>Ga0114922_10000740_pt1 | contig 31421 bp, 26 predicted proteins | sample AartaG_FD_100975 | JGI IMG/M metagenome (GOLD analysis project Ga0114922, IMG submission 100975) | Deep subsurface microbial communities from Aarhus Bay to uncover new lineages of life (NeLLi) - Aarhus_00045 metaG | ecosystem: Environmental > Aquatic > Marine > Oceanic > Sediment | place... | reverse complement strand
GTTCGATCATGGGCTCTGGCGGCATGATCGTCATGGACGAAAACACGTGCATGGTGGATGTTGCCAAGTACTTTTTAAATTTTCTAAGAGATGAAAGCTGTGGGAAGTGCATGTCGTGCCGTGAAGGCACCCAGAGAATGTGGGAAATCGTCACCAAGATTTCTGAGGGCCGTGGGGAAATGAAAGACATCGACCTCCTCGAGGAGCTTGCAGAGGCCGTCAAAGACGCTTCGATGTGCGGACTGGGGCAGACTGCAGCCAATCCGGTGCTATCCACACTCAGATACTTCCGGAACGAATATGAAGAACACATCCAAAGAAAAAAATGCTCCGCCATGGTCTGCAAGGAAATCGTTTCAGCTCCGTGCCAATCAATCTGCCCAACCGACCAAGAAGCTTCGGTTTATATCGCTTTGATCGCGCAAGAGAGATTCGAAGAAGCTTATCAAGTAATCCGAAAAGATAATCCCCTGCCTTCCATATGTGGCCGTGTCTGCGATCATCAATGCGAATCCGTCTGTCGATCGGGAGACTTCGGCGAACCCATTGCCATCCGAGCTCTGAAACGATTTATAATGGATTGGGCAATCGAGAACGGTAAAAATACCCTGCCCATCCAAAAATCGGAAAAATATAACATCAAAGTGGCTGTCATCGGGTCCGGACCCGCTGGACTGGCAGCATCGTATAAACTGAATTTGCTGGGATACGATGTGACCATTTTCGAATCCCAGGCAGTCGCCGGTGGAATGCTGGCCTTGGGAATCCCCGAGCACAGACTTCCAAAAGCGATCTTAAAGTCGGATATCGAACTCATCCTGGAATCCGGCGTCCAATTAAAAACGAATACGACTCTCGGAAAAGATTTTACTATCGACGATCTCATCGGACAAGGATTCAAAGCCGTATTCATCGCCACCGGAGCACACAAATCGATGAAACTCGCAATCCCAGATGAAAAAGCGGAAGGTGTTATTCCGGCGATGCAGCTGCTTCCTTTGGTCAATCTGGGAAAAGAAGTGCAGCTTGGAAAAAATATAGGAATCATAGGTGGCGGTAATGCAGCTATCGATGCTGCGCGTGTCGCCATCCGTCATAAAAATACGGAAAAAGTCACCATCCTCTATAGACGCACAAGAAAGGAAATGCCCGCATACGAAGAAGAAATCGAAGACGCCCTTGAGGAGGGCATAGAGATTCAATATCTGGTCACACCCATTAAGGTTCTTCAAGAGAAAGGAAAGGTAACCGGTGTCGAATGCATACGCATGGAATTAGGAGAAATGGATCAGAGTGGAAGACGTAGTCCCATTCCCATAAGTGGCTCTGAGTTTCCACTGGAATTCGATACCATCATTCCTGCTATCGGTGAGAGACCCGACACTTCCTTCATCCATGATAATGATGATATCAAGCTTTCCAAGTGGGATACGATAATTACCGATGAAGAAACTGGCGCGACCAGCCGGAAAAACGTCTTTGCTGGCGGAGATGTTGCTACAGGACCGAGCACTGTCGTTAAAGCCATAGGCGCCGGAAAGAGAGCCGCGGAGTCCATCGATAACTACCTACAAGGCAAACCCATTGCCAGAGAGTACAAGCTGTCCAGACCATCTGTCTACATCCCTCCCATTCAGTTGACAGAGGAGGAAATCGAAGACGCACACAGGGCCGATATACACCGGCTCCCCCCAGAGAACCGTCGAAAAAACTTCGAAGAAGTGGCATTAACAATGACAAAGGAAACAGCCGTGAGAGAAGCCCGAAGGTGCTTGCGGTGCGAACTGGAAACCAAGGATGGCAAAAACGCATTAGGATAAAACAAATGATAAACATGATTATCAACAATCTAGAAGTAAAGGTCGAGGAAGGATGGACCATTCGGGACGCCTGTGAATTTTACGGCCTCGAAATTCCCACTCTCTGTTATGATCCTGGCCTGAGCAATTACGGTGGATGCCGATTGTGTCTAGTCGAGATAGGAAAGGCACCCAACACGAAGCTCGTGAGTTCCTGCACCTACCCCTGCGAAGAGGGACTTAATGTCCACACAGACACCAAAAGGGTCATCAAAGCCCGGAAGATGATGATCGAGCTGATGCTGTCTGTGGCCCCTGGTTCCAAGGTGATCCAGGATTTGGCTTCACTATTCGGAGTCAAACAGATGCGATTCGACGTCCGAAACGAGGAGTGTGTCATGTGCGGGTTGTGTATCCGGATGTGTGCCGAACAGATGGACGCAAAGGCCATCGGATTTCAAAATCGAGGCTACAAACGCAAGATCTCGACTCCCTTTGACGCTAAATCCAAAGTCTGTCGTGAGTGCGGCGGTTGCATGTATGTTTGTCCTGCTTGTCAAGCCAGATGTCAGGGGCCCAACGCCGAAGATCCGGTTTGTAATGCCTGTTTACAGATGGATCCCACTTGTGTCGATGTTTATGGAGAGGCAACATGTTGGATGTATGATGCCGGCCGGTGTGGAACATGCGTCAGGCCTCCCGAGGCAGAGTCGGAAAAACAAGGATCTGTTAAAGAATAAAATCATGAAAGTCAAAAAGCTCCGTGATTTTAATTCTTTTTTAATAAAATCAAAAGAGTCAATAAGGAGGTTGTCATAATGTCTTATACAAAACTCAACAGAAGTGCCGCGACCCTCACCAAAAACAGAACAGAGGGCTCAGTCAGCCCATTCAGCGGGATGTGTGTGACATGCGTTGACGGTTGTATCGGGATGTGCGAGATCGGCAAATCTGCCTACCGTGGAACCGAAGTTCTGTATCCCCAACCCTTCGGTATCATAACCGCAGCATCCGAAAAGGAATATCCCGTCGATCTGTCCCACTTCACGATCCTGGGAACAGCGGTCGGTGCACAGGGTGTTGCTGCAGATTCGGATGTGGCCACTTTCGAAAAAGTGGACGTAGAAACCGCCATCGGTGTCGACAAAAGCATCAAGCTGAAAGTCCCCTTTATCATTCCCGGAATGGGATCGACAAATGTGGCTAAACAGAACTGGGAAGGATTGGCAAAAGGCGCCGCGATTTCAGGTGCTATCCTCACTGTCGGCGAGAATGTTTGTGCTATGGATGACGAATCTGAAATCAAAAACGGCCGAATCGTCCGCTCTCCTGATATGGAGAATCGAGTAGGATTCTACAAGGAATGGCAAGCTGGGTACGGAACTGTTGCTGTCCAGGCCAATGTGGAAGACACTAGGCTGGGTGTGCAGGAATATGTCATCGAAAAACTCGGTGTCGAAGCCGTTGAGTTGAAGTGGGGACAGGGTGCTAAGGATATCGGTGGAGAGGTCAAGATCAAGAGCCTCAAAAAAGCCCAGGATTTGTATAAGCGTGGGTATATTGTTCTTCCCAACCCAGAAGACCCCAGTGTCATTCAGGCCTTTGAAAGAGGAAGTTTTAAAGAATTCGAAAGGCACTCCCGGCTCGGCATGGTCGAGGAAGAAGCTTTCATGGCCAGAGTAGAAGAACTCCGGAAAGCCGGAGCCAAGTATGTCTTCTTGAAAACAGGTGCCTACAGACCGGCAGACCTCGCCCGTGCGGTAAAGTTCGCTTCAAAAGCGAAGCTCGATCTTCTGACAGTCGATGGAGCGGGCGGAGGAACGGGAATGAGCCCATGGCGGATGATGAACGAGTGGGGAATCCCGAGTGTCGAGATTTGGTCCCTGTTGTACCAGTATCTGAAAAAATTAGATGAAAAGGGTGAGTTTATCCCCGATGTTTGCGCGGCCGGAGGAATCACCTTCGAAGATCAGATATACAAGGCCTTAGCCCTTGGCGCCCCGTATTTCAAGGCGGTCGGTATGGCGCGCGCTCCTCTTGCTGCAGCGATGGTCGGAAAAACGATCGGCAAAAGAATCAAAGAGGATCAGATACCCGTTTACGTCGAGCGTTTTGGTAACAAGGTCGAGGAGATATTTTCCACAGCTTCCGAACTCAAGAATATATACAATGACAGGTTCGAGGAGCTCCCGACAGGCGCCCTGGGCGTTCATGGTTATTTCACACGGCTGAATCAAGGACTGCGGCAGCTCATGGCGGGAAACAGGAAATTCAAACTGGAATATATCACACGCGACGACATAGCCGCCTTGACACAGGAGTCAGCCAACATAAGCGGCATCGCTTATGTGACAGACGTCGATAAAGAAGAAGTGGAAAAAATCCTTAATAGCTGACTCCTCTGATTCGTCTATTCGCAGCCGTAAGGATTTCAAAGAATTTTTGTCTACCCAGCGGATCAGATAGCCAAATCCTAACGGTTATCTGATCCGTTTTTTTTTACGAAAACATGAATAACACGCAACAGCCTGCCCAATCCGCTCCCCCGACCACCAAAGGTGTGCAAACTCTTTTGGGTAATCCGAAAAAAGCCATAATCAAACTCTCCATCCCGATGATCGTGGCCATGTCTGTCCACACACTGTACTATTTTGTGGACGGCCTCTGGGTGGCGGGATTGGGTCCGGATGCTCTATCTGCTGTCGGGTTTTTCTTCCCGTTCTTTTTTTTGATCATGGCCCTTTCTACAGGCATCGGGGTCGGTGGGAGTTCTGCAATCTCCCGGATGATCGGAGCAAAGGATAAAAAAAACGCCGATGCCGTTGCTTCCCACACCCTGGTTTTGATGGTGATTGCCGCTGTAGTCCTCGCACTCCCCTTTTTCATCTTTGCACCCACGATCTTTGCACGTCTCGGAGCCGGCCCTGTCGCAACCATGGCCGGGGCATATGCCCGGATCATTTTTGGGGGAACCCTAATCATCTTTTTCGGCCAGGTCGCCAGTGCCCTTTTACGGGGAGAAGGGGATGTCAAACGGGCCATGACGGTTATGATGATCAGTTCTGGGATGAACATAATCCTCGATCCGATCTTCATCTACCTGCTGAAATTAGGCGTAGCAGGTGCAGCCTGGGCGACTATGATCTCCATCTGTTTTTCCAGCGGCTATCTTTTTTACTGGTTTTTCATCAAGCGGGATACCTATGTCAGCATCAAGTTTCGTGGATTCCGCTTCCGGAAAGCTATCCTGTCGGAAATCCTGAAGGTCGGGATCCCGACATCTTTCCAACAGATGACCATGTCCATCGCCATGCTTATCCTCAACTTGATCGCAGTCAAAGCAGGCGGAACAGACGGCGTAGCGATCTTCACCACCGGATGGCGAGTGGTTTTATTCGCCACTCTTCCTCTGTTTGGAATATCGACGGCCGTCGTGTCTGTCACCGGCGCGGCATACGGAGGTAAAACCTACAAAAAACTGGACAGCGCATACATGTACGCCATCAAAATCGGCGTGGCCATCGAGCTGGTTATGGCTGCTATCGCTTTTATCCTGGCTCCTCAAATTGCTTGGCTTTTCACTTTCACTCAAGAATCGGTCCGGATCCGGGCCGATCTAATAAACTTCCTGCGCATCATGTGCATTTTTTTCCCGGCGGTCTCACCCGGGATGCTTTCCTCGGCCATGTTTCAAGGGACAGGAAAAGGTATACACTCTCTTGCTGTGACCTTCATCCGGACCATCCTTTTGGCAGTTCCGTTGGCTTATTGTTTTGCCGTTATATTCGACTTGCAGCTCACAGGCCTCTGGTGGGGAGTCGTTTTGGGCAACTCCCTCGGTGCGATCATCGCTTTCACCTGGGGCCGAATCTATGTCAACCGGCTCAAAGCTGCTTTTTTTTCTTCGGGGGAGGTGGCGGCGGAGAAACAGGTGTGAGTTTATCCTGCTCCACAACGGCCTTGTTCCACCAATCTGGCGTTTGAATCCGCCCCGGCCGCCTTGTCTCAGTATTATAAATCCTGAAGTGATTGTATTTGACGAGCAAATCATCACCCAATTTCCACCAGGCATCCACAACACAATTAGCATTGTTGACAGAGAAGTCGGTAAGGAACTGCTTCGCATTGGACGGGTCCTTTTCATACAGCTCTAAAGCCGCTTTATCTATAATCGGTATACTCCTAAAAGCATTCCCCTCCCATTTTTCCTGGGCCTGCTGAACATCCTGGATGGCGTAAGAATAAACGACTTGCGTGTGGAAATCCACGTAATCCGATGCCCAACGAGCGGAATCTCTGCTAAAAACGTAGTGGTCCCCTACTTCGAAGGACTTGGGGATTTCCATGATCCCACAGTAGAGCGGCATGTAACAGGCCGTATCTTGGGCACCGAAGGACAGCCATAAAATCCCTCCTATGGGATTGGGCAGCCATCCCCTGCACTGCGTAACTGTGGTGTACTCCACATTGTTCACGCAGATGCAGCGCGGCCCGTTATAACGCGCTTCATCAACCGTGAAACCCCGGTAATAATTAGGATTGGCAAAGGGCCCTCCTTTGATTCCCTCTGTCGGGTCGAATTTGACACCTTTATATTTATCGCGTGTGATGGCCATGATGTCCTGGACAGAAAGCTTTTGGTCAGGCTTCACAGAGAAAGGGAGATCCATGTCTTCGGTATCCGGCCCAAGATTCTGAGAGGGAGCGACGATGTTGAAAAAACGCCACAGGCGTCCCCTCCGTCCCTGGGTGCTTTCCGCGCTTCCGGAGCTGGGAGAATAGGCTCTTTTCCAGTTGAAGGCTTTCCCGCTTTCAGGATCATAAAATCCCTGGTCGATGGCAAAGGAAATGGCATTGGATGAAGCCATGAAATAGTCTGTGTTGTCGAGGTCTATCTCCCCGATCCGCGATTCATTCGGTGTGACACTGACGTGGTCGTCGGGAACGCGCTGGGCACACCAAACTGCACCGGGCTTCCCGCTATTCGGAGTCCACAGCGGACCGACGGGCATGATCTCGAAAATCCAGACCTCGTTTGGGTCGGATATGGCGAGCATCTCCCCCCCATCATTGAATCCGTAGCCGTACTTTGTCCCGAGGTCTCCCATGATCTGAATGGCATCCCTCGCTGTCTTAGCCCTTTCCATGGCGATCAGTGTCAGCATCGTGATGTCGAATTTCGCGGCAGGGGTCGGGTTTCTCATCTTTCTCTGGCACCCGATCGTCGATTCCCCCAGAGCCACCTGATTTTCGTTCATGTATCCGAACATTCCGTGGATGTAGGCGTATGTGTGAGGGATCTGGGGAATATCCAGGTCTGCATAGTCATCCTTGTACTTTTCCCATTTGAGTCCCTGTTCGGGCGGCCATGTTACGTATTGATTGATGTGGTAGATCTTCCGCACATCCCCTTCCTTGTGGTCGGCTGCCTGCACAAACCGGAACGTCCAATCACAGACACCGCAATCGCATGTGTGTGTGGTCATGGTCGAGCCGTCGGTCGAAGCATCTTTTCCGACCAGGACCGATGTGCACCCTTCCCAGCAATCGTAACAATCCATGCTTTCCTGTTCGCTCTCTGGGGCTTGCGATACATAAGCGTTCACAACGGCTAGCGCCAAAAAAAGCACCCCGATAAACGCCAGAGTTTTTTTCCAATCCATCCTTACCTCCTCATTTCTCTATATTTTTTTCTCTTTTTACTTTAGGCTTTGGTTTGGGTTGCGGAATAGGTTCCAGTTTATCCTGCTCCACAACAGCCTTGTTCCACCATTCCGGGGTTTGAATCCGCCCGGGCCTTCTCGTCTCGGGATCATAAATCCGGAAGTGATTGTATTTGACGAGCAGGTCGTCACCTAATTTCCACCAGGCATCCACGACTGACTTTGCGTTGTTGACACAGAAGTCGGTGATAAACGCGATGGCTTCGACCGGAGCTTTTTCAAAAAGCTCAAGAGCAGCGTTATCCATGACCTGGATTTTCTGAAAAGCGCTGCTTTCCCATTTCTCCTGAGCGCCTTTGACATCTTCGATCGCATAGGAATAGGCTACCTGGGTGTGATAGTCGACATAATCGAAAGCCCATCGTGCCGAATTCCTGTCGAACACGAAGTGATCTCCCTTTCGGAAGGAATCGGGCATCTCGACAATCCCGCAGTAAAGAGGGATGTAGCATGATGTGTCCTGGGCACCGAATGCGATCCAGTTAATCCCGCCGAAAGGATCGGGCAGCCAGCTTCGGCTCTGGGTGATAGTCGTATATTCCACATTCGGCACGCTAATACATCTTGGGCCCAAGTATCTCTGGTCATCGACCCGGAATCCGGTGTAATAGTTCGGGTTGGCGAACGGGCCGCCTTTGATTCCTATTGTCGGATCGAATTTGACACTTTTGTATTTGTCGCGAGTGATGTCCATGACATCCTTGACTGAAAGTTTTTTGTCGGGTTTCACGGAAAACGGCAAATCCATCCCCTCGGTTGCCGGATCGAAATTTTCAGAAGGTGCCACCAGGCTGAATAAGCGCCAGAGTCTGCCCCTTCTCCCTTGTGTCTCGGCAGCACTCCCCGGGCTTGGAGAATACGCTTTTTTCCAGCTGAAAGGTTCGCCGCTGTCGGGATCATAAAATTTATTCTCGACAGCGTAGGAGATGGCATTGGGAGATGCCATGAAGTAGTCCTTGTTTTCGAGGTCGATCTCCCCGATACGCGATTCGTTCGGGCAAAAGCTCACATGGTCGTCAGGAACCCTTTGGGCACACCAGACTGCCCCTGGTTTTCCGGTTTTGGGTGTCCAGAGTACGCCGGCCGGCATGATCTCGAAGATCCAGATCTCTTTTGGATCGGCCACAGCCAGCATCTCACCGCGATCATGAAACCCATACCCGTACTTCTCTGCCATGGAACCCATCAGCTCGATGGCTTCCCTTGCGGTTTTGCATCGTTCCATAGCCAGCATCGTCAGAGTCGTGATATCCATGACCGCCGATGGTGTCGAATTTCTCATTTTTCTCTGGCATCCAATCGTCGATTCGGCTATCCCCAGTTGGTGTTCGTTCATGTGGCCGAACACCGCGTGTTGATAGGAATAAGTGTGAGGGACCTGAGGGATGTCCACCTCGGTGTAACCTTCCACATATTTTACCCATTTCCCCCCGACCTCTGGAGGCCAAGTCTTTATCTGATTGATGTGGTAGATCTTCCGCACAGAACCTTCCTCGTGATCGGCAGCAGGGATATAATGCCATGTGAAGTCACACATTCCGCAGTCGGCGGTCTGGCAGGCGATGACCGACCCATCGGAGGAAGCATCCTTGCCAACAAGAATGGTGGTGCAAGCTTCAGGCTCTGTTTGGTCAAAAACTAGCTCTCCCGAAAAGGCAAATAGGCTGAATAAGAAAAACAGAAGGACAAATCCTTGTTTCATTTTCATTCAGTTCTCCTTTCTACCCTGAATTATTCATAAAAATGGTCGCAATTTCTCGTTATTCTAGCAATATCAGAATATTATCCTGATATTGCTGCAAATGACAACAAAAACATTTTAAATCCCCTCCTTTAATGTATGGTGGGGTGAGTTGGCTTCAATCTCCTTTCAATCTGAAAGACTGCTCCCTCCATACTCCAGGATGTTATTTCATCTCCTCCAAACTGAACAAAATCCGTCGTCAAATGCGCTCAAAGTGGCATCAACCCTCATGCCGCCATCGCGATCAATGGAATAGAGAATCGAGACTAATGATATCATCTCAATTCATGGGATGACAGGAAATGTGTATGTGGGAACACGCAAAACGATTTAAAATCTACGAATTCTCATTGATAAATTCTTTAATCTCTTGGGCAAGTTGGGCCCCTTCATCCGCAATGCTTTTTTGTACTTTAACGACCTCTGCCATAACATCGATTTCTGCAACAGGTTCAGGTTCATGCCCAACTTCGCATTCGGCATCGGCAACATCCTTCCAATCTTTGTTGACTCTTTCCAAAATCTCATCTGGGATGAACTCAGACAGGGTAATATAGCCATTTTTTAGTTTATCCCGCTCCTCAACGTCCCCCGTCGCTGGGATGGCCGTTTTGATAGCCTCTTTGATTTCGGTCTTCGTATGGGATAGCATGGATAGGGGCATGGCCATGCCGAAGTTTTCTCTTTTTTCCAAAATTAAAAGATAATCTCTCAGAATATCTTGCAGATCAGCCGGCATCTTTGTCTCCTTCTGATAATCTTAAAATCGCGCCTTCTCATTTATCCCATCAATCATTTTTTCCCAGGTTTTTTATATCATCCGGAAAATTGCCTGTCAATTCACTTATTTCTTGCATTGGATATCATATCGATGACCGGGCCGATGAGTGCATCCGGTTTCTCTAGATGGATATTATGCCCCACACCATCCACAATGATATGTTTGCCTCCAGGAATTAGAGTCACCACTTTTTTCTGCAATTCAACTCCAAGTTTTGCGATTTTTGCTTTTGCCTCTTCACTGAAGACTGGAGGCATCGCTTGAGATCTATTTCCCGCAGTCAAGACGACAAACGGAATTTCGGGTAATCGTTGGTTGTTTTTCAGCTGTTCTATCGTGATATTCCGATAATCGCCCTCTGTTTCCGGATTTTCGGGAGGGGAGAATCTTGCAGCCATTTCCTCGAGTATTTCGAGGTCCCTGCCCTTCAGAATTTTTCGTTGCTCATCCAAAACAGCCTCATGCTGGGCATCTTCAAGAATCATCCCTCCCATATCATCAGGGTACAGGGATGCAAACAGACGGACGACATCACCACCATAGGAATGGCCGATCAAAATATACGGTTTGGGAACGTCCATTTTCTCTAAAATGGAATGAAGGTCTTTTGCCGACTGAAGTCCATGTGTGGGTAAATCGTTGATCTCGCTTTTCCCGTTTCCCGCCCTGTCGAAGGTCACGACCGTCGTTTGTGCGGCAAGATCTGGAATAACCGGATTCCAGTAGGTTTGTGTGGCCCCATGGCCGCTCACCAGGATCACCGCTGGCGAGCCTTCACCATAAAAACAACCATGCAGTTTTCGGCCTCCTACATCGACCATTTTTTCCGTTTTGGGAGTCGAAATTTCTGGAATTCGAAATCTTTCTTGTGCATAGGTTATACAGAACAACGGTGCAAAGAACACGCTCATCAGCAAAAAAGAGATGCCCAACAAAACATGAATATCATTTGCTTTTTGCATGATAATCCTCCCCTAATTTGATTGCCGTTTGTATGGGTATGACTTTCATAGCGATGTTATTATTTATCATCTTGAACCATGATTTCCAGGAAAAAGTTTCACCTGTGATTAATTGATTTTGCGGCTATTATACGTATAATCCTATCGATGTATAGACGACTCCGAAGCATCCCCTCCAATATATCTCTACGACACCTGGACCGAGATGCCAAAGTTGCCAGAATCTGGAAAGCTGTGATGGAGGCCATCGCGGGAACAGAAAAGGATTTCACCACCGGTAAACTAAGCAAGGCCATATTCCTTTTGGCCATCCCAATGATCCTGGAGATGATCATGGAATCCGTGTTCGCTGTGGTGGACATCTTTTTTGTGTCAAAGCTCGGAGCCGGAGCAGTGGCAACGGTCGGCATCACCGAATCGCTCATGACCATCGTCTATTCACTGGCTGTTGGTTTGAGTGTGGCCACAACTGCATTGGTCTCAAGACGCATAGGCGAAAAAAATCCAGAGGGGGCATCGATCGCCACCGTTCAGGCGATTTTGGCCGGTGTATCCTTATCGCTCGTGATATCCATCCCTGGAATCCTTTTCGCACCCGACATCTTGAAACTCATGGGTGCATCTGCAGAGATGCTTCGATCGTATTCCATGTATACATCGATCATGTTGGGGACCAATGTCATCATAATGCTGCTTTTTATCATCAATGCCGTCTTTCGCAGCGCCGGTGACGCGGCCATCTCGATGAGAGTTCTGTGGCTGGCAAATATTATCAACATCGTGCTGGACCCCTGTTTGATATTCGGTTGGGGACCTTTCCCCGAATTGGGAGTGACAGGGGCGGCTGTGGCCACGAATATCGGCCGGGGAATAGCGATCGTTTACCAATTCTATCTGCTATTTAAGGGGAAAAAACGGGTCATAATTCGGCGAAACCATCTTAGATTCGATTTTGGAGTGATGAAAAAACTCATCCGCTTATCTCTAGGTGGTATCGGTCAATCCTTGATCGCCACTTCGAGCTGGATCTGGATGGTCAGGATCATTTCTGCATTCGGGGAACAGGTGATGGCCGGGTACACGATCGCCATACGCATCGTTCTTTTTTCCATATTGCCTTCCTGGGGAATGGCCAACGCCGCAGCCACCCTAATGGGCCAAAACTTGGGTGCTAAAAAACCACAGAGAGCGGAGCGGGCTGTCTGGCATACCGGATACATTAACATGGCCTTCATGGGGATTATCGCCTTTTTCTTGATCCTGTTCCCTGGGTTTTTCATAAGATTGTTTATCGATGACCCAGAAGTCATCCGCAGCGGCATAGATTGCCTCCGCATCCTCGGTTATGGATATGTTTCCTACGCATTGGGAATGGTGATAGTTCATGCTTTTAATGGGGCCGGCGATACAGCGACTCCCACTTTCATAAACTTGTTCTGTTTTTGGATGTTCGAGATCCCCCTGGCTTATGTCTTGGCATTGCCTTTTGGCCTAAAAGAAAAGGGAGTCTACATTGCCATTCTTGCGGCGGAATCTGCGATGACACTCACAGCCGTGCTCATCTTCCGGCAAGGGCGTTGGAAAACCAGAGAAGTGTGATACTGACCTTAACTATCAGGCGGTCACGATCCCAAGAGGCTTGCGGGTTTTCCATTTACCTCTGGTAAAGTCAGGGAACTCAACAGAAGTACTTTTCTCGGCAATGGATTTTTCGCTCAAGGAGACAACAGCGCTTATGGTGGCGCCCTCGTACACATCCGAATCCGTTGGCTTGCCTTCCCTCAGACACTGGATAAGACGGTAGTCTTCGATAAAATCCATACCGCCGTGGCCAGCCCCCTCTGCCTTTTCCTCCAGAGATGTTAGCAGCGGATGCTTGTATTGATCACGGTAGAACGTGTAGTGATTTCCTTTCCCGATATAATCTGTAGAAATATCATCCCACCTGTGCGGAAGTGAAATGCCTTCGAGATAGATTTTTTCTTCTGGATATTTCCGCGCCAGTCCTTTGGTGCCCTGGATCAAAATCCTGCGGCTGTAAGGCCGGGGAGAGTTAGTGTCGTGTGTGACCAGGACTGTCTGCCCCTTATTGGTTTTGATCAACGTGCTGACCACATCTCCCAAGGCATAATCTGTTTTGGCTAGAGGGTGGTCTTTTCCATACCTCCTGATCGCTTCAAGCTTAAGACTGCGGGACGGGCTGCTCATCGAGACCAGATATTCAAACTTGTTGCCTCGTGTGATATCCATCCATTGGGCCACCGGTCCCAGGCCGTGTGTCGGGTAAAGGTCGGCATTCCGTTTGATGGAATACTGGAGGCGCCAGTCGTGAGGATAGTAGGCCTGGCCGAACTTCCATTCCCGCAGATCGTGCAGATAGCCGCATTCTGCATGGAGAAGTTCTCCGAACAGACCTTGGCGCACCATGTTGAACAGCATCAGTTCGGTCCTGTCGTAGTTGCAGTTTTCCATGGTGCAGCAGTGTTTTTTGTATTTTTCCGATGTTTCGACCAACTCCCAACATCCCTCCACAGTGATGGCTCCGGGGACCTCGGAGGCGGCGTGAGAACCGGTTTCCATGGCTTTGACCGAAATGGGAACATGCCACTCCCAAGGTGTGGCGTTATAAACAAGGTCCAAGTCCTCGGAATCGCACATGCGCTTGAAATCCTCATTGCCTTTGTTGTAAGCGGTCGGCTTCGGTTTACCGGCCTTTTCGCACTGTTCCTGTGCCCAGAGGGTCCGCTCTTCCCGTATGTCACAGACAGCCTTTATCTCCACTCCCTCGATGCGGAGCAGATTCCGGAGGTGGCCACTCCCTTGATTTCCTATGCCGACATATCCCACCTGTACCGTTTCGATCGGCGGAGTAAAGAGATGCTCGATAGGTTCTGTTTCCAATTGACGTTGCCGGATGCCTCCATTTTTTCCGATGGCCATGCTCCCTAAAGCCATCCCCAATCCGGCTGTCCCGCTCTTTTTGAGAAAATCCCTGCGGTTCAATCGTTTTTTCATCATGGTACTGGCACCTCCATTTCTTAAAAATCACAAAAATGCTATCACTCCCGAACCATTTTTTCAATAAAATAGACTCTGTGCGATATCTTTGGTAGTATCGAATTGGACGGGACATAGAGACCGTCTCTCGTTGGAGGCATAATGAGAAAAGCTTATTTCGGACTTTTTATTGGCGTTTTCCTTTTGGCAATGCCCGTCTATGCACAGCAAAAAACAGCTGCCCATGATTGGCCGCAATTTAGAGGGCCAAATGGATCGGGGGTGAGTGAGACAACAGGATTGCCTTCCGAGTTCGGGCCAGACAAAAAAATTATTTGGAAAAAAGCCATGCCCACCGGCCATTCATCACCTATTCTTATTGAAAACTACATATTCCTCACTGCCTGTGAAAATGAAAAACTCCTGGTCCTCTGCCTCGATCGCAAAACCGGAGACACTATTTGGAAAAAAGAGGCACCGAGACAACGAAAAGAAAAATTAGACTTTCGCAACAATCCAGCCTCCCCATCTCCGGTCTCAGATGGCGAAAACGTCTATGTGTTCTTCCCGGATTTCGGTATGTTGGGCTACGATTTCGGTGGCAAAGAACTCTGGCAGCTCCCCCTTGGACCCTTTGACAACGAATACGGCATGGGCGCCTCCCCCATCGTGGCCGATAACAACGTGATCCTTGTGTGCGACCAAAATACCGATTCCTTCATCATTGCAGTGGATAAACTAACGGGCAAAATCATTTGGAAGAAGGACCGCCCCGAGGCCACAAGCGGCCACTGCACGCCGGCAGTGTATTCACCTAAGGGAGGAGAAACACAGGTCCTCGTTCCTGGATCTTTTTTATTGATCTCTTATTCGGCAGAAACCGGAGACAGACTCTGGTGGACAGCTGGACTTCCCTTCGAGATGAAATCCACACCGGTCATACACGATGGTATATTGTTCATCAACGGCTACGCTTCTCCTTTTAATCAACCGGAAAATCAGGTAAAGATCCCCACTTTCGATCAGGCGCTTGCGAAATTCGATGCGGACAAAAATAGCCAGTTCTCCAAGGAAGAGTTGCCCACAGAATCCCCGTACGATTTTTTCGACTTCGTGGACCTCGCCAAAGACGGCCACCTCGATAAAAAGGATTGGAACTATTTCGAGGCGGCCCTTGCAAGTCTGAACGGGATGTTGGCCATCCGTTTGGGAGGACAGGGTGACATGACTGAAAAAAACACCTTGTGGGCCTATCGGCGTTACGTACCCCAACTCCCCTCCCCAGTACTATACAAAGATGTGCTTTACATGATAAACGACGTAGGTTTTATGACCTCTCTTAAGCCTGTGAATGGGGACGTCATCAACCAAGGACGACTCAGGGGGGCAGGGAGCAAGTTTTTCTCTTCACCCGTGGCAGCCGATGATAAAATTTATATCGCCAGCCTCCGTGGAAAAATTACTGTACTGAAACCGGACGGGAGCAACGAGATCATCGCCATTAACGACCTCAAAGAAGATTGTTACGCAACTCCTGCGATCGGAAAAGGCAGGATCTACATCCGGACGGTGACTGCACTGTATTGTTTTGGATCGGACGAATAGCCACCGAAGTCCTTTATGCGATAGTTCCCAATTAAATTTATGACTTTTCGTCGTATCGCCCATCTTGGAGTCTTTGAAATCTCCATTCGCTCAATTGTCTGATCCTGTTCAGGATATTCGCAGTGACTCGGTTGTGGATCTTCTCCCAGACCTTGTTGACAATGCGCATGTTAGATCTTTGCACTTTCCCGTAAAAATTGAAGCCCACAGCGAAAAACAACTGGGTCTGTTCTATTTCATTATGTTCAGCGATGGGAGATCGGACATACATGGCGAAAATCCCGATCGGATAGCCGCCGCTGCTATCGAACATTAAATACCGAGCATTATCGTCAGAAAGACCTGGCAAATATTGGAATTTGATGGCATTCAGATTAAAAAGAGGCTTGAATTTCTTAAGCCCCAGCAGGAATATCTGAATTTTTTCAAGCCGACCATCTAAACGATCGACAGTCGCGATATGATTTGGCCAGCATGTGGAATCTCCATCCCAACTGAGTAATTCTCCGAAGACATACAGGACAGGGACCTCGATCCCTATCCTGTGGATGTTCAGCACAGAATATTTGGTGACATCTATTCCGGTCCGCTGCATGATCCGGTGGCTGTAATCTTCTCTTTCCGCTTCGTTTGAAAACTCGATCAGTGTCCGGATAGCTGGTTTATGAAGGAGAAAAAACCTGATATCGGAGAGGATTCCGCGGCTTTTTTCAGGAGGAACTTTCATATCGATAGAACAAAAATCCTACCACTCCTGCGCTTTTTTTGCAATTCTTCCCCTTTTTCGGGCAAAATAGGACAAGTCATGAATAGAGATCATTATTCAACCTGGAGGGCTTCAATGAAAAAAACTTTCCGATTATTTCTTATCATCTGTGTAGGGACGGTTTTATTCGCTTTCGCAGCACCGCAAATCCCCGAAGTCGAATGGGATATGGTCGCAAAAATCCGCGAGGAAGGTTTTCAGCGTTCCCAAGTTATGGACTTGGCAGAGTACATGAGCGATGTTTTGGGCGCGCGTCTGACACTCTCCCAGGACATGAAACGTGCCCAGATCTGGGTTAAAAATAAAATGGAGGAGATCGGGCTTGTCAATACCCTTATCGAACCGTTTATGGAATACGGTGCAGCCTGGGACAACGAATATTTTTCGCTCCACATGTTGGAGCCCGATTATCAGCCGTTGGTTGGATTCCCCCTGACTCATACACCGAGCACTCAAGGAAAAATCACCTGCCGAGCCGTGATATCCGAGATACAAACTAAAAAGGACCTCGATGAATTCAGAGGAAAACTGGAGGGGACAGTGATTTTGACCACTCCACCGGCGGCGATCGATCTCGAGGCTCTGGCACGCGCCACTCCCCGACGCACACCTGAGGAATTGAAGCAAATGGAAGAGAACGTGATTCCCAGGCCCCGCCGCCGCAAAGGAGATGACGAGCCACCCAATCCCGATATACTTAAGGCTGAGGAAAAGATCGCGTTTTACAAAGAAGAAGGGGTGCTGGCTCTTCTGGAGTGCCGGAGTGGTCGACTGGGTGCTGTCCGCGGATTTGCCCGACCCGGTACTAAAGAAGACAAATGGTCACGCGAGAACAGCCTGAATTCGCTGCCGATTATCGCGGTGACACCCGAACATTACAACCGGATGTATCGGATCCTTGAGCGCAAGATCCCGGTTAAAGTCGAACTCGAGGTCCGCAACCGGCTCGGAGGAGAGGTCGAGCAGGCCTGCAATGTACTCGGTGAGATTCCAGGCACAGATCTTAACGATGAAGTTGTTATGATCGGCGCCCATTTCGACACGTGGCACGCCAGTCCTAATTCCAGCGACGACACGTCCGGGTGTGCCGTCGTTTTGGAAGCTGCGCGCATCCTCAAAGCTGTCGGAGCACGCCCCCGCCGCACCATCCGGGTGGCCCTGTGGGCCGGAGAGGAGCAAGGAATTCACGGATCCCGGGAATATGTCACCAAGCACTTCGGCAATCCAAAGGACCCTGAGATCGGGATAAAACCGGAATACGAGAATTTCTCGGTATATTTCAATCAAGATTACGGAGCAGGTGCTTTTCGTGGAATCTTTTTACAGGGAAACGAATATGTACGACGCATTTTCAAAGCATGGATGGAACCCTTGAAGGACTTAGGATTTAACACGACCTCGATCCAGAGCGTTGGCAGCACGGACCATGTGTCATTCAATGATGTTGGACTACCTGGCTTCCAATTTATTCAGGATCGCATTCCGGGCACAGCCGGGCACACCAACCTCGATTTTTTCGATACCCTTCAAGCGGACGATTTGAAAAAAAACGCTGTTATCATGGCCGTTTTTGCGTACCATGCAGCAATGAACGATGAAAAGCTACCCCGGAAAACGGAATAAGAAAAATTAGGATTGGTTTATGTTGTGCTTGAGCAGTTCGAGCCCTTCCTCGCGGGCATGGAGGATTTGTGTGATATCCACTCCCTCCATCTCTTTTTGCATTAGAATATGATCTTTCAAGGCATCACGGTATATCAAATATTCGTCTTTTGCTGAAATATTTGGCTCGACCTTCTGGGTAAACAAAAAATCTTCGATCGGTCGGTTTTTGCCATTGTTATTGCCTTCGCTCAAATCGACCCTGTTCTTGCCATAGATAAGAAAACAGTGCACCATCGGAACATACGGAAGACTGTATTTTGCCAGAATTTCGTTCGTGCCTGTAACGATTTGTTCGGTCATGGCGTATATGCCGATGTTCTTTTCTATGGGCAGGTTCAATTCATTTGCTAGAGTGGCGATAACGGCATGTTTGGTCGTACAGGTGCCCCTATTTTCTTTGAAAAGAATCATCAGGTCATCTCTGTCTTTGTTGAATCCATACGGCAATATATGGACGTACCGGCAGGCATCCATAAAACGATCAACCCCAAGGCTCAAGAACTTTTCCGATATAGGGCCTGCGGTCGAAATGGATTTATCGGGGAAGACCGTGAGTTTGTCCATAAAATTTTTCTATCACAACAGTGAACTTTTAGTCAACATTGTTGATTTGTGCAATATTGGCAATCTCTGGATCAGCGTCCTTCCAGAGGTCGAGGAATCAAAAGAGATCCTAATTTAGCTGAAACGAAACATTCAATTGCCAAGGGATATTGTGGAACTCTCTCAAGAAATCTGAGCCTAAGGATGTCGAGTTAGCTGCTTAATCGAGTCGCAAATGAATCCATAGGTCATATGCATTCTCCATGGCCCCGACCCGGTTATTTGCCGATATCACCCCACAGACAATTCGGCCTTTCTGGAAAATGACATCAAATATGCCGCCCATGTCACACAGAACAAACTCAGCGCCTTTTTTTATCGTACGTGTGTATCCCTGGCCATACTCCTGGCAGTATTCCGCATAACGTTCAACCATATCAAGCGCAACTTCAGGGCTGTCTTGTTGTGAGAGAAAGGCTTTGATAGTAGTTTCTCCTTTAAGGTATTCCGCCATGTAAGTATTTTGCATAAAATCAAGGCCCAGGGCATCAACCTTGAAGTATTGAACAGAATCGGTAATCAGATGGTCCTGAGGAAGTGCTGACAAGCCCCAGACCTGCTCACCCGAATCAATAAGGGCGGCTGTTACCTTGCTGGCTAAATCCAGACTTATCTGCTTAAACTCCTCCGTGGATTCTGAAACCACGATAGTAATGTAATGCTTGCCTTTCCAAATGTAGGCGTTTGAGTCCGAAAGGTAACTCAGCCGACCCAAATCCAGAGGTAGATCTCCTTGAAACCGCTCCACAGAAAAGATCCCGAAGGCATTGGTGGGATTTCCCATGTCATAAACGGAAAGTTCGACAAATCTCCCGATATCGGTCTCATCCTCAAAAGTGGCTGTAGTCAAGCTTATCACATCATAGGCAAGATAGAGCTCAGCTCTGCCGTTTATACGTTCATAGAGATTATCCGCCGTGAACTGACCGACCTGATCGTAAATAGCCCATCCTTCCGGGGCAAGCCCTGCCAACAGTTCGGACAGGTTGACGGGTTCTGATCTTGGCTCTGAATCTGAGGTTGTCTGTTGCCTATCGGCACATGCGCACAAAGCTACTACCAAGGTCAGCAGCAAGATTATCCTTCTTGTATAGGAAATACAGTCCATTGGCACCTATTGAATCAGTATAACAAAATCCGCTATAATGAAAAAATTCTTCTTATCAATTCAATTCTGGGAGGAAACCTCTGTGAGGAAAAAAGATAGTCACGCTTCAATAAATCGCCGTGAGTTTATTAAGTTTTTAACCGTGAGTGCGGTTGGAGGCAAGGCATTATTATTCCAAGAAAAGCCGCCCATGACTTATCGCAGGCTAGGCCGGACCGGTTTCATGTCCAGCAGATTGGTTTTTGGGGGTGGGGCTGCACTGGCAGGGGGAAAAGCTGTGCGGCTGTTGGATCGTGCCCTAGAGGCTGGGATCAACCATTTCGACGTGGGTTCAAACGTTTATTACCGAGGTGCGGAACGAAGTTTAGCTCCATTCTTAAAGATAAATCGCGGAAAAGTCTGGGTAGCTTCTAAAGCTCCTCCGATGATTAGAGTGAAACCTGAGGACACGATCACCGTGGAGCAAGCTAAATCCGCAGCCGCCAGCTGGACAAAATTGATGGATGCCAGCCTGAAAGACCTAGGGGTGGACTATATCGACCTTTATTATCTCATGGCCGTTGATAATCCCTCACTTGTTAGCAGTGAAGAAATAAACAATGCATTTTTAACAGCAAAAAAAGCCGGGAAGGTCGGATATTTCGGGCTAAGTACGCATAAAAATGCTCACAAAGTCCTGGAAACAGCGATAAAAACCGAGTGGTATGATGTTGCCATGCTCGGTATTACGCCTGCCGGATGGTACGATTGGGAAGCTCATGATCTGCTTTCCGGAACGCCTGCACTCACAGAGTTGGAAGCACTGCTCAAAAAGGCCCGTACCGCCGGGATCGGACTCATCGGCATGAAGGCGGTCAGACATCTGGCGCCCAAGTCGGCCATGGGAAAGGGGGATCCCAGCACCTTTAACAAATACTACCATAAGAATTTCATGTCCTCCCCACTATCTCCATTCCAACGTGCTTACGCCTATGTCCTGGAGCACGGACTGGATGTGGTCAATGCCGATATGCAGAATTTTAAACACCTAGAAGAAAACATCATAGCCGCAGCAATCTCACATACGTATTTCACGTGAGGACAGAGGCGTCTGTGTGGGATATGCGTCCCCTTATCCGGCCGCAATGATTAAGCCTTTCATCTTCAATTAGGCTCCTTTTCTTGAATTGATTTATCTTCCACTTTTGCGTTTATTTGGGAAATAAGATGTTTTGTTTTGTTTTCCTGTCTTAACGCAGCATACAGAAAAAGTCCGTTCAAGACAGTAAGTTCAAAAACGAAAAACATCTCTGGTATTTTGATTAGCAGCAAGGCAAATAAAGTGAACTGCCTAACGTTTATTGTAAGAATGTTGTAGTATTTATTCATGGATTTATTCGTTTTTCTGTACTCTTGCCCTAGCCAAGTTGGGATTTCTTCTCCATAAATGTCATTTGTCATAGATTTTAATTTCTGAAATTTTTTTGTGAACGATTCCAAAAACAAAACATAAGAATATTCTGAATACGTAGAAATTTTTTTTAAAACGTTGTCTTCCCATTTGAGGTTTTTATATTGATGGAAAAGAATGTTCGAAGTCTCAATTTCACTCGATCTTGCTCCTCTGACAAAATACAAGTAACCATTTCGGTAATAATCTCCCCATCCAGCCTGGACGAAATGGCAAATACCGGCAGCAGTCGCCACAGCAAAAATCCATCCGGACCCTCCTTCGGAAACGCACCTAAGACAAAGATGGATGTAAATGCTGAGAAAGACTATATGGCCCGAAATCCCATCTAGAATTCTTCCCAAATCTGATTTTGAATTGGACATACGCGCCAATTGGCCATCCGCACTGTCAAGAGCATTGGAAAATATTTTCGCGAAGATTCCGATGATGTTTATAGTCATTGAAGAATAGTAAAATAAATGTCCTGAAATCACTCCAGTTATCATGCTCAAAATCGTGACGTTATTTGGTGTGAGTTTTAAGAATTTTGCGCCCAATGCAAGCACATAACCGAAAGGCCTGAAGAAATATATGTCGATAAATTCTTCAACATCCTTATCCTTGTAGGTTGATTCTATTTTTGCTTTAGTAATAATTTCTGCCATGGATCATGTCTGTTTCTTTTTTTTAAAATATCTTACAAAGGGAAAATATAATATTATTGTTAAACCTATGAATAAAATGAGAAATAGCCGATCGGGAATATTCAGGATATTGCCAAAAAACGCGATCAGAAAAAGCCTTGGTGTTCTTCCAACAAAAACAGCTAAGAGATATTTGACCATAGGATAGCGAGCAAAGACTACAAGGAAACGAAAGGGATAAAAAGGAATTGGCGTAAAGGCAGCAATAACGAGTGCTAGAAAAGGAGATTTGTTAAAAAGACCAATAATTTTACGCACGAATTTTGAATGCATAATTTTATTGAGAGAACTTATGTCTCTGATAAACTTCAAGACATAATAGTTGATTGCCTCAGTTAATAAGGTGCCTATAATGGCAACTAAAGTAACACTAAATGCAGGATGAAATTTTCCAAAGTAGAGAATCGCTGGATCGTAGGGAACCACGGCGATTAAAAAATTGGATGGAAATGTGTAAAAGAAAAACACCCAAAGATTTTTACTTTTCTGAAGAGTTTCTGAACTAATCCAAACAATTAGCAGGATTAAAACAAACAGAATTTGAACAATAAAGAATATTGTTCTTACCTTGTGGGAGAACGGAACTTTTCCCTGATTACCTGGGACAAGGGATGGAAGTTGGGTGCCACAGTCGGCACAGAATTGTTTGGTGTCAGGATTCTTATGATGACATTTAGGACACTTTCTGACAATGCTGTCCCCTAATATTCCCATGTTTGGTCGGCAAAAGGATATCAAGGAATATGATAAGAGTCAATTGTAAATTGAGATAGACTTATGCCCATGTCACAGATTTTGCAAAGAATCGCCTACATTTGCTTATTGATGAGTAATTTAGTGGAACCAAAATTTTCATGGTTTTTTATCCTACAGAACTTCTAGTGGAAAAAATTCGTATGAATAAATAGAATATGCTGAAAAACTACATTAAAATTGCCTTCCGGAATCTCTTCCGGCACAAGGGATACACCTTCATTAATATCTTCGGTTTGGCCACAGGAATAGTCTGCTGTCTTCTCATCTTGGTTTACGTGCAGGATGAATTGAGCTATGACAAATATCACGAAAAGGCAGAACAGATCTACAGGATCGTCAATGCCGGTGTTATCCGCGGCAATCAGATCGAGATGCCTTTGGTATCCGGCCCCTGGGGACCAGCCATGGTGGAAGAATTTCCCGAAGTCCTCAAGGCTGTGCGAATAAAACCTCCCGATTCAAGGTGGGTGATCGCACACGAGGAAAGAAAATATCCCGAAAAGGGATTGTATTTTGCAGATCCGACATTTTTCGAGGTTTTCGATGTCGAAATGGTAGTGGGTGATCCTGAAACGGCACTGGATGCGCCATATTCTATGGTGATAACCGAAGAAATGGCTCAAAAATATTTCGGTGAAGAAGACCCGATCGGCAAGATTATCATTGGCGATAATTGGATGAATTTCAACATCACGGGCATTATGAGGAAACATCCGCCATCCACCCACATGGACTACGATTTCCTTGTAAATTTTGAGACTCTTAACAAAGCCATCGATCCTATCAATAAACAACCTTATTACGGCGATCTCACCAGGGAATGGCAAAATTTCCGAATTTACACATATCTTCTGCTCGATGCCAACGCCGATCCTGCTGCCATCGAAACGAAAATGCACACGCTTCTCGAAGAACATTTAGGAAGAGTATTTCGAACCGTTGGAGTGGAATTAAACCCTTACCTCCAGAAATTAACAGACATTCATCTCAAGTCCAACCTAGAGGGAGAAATAGGACCAACCGGTGATGAAAGTTTTATCTATATCTTTTCTGTGGTGGCCCTTTTTATTCTCCTGATCGCATGCATCAATTTCATGAACCTATCCACGGCACGTTCGCAAAACCGGGCAAAAGAAGTCGGAATACGAAAAGTTGTCGGAGCCGATAGAGCCCAGCTGATTAAACAGTTTTTGGGCGAATCCATAGCGTTCACTTTTGTTGCCTCTTTCATTGCTGGAATTGCGGTTTTATTTTTATTGATGCCTTTTAATGCCATTGCGGAAAAAAACATATCTGCATCAAGCTTGATAAATTTGCAAACGATTTCACTATTGATCGGTTTGGTCCTTATAGTTGGTGTTGTATCTGGAAGTTATCCGGCTTTTCTTTTATCGGCATTCCGACCGGCTGAAGTATTGAGCGGCAAGAGGCATAAAGGTGCATCAGGCAGTTTGCTGAGAAAGGTCCTTGTCGTGGTGCAATTTGCCATATCTGTGTTTCTGATCATAGGCCTTAGCGTCATATTCAGCCAGATGGGATATATCAAGAACAGACCCCTTGGTTACGATAAAGAGAACATTATGGCCATTCCGCTTTCCGATCCCGCGCCAAGATCTACCTATGAATCCTATAAAACCACACTTCTTTCAAACAGCAATATCACAAGTGTCTCTGCCGCATCGACTTTACCGGGAGGATTGTTCGGGATTGGATTGCTGCGGCCGGTCGGACGTCCGCTGAATGAAAATTTGACCCTCCAATGGATGGTTGTCGATTATGATTTTATCGAGACATTCGGCATAGAGCTTCACGAAGGCAGGGACTTTTCGAGAGAATTCACGACCGACTTAAACAGGGCTCTGTTGCTGAATGAAGAGGCAGTCGAGCAGTTTGGATTTGATTCAGGTCTCGATAAAAGACTTTCAGGCGGTGGACCTAACGATCTTCCTGTGATTGGTGTATTAAAAGACTACTATTTTAAATCCCTCCATCAGGATATCGAACCGTTCGCTATGTTTCTAGGAACGGAACAGGCTTTTAACTGGGTTTTCATCAAAACGACGGATGAAAACATGCCCTGGGTTATGCAGTTCGCGGAACAAGAGTGGCACAGAATAAATCCAGGCCATCCTTTCGAATACACATTCGTGGACAGGAATAACGACATGATGTATCAGTCGGAGATGAAATTGAGCCGACTGTTCAGCATCTTTACTGGTATCGCCATATATATAGCATGCCTAGGTCTTTTCGGACTGGCCTCTTTTACAGTGGTGCAAAGGACCAAAGAAATCGGCATGAGAAAAATTCTCGGCGCATCTATCGGGGGAATAGTCCTAATTTTGTCGAAAGAATATGTCAAATGGGTCGTTCTTGCGAATGTTTTTGCCTGGCCCCTCGCTTATTATTATATGCGAAGATGGCTTGAAGGATTTGCTTACCACACAGATCTCAATATTTTTGCTTTTATTGCTTCTGGCATGCTGGCATTGATAATTGCGCTTCTAACGGTGAGTGTTCAGACATTCAAGGCCGCCACAACCAATCCGGTGGATTCGCTACGGTATGAATGAAACAAAGAGTGTGTGGCTTTTAGTTTGTTTTTCCGTATAAATGTCCCGTGAGAATCCGCATGCTCTTTTCGAATGTATCCACAACTTCTAATCCGACCTCGTACGCTTCTTCCCCAAGACTTTTAGTCCACTTCACTTTGCCAATCAGGTATATCGTTTCATAGTTTCTTCCGAGAGATAGGGATATTTTCATCACTTTGTCGATCGGGAAAAATTTGTCCGTCAGGACTTTGATGCCACACAGTGACAAATCTTCAGTTAAGCCAAAGTTTATTTTCTTGCTTCTGTCAATTTGCCCATCAGGCAGATACTCTAAGGATATCCGGTTTATTTCTTTTTTTCGTTGTTCTTTTCGTCTTTCAATCATAATAGGAACTTTCTTTTTGATCGAATGACTTATCTTTTCTAAACCTAGCTAATATCTATATGAATGTAAGATAATGTTTCGATTTGACTTTGTCAAGTGGGGTTATCCCTCCCACACCCAACGATGATTGCAATATTCATGTCCCTGCATCAATGTTTTGGTGCGGATCATTTTCAGTTTGGGGCTAAATCCCTGGCTCATGGCATAATCCTGGTAGCATATGGTTGCGTAGCCAATATCGCCCGCCTTGGCCTCGCGAAAAGTCTTGGCCCAGAGGCACTCTGTCACCTTGATTTCGAAAGCTTTCTCCTTATCTTCTACGATCTCGGTAGTCAGCGCATGTTGCCAGAAGGGATCGGGATTTTTCAAGACAGAAGTATAGGCGGCTAAGCTGATTTCGGGAGAGCTTTTTGCCATAAACTGCCCGCTCTGTTTTCCCGCTGCTTCTGCAGCCCGTTTCAGAGCCTCGATAAATTCACCTTTGTTCATTTCGTTCCCGAGATTCCGTATTATGGGCAGAAAAAATCCTGCAAAAGCAAAATCGAAAACCTGGGCATAATTCAAGTTAGAGTTTTCTAAAAATTTGTGTTTTTCTCCAGTATTTTGGACAGGTTTCTTCGCTTCTGAGGCAGCAAATAGCTCAACGCCACCGAGACAAAACAACGGACATGCCGCTATCATGGTACGAAAAAACTTTCTCCGACTTGGTTCCAAAACTTTCTTACATAAATCCATCATATCTTCTCCTTTGTAGCAACCATATTTTTTTTAATTCATCATGGCCTACAATTTGATTAACGAAAAAAAAGCAGATTTTGTTCGGAAAAAGGATATAAAGAAACACGAGAGGAGTCAAACTTCTTCTTGGCTTTTATCGACTTTTTAAGGTAAAAAGACAGTGTAATTTTTTGATTTGGGATGGAGGGCGCTGACGAAAATAAGAAACTTTATATCGACGTCAAAAGCCATTTTCACTTTCTTGGTACTGGTCTTTGTTTTTTTTATCACTGCCGATTGTTTTTCTCAAACAAACAATTATACCTATCAAATTCCCAAGAAACTGCATGATGGGTGGGACGTATCCTCATTAAGCGATAAAGGCATCGATAAAGAGGCGATAGAAGAAATATCTCGTGAAATCGCGGATATCGACAGGTACGAAAATGTTCTCAGCATGCTTATCGTCAAAAACGGAAAACTGGTCCATGAAGTGTATTCACCTTACTGCCAGCGCAACACCCTCCATTGGATGGCATCCATTACAAAAACCATCACCTCGACATTGATAGGAATCGCCATAGATAAGGGATTTATCGCCAGCGTCGAAACAAAACTGCATGAGCTCCTTCCCCAGTTCGCTGGCGATTTCAAAGATCCCGAAAAGAGGAAAATCGCACTCAAGCATATCATGTCCATGACTTCAGGGCTCGATTGGAATGAACGGGTTTCCTACAATAATCCCCGAAACTCAGAATGGCAGATGGTGGAGTCGGAAGACTGGATGAGCTACGTTGTTGCCTACCCGATCAAGGATGAACCTGGGACAATATTCAATTACAACACAGGGGGGATTCATCTCCTTTCTGCGGTCATAAAAAGTGTCTCAAAACTGTATGCCCATCAGTTCGCTGAAAAATACTTGCTCCATCCGATGGGAATATATGCCTATCAATGGAATAAAGACCCGATGGGGTATTCATGCACAGGCGGGACCGATGGTGGTCTAGGATTACGAACACGTGATATCGCCAAATTCGGGTGGTTGTTCTTGAAAGATGGAAAATGGAAGGGGAAACAAATCGTTTCCGAGAAATGGGTGAAACAAGCGCCGAAAATTTCTTTGACGACTCATGGGAGAGGAAAAAACTACGGTTTCAATTGGATGACCGGAACGAAAGTAGCCAACGGAAAACGGTTCGAATACATTGCTTCGTTTGGCTATGGAGGACAAATCCTGTATATCGTAGCAGAATACGATTTGATCATCGTTTTTACCTGTGAACTTTCCGGAGAAAACTCCGGTGTCAATACTCTGGTCGAGAGGACCTTCAAAGCAGCCATTCAGTAAGGATGGACAGGTGGAGAGAAAAATGAAATCCTCGATCTCACCGGCCCCCGGTCCTGGGTAGAAATGAAAAGTGAAATTTACCACAGGTTGCGGGCTTACAGCCCCGAACACAAATATTGGAATATCGTTAACGGGAAATTTTCCTACGCAAATGAGGAGGCGTTTCTTAACGCAATGGAACGAGCTCCCTACAGCATATACCGGATTGCCAAAGCGGTAGCCATCGGGGATCCCCATTATGAGATCCGGTTTGGGAAAGGAGATATCCGGGGAAGCCGACGGCTAGAATTTTATGGACCTGATGGGATTATGCACGGCTGGATCATCTTGAATGCCCGGAAGGAGCCTCTTGTTTGGGCGACAACACAATACAGATACACGTTTGGGCCGATGAAGCGATTCGGAAACCTCCGAGTTCCCGATTGGGCTGTGTATGAAAACGGGACGACCCTGTATGAGATGATTTCGCTTAAAGGCAGTAATCAGCCGCCTGATCCCCATTTCGCTGATCCAGTAGGAGATGACCGGATATGACGACGAGATTAAGAAATTGTGGTGAGGGAGGCGGAATAGACTTTTACGCCTTCCCTCTCGTTAACCACAAAATACATATGGTCGTTGAAGATCCTGACAATGACTTTCATCATATCGAAGTCCGCCTTGACAGAATAAATCCCTTTGAACTTTCCCTTTTTAGAATAACGCAAAAAGCCCGTCCTCTCTGCGCTTTTCACATACACCCACACATCACCGTCAGGGCCACAGAAGAGATGGTGGACGATCTGGTATCTATCAGGCACATAGGTGAAAAGAGGAGGCTTTGTCCGGGACTGACGCTCCAGGAGGGGCTTTCTCAATTCCTCAGGAAAAGGAACCGCCGTAGCCGCATCTTCGATGAACAGGCTGGACTCTCCATCTCTAAATCTGTGGACCTTTAGAGCGTCGGATGCCACCCAGAAAATGTCCCCATCCGGCGAGATAGCGTAGTAATAGGCCCGGGCATAGGTATTATCGAGGAAAAAATCCTCCCCTTCCTTTACACCCGGAAAAAACTCGCTTATCTCATATGAAGCCAGGCGGCTAAGCTCTTTCCCATCGACAGAACGGTAGGTCAGGACTGTCTTCAGCTCATCTGCCAAGATCTGACTCCCGACAAACCTTCCGTCATCAAAGATAGCCGGGAGATCAACCAGGACCTCTTTCTCATAAGGGCGTTTCTCTAAAAACTTCCCCCCATAGTCAAAAAGGGACAGTCCGATGGAATCCACTGCAAGGAGACGGCCTTCCACAGCCCGGATGCCGGTAAGATGATGGAATTTCCCCTCCTCCTTACCTGTTCCGCCAAAAGTAAGGAGAGGCTTCCCTTCCTTGTCATACTTCTCGATGTTGTAATTCATGTAATCAAACGCATAGACAGCCAAGCTCCCATCCACCGTGATGTCTCGGATGCCGACATAGGACTCTCCCTCTTCACTCCTCGACCGCTCCAACAGGACCTTGGGTGTGATGACCCCGATAAGACTTTTGGGGTGAATCCCTACACTGAAAATAAGAATGACAAAGACGGAAATAATGACTTTAATAACTCTCATTTAAATGATCCTTAGAAAAATATTGAAAGATTTCTGGATAGACTACCACTTCCGCTATCCCCGGATCGCATCCTCTACTCTTTTCCCAGCAAAAACAGCGCAATATTCCCGCCACTCACAATTTTCTCCTGTGCAACTGAAAGTCCGTGAATTGAAATCAACGCTGGCAATCCCTTAGTAGCCATAAAATTGCGATAATTCTTGAAATGCTCTCGTCCCGCCGCAATCTCTGCAAAGGAGATGATGCTTTTATTTATCCATCCCTTTAAAGGTTGAATCGGACCGGGATGGAAATCGATCAATAAAATCCGACCGTCCTCTTTCAGGGTGCGTTTCGACTCATAGATCACCGCCGACCGAACCGCAGATGGCATTTCGTGTAATACAGTCGACATTATAATCAGGTCGAATTTATTATCCGAATAAGGCATATTAGAAGCATCTCCCATGTGGAGATTCGCATCCACACCTAGCCTATTACGAGCGACTTGAAGCATCGAAGGCGAAAGATCGATCCCAAACACTTGGCAGCCAGCTTTTTGATAACGTTCGAGGTGAATTCCTGTCCCACAGCCCACATCGAGAACGAGCATACTCTGTTTAGGTGGAAACATCTTCATTCCTATTGCTCTCAAACCTTTGTTGAGAGGCTCAAACAGGGAGTCATACAATTTCGCGATTCTTCTGTATGGATCTATTTTCATTCCAGCCATTTATACCCCAAATTCTCCCATTCGTGTTTGACTCTTTTCATGAGCTTCCTTAAGTCCTTCCGCTACCTGTACGGCGATGTCTTTGACCTCATCTAAGGATAACGGTCCCTCTTTTAGCCTTTCCTTCAGGCTTTGACCTTCAATATATTCCATCGATATGAAAGTTTGTTCGTCTGCTTCATCGATTTCAAAGATCGTGCATATTTGAGAATGATTCAAGGCCGCAGCAGCCTTGGCCTCCTGGATGAACCGCTTCCTGGCTTCCTCGTCACTTGTCAGCTCAGGCGGAAGGAACTTCAATGCTACGTTGCGGTCGAGACGAGTATCCTTGGCTTTGTATACGACACCCATACCGCCTTCACCAAGCTTCTCGATGATCTTATACCGGGCTACAATAGTCTTCCCTTTAAGCTGATCCCTTTTTTGTTTTTTTAATGTCTTGGTCTGAGATATCTCAATTTCGTAGGCAGGATATAGTCTGGTCCCGCACTCACTGCAAAATTTAGCTGTATCTGTATTATCAGAATCGCATTTGGTGCATTTGACTGCCATAATACCCTTCAACCTTGGCGAAAGGATATCAAGTAAAGAAAAAAGAGTCAAATGGAGTCCCTCATTAATAATATTCTGTTGAAATCAAGAAAAAGACATGATAAGTTTGGACAGAATTGCAATCATTTCTTTTAGGCGAGGTCAATTATGAAATCTAAAACTTTAAGTCGACGCGCTTTTCTGCGCAAAAGTGCCGCTCTCGGGGTGACAGCTTACGCTGTAAAGGCCAGTGGCTTCGAACGCATCGTGGCTGCTTCACAGTCTGTTGCAAACCGATCCCCCGAGGATGTCGCAAAAGACGAGTTCTTCTGGAGGGAGATCCAACTGGGATTTAAACTGGACCGCGGGCTGATTAACCTCAACAACGGATTTACCTGCCCCACACCACGGGTCGTGCTGGAATCGGTCTGGCGCTACATGGAGCTCATCAACATGTTGCCCGTTCACTACCAGCGCATGGTCCAACAGAACATCCAGACGGTTCGCCGGCGCATGGCGGCAGAATTTGGCTGCGAACCCGAAGAACTGGCGCTGACACGTGGTGCCAGCGAATCACTGCAGATCGCACAAAATGGACTCGACCTTGAAGCTGGCGACGAAGTGATCACGACCGAGCAGGACTACCCTCGTATGTTGACGACATGGGATCAGCGCAGGAGGCGTGATGGGATCAAAGTGACTCGGCTCCAATTCCCTGTGCCGACTACGCAGGACGATCTGTATCAACGGTTCGAGAACGCCATCTGACCACGGACAAAGGTATTCCATTTCTGTCACATCACCAATTTATCGGCCCAAATGTTCCCAGTGAAGCGGCTGGCACAGCTGGCGCGCTCGAAGGGCATTGTCACGATCGTCGATGGGGCGCATGCATTGGGGCATTTTCCGTTCAAGTTGCGGGATCTGGAATG
>Ga0114922_10000739_pt1 | contig 31444 bp, 24 predicted proteins | sample AartaG_FD_100975 | JGI IMG/M metagenome (GOLD analysis project Ga0114922, IMG submission 100975) | Deep subsurface microbial communities from Aarhus Bay to uncover new lineages of life (NeLLi) - Aarhus_00045 metaG | ecosystem: Environmental > Aquatic > Marine > Oceanic > Sediment | place... | reverse complement strand
ATTTAAAATTAATTGTACTGTTGAATCTTTGAATTCTTTACTATATTTCATTTCTAACCTTTATTCATTTATTTTACTTAAAACTATTTAAGTTTTTTGTATGAATTTAGGTTACCACTCCATATATCATTTTACCTATTAGTGTTTTCCATAATGCTTTTATTACTTTAATGATATCAAGTATAAATGCTAATAAAAATAATGGAATTAAAATATATTCCATATAAAAATGAATATATTTAGTATAATAAAGATGGTTATTAAACATTAATATAAAACTTGGTACAAATAATATTACTGTTGTGATTGTATAAATTTTAAAACTTAGATTTGAAATTTTAAAATATTCAATAATTTTTAGATAAATTTGAAATCCTTTTATATAACGCTTGAACTGAGAGACAAGATGGATTTATGCAAGAAATATTTTGACTTTTAAGTATCTGACTTAATACAATAAAAGCTTAGTATTTTGGCAGTGTAATCTTGTTCATTCCTCTGTTTTGTTGTATGAATAACGGCTTATATATTCAATACTACTTGCTTCCTTTTAAAATTTTTTTCATCTCTTTATCAAAATCTGATTCTATTTTTTGTATTTTATTAAATTCATCATATTCACTAAATGCTTTTTGCTCTGCTTGACTTCTTGATATAGTCCCATTGTTTTCAAGTACTTTGTACTCATTAAATTCAAGAAATTTATTTACTGAACTTGATAAACTTTCCATAGTGAAAGTAGTGTGATTTTTTATAATTCTTTCAATATAATCAAAATATCCACTTATTGCACTTTCTAAATCTTTTATATCATTTTCACTTAAATAGTTTTTTGCTATTACAGAATCAGATTTTAAAACTCTTCCATCTGGAGAGTTTTTCCAAGTTCGTAATCCCATAAATGGTTTTGTTTGGTCTGCTTGTTTATATATTATCTCTGCTGATGTTTGTCCACCTATTGCAAAGTGAAATTTATTTTGTACTGTTGCATAAAAGTTTTTTGTTGTTTGTGAATTTTTATCATAATCAATACTACACTCACGAAATAAATCTGTTATTTGTTGATATATTCTTCTTTCACTTGTACGAATTGAACGAACTCGCTCAAGTAGTTCTCTAAAATAATCTTTACCAAAATATTGACCATTTTTCATTCTATCATCATCCATAGCAAAGCCTTTGATGATATACTCTCTTAATATTTTAGTAGCCCATATCCTAAACTGTGTAGCCTTAGAAGAATTTACACGATAACCAACTGATAAAATAGCATCAAGATTATAGTATTTGGTTTGATAGTTTTTCCCATCTTCAGCAGTATGTTCCAAAATGGAACTAACTGAATCTTCTTTTAATTCTTCACTTTCAAAGATATTTTTTAAGTGTTTAGTTATGGCTGGTCTTTGTACTCCAAAAAGTTTTGCTATTCTTTTTTGAGGTAACCATAAAGTTTCATTATGTAAATAGGTTTCTATTTTTATATCACTATTTGGTGTAGTGTATAGTAGAAAATCTGTTAGTTCATCTTTTATTGTTAAGTTATTATTCATTTGCCATCTCCAATATTTCAAAAATTTCATTTATATATATCATTTGTCCAGGTTCAATATTATCTCTAAATTTAAAACTTATTTTACTTGTAAACTCTTCTTTATCAATAGGTTTATAATTTAAAAATTCTTCAATAATACTATCAGATAAAATACACTTTTCATTAATTACAAACTTTTTACTAATTTTACTCTTTCTAAACTCAATAAGTAACTCTTTCAAAATATCATCGTTTTCTTTTGATTCAATATCTGTTTTTTGTACAAATTCAATATTTATAATATCTTATTTTTTTTCATCTTGAATAAAATTATTAATAATCCACTTATTTGTTGAGCTTTTAAGATAAGTTATAGATAATAATGTATTTTTTATTTGTTCTTCACTTGTTTTCACAATAATTTTTTTTATTATAGAAGTTGATAACTCTTCATTTTGTAAAATTGTATTAGCTAGTTCGATATAATTTGAATTTAAATGATATTTAATAATTCTATTTTCTAAAAAGTTTAAATCTATAAAGTAAGCATCATTTTTTATTTTTTTATTTTTAATAATTGCTATAAATATTTCTTGTTTTGTTTTGTTTTCCATTAGGAACTCTATAAGTTGTTTTTTGGTAGTGTTTTTAGCAATAATTTTTAATATTTCTAAAATTGGTATATTTTCATTTTCAGTATATCTTATATTTACAAAACCATATAAATAATTAAAATGTTCTGTTTCTATTTTTGAATAATTATTGTTAAACTCTTCTATAAGTTCAAATGTATCTTTTTTAAATAATTCAAATAAATATCCATTTGTATTTGACAATAAAGCCTCTTGTATTACTTCTTGTAATTCTTGATCTTCATAATTTTTAAAATATAAAATAACTTTTAAATAATCTTCTAAATCTTTATTATCTACTAATTCAAGTAAAAAATCTTCGTCATCGACATAACATTGATTAACTTTTTTAATCCTATCTATTTTTTGAAGTATAGTTGTATCATTTATATTTTTTAAATATTCCCACTTATAGTCTACAGCTGTATTAGATTTTTTATTACAACAGGTCATTATCCTATCATCTTTAGGTTTAAGTCCCATAGCTCTTCTTGCATCTTGTGTAGATTCATATATTTGTAAAACTTCTTCACTCAAAGTAAATTGAATTGTTGTTTTACCACCATAATTCATTAAAGATTGTCTATGTTTTTCATTTGCTTCTTTTGATGTACATATCTGTATATTTTCTAAACTAAAATCTGTTTGTTTATTCATTAAATAAAAAGATGGTTTTCTTTCAGTGATATATTCGCTCTTTTCATATTCTTCATATAATTCTTTAAAAAGTGGTTGTTCTTCTAGTAACTCTACAAATTCTTCTTTTGTGTATGGAATAGATGTATTATTCTTATCTGCTCGTGGCATAATTTTTTGATTGTACATTCTTCTTATAATATAGTCTGGTTGTTTTTCTTTATCAATATTATCTTTACTGTTACAATCTTTACAATATGGATAATAATGATTCTTACCACTATGTTTTTCTGAGTTATAAAACTTATCCAATTCTAGTTCTTTTTCACATATAGTACAAGTTTTTATTATATTTTTATTATATTCATCTTCTAAAGTATTTGTTTCATCATTTAAAACTTCATTATTACAGTACTCTATATATTCATATAAATCATTATTATGATTATCTACTATTTGAACATTAGCATCTTTGAATATATTAAAAATCAGTAATGTTTTATTGACAATTAATTTATCTACGATAATAGTTTTAAATGACTTAATCCATGTTATATCAATATCTATCTTTATATCTTCATTTCCATAGATAACTAATTTATGAAAAACTTTTGGATAAGTTCTCGCCAAATTTCTTATACTATCAGGTATAGATTTAATATCATTGTTACTAATATCTAATCTTTCAAGTTTGTTTACCAAAAATAGTTCATCAGGAAGTACTGTTATATTATTATTACTCATATTTATGTTTTTTAATTCTGCTAATTTATTTATGTTTATTGGTATTATATTTATATCTAAACTACTTGCATCTATAGTTTCTACTTTATTATTTTTAGTAATTAATTTATCAATGAATTTTTCAAAATCAAATCTTTTAGTTTTATCTATAATCATATCACTATTATTTAGATTTGGACTTTCTTCTAAACTTTGAATATTATACTTTTCAAGATACTTTGATATATTTATATCAATATCTTCTTCTTTTTTTGATAGTTTATCTTTCTTTATTAAATCAGCTTCTCTACATAAATCATCAACTTGTGATTCTGATAAATTAATATAATCTAAATTATTTCTAATATCTACTTCTAAATCATTAAGTATTTTATTATCTTCAAAAACTACTCCTGTTTCATGGTTGTGTGATAATCCATTGTTAGTAAAATTAGCTGATTTAACAATCCCCAATATTATTGAATCATTTTTATAAAAAAGATAAATTTTAGAATGTAGCGAATTAATAAGATGAATATCAGACCATTTCTTAGTATGCTCCTTTATTGTTAAACCAAAATTCTTTATTTGAAATGGTTTAGTAAGTTGCTCATTACCTTTTGGATTACATGTTGTAATTAATTCAAATTTTATATTTTTAATATCTAAATTTATAAAGAATTGTTTAAAATCATTCATTAAAAATGGTGATGAATTAATACTTTACTACATTTAGGAATAATTACTTCTAATAATTCTTTATGATTTTTGATTGATTTATCTATAGTAGTATCTTTGAAATATATATTTTCAAATAAACCATTAGTATTATTTATAATTTGCATTTAAAATTTTCTTCTCAAGGTAGTGTTTTCTCTCATATTTATATTTGATATTTTAACTAAAGATTGTTTTAATGTTGATTTTGTTCATACAACTAATTAATAGCTATACATTTTATAAAAAATATCCTTAATACTTCGATATTTTGACATTTTTAATGTACTATATGTAAATCTCAATAAACCATATAGCTAAGGTGTTTATAATAAATATATTGGATATTTTAATAGATTTTAGATGTGACTTTGTTGCACTTCTGATGTGAATTGGCGAAAAAAGTCAATAGTTTAACAAATTGATAAATATTTTGAATGGTAAAAGATAGGAAAAACTATACTTTTATTTAATCTTTCCAAAAAGTAGTAATAATACAGGCAATAGTAAAAGATCTGCAGCTATTGCTGCTCCCATTGCTACCATTGTAAGTATTCCAAAATATATAGTAGGGATAAAGTTTGATAAAACTAAAATAGAAAATCCTATCATAATAATTGTTGATGTATAAAACATAGCTGTTCCAATACTTTTATGTGCGGCATTAACTGATTCTATACTATTTCCATGGCTTTTATACTCTAATAAATACCTATGAATATAGTGAATAGTATCATCGACTGCAATACCAATACTAATAGCAGCAATTGTAATAGTCATCATATCTAATGGTATATCCATCCATCCCATTATCCCAAAAATAACCCCTACAGGGATAGTGTTTGCAATAATTGCAATGATTGCTATTTTTAAACTTTTAAATAAAATTAGAAACATGATAAATAATATAAGTACAACTATACCTATAGTTTTGATTTGAGAATCAAATAAAGACTGTAGCATATTGTTGTATATCACTAAAAGATTTGATACTTTAAACTCTTCATATTTTGGATTTATAATAGTTTGTAAATCTTTATTTATTTTTTTAAGTAATTCATCTCTTTTAAGATTTGGTGCAGAGTCTACAACTCTTGTACTTATCCTTACCATATTATTTTTTATATCAACAAATGGAGATATGATTATTTTTCTATATTTTAGAGGTAGTTCATTGTATAGAAGTGTTAGAGTTAAACTATCCATCTCTTTATTTTCATTTAGTAGTTTTCCTATTTCACCCATAGTTGCTAATGATAATACTTTTCCAATAGGTTCAAGTGAATCCATATAGCTATGTATTAGTTTTATTTTTTCCATTTTTGTAGGTGTGAACCAATACTGCTCTTTATCCTCTTGTGTCTCTTCAAACTCATCACCAAAATCATCTAACTCTTCATCAGACTCAACAACTTTAAGTGACTCTATCTCATCGCTATTTTCTTTAAATGTTAAGATTATATCTAAAGGTGTTGTTCCTCCTAGTTTCTGATCTATTAGTTTCATTCCTTGGTAGATTTGTGTATCTTGTTTAAAATAATCAATAAAACTGTTTTCAACTCTAAGTTTAGAAGCACCAGTTAGTGAAAATATTATTATTAATACTGTTGTAAATAAAATTGTTTTTTTATAGTTTAAAGCTACTTTAGCAACTCTTGATGTAAAAGGTATCTCTTTTTCTTTTGTAGCTTTTATTTTACTCTTTTTAAAATTTAAAAGTACAAGTGGAAATAGTAAAAAAGTGATGATTAAAGATACAACAATACCAACACTCATCATCAGACCAAAATCTTCAATAGGAAGTATCCCACTAAATACAAGTGAACTAAACCCAGCAATAGTTGTAATAACAACAAAGAAAGATGGCTTAGCCATGCTAATTGCAGTTTGTATTACTAACTCTTTTTGTGAATATTCAGGCTTATATATATTTAACTCTTTATATTTAATGATAAGATGAACAACCAAAGACATATTCATAATAAGTTGTAAAGATATAAAGTTAGAAGATATAACTGTTATTTCCCAACCAAAAAAACCAAAAAAACCACTAGTGATGATAATAGATATAGTTGAGATAAATAATGGTATAAGAACCCATCTAATCTCTCTTAAAAGTATATATAAAATAACAATAAGCAAAGTTACAATTAAAAAACCAAAAGTTCTTAAATCATATTTTACAAACTCTACCATATCATCTGCTATCATACGAACACCACCAAGGTGAAGTTGTACATCAGAGTTTTCTTTTTCAAACTGCGTTAATATAGCTCTTATTTTAACTATTTGATTATGATTATCTTCTCTAGCATTATCTCTAAACTCTTTTTTCTCTTTCTTTGAAAAAGTAGAGGTATCTGTAATGTCATCTTTTAGATTTACAAGTATTGCAGTGGTTTTAAAATCATCACTTACTATATTTTGTTTATATATCGCACTATTTAAAAATTCTTGTTTTACTAACTCTTTATCAATTCCATTTGACTCTAAAGTTGGTATATCTTTTAAAAGCTCTTTAAGTGGACGAATTGGGGATTGTAAAAGTGGAACTGTAACTATTGAGTTTATAGATTTCACACTTTTAAGGCGGTGAATTCTTTTGCTTAACTTTTTAATATTATCTATATTTTTTTGATTTAGTAAATCATCATTAATACTATAAGTAACTACTAAAAAATCAGGAGCTTCAAATCTTTTTGATACTTCACGGTTAAAAGCTAAATCTTTATCACCTTTTAAAAGTAAAGTTTCAGCACTAGCATCAATCTCAAGTTTAAAAGCAAATGTAACCATCACTATCATAAAAGATATTATGATAGTGAAAAATAGTTTTGGGAATTTTAAAAGATAGTTTTGATATAAATTTTGAAGCATTGATTATAATTTTTTTATAAATCAACGGCAAGCTTATGTGCTAAATTATCCATAAGTTTTGTTATGTTATTTGTTTGTAAGTACTCTTTAAACTGAACTTTATCAGTTTTTATCACACTTACTCCTAAAATAACTAAATCATATATCAACCAATCGCTTTTGTTCTCTTTTTGTTTTTTTGGCTTATAAAATTTATAAATAATCTCTAAAGTTGTTTTTTGACTAATAAGATTTGTTACAAGTGCTATTCTATTTGATTTTGGTTGTTCAACTTTTGTAATAATAACTTTTTCATCTTTATATGCATCTATTTTAGAAGAGTAAGATTGTTTCATTCTTTTTACATATAACTCTATAAACTTTGCTTTATTTTGAGTAGTTAATGTTTTCCACTTTTTACCAAGACTAAGTTTAGCCATAAGTTCAAAATCAAAAATAGGTGTAAGTGTATCAACTATTCTAGTATTTCTTTGATCTTTATTTAATGTTGTATCTTCAACAATTAAAATAACATTATCAATTTTTTTTAAAAAATTTTCCTGTAAATTTGTTTGTTCGTTTGCATTAATGTTTTGAATAAACATAAATGTACTACATATAATTAAAATTTTTTTAATAAAATTCAATTTTATTCCTTTATTAGATTATCTCTATATTGTTCATATACATCTCTTAAAAATGGATATAACTCAACTGCATCTTTTCTTAAATCATCATACTGCTTACTATTTGTTGATGTATAGTTTACAGTTTTATATGCTTTTAGTAAAATAGAATCATTTCTATTATTTACTAGATTCCAAGATCTCTCATCCATATATATAGCCGGATTTAAATATGAATCAGGATATATAGATATAACATCTCTTAAATTTGATGAACCAAAAATAGGTAAAACTATATGAAAACCACTTTTTACTCCATAGTGTCCAAGTGTTTGACCAAAATCTTCATTATGTTTTTCTAATTTATAGTATTCATTAGCCGGATCAAAAAATCCAAATAAACCAACAGTTGTATTTAAAGCAAATCTTTGTGTCTCCTCAACAGAGTTACTAAACTTACCTTGTAAAACATTATTTACTAATCTAATAGGATATAAAATATTATGAAAAAAGTTGTTTACACTATCTCTTATGCTTACATGAACAACTTCTTTATAACCATTTGATACAGGTTTTAATAAATAAACATAAAGGTTGTCATTTACATTAGTCATAAATTTATTATATTTAAAAAGTGGGTCATAAACCTCTTCTACTTCCATCTCTTCTTCGAATTCACTAAGAAATTCATCTTCACTACTATCTTGTGTAACTACTACACTATTGTTTTTTAGTGAATCAAGTGCAAGCACGTGTGTAGTCTCTAAGTTATTTGTAGCACATCCACTAAAAATAGATATAACTAACAATAAAAGTACAAAATCTAAACGCTTCATTTTTATCCTACTCTAAAAGTTTCTTTTGTTTTACATACATCTTGTAAAAAACATTTTTCACAATCTGGTTTAACAGCCTTACATATATATCTACCAAATAAAACCATTGCTTGATGAAATATATGTAAATCATCTTTTAGTTTTTTTACTAACTGAGCTTCTGTTTGCTCCACTGTTTTCCCATCACTTAAACCTAATCTATGAGATACTCTAAACACATGAGTATCTACAGCCATTAAGTTTGCACCATCTGCTTCTATCATAAAAACATTTGCAGTTTTATTGCCAACACCTGCTAAACTCATAAGTTCTTTAGTATCATGTGGTATCTTTTCATTATAATTATCATTTACACTTTGAGCCATTTTAATAATATTTTTTGCTTTATTATTAAAGAAACTACAGCTTTTTAATAACTCTTTTACATCTTCAAGCTTGGCATTGGCTAACTCTTTTGATGATGGGAATTTTTGAAATAATGCTGGAGTGATTATATTTACTCTTTTATCTGTACATTGTGCAGACAAGATAATTGCTATTAAAAGTTCATAATCATTTTGATATTCTAACTCTGTTACGGCGTCACTATAATTTTCTACAAATTGTGTTTTTATAAACTCAATATCTTTTTTTGTTGCTTTTTTAGCCACAACTATTTTCTTTACTAATCATAAATATAATTTTATCTAAATTATGTCTTGTATTTGCTTAGAAATAGCTATCTTTATCCTAAAATTTTAGATATAATAAAAATAAAGGAAAAAGTTATGAAAACAAAATATTTATCAATAGTATGTTTATTTCTGTTAAGTGTTGGCAGTGCATCTGCTCAATCCGATGTAACTTACGCAAGTGTAGAAAAATCAGATCCAATATATAGAACTGTAAATATTAGAGTTCCATATGAAGAGGTTGTATCAAAAGCTTATGTTGTAAGGGTTCCTTGTGGACAAAACTATCAACAAAAAGAGACAAACTCTCTTGGTATTGATACACTTATTGGTGCAGGTATTGGTTTAGCAATTGGAAATCAAGTTGGCTCAGGAACAGGTAGAGATGTTGCTAAAGCTGTTGGTGGATTAAGTGGTGCATATATTGCAAATCAAAATAGAGATGGTCAATATTCAACTCAATATTGTAATGAGACAAGATATAAAGATGAAGTTGTAACAAAATATGATTATGTTTCAGAAGAGAAAATTACAGGTTATAGAAATATTTTTACATATGATGGTAAAAAATATACAAAAATTAGTAAACATCCCTTGAGACAAGTTAAAATTACAACATCTATATCATTTTAAAAGAACTTTTATAAGTTTCATAGCAAGGGCTATAGCCTTTGTTCTATGACTTAAATCTTTTTTAACTTTATTTTCTAGTATTCCTAGAGTATTATAAAACCCATTAGGGATAAATAGAGGATCATAACCAAATCCACCATCTCCAATCTCTTTATCTATAACATCGCCAAACATCCAACCATGAGTGGTATATATCTTATCTTTATAACCAATTGCTAAACAAGCAGTATAAAATGCTTCTGTTTTTGATATGTTTTTCTCTTTTAGCTTTGATATAAGTTTCTCGTTGTTTTGTTTATCTGTTGAACCCTCACCTGCATATCTTGCACTATATATGTTTGGTTCATTGTTAAGTGCAGGTACTGTTATACCACTATCATCAGATATTACAATATAGTTTTGTGAATAATTGATTTTATCTAAAGCGTTAACAACTGCTTTTGTTTTAAGAATAGCATTTGCTTTAAAACTATCACCATCTTCAACTATATCAAAGGAACCCAGAATTTCACTATAAGGTATAACCTCATATTGAGGTAGTAGTTTTTGAATCTCTTTTATTTTCCCTTTATTTGCTGATGCTAGAATTATTTGCATTTTTTCTCCTAATGATAGATAGTATTAATTTAATATAAATATTTTAACATAAAAGTTTTATATTTACCACACTTTACACTTATTTAGATATAATCCGAAAAATTCAATTTAATATAAAGGTTAGTTATATGTTTAAAACAATTATGCCGTTGAGTCTTATCATCTCTTTTAGGTTTTTAGGACTATTTATAGTATTGCCTGTTATTTCAGTTTATGCTTTAAGTTTACCAGGTTCTACTCCAACTTTAGTTGGTATTGTTATTGGTGGGTATGCAATAACTCAGATGATATTTCAAGTTCCATTTGGTGCTATGAGTGATATACTTGGGAGAAAAGGGACTATTATTACGGGTCTTTTACTTTTTGCAATTGGTTCTATTATTTGTGCTATTTCAAATGATATTTTAGGACTTTTACTAGGTAGATTTTTACAAGGTGCAGGTGCAATTGGTGCTGTAGTAACTGCTATGATTAGTGATGTAGTACGAGAAGAGCAACGACCAAAAGCTATGGCAATTATGGGTGGAAGTATTGCGGCATCTTTTGCTATTGCTATGATAGCAGGTCCTACAATCGGTGCATTTTTTGGTATACAATCTCTATTTTGGATAACTGCTCTTTTAGCACTTGTATCAATATATATTATAGTTAAAAAAGTTCCAAATCCACCAGTAGTAACACACACTTATCATAACACTAGTAAAGTATCATTTTTAGCTAATCCACAGTTAATGAAAATGAATATAACAAACTTTTTACAAAAAGGTATGATGACATTTGCATTTATGATTATCCCTATTATTCTTACACGAACTTATGGATGGGAATTAACTGATTTATGGAAAGTATATCTTCCTGCTATGATTGCTGGTATTTTAGCTATGGGACCTGCTGCTATGTTGGCTGAAAAAAGAGGTATGTTTAAACAAGTATTATTAATAGGTATAGTTTTCTTTGCACTTTCATACTACTTAATAGGAAATGCAAGTACTGAAAATCTATTTTTAGCTGGTATTATTGTATTTTTTATCGGTTTTAATATGCATGAACCAATTATGCAATCACTTACAACTAGATATACAAAAGTACATGAAAAAGGTAAAGTTTTAGGTGTATTTAATTCTTTTGGTTATTTAGGTACTTTTATTGGTGGTTTTGTTGGTGGTATGTATTTGATAGAAGTTGATGGTAGTTTTATGCAAAGTTTATATGATATATCACTAGTAATTGTTGTGGTATCTATAGCTTGGTTAGGTTTAATTGCAACTTTGCCAAACCCGTTAAAGAAAAAAATTGCATATATTAATTTAGATGAGATAAGTAGTGGTCACTTAAATAAACTTGATAGTTTAGATGGTTGTGATGAGTGGTATATAAACAACACTGAAAATATAGTTATTGTTAAATATGATGATGATTTAACTTCGGAAGATAATATTAAACAATTAATTCAATAGTAAGAATCATTATTATTTATTAATAGTTATTAGTGTATAATTATGCTAATAACAATTTATGGAATAATATCAAATGAATTACTTAACGATAAAACAAAAACTCTTGTTAATGATGGTGATCCCTTTTATGGGATTACTTTACTTTTCTATCTCTTCTCTTATTATAAAAAATGAAAAAATACAAAATATAAATAAATTTGAAAAATATTTAGAATTTACAACTAGGGCAAGTTTTTTAGTTCACGAGTTACAAAAAGAGAGAGGATTAAGTGCTGGTTTTATTGGTAGCGATGGCAAAACTTTTAATATACAACTTAAAAGACAAATAGAATTAACTGATACAAGATATAAAGAGTTATCAAAATATATTAAAAAAAATCAACAATTTTTAAATCAATATATAAATAATGTAATAAATGAAAAAAAACTTAATAACTTTAGAAATACAATAAAAAACTTAGAAATTTCAAACCTACAATCTTTAGAGTTCTTTAATAATGAGATTAAATTATTATTATACTCTATATCAAAAATAACACTACTTAGTGATGAATTTAAACTATCAACACAATCTTTAGGCTTATTAAATCTACTAGAAGCTAAAGAATATGCGGGACAAGAACGAGCAATAGTAAATCATATCTTTTCTTCTGAAAAATTTAATAATAAAACTTTTATTAAGTTAAGTACATTAAATAGTAAGTTTAATACACATATGGATCTATTTAAAAAGATAAGTGATAAAAAAAGTTTAATATTTTTTAATAATAACTTTAATACAAAAAAGATTCAAAAATTTATACAAATGCAAAAGTTTATATCAACTAAAATATATAAAAATGAGATAATCTCAAAACTAAAAGCAACAGCAGGTTATGGGGGATTGATACATAACTTTAAAAACTATCTTTTAAGAGGTGATATAAAATATAAAAATAAATTTTTAGAAGAGTATAAAACAATGGAAAAACTTATATTAGAATATAAGAAATATATAATTACAGATAAAGAGATAAAATTATTAAATTTAGTTAAAATAACAATGGGGCAATATAAAACTTATTTAAAAGATGTTCAAAAGGCTCATAACAGTAATATAAAAAATATTTTAAAAGTTGATAAAATAGTGATTGTTGATGATATGTCAGCAATAAATGCGTTAAATATATTAGAAACAAATATTATTGGTGTAGATTCAAATGAATGGTTTACCTTAGCAACAAATAGAATCGATATATTGAAAACTGTTGAAAATAAACTTTCTATTGAACTATTTAATATGAATGATAATAGAAAAAAATTATTGGAAAAGAGTTTAGTCTATCAAACAGTATTTTCAATTTTATTATTAATATTAGTTGCTATTTTATTTCTGATTATATATAAAGATATTGTGAAAAAATTAGAACTATTACAAAATGGACTTATATCATTTTTAAGTTTTGTAACAAAAAAACAAAAAAGATATAACTTATTAAAAATATCGGGGATTGATGAGTTTTCAGTTATTTCAAAAGTTTTAAATAAAAGTATGAAACAAACAGCAATACATATAGAAGATGAGATTAAATTAGCATCACAACAAGAAAGACAATTACAAGAATCAACAAAAATGGCACAAATGGGTGAAATGATAGGAAATATTGCACACCAATGGAGACAGCCTTTAAGTGTAATTAGTACAAGTGCTAGTGGTATGATGCTTGAGAAAGAATATAATATTTTAAGTGATGAAAAGTTTGAAATCCACTGTGATAATATTTTAAATAATAGTGAATTATTATCTGAAACTATAGAGATATTTAGAGATATAACAACAGAGAAAAAAGAGTTAATAAAAGTTATTGTTCAAGATAGAATTAATATAGCTATAAAAGTTCTATCTGCATCTTTAGACAATGAAAATATAAAATTAATAAATAATATTGATTATAACCATCCCATAGAATTAACAATTATGGTTGGTGAACTTTCTCAAGTTATCATCAATATTTTAAATAACTCAAAAGATATTTTAATAGAAAAAAATATAAAAGAACCATGGATAAAAATAGATTGTAAAAAGCAAAATAATATTGTATTTATAACAATCGAAGATAATGGTGGAGGAATAAATTCCGACCTTATAACTAAAATATTTGATCCATACTTTACAACCAAACACCAATCACAAGGGAGAGGTTTAGGACTTCATTTAAGTTATAAAATTATTACAGAAAATTTAAACGGTAAGTTATATACTAAAAATAGTGAAAATGGTGCTACCTTTTATATAGAAATTCCAATAAATGATTAGAAATATATATAAGTTATAGAATATAATAAATAAAACCATAACTTTATAGTATAATATTTGTTAATTTTTAAAAGGCAAATATCACTTATGACAGATTCTATCAAAATATTTAAAGCAAATCAGAACAACCTAAAAAACATCGATTTAGAGATACCAAAAAACAAACTTATTGTATTTACAGGACTTAGTGGAAGTGGTAAGTCAACACTAGCATTTGATACACTTTATGCAGAGGGGCAAAGAAGATATATAGAATCTTTATCTGCTTATGCTAGACAATTCTTAGGAAAGATTGGTAAACCTGATGTTGAAAGAATAGAGGGGCTTACTCCTGCTATTGCAATTGACCAAAAAACTACATCTAAAAATCCACGTTCTACAGTTGGAACTATCACTGAAATATATGATTATCTTAGACTTTTATATGCAAGAGTAGGAAAACAACATTGTCATCAATGTGGTGATCCTATTTCTCAAATGAGTAGTAGTGATGTTATTGACCAAGTTTTAAAATTACCAGAAAATGCAAAGATAGTTATTTTAGCTCCACTTATAAATAGAAAAAAAGGAACTTTCGCAGACCTATTTGAATCTTTACGAGGTAAGGGTTATGTTCGTGCTATGGTTGATGGTGTAATGGTTCGTCTAGATGATGAGATAGAGTTAGCTAAAACACAGATGCATACAATTAAAGTTGTTATTGATAGGGTTGTAGTAAAGCCAGAAAACAAAGAAAGAATAGCGCAAGATGTTGAAAAAGGTTTAAAAGAGAGTTATGGTGAACTTGAAGTTGAAGTTATCAACCATGAAGAGCTAGAGATGGATAAGCATATTCACTATTCTGAGCATATGGCTTGTTTTAACTGTAAAATATCTTTTGAGCCTTTAGAACCTTTAAGTTTCTCTTTTAATAGCCCAAAAGGTGCTTGTACTTCTTGTGATGGATTAGGGATAAGATTTACTCTTGATATGAAAAAAGTGATAAACAGTGATTTACCTATTGATGAAGGTGCTATAAAAGTTATATATGGATTTAATAAAGGTTATTATTTTAAGATGTTAAAAGCTTATTGTGAAGCAGCAGACATTGATACAACTATACCTTTTAGTGAACTTGAACCACATCAAAAAGGTGCAATTTTAAATGGTGGAATAGAAGAAGCTAAATTTACATGGAAAAAACATATATTAACTAGAAAATGGGAAGGTATCGTAAAAATTGCATACGATATGATAAAAGATGAAAAAGAGATGGATGCTTACATGACAGAAAAAGTGTGTGACTCTTGTGGTGGTCATAGACTAAAAGCTTCATCTTTAGCAGTTAAAGTGGCTGAATCTCCTATCTCTACGATTTTAGATATGCCAATAGAGGAATCACATGCATTTTTTCAAGATGAAAAAAACTTTGAATACTTTAACAATCAAGAATCAATGATAGCAGCACCAATTTTAAAAGAGGTAAGAGATAGAATATATTTTCTTTTTGATGTTGGACTTGGCTATATCACTTTAGGTAGAGATGCAAGAACTATTAGTGGTGGGGAAGCTCAAAGAATTAGAGTTGCTTCACAAATTGGTTCAGGACTTACAGGTGTGTTGTATGTACTTGATGAGCCATCTATTGGACTTCATGAGAGAGATACTGAAAAACTTATTAAAACTTTAAAAGCATTACAAGCAAAAGGTAATACTGTAATAGTAGTAGAACACGACCAAGAGACTATGGAAGCAGCTGACTTTATTGTAGATATTGGCCCAGAAGCTGGAAAGTATGGTGGAGAGGTAGTTTTTAGTGGAACTATGAAACAACTAATGAAATCAAAAACATTAACTGCCCAATATCTAAATGGTACAAAACAGATAAAATACTACAAAAGAAGACCACAAGATGATTTTATTCAGATAAACAATGTAAATATAAACAACATTGTAAACCTAGATGTTCAAATACCTTTACATAATTTATGTGCTATTACAGGGGTAAGTGGATGTGGTAAATCTTCATTAATTTTACATACACTTTTACCAGTTGCAAAAGAGCTTCTTAACCGTGCAAGAAAAGTTGATAAAGTAGACGGTGTAACAATAGATGGTCTTGATAAACTAGACAAAGTTATATATTTAGATCAATCTCCAATAGGTAGAACTCCAAGGTCAAATCCTGCAACATATACAGGTCTTATGGATGATTTACGAAAACTATTTGCAGAGACAAAAGAGTCAAAACTAAGAGGTTATGCAATAGGACGATATAGTTTCAACGTAAAAGGTGGAAGATGTGAGAAGTGTCAAGGTGAGGGTGAGATAAAAATCGAGATGCACTTTTTGCCAGATATTATGGTTAAGTGTGAAGATTGTGATGGTGCAAGATATAACCCACAAACTTTAGAGATACTGTATAAAGGTAAGTCAATAGCGGATGTACTTGCAATGAGTGTTGAAGAAGCTTTTGAATTTTTTGTAAAAGTACCTAAACTTCATGCAAAACTAAAAACTCTACTTGATGTTGGACTGGGATACATATCTTTAGGGCAAAATGCTATTACTCTAAGTGGTGGAGAAGCACAAAGAATCAAGCTAAGTAAAGAGTTATCTAAAAAAGATACAGGAAATACACTTTATGTTTTAGATGAACCAACTACAGGACTTCACTTTGCAGATGTTGATAGACTTACAAAAGTTTTACATCATCTAGTAGATTTAGGTAATAGTGTAATTGTAATAGAGCATAATTTAGATGTAGTAAGAAATGCAGACTGGGTTATAGATATGGGATACGAAGGTGGAGCAAAAGGTGGACAAGTTATCGCAACAGGTACACCAGAAGAGGTAGCGGCAACACACAAAGAAACTAAGAGTTATACAGGGTATTATTTAGAGAAGCAGTTATAAAATATGAATTTAAGTAGATATATAAAACTAATATTATTAATTCTAATATTAAATATATCTCTATATTCAAAAGAAAAAATAAATGTAAACTTTAATAACCTAGAGATAAAAGAGTTTATTCAAATAGTATCTAAAGTTATAAACAAAAATATTTTAATAACTACAGAAATAAAAGGAAAAGTAAACTATATCTCTAATAAACCAATATATAAAGATGAAATAATAGATATATTAAAGTATATTTTAAAGTCAAAAGGTTATGTCTTAGCCCAAACAAAAGGGTTTCTAAGAGTTGAAAAGATTGATGCAAATATTGAAAATGAATTTGACAAAGTTGTTGAAGTAATATATCTAAAAAATACAGAATCAAAAAGTATTTTAAAAATTATATCTAATATTGTTGATAATAAAGAGTATAAAAATAAAAATGATAAACCAAGTATATCTATTGATGAAGATATAAATGCAATTATTTTAATAGCAAAAAAAGATGAATTAGGTTATATAAAAGAGTTAATAGAAAAGTTAGATATAAATAGACAACAGGTATATGTACAAGCTAGAATAATAGAAATAAGTGAACAAAGAACTAAAGAGGTAGGGATAAAGTATGGTTTACTTGGTGGTAAGTCAAATAGTTCTGGTCTTTTAACCTTTGCTGCTAATATGGGTGGAGATATAGTAGCTGCAAACACTTCAACTATAGGATTAAATCTACCAAGTTTAAATAAAGGTTTAGCATTAGGGGCAACTATAAACCTTCTAAATCAAAATGGTGCAGCAAATATAGTAAGTGAACCATCACTTCTATGTATAAATAATAAAGAATCATCAATATATGTAGGTGAAACCAGAAGTATAAAAACTGGTACAACTACCACATCAGGTGGAAATATCAATGATACTTTTAATAGAATTGATATAGGTCTTACTCTAAAAGTAAAACCAAGAATATCAAATAACAATAAGGTGTTATTAGAGATTAGTACAAAACTTGAAGATGTAGGACAAACTACAACAAATGGTCAACCAAATACTACAAAAAAAGATTTAGTAACAACTGCAATAGTTGATAATGGAGAGTCAATTATTTTAGGTGGTTATATAAAATCTAAAAAAGAATACAAAGTTGATAAAGTACCATTTTTAGGGGATATACCGTTAATAGGTGAGATTTTTAAAAACAAAAAAGAGTTTAAAGATAAAATAAATTTAGTAATAATTATAACACCATATATAGTACCAAAAACAAAAAACCTATCTTTTGTAAGAGATAACTTAGCAAAATTAAAACAATTAGAGGAACAATATACAATAAATAGAATTAACAAACTACAAAATCAAAAATTAAAAGATAAACAAATAGAGATAAAACAAACTAAACAAGATATGACAAATAAAGAGCTACACAATAAGAGAGTTCAAGAGATGTTTGGAATATAGATATATAAAGGGATATAAACAATGAACGAAACAAAAAAGACACTTACTATTATAGATACATTTGGCTTTCTTTTTAGAAGCTACTATGCACTACCACCACTTAGATCAAAGACTGGATTTCCAACAGGTATGCTTACAGGATTTATGAACTTTATAAGTGGAATTGGAAGAGACTTTCAAACTGATTATTTAGTATTTGCACTTGATAGTAAGGGTAAAACTTTTAGAAGTGATATATATGAAGAGTATAAATCTCATAGACCAGATTCTCCAGATGATTTAAAAGCTCAACTTCCAGTAGCCATTGAGTTTATTCAAAAAATGGGATTTGTAACAGCTGCAGAAGTTGGATATGAGGCTGATGATATTATTGCTTCTTTAGCATATGATGGTGCTAAAAAAGGCTTAAATGTACGAGTAGTAAGTCATGATAAAGATTTATATCAGCTAATTGGTGACAATATCTTTATGTTTGACCCTATGAAGAAAAAAGTAGTTAGTAGGGACGATTGTTTCTCTAAGTATGGTGTATATCCTGAACAGTTTACTTGCTACCAATCACTTTTAGGGGATAGTGCCGATAATGTTCCTGGAGTTAAAGGGGTAGGGGCTAAAACTGCTATGGCTTTAATTCAGCAGTTTGATAACCTTGATAATATATATGCAAATATTGAAAATATAGAGAAACCTAGATGGCAAAAACTTTTAAATGAGGGTAAAGAGTTAGCATATATAAGTAAACAGTTAGTTACTCTTGATACAGATTTTCATGCTTTAGATCACTTAGGTGATATAGAAACTTTAGAGTTACCAAAAGAGAACCCTATACTTAAAATAGCAAATATGTTAAATGACTATGATATGAATAGAATAATAGACAAAGTTCACAAAGAGGGACTAAACTATAAAACAGCTATACCACAAGGGTATGATGAATCAAAGTTTACAACAGCACCTATTAGAGAGGAAGAAGTTTTAAATTGTGAATATATACTTTTAAATGAGTCTAAAAAACTATTTGATGTTATAAACTCTATTCCTAAAAACTCATTAGTTGCATTTGATACTGAAACTACAGGGTTAGACTCTGCTACAGCTTCTATTGTTGGATTCTCTTTTTGCTGGGAGAACTCAAAAGCATACTATGCTCCTATTGGGCATTTTTATCTTGGTGTTGAGGAACAAATCTCAAAAGAAGATGCAAGAAGAGCTATTGAGATTTTAAATACACATAAACTAATCTTACAAAACTATAAGTATGATAAAGTTGTAGTATCTAATAACTTTGACTTAGAATTAAAATTTGAAGCAGATACTATGATAATGGCTTGGCTTCTTGATAGTGATAAACCTGTAGGGATGGATAAGTTAGCAAGTAGACTATTAAATGGATATACAACTATAGCATTTAAAGATGTAGTAAAAAAAGGGGAAGACTTCTCAAACGTATCACTTGAAGATGCTTGTAAATATGCTAGTGAAGATGCTTTTATTACATTTAAACTATACCATAAGATATTAGAACTATTTAAAGATAGTGATGAAGAGTATCTTATGCAAATTGCAAAACGAATAGAGTTCCCTTTTATAAATGTTATAGCAAATATGGAAAGTAAGGGTATAAAAGTAGATACAGAGTTTTTCTTAAAGCTAAAAGAAAAAAGTAAAGCACATCTTGAAGTTTTAACACAAGAGATATATGAGGTTTGTGGAGAGCAGTTTAATATAAACTCACCTAAACAATTAGGGGCTATTTTATTTGATACTTTAAATTTAACAGCATCTAAAAAAACAAAAACAGGTTATAGTACAAATGAATCAGTACTCGTTAAAATAAAAGATGAGCATGTCGTTGTACCAAAGATATTAGAGTATAGAGAAGCTTTTAAACTTCACTCAACTTATATTGAACCACTTTTAGAATTAGGTAGTAAAAATGAAGAGAGTAAAATACATACATCATTTTTACAAACAGGAACTGCAACAGGACGATTAAGTAGTAAAAACCCAAATCTTCAAAATATTCCTGTAAGAACTGAAGCTGGTAGACAAATAAGAGAAGGTTTTATAGCACAAGATGGATATAAACTAATAGGTATAGATTACTCTCAAATAGAGTTAAGACTTCTAGCTCACTATAGTAAAGACCCCGCACTTTTAGACGCTTTTATAAATGATAAAGATATACATATGCAAACAGCTATTAAAATATTTGGAAGCGATGTTGCAAAAGAAAAAAGAGGAGTAGCAAAGTCTATAAACTTTGGACTTTTATATGGAATGGGTGCAAGAAAACTTGGTGAACAGTTAGGTATTCCTGCCAAAGAAGCTAAAACATATATAGATAGTTATTTTGAATCATTTGCTACTGTTAAGGACTTTTTACAATCTATTGTAGATGATGCTATGCAAAATGGATATGTAAAAACATTGACAGGAAGAAAAAGAAGATTTGACTTTGAAAATGCAACAGGTATGATGAAAGCAACATACCAAAGAGAATCAGTAAATACAGTTTTCCAAGGTAGTGCATCTGACTTAATCAAACTTGCTATGAATAAAATAGATACAAAATATAAAAATAGTGATGATGTAAGAATGCTACTTCAAATCCATGATGAACTTATCTTTGAAGTTAAAGAGGATATGGTAGAAACTATAATAGAAAAACTAGTATATATTATGGAAAATATCTTTACGCTAGAAGTACCTTTAAAGGTGGGTGTATCAGTTGGAAATAGCTGGGCGCAACTTAAATAGGTAGTTAAAATTGTTTGAGAATTATGAGTTAGAGATTTTATATCAAGATGAATATATAGTTGCTATAAATAAACCAAGTGGACTATTAGTTCATAAATCTATGATAGATAAACATGAAATTTATTTTGCTATGAAGATATTGAGTGAACAAATAGGTAAGTGGGTTTATCCTGTACATAGATTGGATAAGCCAACATCAGGAGTACTTTTATTTGCATTAGATAAACATAGTGCAAAACTAATATCTACACAGTTTGCTGAACATACCATCGAAAAACAATATATCTGTGTGTCTCGTGGATATGTTAATTCATCTGGAATTATAGACCATCCTTTATCAGTAAAACTAGATAGAGTTGCAGATAAAGATGTATCAACTGAAAAAGAGGCTCAAGAGGCTATTACTAGATATGAGACATTAGCTCAAGTTGAATTAGACCATAGTATTGGAAGATATGATAAGACTAGATATTCACTTGTAAAAGTGACACCTCAAACAGGAAGAAAACATCAAATAAGAAGACATCTTAAACATATCTCTCATCATATTTTAGGAGATACTAAGTATGGAAGAGGGGAACACAATAAACTTTTAAGAGAAGTGTATAGTTGTCATAGATTACTTCTTCATGCTGTTTCTTTGGAAATAACCCATCCGTATACAAATGAAGCACTAAAAATTATAGCTAATACTGATGAGGTTTTTGATTCTATATTAAATAAGTTTTTTCCAAAAAGAATAAATCTATTTTAAATTTTATCAAATATGATTAGATATTCACCAGCATAACTATAGTGTTTAGGACTTATTGGTTTTTGTGAATATTTATGAATCCATTTTTCCCCATCTAATGAATTTTTATGTAATACTAAATTATTATCAAGGAAAACATTTAATTCATCTGTCATCCTTATACATCCGTGTGAATATGGTTTCCCCATTGGTTTATAAGATATATGTGCGTGTACAGCAAGGTTTAATTTATCAGTTATAAGTTTCCATTTTTCTTCATCGTATATTTTTTCATTGTTTTTATCAAATAGATTATATCTTACTGTATTTTGTTTACCAAAATAAAACACAAATCTATCTTTATATCCGTAACCAAAGGTTGTGTTATCTTTATTTAACTCACCATCAGATCTCCATCCAGCTTTTGCTTTAAATATACCAGCAGGTGTTTTTAGATAGTGGTCATCTCCTAACTCAATCTCAATCTCCCTTTCCATATCTCCACTAGAGATAAAATCTTTTCCAATATAAAAGAATTGATGAGTTTCATTGTTCCAAAAGGTTAAAATAAATAGTTGCTGCTCCAAATCAATAACACTTACAAATTGTGAGTGATTAAAATCAATATTTTTATGTTGAAGTTTATTTTTAATTTTTTCCCAATAATAAGGATCTTTATTTAGTTTATATGAACTATTTTTTCTAAGGAAAATTAAATATTTATCATTTTTTACCGTATCCCATGTTTTTAATAAATTTACATAGTTTTTTATACAGCTAAAATCTGTTTGGCATTTGTTTGTTAAGTATGTGTTAAATCTTTTTCTAAATATATTTATCTCAATCACATCGTTGTTAAACTCAACTTGTAATTGTTTTACTATAGTTGTGTCAGCACATAAAATATAAAAGGATAATAGTGTAAGTAAAATAAATTTTAACATAATCGTATTCTATATAATTTTAACTAAATATATGCTATTAACATACAAATAAGAACTAAAGTGTGATAAGGGTTGATTTATAATATCTCTAACTTTCTAAAATAATTCTAAACCCAAAACCAGATGAACTTAAAATAGTATCTTTTCCTATTTTTTTTCTTAGTTTATAAATCAAACTTTTAAATGCACTTTCAGAAGGATAATCATCTTTCCAAATTAATGTTTTTATCTCTTGTGTATTTACTGTTCTATTTTTATTTTTTATTAATAACTCTAATAAAGATAGTTCGTTTAAAGATAGTTGTATATCTTCTTTGTCTTGCATAACAGTTCTTTTTGAAATATGATAGATAATATCTTTTGTTATTTTAACTTGTAGTAGTGAATTGTCTATTAAATGTTGAGTTGCTTTTTTTAATGTTTCATAAAGCGATTCAAAATTTACAGGTTTTATTAGATAGTCTACCAGATGTAATTTAACTGCATCAAGTAGATAGTTAGTATCACTATACGCACTTAAAAGTATGATAGGAATATCTTTATTTTCTTCCCTAATTTGTTTTACAAAGTCTATTCCACTTATTTTATTTAATAAAATATCAGATATGATGATATTTGGTTCTTGCTCATTGTAAACTTCATATGCATTATCACAATCTTTAATTGATATTACATTGTCACACAAAAGCTTAAGTGTTTTTGTAACACTATTTCTTATAAACTCATCATCTTCAATATATAGTATGGTAATATTTTTTAAAATATTCTTCACCTCATTCATATATTTAGTATATCAAAATTTTAATTAAAAGGAATTTTGAGAAAAAGTTACAAATAAATTATAATAATATAAATAATAACTTTTAAGTAACTTTTTTTTTATATATTAAAATATAAATTAAAACTAGGAACAAATTATGAAAAATTGTTTAAAAGTTATATGTGGCTTAACAATTGCATTTACAACAACTACACAAGCACAAACGCTTAAAAATAATGTTGCAGAGGTGTTAAATACAAATCCCATCATCCAAGAAAGATTAAGAAACTTTAGAGTTACACAACAAGATTTAAATATAGCTCAATCTGAATATTATCCAACTATAGACTTAAGACTAGCAAGCACATACAATGATGCAGGTGAATTAAATGATAAAGTAAATAATATAGAATATACTTCGTATGAGAGTTCAATCACACTTACTCAAAATCTTTTTAATGGTTTTGGAACAATACATAAAGAGAACTATGAGGAGTCTAGAATTTTAGCTGCTGCTTATAAATATATTGAAGTTTCAAATGATATGTCATTTAGAATGACTACAGTTTATTTAGATGTTATAAAAGCAAATCAACTGTTACAAACTGCACGAGAAAATGTTCAAATAAATGAAGAGATGTATAAAAAAGTAAAAGATTTATATGATGGTGGATTAACAACTGATTCAGAAGTTAAAAAAATTGCATCATCTCTATCTTTAGCTCGTTCAAATTTAACTGTTCAAAGAAACAACGCGTTTGATAAAGAGTATAGTTTTAAAAGAGTTTTAGGAAGAATGCCAGATACTTCAAGAATGGAAATACCTAAAATTGATATAAAAATGCCAAGTAGTATTCAAAGAGCTTCTCTATATGCAATTGAACATAACCCATCTTTGATAATAAGCAACTACAATGTAAAAGGTGCTCAGTCACTTTGGAAACAAAGAAAGAAGGATTATTATCCAAAAATTGATTTTGTTTTAGATCAAACATATAATCATGCCGATCCAACAAATAATGGATTTGATCAACCTGATGATAGATTTAGTGCTAAAATTGTTTTAACATATAATCTTTATAGAGGTGGAGCAGATAAGGCAAATATTCAAAAACATGTAAGTATGATAAATCAAGAAGTAGATATACAAAGAGATTTAAAAAGACAAGTTGTAGAAGGTTTAGAATTGTCATGGAATGCATATAAAATGGTAAATGCACAACTTATAGATTTAAAAGATTATAGCTCATTCAGTGAAGCTACACTTGCACTTTATAAAGATGAGTATGAACTTGGTAGAAGAACTTTACTTGATCTACTTACTGCTCAAAATGATGCTATAAATTCACGTTCTCAAGTAATAGAAGCTGAACATGAGTCTTTACTAGCAAAATATAGAATTTTAGATGCTATGGGACTTTTAGTATTATCATTAAATGGTTCTACAAATGAGTTTACATCAAAAGTAAATATTAGCAATAACGATATGGATGCTATTGAAACATTAGATATTTTACCAATTAGATTAGATATAGATGATGACAAAATAGCTGACAATATTGACCTTTGTGATAACTCATTAAAAGAAAATAATATTATGCCTTATGGTTGTATCAAACTAAAAAGGGATAATGATAAAGATGGAATCTTAGATATTTATGATAAATGTCCACTAAGTAAAGTTGGTCAAAAAGTGAATAGTGATGGTTGTCCAATAGAAAATATAATTGTAGAAAATAGCAATGATGAATTGTTAAATATAGATGGTTTAGATGATGAAGAACTTACAATAGAAAACATAACATTAGATGAAGATTTAATAATAAATGGAGGTAACTAAAAATGAAAATATATATTTTAACAATAGCTTTAGTGAGTTTTATCTATGCTGGGACGTATGATGATAACTATTCAGTTTCTCAAGTAAATGATATTGAAAAAAATGATGATGTTTTAATGGATGGTGATTTTAAAGAGATAGTTAGATTTAATGAAATAAATTATATTGATGGAAAGTTATCAACAAAATCTAATGAAACTATAGAAAATATTAGTAAATCAATAAATGAATATAAAAACAATGATGAAGAGATTATAGTTTCAATTATTGGTCATACTGATTCTACAACTGATAATATAAATGAAAAAAGGGTAAATGCACAAACTATAACAAAGTATGGATACTCACTTGATACAATTAATAGTGCAAGACTTAGTAGTTATTATGCAAATAGTGTTGCAGTTATCTTAAATAAAAAAGGTTTAGAGATAAATGATATGGAAGTTGAGTATAGAAAAGGTGAAGATAATTTATATACTCAAGGTACTATAAAAAGTAGAAAAATGTCAAATATTGTGATGGTATCAATATATGTTTTAGCAAAAAAAGAGATAGTAATTGTTACTAAAATTGAAGAGCCAAAAGAGCTTGTTATTTTAGATAGTGATGAAGATACAGTATTTGATGATAAAGATGAGTGTCCTAATACATTAAAAGGTTTAACTGTAAATGAAGTTGGTTGTCATCAGTTTCAATCTTTAAGTTTAAACTTTAAAATAAACTCGTATAAAATAGAGGAAAATTCTTTAGGAAAAGTTGAAGGATTTTATAAGTTTTTAGATGAAAATAAAGTTTACAATGTTGAGATAATAGGACATACTGATAGTGTAGGTAGTGTGAAAAACAACCAAATATTATCGCAAAATAGAGCAAAAAGTGTAGAAAAATTTCTTCTTACTAATGGTATAGAACAAAGAAGATTAACTACAAGTGGATTAGGGGAATTATCACCAATAACAACAAATGATACTAAAGAGGGTAGAAAACTTAATCGCCGAATTGAAGTAAAAATGGAATTGGAGAAGTAAAAAGATATGAATACTAACTCAAACTGCATAATCCAAGATTCATTATTAGATGCGCTTGTTTTATATACAAAGTTATTTCATAAGCCGTTTACCCATGAGGCGTTAATGCATGGATTGCCTGTAGAGAAAACAAAATCAGGAAGTAAACTTTTTTCAATTAATGGGTCAAAGTCTCTTTTTTCAAGGGTAGCAGCAAGGGCTGGATTAAAATCAACTCTTATAAAAAGACCAATTAATCAGATGTTGCAACTACAACTTCCAATGATTTTACTTCTAAGTAATGACTATACTTGTATTTTAGAAAGTATATCTCCAGATAGAAAAACAGTAAAGATAATTTATCCTGATGGTGATGGTATGGAGCAGTGGATAGATATAGAAAAACTTGAAAGTGAGTATTTAGGTTATGCCTTTTTACTTAAGAAAGAATTTGAATATGGAGATACAAATAGTAGAACACTTCAACTTGATCAAAAACATTGGTTTTGGTCAACATTGAATTTATCAAGAGGAATATATAAAGATGTTCTTTGGGCATCTTTGTTAGTAAATCTTTTTGTTTTAGCAACACCTTTATTTACAATGAACGTATATGATAGGGTTATCCCTAATAATGCGCAAGAGACACTAATGGTATTTACTATTGGTATAGTTTTTGTTTATCTGTTGGATTTCTTTTTAAAGTTTACACGTGCTTATATGTTGGAGATTGCTGCTAAAAAGAGTGATATTATTATGTCTTCAATTATATTTGAAAAAGTAGTTGATTTAAAAATGGCAGAACACCCTAAGTCTGTTGGTTCATTTGCAAATAACTTAAAAAACTTTGAATCGGTGCGTTCATTTTTCACAACAGCTACTATGACAGCCATTGTAGATTTACCATTTGCAATTATTTTTTTAATAGTAATCTATTATATCGGTGGAAATATTGTTTTTATTCCAATGATTACAATGTTTTTAATACTAGTATATGCTTTTTTGATTAAAGATAAAGTTAGACAAAGTATAGAGGAATCGCATGAAGCTAGTGCAAAGAAAAATGGACTTCTAATAGAAACATTACAAAATATAGAGACAGTAAAAAGTATGAGTATGTCTGGGAAAATGCAATGGGAATGGGAAGAATTAACAGGGGAGATAGCACAAAAAAATTTAAGTTCTCGTATGATATCTACTTCAATTCCAAATATAACTAACTTGCTTATACAACTAAATACAGTATTTGTAGTAGTTTTTGGTGTTTATTTAATACAAGAGTTTGACCTAACAATGGGTGGATTAATTGCAGTAGTTATATTAACATCAAGAACAGTTGCTCCAATGGGACAAGCGGCATCGCTTATTACAACATATGCAGATGCAAAAAGTTCATATGAAACAATCAATAATATCATCTCTAAACCAGTAGAGAGACCAGAAGGGAAACAGTTTTTAAAAAGTCCATCAATTAATGGTAAAATTGAGTTTCAAAATGTATCTTTTAAATACCCTGATGCAGATATTTTAGCTTTAGATGATGTTAGTTTTACTATAAATAAAGGTGAGAAAATAGCATTTATTGGAAGAATTGGTTCTGGAAAAACAACTATAGCGAAGCTGATACTTAAACTTTATGAACCATTAAGTGGTACTATTTTAATAGATGGTATTGATATATCCCAAATTGATTCTTCTGATATTAGAAGATTTATAAGTTATGTTCCTCAAGATATACATCTATTTAATGGAACATTAAAAGAGAATATAGTCACTTCACATACACACCCTACAGATGAAGAGGTGATTGCAGCTTCAAAAATTAGCGGAACTTATGAGTTTGTACATACTCATCCTAGAGGTTATGATATGCCAATAGGTGAACGAGGTGCTGGATTATCCGGTGGACAAAGACAAAGTGTAGGGGTCGCTCGTGCATTATTAGAAGATGCTTCTGTTATGCTTATGGATGAACCAACAAATGCAATGGATCAAACAACAGAAGCGAGACTTATTCATAACTTAACTAATGAGATGAAATCTAAGACAATGATTTTGGTAACACAAAAGTTAAATCTATTAAGCTTAGTAGATAGAGTTATTGTTATGCATCATGCTAAAGTACTACTTGATGGTTCAAAAAATGATATTGTAAAAAAACTTCAAGGTAGCAACAATGTCTAATAATATGGAAAAAAGATTATCGGAAAAAGATTACGAGTTTATGCACAGTTTGAGTTCTGCTGTACTTCAAACTACACCTAGAAAAATTAGAACTGTTTTATATTTTTGGATTGTTGCAGTTTTTATATTTATTACATGGGCAAATTTTGCTTATATAGATGAAATTGCAAGAGGTGATGGAGATATTATACCAACAGGTGAGAATCAAATGATTCAAAATCTTGAAGGTGGTATAGTAGAAGAGATATTAGTAAAAGAGGGTGATAGCGTAAAAAAAGGTCAACTTTTAATCAGAATTGATAACCAAAAATCTATATCTTCATTTAGTTCAAATGCCATTAAGGCAAACGCAATTGAAGCAAAAATTGTAAGACTAAAAGCAGAATCAAATGGAAAAGATTTTAACCCTCCAAAAGAATTAATAAAAAGAAGTTCAATGTTTATTAAAAATGAAAAGAGTCTTTATCTTACAAATAAACATCAACAAAACTCAAAACTTAATGCTTTAAGAGAACAACTAAAGCAAAAAAAGTTTGAATTAGTAGAAGCAGAAAGAAGTTTAAAAGATATTAAAGAATCATTAGGTTTAATTACAAGAGAATTAAAAATGACAAAACCTATGGTTGAAAAAGGTGTAAAACCTAAAATTGAATTTTATCAATTAAAAAGGGAAGCCAATAATATAAGAGAAAAATATAACGCAGTAAACTTGTCAATTCCAAGATTAGAATCTGCAATTAATGAGGCAAAAAACACTATAGAAGAGACAAAGCTAAAGTTTAAAAGTGAAGCAAAACTAAAATTAAATGAAGCAATTGCAGAGTTTAAAGGTTTTAGTGCTAACTCAACTGCACTTCAAGATCAAGTAAAAAGAACATTAGTTAAATCCCCAATGAATGGAATAGTTCAAACACTTTTTGTACATACTATTGGCGGTGTTGTTCAACCAGGTGCGGATATATTAGAGATAGTTCCAAGTGATACAAATCTATTAGTAGAAGTTAAAATAAAACCTTCTGATATTGCATTTATATATTTTGGACAAAAAGCAATAGTAAAATTTACAGCTTATGACTTTGCTATTTATGGTGGACTTAATGGAAAAGTTGTACATATAAGTGCAGATACAATAACTGATCAAAAAGATAATGTTTTTTATACAGTACGAATAAAAACAGATAAAAACTTTTTAGGAACGAAAGAAAAACCTTTAAAAATTATCCCAGGGATGACTGTTGGAGTTGATATTATAACAGGTAGTAAAACTGTACTTGATTATATATTAAAACCGATTTTAAAAACAAAACAATATACATTTACGGAGAGATAAAATGAAAATTATACTGCATAGTGATGATATGTCTTTACTAGATTATTGGACAAAATCTATAAATGAAGAGTGTTATATTATAGATGATATTAAATTTATAAAAAGTATTACAAATTCACTTATTATTTTAAACTACAGTTCTTTTAATTATAAGAGTGAAGAGATTTTAGAACAAATAACAAAAAATAATAATAAAGTTTTAATTTTAGATAGAACACCAAGTTTACATATGGCAAAAGAGCTTCTTCATAAAGGTGCAAAAGGTTATGGAAATGCACTTATGAAAGGGCATTTTATACTATCTGCTATTGATACAATAAGAGATGGAATGGTGTGGTTACATCCATCATTTACAACAATGTTAATTGAAAATTTACCCTCATCTAAAAATAAAGATAATAGTTTACTTGAACTATTAACATCAAGAGAAAAAGAGGTTGCATTACTTTTAAAAGATGGAAAGTTATATAAAGATATAGCACAGAATCTAGATATTACAGTAAGAACAGTTAAAGCTCATGCACAAAATATCTATTCAAAATTAAAAGTAAAAGATAAATTAGCTTTAGCACTACTTCTTAAGTAGTGTTTATCTTGTATTGTCCCTATGGACAATAGTAACAAATCATATTTTTATATATACTTCATTAGATAATCAAATAATATATAAATAATTGGGAGTTTCATTATGGCAACAGTAATTGGAAAAGTAGAATCGTTAGATGGTAAGTTTTTTGCAAAAGATACTTCGGGTAATATCACAGAGTTACAAGTTGGTGATGTGATAACTCAAGATATGGTAGTTTATGGTGACAAAGATAATTTGTCATTAGCTTCAATAAATATTGTTATGGATAATAGTAATGATAATATAACACTTACAGGTACAAATCAACAACTTTTTGATGCTTCATTAATCCAAGAAGATAATATGGAAGAGGTTGCATTTCAAGAGGATAATATAGCCGATTTAGTTGCTGCTAGTGATAATGAAGAAGAAACTGATGCAACAGATGACGAGGAAACAGCAGCTGGAGAAGAGACAGCAGAGGATGGAAACACACTTGCAGATTTCGATGCAAGAACAGGTAGCCAAACTGATGTTGTAGCTGGTTTAAGAGATGCTTCTTTTACAGAAGCAGATGTAGTCGAAGAGGAACAAGGTGATATAGTAGAACCAGAAGTAGTGCCACCTACTGTTGTTGTAAATGAAACATATACATTAGAACTATTTGCAGTAGAAGTAGTAGATGGTGTAAATGTTTATTCATCAGCAAATACAATATCAGAACAAAATGATACTAATGATGCAGATATAACAGCAAACTATGTAGTTT
>Ga0114922_10000738_pt1 | contig 31458 bp, 29 predicted proteins | sample AartaG_FD_100975 | JGI IMG/M metagenome (GOLD analysis project Ga0114922, IMG submission 100975) | Deep subsurface microbial communities from Aarhus Bay to uncover new lineages of life (NeLLi) - Aarhus_00045 metaG | ecosystem: Environmental > Aquatic > Marine > Oceanic > Sediment | place... | reverse complement strand
TTCAATCCAGTTGTTTACTACCTGGTGTGCTTCACGGTAATCGGGATTTCTGCCCCCGACCGTGGGCTGGTCGCTGTCTTGCACCAGCTCATTCCGATTGCCCCATAGAAGTCATCAGCAGGAAGTAGGTGGAAAGGGTAGTCGGATGGCGATGACCTCGAGAGGCTATCGCATCGGCTGAATCCCAGTCCCAACACAACGCGCGCAAAATATCCTTTCACCTCTGCTCGCACTCTTAACTTTCCTCTCCCACTGGCTCCCGCGCTGCCCCCCAAACATTATGCAGCTTTGGGTATGGTATCGGCAAAGCAGATAAACCTTCAGCCGCCAGTGAAGACAACCAATACTCCTAACTTTACCAACAAAATCCCTTTCGCGTCTACCGCGTTTACAGGCAAATGTCAATAGCAAAATTCTAATACTATCTTTTACTTTTTCTGATTCGTCTCGTTTTTATCGGGCCAATTGTCCGAACGCGCCAAGACAAGCCGTTTCGGGAATGGATAAAGAATCGAGCAAGGTAGTGCAATGCCGGCAGATGGCTTATTCGGGGTGGCGGGTGGCAGCCGTGCAGGTGCACTCTCTTGGTCCATGCGGCGGGGCCCTGCGGGGTAGTCATGGGTCTTCTTTGGTGTTTTCTGGATTATTGACGCCCAAATAGGCTTCTGTTGGTCAAAGGATGCCTGCCGATTTGGGGCTGTCCGGAAATTCTTCGTATGGTGGGCGCGAGCACCGTGCTCCAGCGTACCGGCCGGGTGTATCCAGCGGACCATATTTTGTCTGCTTTTGGAATCTGTCGCCTATACCATTGGTTTTTGCACCTCTATTTGCATCGCCAGCCTGCGGCAGTTCCCGGTCCCGGCACCGCTCAAACTCTGAAGCATCCCAGCGGAATACCCCAATTCGAACCGCAAAACAAGCTAAAATATGGGCTTGTGTTTGGTAATTAAAAAAATATGCAAAAAATTTGGAAAAAATATTACAAAAGTCTTGACTTTGTTTTGCGTAGTGTTAAAATTGCCTCCATGTTAGATGATTGTCAAAATAACAAGTCATGGAGGGCCAGGAATGGATGGCAGAATCAGCAGGATAATCGGTCTCGCCGAGGAAATAGGTCCAGTTGCGCGATGACAAGGCCAAGAAAATACCTGCGAACAGCCCCAAAAGGGGGTTCGCAAACAGTCAGGCTGTGGCACAATACACATTGGGCAAGAGTAGAGACGCCGAGCCTGAAATGGGGTGGGCAACCAAGCAAGACAAAGAGGAACAGGGCAAGTTAACTGAGAAATGGGGGGTATTTATTATGCAAAGGATTCATTCGAATAGCCCAAGGACTGTTTCAAAGACCAAGACCACCTATCGCGACAGAATTGACCTTTTGCGCGGCAGGATAGGCCTGCTCACCGGTAAAGACAAGCTGCTGATGACAATGTACCTGGAGAACGGCAACAGCTTTCGGCAGCTTGCGCGGCTGGCTGGTGTTTGTGAGGCAAATATCGCGCGCAGAATAAGCAGGATAACAAGGCGATTGCTGGACGGCGAATACATAACCTGCGTTAGAAACCGTGACAGGTTTACGAGGACGGAAATGGCAATCGCGAAGGATTGTTTTCTGCTGGGTTTGTCACAAAGAAAAATCGCCCCGAAACGCAGGTGCAGCATTCATCAAGTTTGCAAAATCCTAAAGCGAGTTCAGGAGATTATAAGAACGGCGGACAACGCGTAGGGGATTATCGATATGCCGACATACAGTGTTTCGAAAAGCTTTTCCTGGCAGGGACAAATTTCCGATAAGGCTGCCGCGGTGATGCGGATGTTTGGTTTAACAATGGAGCGGCTCATCGACAGAGGCGTCAGACATAACTGCACCGTTGAAATCAACGCCGGTGACATTGTCTATATCACGGGGCCGTCCGGCTCCGGCAAAAGCGTCCTGCTGGGTGAGCTGGAGAAATCTGTGCCGGCCTCGGAGAAGGTGAAGCTGAGCGAGATAAAATTGCCCACCGATAAGCGGGTGATAGACTGCGTTGAAGGCGATTTCATTGAGAGCTTGAGATTACTAAGTATCGCCGGCCTCAACGATGTATTCTGTGTTTTGAATCAACCGGCTAACCTTAGTGACGGAGAGAAATACCGGTTTCGACTGGCAATGGCGCTGGCGGCGGGGAAGAAATTTGTTTTTGCAGACGAATTCTGCTCCGAGTTAGACCGGGTTACGGCGGCGGTTATTGCCTACAAGATACGTAAATTCGCAAAGCAGGCTGGCGTGACATTCATTCTGGCTTCAAGTCACGAGGACACACTGATTGACTTGGCGCCTGATGTGCTGGTCGTGAAGCAATTACGCGGACCGGCGGAGGTTATTTATAAGGGAAGAAACTGTTAGAGATGCGAAGGTGCAGTGTTACAAAAGGATTGCAAATTGTCCGCGGCTCTTTGGAGGATTACAAAGAGCTTGCACATTATCATTATCGTGACAATCGGTTAGGACCGTTCACGGCGATTTTTGCCGTCAGGCCAACCAAGACTTTGGCTGGCAGTTTCGGTACCAATGTCACCGGTGTCATCGTTTATACGATGCCCAGTCCGGAGCTTGAGCTTCGAAACGTTGCGACGGGCAATTTTTTTTCGGGCTTCGACAGGGCGACACATATCGCACTTATTAATAAAAATATCCGGTGTATCGGCAGGGTTGTAATCGAGCCGACGTTCCGGGGACTCGGTTTAGCAGCTCGATTGGTACGCGAGACGATGCCGAAAATAGGCGTTCCTATCATCGAGGCAATGGCGGTGATGGGGCTGGTCAATCCGTTTTTTGAAAAAGCGGGGATGAGAGCATACACAGCGAAGATGCCTGCACGGTGCGTACAGCTTATCGAGGCTTTTAGTGCAATAGGCATCGAAAAGCAAGAGTTCATCCACCCGCGGAAAGTACATCAAAAACTTGAGGAGTCAGGTGGAACCGAATCAGAATTTATCGAGCTTCAAATAAAGAGCTTTTTGCAAAGCTATGGGAGAAGACGCAATAGTCAGGCCGGCCTGGAGCGAACAAAATTTGTACTGAGTAAGCTGACCGAAAGGCCGGTGTATTACATTTGGCTCAATCCTGAATTGAATCTAATAACAAGTTGAGAGGCGAGACAATATGACAAATTCCATTAAGTCGATACCATTGGACAAACTCGATGCTCATCCGGACAATCCCAACGAACAGAGCAGAGTAAATTTCGGTAAGCTGGTTCGCAATATTGAGCGGACTGGATTATATGAGCCGTTGATAGTCCGGCCCAGTCCAGACAGGCAAGGCTATTTTCAGATAATCAACGGTCATCATCGCTGTCACGCTTTGACCAAGCTCGGCCACAAGAGCGCCGACTGCATCATGTGGGAAATCGACGATGAGCAGACAGATATTCTGTTGGCTACGCTCAATCGGCTTGGCGGCTCAGATAATCTTGGCAAAAAGCTGAAGCTGCTTAAACGCTTGAACGAAAGATTCAGCGGCGGGGAGCTTGCAAAACTGCTGCCTTTGAAGCAAAAGCAGATCGAACGATTGGCTAATTTGAAAGTACCAAGCAGCCCGGCGAAAATAAACGCGAAGCATTTTCTAAGTCCGCTTGTTTTCTTCGTCCGCGATGCGCAGCAGCGGCAAATAGAAAATGCGTTGTCACTTGTCGAAGAGCCAAAAAGCGAAATGACGAATGCTGCGAAACGGGCGGCGGCACTAACTCATATAGCGGGATACTTTCTTAATCATTCAAAAATTAATGCGGAGATTCAAAAAAGCAATGGCCAAAAGAAAGCAATTAAGTAAGAGGCAACTTGCGGTGATGGAGGATTTGTTTGGCGGAGAGCTCGATGAGCAGGCGGTCCTGGACAAAAACAAGGTAAGCAGAAATGTCTACAACAAGTGGCTGGCGGACGGGGCTTTTGTCGATGAGTTCGACCGGAGAGTCGCATCGGCGCGTCGTCAGGGCGAATTTATCATTGCCCGGTATGCACCGCTGGCGGCGGCGAAGCTGGTTCAACTTACCGAGTCAAAGAGCCAGGAGACGGCGCGCAAGGCTTGCTTGGACATTATTTCCTTGCCTCAGGCGGCGGCCAAAAGGCGTCAAGCGCCGGACGAAGGGGAATGGGCCGGGGAGCAGGAGGAGCAGCAGCTCTCGGATGAGACGGCCAGTAAACTGTTAGCAGTGCTGGCGGAGGAAAAGAAAGACGGTACAAGGTGATAGACAAGCAGATGTGTGGAGTTGCTCAGTGCTCCTATGCAAAGTATAATTCTTTTTCTTCGTCGGTCAAAAACAGCCAAGAAGAAATTTGATATTCTTCGCTCAGTTGGACAAGGAAAACAATGAACAGAAAGTTGCGGTTGAAGCAGGTATTTTTGCCGGTTCTTGCGGGTTTGCTGCTTACAGCCGGTTGCAGCGGGATTGGCAGCGAAAGCCGAAGTTTGCCGGACGAACATCAGGTGTATCTGTTTTCATCGTTCAGCGGTGAACGGGACGGGCTGCTTTTGGCTTATAGCGAAGACCTGTACAACTGGACGGAGATACCGGGGCCGCATCTGAAGCCCACAATTGGGGATAACGTGATGCGAGACCCCTTTATCATGATGGGGCCGGACGGAACGATTAATATGGTCTGGACAACCGGCTGGGGACGAAGGGACATCGGCTATGCAAACACACGCGACCTTATCAACTGGAGCGAGCAGAGGCTTATCCCTGTAATGGCGGGTAAACCAAAGACGAGGAACTGCTGGGCGCCGAAGCTTTTTTACGATAAGCCTGCGAAGCAATGGATGATTCTTTGGTCAACATGGCTTGACGATGGCACCTTTCCGCCGCCGGAGAAGCCGCACACAAGCAAGCAACATCGGATATTTTATGTCATCACCAAAGACTTTGAGGACTTTAGCAAGCCGAAGCTGCTTTTCGACCCGGGTTATAGCTGTATTGATGCGTATCTACTTAAGGATGGTAACGCGTATTTGCTCTTTTACAAGGATGAGCGTTACAACGACTCGGACGTTTTTACGCCTGCTCATCAGAATATCCGGATGGCCCGCGGCAAAAGTCCTTATGGACCGTTCGGTTCAATTTCAGAACCGATTACGGGCAGAGGAGCGGGCAAGTGGCACAACGAAGGGCCATGCGCGGTAAAGCTGAGGAACGAATACTATGTTTTTTACGACCATCACAACGACAAGGAGTACTATGGGGCCATTATGTCACGGGACCTAAAGATCTGGACGGACATTTCAAACAAAACGAATTTTCCCGAAGGCTTTAAGCACGGCTCGATAATCCGCGTGCCGAAACAGATTGTCACAAACTTATTACGAACCCAAAAGTGAGATAGGGAGGCAGTGGAATGCGAAAGACAACCTTTCTTATCAGTTTTGTGCTGGTGATGGCGGTGGGCAGATGTCTTTTGGCCAGCGACGAGGATCTGGTGGCGTGGTGGAGGTTTGATGAGGGCCGGGGCAAAAAGGTCGTCGACAGCATCAGCGGTGCTGAAGATGAAATACTGGGCAATTTAAAGTTTGTCGGTGGAAGCAGCGGCAAAGCTTTGAAATTCGACGGCTTTACCACAAGGGTCGTCTGTCCGGCAGAGCATGCGCCAAAGCTCGGCGGGTATTTTACGATTGAGGCGTGGGTTGCGCTTGGGGCTTATCCGTGGAACTGGTGTCCAATTGTCAGCCAGGCGGATTTTGGCAAATCGGGTTACTATTTCGGCATTGATTCGCAGGGTCGCTTCGGCCTCGGTGTCAAAGCCGAGGACCAGTGGCTTATCTGCAAATCAGAAATCCCCGCTGAGCGTCAAAGGCAGGTCGGCCCAAAGGTTGGCTTGGATTTACGAACCTGGTATCACCTGGCGGGTGTGTATGATTCCGAAAGCGGGATAACGATTTATCTGGATGGCAAAGTCGTAGGGACATTGCCAGCCAAAGGGAAGATTGATTTTGCACCCAAGTTAGATATTCTGATTGGAAGAAACCACAAGAATATGGCCCCTACTCATCCGGTTCGTGCCTTTGCGACACACCCGTCCGGATATTCGTTTGACGGGGTCATAGATGAAATCAAAATTTACAACCGGGCCTTGGATGCAGGCGAGATTGCCTCTGCCTATAAAGCACAAAGGCCGGAGGGCAAACCCGATATTCCCGAGAGACACTTTCCGACGGTGCCGGATACGGGGCGCTTCGGGGCTTACTATACTAAGCTAAAATATTACGACCAGTGGGACGCCTTGTGGCGGACGGGCGAGCATTCCGACATAGTCGTGCGGTTCGATGAGCATCCTATCAAGGTGATGTTTTGGCGGGGCAGTCGGTACTCGCCTTGCTGGGTCACTGAGAACGGCAAGTGGATGGCGGACCAAAGCCGGGAAGAAGGCGGAGGAGGAGCAGAGGGAGCGGTGGGTTGCTGTGAGCATATGTCCGATGCACAGTGTCGTCATTCTCACGTTCGGCTGATTGAGAGCAGCGATGCGAGAGTAGTTGTTCACTGGCGATACGCTTTGATTGATACGTTATATCGGCAGACAGGCGTTGATGCGGTGACAGGCTGGGGACTGTGGGGCGATGAGATTTACACGATTTATCCGGATGGCGTAGGCGTGCGGCATGTGCTGCCCGGCAGAGGCGGCTGGCAGGAGACAATATTCTTTAGTGAGCCGGGGACAAGACCTGAAGATAACTGCGAACTCGAAGCAATTACACTGGTTAATTTAAAAGGCGAAAGCCGCAGCTACTCCTGGGAACACGGCTATCCTAAATTTGACCTTGCTGAACCGCTAATACAGATGACGAATCTAAAGGCCAGGTACAGGCCGTTTCTGATTTTTCGGCCCGGCTCGCGAATGAGAGTGTTCAACGTTGAGGTCAGGCCCAAGTATTCGCATTTTCCCTGGTGGAACCATTGGCCCGTAGCGCAGGTTGCATCGGACGGCAGGCACGCCCAGGCGGCAGACCGAGCGGCACATTCATCTCTGGTTTGGGGCGGTCCCAAGGGCGGGGCGGCAATATATGGTTTGACAAACAAGCCGGCTGTTTCATTGCTGCCGTTGGCTAAATCGTGGATATCTTCGGCGTCGCTTAAAGTCGGCGGCGGCGATATCGTCAGCGAAGGTTATGACTATAAGCAGCGGGCGTACGTTCTAAGCTGCAAAGCTGATTGCAAAGACCTGACTTTTGAACTGAGCGGCAGCGAAGATTCGCCTATCGTTAATCCTGCCTTTGTTATCAAGAATTGGGGCCAAGGGGAGGCTAAGCTAAAAATCAATGGCAAGAAGATAAAGTGTGGCAAAGATTTCCGCTTTGGTCATCGCCATACACTTGAGGGCAGTGACCTTATCGTCTGGGTTAAAAAAGAATCAACAAAGCCGATTAGGATTTCGCTCTCACCTGTGAAAGATTAGCGGAGGCGTGTTCATTGAGAACTGAAGCACGGAACTTTATATATTGACTATCCGTCCTGATACGGGGATTTTATGCGAAGGTGCAGCCACCAATTGGTATCAAAAAATTCTTGAACATTGCAATCCAGCGGATATAATAGATAGAGAAGAAAGAGGGAGTCGCATTATGAAACACATTTCTCTATTGGCAGTGTTGGTTGCGGGGGTTTTGGCTTCCGGTCTATTTGCCGCCGAAAGGCCGGGGCTGCTTGACCTTAATGGCAGAGAGGTGGTGGTTCGGGTTGGCACAGACCCGTCACAAGGAAGGCCTTTCGAAAAAATCACCGTCACCATAAAAGGACGGACAGTCGAACCAAAAGTGGACGATGCTAACGACTCCACAATATTCAAGATATATCACCAGGACCAGAATGACCCGGTGGTAAAACAGGCTCTGGAGACGCGCGTTTATGGGTGGCGTCACGAAGACGCTACGGAGTACTACCTGCCGATAAGCTCGGCTGAACTCGACAACAGAGTGGTAATGGTCCGCGTGTACAAGGAACCTAACGAAAGTCCGCAAATCTTTGACAAGTATCCCATTGAGACGGATGGTCGTAAAGTAAGGTTGGATTTCGAAGGTTTCGATGCCTCTGCGTTTGTTGCAATTTTCGGCTTGGACCAAAAGGACAAGGTTCTGAGAGAGGTTTTGGGCAACGCTGTTTTTGGCTGGCCTTATAAAAAAGGGCTGGCGTTTTCTCTGCCAAAGAAGCCGGCAAGCCAGGAACAAAGCGACCACTGTTGGACTATGGCCGATGCTATCGGCAATGTGATGCCATACGCAGCAGTGGAAGTGTACCTGATAAAGGGAGACCGAAAGTTGCTCATCGCTGAGGGCACCGCCGATGCCCAGGGACAATTGCGCACGTCTTTTGGCCTACCTGATCTGAGAGCTTTCTGGTATAGCGGCAGAAAGCAAGCAAGAAGCCAGCTTCGTTTTGTAATCTCTCACCCTCAATATGGGACGGCGATAGTAGAACCATACCCGCACGTCGAAACTGATTGGCTTTTTGTTCCGTTAGCCCGGCCCGGCAGCGAAGCAGACCAGCGCTCTATTTGGGGTGTCGTGGTCGATCCGAACGGCCATCCGGTTGCGGGAGCATCTGTATCAGCGATGGGAGCAATCCCAACTGGTGCCAAGTGGGTGGGTGTCGTAGACAGCCAGAGACATTATATAGTTACTGACAGTCTGGGCCGTTTCCGAACGTACCTGCCCATAGCGGAAGACGCTCAGCAGATTGGGATACTGATTCCGCCAAAGTCAGAATACTACGTGAAGGTAGAGTCGCCGGCCGGACTGGACCTCAGGCCATTCAAGGGCAGGATACCAAACGGCCAAGCGACTACTATCCAGCTCGAACATCCGGGGTACTTTCATACTTTTGTCTTTGAAGACCAGAACGGACCGATTACCGACCCGCAGGTGCTTGAGAGCATTGAGGTTCGGATTATAAAGCCGGGCCAGGGAAATGACATCTATCTACGGTACGATAACTGGAAAAATGGCGGCAAATTTCCACCGGGCAAGTACGAGGCCAGCCACTATGGATACTCATTCGAGCACCTGACAGTTACTGCCGACAGCCCTGAGCAGTTGGTTTTCGAGCTCTCGCCACCAAGAACGTTTTACGGACGGGTTCTTGATGGAACTACCGGTGGGCCTCTTTGTGGAGTGGAGGTGAGGATATCCAGGGAAGGTCCGGTAGGCACAGACGAGGATGGCCGCTTCAACATGACAGTCTCGCCCCAAACCACCGTTCACCGAATTGTCTTGTCCAAAGAAAACTACCTTACAATGTACCTGCCGGACGACTCGGCCAAGCTTGAGGATGAGGGCAAATACCGGCTTGCTGATGTAAAAATGTTTCCGGCGGCGATGGTTGCCGTCGAGCCGGTTGCTACAGTTAAGACCTTTTACGGAGCAGCCCTTTTCAGGCCACAGTGGTTTGTGGTCGGAGAGAACAATCCTATCTGGACAAAGCAGTTGCTTGCTGCCTGCAGCAAACATCCTGCCGACGGCATATTTCGGGATTTTGAGGTCGAAGCGAACAAAGCCAGCAGTTTTCAGGTGCCTGCGGGCGTGAATTTGCGGATACACTTGCGCGTGCTGGGCAATATCGAATGGGCACCTGTCACTATTGCCCATAACGTGATTTTAAAGCAGGGCGAGGTGTATGATGCAGGACGACCTGTTATCGGCAAGCCATTCAAAATTGCTGTGGAGGTACTTGATTCCGCTGGCAGGCCGGTCGAGGGTGTTGCGGTAGTCGTTTGCGGCGACCACGACCCGGCGGTCAGCAGTACGGGGGAAGAAGGATTAGCGTTTTTTGACTTCGTCGGCTATTCGAGAGGCGAGTTTATTGTCCAATACAAGCCGGGCGGTGACCCAAATGCACCGTACATGCGTGAGGCAATACCTTATGAAATTGCAGGCCCCGAAGACGCCAACAGCGTTTTCACGCTAAGGGTTTCGGACGAGATGCTGTATCATCTTTTTAAGTGAGGATTGAGGGCCGGACTACAAAGTGGGAATGATAGTATGAAACACATTTCTCTGTTGGTGGTGTTGATTGTGGGGGGCTTGGCCTCCGGTCTATTAGCCGCCGAAGAACCAAATTTACCTAACCTTGATGACAGAGAGGTGGTCGTTAGGGTTTACAAGGACTGGAAAGTCAAGCCTGAGAGATATGGGTACAGGATCGTTACGCTGGAGGAACCCGAAGTATTAGTATTTGAGAAAGTAACCCTGCAATTAGATGGTAATTCTGTTCCGCTCAATTCGATTGAATCGACTCAGGGGCAACTCGGCAAATCCACAGTTGTCGTTATAATCGCTGAAGACCAAAATGATGCAGTCGTAAAAAAAGTTTTAGACGATGCTATTTATGCTCAGCCGTACGAGCAGGGGTTAATGTTTTCGATACCCAATACTGGAAACACATCAAGTATCTGGTTGACTTTCAATGATGCTCTCGGCAATCCGATTCCGCAGGCCACAGGGGAAATCTTTCTGGCCGACCACAGAAACCCAACAAAAGCAAGGATCAGAAAAGTATTGCTCGATGCGCGAGGGCGGATGAAGATGCCCGTTCTGACGGGGGGCCTAAAGGACCTCTCGCTTATAGTTTCGCATCCGGATTATGGAATTGCGCTGGTGGAAGAAGTATATCCCTGGCACAGGGTAACCCATTTTCTACCACTATCGAAAATTGGAACCAAAGCCGACGAGCGCTCCATCTGGGGCCTTGTTGTTGACCCGCAGGGCAATCCGGTGCAAGGGGCAGTGGTCAGCGGGTGGATGGCCTACACTCCGGGAAGAGGCAAGATACGCTCACGCGTTTCTTTAAATATGGTTATGACCGACCCCAACGGGCGGTTTGCGATGCACCTGCCGGTCAAAAAAACTGAAGAAGGGCCAACAACCATACCGCCGGTTTGTGACTATAAGGTGTCGGTTAAGGCGCCAAGAGACCTTGGTCTTATGTCTTATTCAGGCCTGGTGCCAAATGGCCAGGAAACCACAATTGTCCTGCGAAAGCGAAAACAGCGCGAAAAGTTCTTCAGAACTTTTGCGTTTGTAGACGCGAATGGGCCCATCACCGACCCAAATCGGTTGAAAGAAATTATTATCATTGAAGGGACAGGACACGGCGGGCGAGGCTACGGGTATGATTCCTGGAAAGACGGCCTGATGTTGCCTGCAGGTACATTCCGAGCAGCGATACGAACGACAGGACCGGAGAAGCATGAACTGGATAGGGTTGAGTTAACAGCCGAAAGTCCACAGAAAATAATTTTCAGGCTCGGCAATGATGTTGCCTACGCCGGCAAGGTCGTTGACGGCATCACGGGTCAGGCGGTTCCGGGGGCATTCATTATGGCAACCGGCTGGTTTAGGCGGGATTTCACAGCCGTCACCGCCGAGCAGTGGGCCGCGCTGCGCGAACTTCCAACTTATCTTACAGGCGACGAACCGGTGCTTGAACCGGTACGGAAAATATGTGATTTCGAAAGAATCGCCCGAGCCGAAGGCGACGGGACATTCTATCTGAGTTTTGGCCCATCAGATAAGTTCTATCAGCTTATAGTCTTCGATAAGGATTATCTTCACGTCGCACATAGAAGAGACAGGTTCGAGCCCGACGAGTACAATTACGTCCAGTTGCCGGAATCAAGATTATTCCCTGCGGCAAAACTCGTTATCGAACCTTACCTTGAAAACCCAAAAAGAAATTACCGCCTTATCGCTTGGTGGTATATTCAAGAAGATAGTAATCCGGCCTGGGCGAAAGAGATAATAGCCTATCATTTAACGCGGAAAGCATCGTTTGCCGACCTCTTAAGAAGAGACCTCGTTGTCAACAGGCCTCAGATTATTCAGGTTCCGGCAGGAGTTAATATGCAGGTACGGCTGCAGTATATTGGACGCGGTGAGGGCAAAAAGCGGTGGTGTCCGGTTTTCACTAAAGTATTTAACGCCGGTCAAGGCGAAAGGGTTGATTTGGGCCGGTACCCGCCCTTTTTGCAGGAAATGCCGGTCTATGCAGAGATAGTCGACTCGACTGGAAATCCCCTCGAAGGAGTGGGCGTCAGACACCTTGACAGGAGCGGCTCGTACTTCGGCCAAACTCACATAACGGATGGAAATGGTATTGCTGAATTCACCGTACCACCGTATTACAAAGGCGAATTCTGTGTCGGCTATCATGACGAAAGCAAGAAGTTTGTTAAGCAATCCATACTCTATAAAACCACCGGCCCGAAAGATGCAAACAGCGTTTTTACAATCACGGTTTCTGATGAAATTCTTTATCATCTGTTCAAATAAAGAAAGGACGAGTTATGAAAATTGCAATAGCGTCCGACCACTCGGGTTTTAAGTACAAAGAACAGATTAAGACGGTTCTTAAAGAACAGGGTCATGAGGTCAAGGATTTCGGCACACGCTCGGCGGAGGCCTGCGACTATCCGGATTATATCCGCCCGGCGGCAGAGGCGGTGGCGACAGGTAAATTCGAACGCGGTGTCGTGCTGAGCGGCACGGGCAACAGTGGGGCAATAGTCGCCAATAAGATGGCTGGCATCAGATGTGCGGTTTGCTGGGACCTTCGCTCGGCAAAATTCAGCAGAGAAAATAACGATGCCAATATGCTTGCAGTTGGCGAGCGAATGATATCAATAGAAGAGGCGTTAGAGATAGTTGACCTCTGGTTGAAAACAGCGTTTGCAGGTGGGCGACATAAGCCGCGTGTCGAGAAAATCGAGAAGCGCTGAACTGAGCATTACAATTTGCAATAGGGGGTATTTAGGGCACCAGCCGAAGTTGGAAATCTTGGTTGTTCTAATTAGTCAGCAACCAATCACAGATAACTCGTAAGAAGCACACGAAATAAGGGGGATAACAATGGCAAAATCAATTATGGATTCCTGCCTTCGCAGGAATGACACAACAGATAAGACAGCATGTGACATCGAAAAGGCATCTTCGGTTTACGCGGCACTTCAGCGGACTCGGCCGAAATGCAAGAAGGACCTCAAGAACTACGTCAGAGTTTTTCTGGGTCTCGACATTCCCGACAGGAGAATCTGCCCGGACCATAACAGCCCGATGGACTATTTGTGGCATAGTTTCTCAGCCGACTTTGCTGCGAGCAGGGCGGCAAATGCCGATGCGATAATCTGGGCCAATCGTGCCGGCGGAAAGACTGAACTGGCCGCGGTCGCTACGCTTCTGGACTGTGTCTTTAAGGCAAACTGTCAGGTGCGAATACTGGGCGGCTCAGGAGAACAGGCCGGGAGGATGTACGAATACCTGACCGGCTTTCTACACAACGGTTTTGAGGATTTTCTGGTTGGCCCGGTCCGCAAAGACAAATGCTGCTTCGCCAACGGCTCGGCCGTTGAGGTTTTGACACAGTCGCCGATGAGTGTTCGAGGCCAGCACATCCAGAAACTGCGCTGTGACGAGGTTGAGCTTTTTGATGAGGATGTTTTTGCAGCAGCGAAGTTTACCACGCGCAGCAAGCCGGGACTGGTGGCTGCTATGGAGATGATAAGCACAATGCACCGGCCGTACGGCCTGATGCAGAGAATTGTCTCGTCGGCGGGTCAGTTCGGCACGCCGGTTTTTAAGTGGTGCCTCTGGGAGGTAATTGAGAAATGCAGCAACAGAATCTGCTCGCAGTGTCCGTTATGGGATGACTGCCAGGGCAAAGCCAAACAGGCGAACGGTTATTTGACGATTGACGATTGCATAACGGCAATGCGTCGGGCCAGCAGGGCGGGCTGGGAGGCAGAGATGCTCTGCAAAAGGCCTTCGCTGGAGAACGTGGTCTTTGACGAGTTCGACCCCGCTACGCATGTCAGGCAAATCGATTATGATGCGAATCTGCCAATCTATCGCTCGCTTGACTTTGGTTTTGTGAATCCGTTTGTGTGCCTGTGGATTCAGGTTGGTGAAGATGGCGTTGTGCGGGTGATAGACGAGTATGTCCGCAGCAGAGCCACGATTGATGCGCACGCAGCAGAGATAAAACAACGGACACCTGCCGGCGAGGAGCGAATGGCGGCTACATTTTGCGACCCGGCCGGCGGCAGCGTAAATGATGTCACCGGCACAAGTGTTGTTCGGGAGCTGCGGACGCTGGGCGTAATTACTCGTTGCCGGCGAAGCGGGATTTTGGAGGGCATTGAGCTTGTCCGCCGGGCGATTCGGGCAGGCGACGGCAAAAGCAGTCTGCTGATTTCACCGCGTTGCCAGCGGCTCATAGAGGCGCTGCAGTGTTATCATTATCCTGAGCCGGGCAGTACCGCGGCCGTCGGCGAACTGCCGGTCAAGGACGGCGTATACGACCACCCAATAGATGCCCTGCGGTACTTCTTCGTCAACTACACCCACCCCGGCAAGACCACCACCCGGCGATATTAGGCTAAAAACACCGGCAGATAAGGCGGAATTTGAGAAAAAACTAAAAAAATTCTGTTTTCCAGAATAAATTCGTGCTATCTGACCGATTTTTACTGTATAATATTCTGGGGGATAGAAGGAGCCAAAAATGAACATCGGACAAAGATTGAGAATCGCAAGAGAGGCCATTGGTTACACACTGGAAAAAGCTGAGCAGGAAAGCGGAATAGGCAAATCCTCCCTTAGTGAATTTGAAAACGCAAAAAGAGAGCCCAAATTTTCTCAGCTTAGCAAGCTGGCAGAGCTTTACCGAAAACCAATAGAATTCTTTTTAACGAATAAACCGGTCATCGAAAACGTTATGCTCTGGCGCGATGAGTCAGATACTGAAGAGGAAATGAAAAAAACAGAGGCGGAATTTAAGCAACTTTGTCAGCAGTATCGTAATCTCGAGATACTTATGGATGAAGTAAAAGAGCCTAAGCTGCCAGCACCCGATATCACTAAACTCGAAAAATTTGACTATGATCAGGCAGAATTATTTGCAAAGAATGTTCAGGATAAATTTCTCCTCGGTGATATACCTATTGCATCGCTTAAACAAATACTGGAGGAAATCTACTATATAAAGATATTCTATCTAAATTTTTCAGGAAGCGCTATATCAGTAGTATCTGAAGAATTTGGCCCTGCTGTCCTTCTGAATGCGAAAAACAAACAATGGAGACGGAGCTATGATCTTGCTCACGAGCTATTTCATCTTTTGACTTGGGAAGTTTTCAGGGCTGGCAGTAAACAAGAAAACAAACATGAGGAAAGGCTCGCCAATGCATTTGCGAGTCGCCTTTTAATGCCAGAAGAGTCTATCAAGGTTAGAGTTAAAGCAATTTTAGACGACAAAGGCCAAATAAATTTTGACCAGTTAGATGATATGGCACGAGAATTCGATGTATCTTTGACTGCTTTGATCTATCGCATAGCCGGCATATACAAATTCAAAAAAGAAGATACTATAAAGTACATTGGTTCAGCTGAAAAATATCTTACATTTACCAAATCAAGACCATCATACGAACCGGCCAAGCTTCCGGAAAGATACTGTGATTTAGCCATGCGCGCCTTAAGAGAAGGGAAATTGTCTCTTATGCAGTTTGCTAAATATATGGGTATAAGTTACAAAAAGGCCCAGGAATATCTTACGGAAGACGAGGATTTCACGGATGAAAAAGTTTCAATTCCTGCTACTTGACGCCGGGCCGATTATCAAGCTTTTTGAGTTGGGTATCTGGGATGACTTTATTCAAAGATGCGATGTCACCATATCGCAAACAGTAGCAAATCAAGCCAAGTGGGCAAGCCAGGAATTCGAGGATATTCGTATAGACCTTGAACCTTATGCAGAACAAGAGCTTGTTAGAATAATCGATGTGGACCTGTCAACAGTTAAAAGCTTTTGTCAGAAGTTCGACCTTAAATATAAGGTGATAATCCACCCTGGCGAAAAAGAAACATTAGCTTTTCTGTGTGACTCCCCCGAAGATTGGCATGTATGCGCAGCTGATGGAGCCGTTTTTAGAGTTCTTGGGTCGCTCGGGAAAGGCGAACAAGGCATTTCATTAGAGGAAATTCTGAAAGAGGCTGGTCTGTACAAGAAAGTTGAGTGGAAGTACACCAAAAAATTCCGCGAGAAGCACACGCGTATGGAGCAACAGGATTCTATCCAAGGACACAGCATTCTTTAGCCATCCAATGCCAGCTATGAGCCAAAAAGTGCCGACAGGCAATTATATCAGTGTTCCATATACGCCGTGAACTTTTTTGACCTACAAGCGGTGAGTTGGAACCGGAGAATAAATTCTTTGACTGCGGAGGGCGATTTTCGTATATCATTAAGGTGGGTACGGACAAAATGTGGAAAGATAAAAGATGGAAAACTTTATTTTCAACGAAAATGACATCTCGCAGCATATCGTCAGGTACGGAGCCAATATCCGTCCTCCAATTCAGCCCAAGCAGGAAAGGGAAAAACTGCAGGATTACTGCAACTGGCTGATTGAGCGTTTTCCGGAGGCATATGAGACGCTTCTGAGTGGACCTGACAAAACAATCGTGCAAAAAACTTTTTTCGCAAGCGGCAATAAACGCGTTGAGATGCCAACTTTTGCGATGACCAGAAGAGGTCCTTTGTACACTTTTCCCATTCGGCTTCTTATTGAAGACGTCGAAGACTTTGATATTCAGGGAAGAAACAAAATCTTCAGGTCGGCGCTTGAGAAGTTCAGGGAGACTTTCGCCAGCAAAATTGTGCGTGTGGCAGTTATGCGTGAGATGGTCTTTGACTGCGGCAATATTAACCCGGTTGATATCATTGCAACCGCCATAAGCAAAGAGGCCTGGAGAGAGGAAATCAGAAACATCAGAATACATCTGGAGAATCCAGGGAATGGATGCAACGTAAGTATCGACATCGCTCCTGCGTATGCTCAACAAGTTGTCCGCGGGACCACCGGTGCAAAACGCAAGAACATAGGTTTTGGAATAAGCGTCAGGCTCGAGATAAACAATGAAAAGCCGACAGCCGACCTTGATAGGGACGCGGTTGCAGGCATCGTTGCTTTCTCCGAAGACTATGTTCCCGATAGACTTTTGAGCTTCTTGAATAACGAGCGTTCGTAAAGGCAAATCTGTTTGCGCTTATAGACTATCCCAAAAGTTGTGTAATGTGCAGAGCGCGTGAGGAATCTGCCTTGTCCGGCAATATTCGATGCAGTAATCGGCCTGCTGCTAATTGCTAAGATAGCTTTTGGAAGGGCTCCTGCCTGAATTTGGGGTAAATCGAGAGATTAGATAAAGACCTTGCTCCTTGTAAGAAGACGGGGCCGGGTTCAGAGAGGAGGAGGAGAAAGCGAGAAATACCCAGCCCCGTTGGAGGACTATAATCTTATACAGTTATTGCCAAAAAATGTTCATATTCCGGTTAAATCGCGAACACGTCATCCGATAACAACGGCTACAACGAAAAAATGTCAAAAAGGCCAAAATCCTTTTTGGCGCAAAAAAAACAGGGCTGAGGAACGCGGAGGGAGAGGAGAAAGCGAATTTTCCCCAGCCCTGTAAATTGCTCTAAATAAATAATACAGCAAAAAACCTTATTAGTCCAGCAAATACTGCCAAAAAGCCTTCGTATCGGGCAAAAACAACGAGAATCAGTGCAAAATACAACAAGCAAAACCGGTATAAAATAGGTGTGGACATTGAAAAACAACTGACTCTTCGCTTGTTTTTCGCCGATTATTTTAGCAAAATGCTCACATTAAGACAAGTATAATTTGGCGATAAGTGCAAAAAAAAGAAATATTTTTTTAGCCTATGCTTACAGATAACATTCTCGAACTCATTGGCAATACGCCGTTACTGCAGCTAAAAGGCGAAAGGATTTTCGCCAAGGCCGAGTTTTTGAATCCCGGCGGCAGTATCAAGGACCGTGTGGCTCTGGCAATGCTTGAAGCGGCCCAGCGCGATGGCAAGCTCAAGCCCGATTCAATCATTGTTGAACCGACCAGCGGCAATACCGGGATAGGTCTGGCTTTAGTCGGCCGATTGATGGGCTATCGCGTGCGAATCGTAATGCCGGAGGGTATGAGCGAAGAACGCAAGAAGCTAATCAAAGCTCTGGGCGCCGAGCTCGTTCTTATCCCTGACGAAGAGGGGCTGGGCGGTGCGGTGCGGCGAGTAGAGCAAATGGCGGCGGAGGACAAGCGGATTTATGTCCCGCAGCAATTCGAGAACCCGGAAAACCCCCGCGTCCATTATGAACAAACCGCACGTGAGCTGTGGCGGCAGATGGGAGGCGATATTGCCTGCTTCGTGGCAGGCGTCGGCAGCGGCGGAACGCTGCAAGGCGTCGGCAAATTCCTTAAAGAACAGAAGGCCAATGTAAAAGTCGTAGCTGTCGAGCCTAAAGACAGCTCAGCGTTGTTAGGGCACGAGCCGGGCCTGCACCAGATTCAGGGTATAGGCGACGGGTTTATCCCCGATGTGCTCGATGTCTCAATGGTTGACGATGTAGTAGAGGTCAGCGATGAGGACGCGATTGAGACGACCCGAGAGTTGAGCAGAGAACACGGGCTGCTGGTCGGTATAAGCTCCGGGGCAAATGTGTGGGCCGCACGAGAGTTGGCAAAAACCATTGATGGCAGTATCACAACGGTGCTTCCGGACCGGGCAGAGCGATACTTTAGCACGGCTTTGCTATAGCCTGCGCAAACCGCTGTACAGGTGCAAAATCATTTTGTTACACCTCCCACTGAAAAACGCCTGGCTCTGGCTGAAAGCAGTGTCTACGAACGCCAGAGCCGCCCTCCTGCACACGCGGGCTCAAAAGCCGGTTATGAAGCTCCAGGAAGAAGCCACAACGTAACAAAAAATCGAAAGCTACAGTGAAAAACAGGTGTGCCGGGAGAAATTATCGCCGCCTATTAGGACCGAGGAAATCACCGCCTACGGTATCCCCAGGCAATATCGATACAACGCTTGCTGTTTCTCCCGGATTTTACTTTAATTTTTGGCAGAAACCAGCCACAATTGAACACGGAGACTATATTAATCGTGTGCCTTGTTAGCAGACGCAAGCGTATCTTTCGCAACGAAAGATTAGAACACTTAATGAAAGGGTGGAATTATGAGAAAAACGATTCTCACGATGCTGGCGGTTTTGACGGCATCAGTTGTAGTACTTGCCGGCTGTAAGAGCAAAAAGCCCCCAGCCGAGCCGGAAGCCGGCAAGAAAGCGCCGGCGTTTACACTAAAAAGCTTTGGCGGTGAAGAAATAAGCCTCTCGGATTACAAGGGCAAAATTGTTGTGCTGGAATGGTTCAACGATGAATGTCCGTATGTGAAATACCACTATGACACTGTACACACGATGGTAGAGGTTGCCAATAAATACAGGGCCAAAAACGTGGTCTGGCTTGCGATAAACAGTACCAACTACACAAAGCCACAGCAGGACAAAGATTTTGCAGCCAGACACAATCTGCCTTATCCGATACTTGGCGACAGGCCGGGCAAGGTTGGCAAGGCCTACAGCGCAACGAACACGCCGCATATGTTCATAATAGGCAAAAAAGGAAATATCGTATACGAGGGTGCAATTGATAATTCGCCATTGGGCAGGACGCCAGAGGGCGAAAAGCTGACCAACTACGTTGACAAGGCTTTGGCGGAACTGACCAGCGGTAAAGCAGTGGGCGTGCCAAAGACCGACCCTTACGGCTGCAGTGTAAAGTATTCCCACTGATTTTCCTATAAGTTGGTGATGTTCTGAACGGTAATAAACTGACCCGTATTCCGCAGGCGTTGTGCAACGCCAGGACAGTTTTGTTGTCAGGGGCAAAGATATGGGAGGCTAAAAAATGAAATTGAATGTAAAGGCTTTTGCGCTGACGTGTGGGCTGGTTTGGGGGCTTGGTATTCTTGCCCTTACCTGGTGGATAATTGCTTTCGATGGGGCGACAGGAGAAGTTCCGTTCCTCGGCCGGATTTATCGCGGGTATAGCGTGACTCCATTAGGCAGCTTTATCGGCCTGGTGTGGGGTCTTGTAGATGGGGCAATTGGAGGCGCGATATTTGCCTGGCTGTACAATCTAATTGCAGACCGGACCGCTAGGCAAACAAAATCATGATAAAGCTGGGAAACAGAAAGAAATGGATCCTTGCACCCTCTTTGGGCTCTGTTGTGCTCATCGTCTTGCTGCTTTGTGTGCATTTGCTCAGTCCGCCGCAGCCTACTCATGCCGTGCCGCCAATCCTGCAAGTGCCCGTGCTACTAAACAAATTGCATGAACCCAATGAACCGCTACATCTGCAAGTGACCATGATACGCGGCGCTGTTCTATTATCGATATTCAATACTTCGAAAGATGACATCAAACTTGATATTCGACCGCTGTGCACGCTTTCGGGGCTAAAGGTCTTCGGGATCGATACAGAAGGCACCAGGCATGAGGTCGAGATCGCGCAGTTCAACCCAGTCTATGGGTGGTCGTTGGGTATTCCATGCTGTGCGGATAAGGCTGTCATAGCTGGTCTGGAAATCGTCGCTATTCAACCGAAGCAATCCTTCTCCTGGCCCACTTGGGTTGGTCACCCGAAGGATTGGCCCAGCGTTATGGACGAGTTCACTCTTCCTTATAAGATCGATCATTACGAAACCATTCTCAGCCTTGCAGACGGAACCGAGCTTGCGTCAAAGGTTAAGTCAAATATATTTGGACTGACTCTGCCGTCTCAGCAGCAAAGGCCATCTGGAACTTGCCCAAAGAAGGAATTCCGGCAACGTTTACACCTTTTCCGCTGGTCCCTGCGCGCAGATGAAGGCGCAAGATTGGCATCTTTTTTCTTCTTTGTTGAAATGCGGAACAAATACCTTCTTTCGATGTCTCAATTCAGACAAGTCCTTGATGCAGCGGTTAGGGTACCTTGCCCGCTGGTCCGCGCACAAGCTGCAGCCTTTGCAGAAACCTGGCAGCAGCTGCTTGTGGATGCCAACTCGCACGTAAGGCGTCAGGCTCTTATTGCCGCCGCCACTTCGCGCAAAACCTTGTCTTACCCCAAGAATCTTGAACTGGTTCCAGTTTTGCTCTGCAAGATTCAGGAAGGTGATTCCGAAACGAAGGTACTTGCTTTGAAAGCTTTGGCCAATAATTCCGGTGGCCAGGGTGGCCGCCAGTTCCAGGATACCATCAACGCCGCCAGAACTGACCCTGATCCAAATGTAAACGAAACCGCTAAAAGGCTCTTTGAATGGATCAAATAACGGAGCCGTACAGAAGAAGCAACAAATTCTGGCCAGCACACAGCGCCACTGCAGATGACCCGAGAGCCCGCATCTTAAACTCGAAAAGCCGTTATTGACGAAACATCGCTGGTCGACTATCTTAACTATCCGGTATTTATGGATGGTTCTCCTGTAGCTATCCGTTAAACGCTATACGCTATTCTTAGAGAGATTTTTACGATGCTAAAAAGAACACATACATGCGGGCAGCTTCGGCTGGAGGATGCCGGTAAAAAGGTGACTTTGGCGGGGTGGGTCCAATCATACCGCGACCACGGCAATCTCATATTCATCGACGTGCGCGACAGAGCGGGTCTGACGCAGTTAGTTTTCAATCCCGAAAGCCGGCCCGAACTCCATAAGACGGCCGAGCCGATCCGATGCGAATGGGTAGTAGCAGCCAGGGGAGTGGTTCAGGTCCGCGGCGAAGAGAATCCAAAGCTTGCCACCGGCCAGATTGAAGTTTCTGTGCAGCAGCTTGAAATTCTCAACGTCTCAAAGACACCGCCGTTTGAGCTTGAAGATGCGGAAAAGACAAACGAGGAGCTTCGGCTGGTCAACCGATACATCGACCTGCGTCGGCCCCGGCTGCAAGAGAAATTGCGGATACGCCATCGGGTAACGAAAATTGTGCGGGACTATTTCGACCGGTTAGGCTTCTGGGAAATCGAGACACCGATACTGGCCAAGAGCACGCCGGAAGGGGCAAGAGATTTTCTTGTGCCCAGCAGAATACACGAAAATTGCTTCTACGCCCTGCCGCAGTCGCCGCAATTGTTTAAGCAGATTTTAATGGTAAGCGCAGTAGATAAATACTTCCAGATAGTACGGTGCTTCCGTGATGAAGACCCGCGGGCCGACAGGCAGGCGGAGTTTACACAGATTGACGTCGAGATGAGCTTTGTTGATATTAATGACATTATAGGCGTTCACGAAAACCTGTTAGCTAAAATCTGGAAGCAGATATTAGACGTTGATGTGACGGCGCCGATGCGGCGAATGAGCTACAAAGATGCAATGGACAACTACGGCACCGACAGGCCGGACCTGCGTTTCGATATGAAACTGAAAGATATATCCGATGTCGCCAAGGCAAGCAGCTTCGGAGTCTTCACTTCCACTATTGAAAAAGGCGGGGTTGTAAGAGGGGTTTGTGCGCCGGGCGGTGGTGAAAGATATTCAAGGCGTGATATCGAAAAGACACTGACCGACTTCGCAGGCGACTACGGCGCAAAAGGTTTGGTTTGGCTCAAGGCCAAGAAAGATGGTGGTAAGCTCTCGCTCATTGGGAGTATCGCCAAGTTTTTCAGCGATGGGCAGCTTCAGCAAATAACCGAGCGCTTTAACGCAAGAGACGGGGATTTGCTTTTGTTTGTCGCCGACACCGAAGCGGCGGTCAACAAGGCTTTGGCACCGCTGCGGTGCAGGCTTGCCAAAGACCTAAAGCTCTACGATGAGAACGCTTTCGAGTTTGTCTGGATTGTGGACTTCCCCCTGTTCGAGTGGAACGAGGAGGAAAAACGCTACGACTCGCTGCATCATCCATTCACCGCGCCTGCTGAAGAAGAGCTGGACAAACTCGAAACCGACCCGGGCAATATTCGCTCGCAGGCCTACGATATTGTCGTCAATGGCTCTGAGATTGGCGGCGGCAGTATTCGTATTCATAAACCGAAAGTTCAGCAAAAAGTATTTGATCTGCTCAAAATATCGAAAAGCCAGGCACAACAGCGATTTGGATTCTTCTTAAGGGCCCTGGAATACGGCGCTCCGCCACACGGCGGAATAGCGCTCGGCCTTGACAGATTGATTATGCTGCTCACCGGTACGGATAATATAAGAGATGTTATAGCATTTCCCAAGACTTTGCGCGGCCAGTGCCTCCTTACCGATGCGCCCAGCGAAGTGGACCAGAAACAATTGGACGAGCTGAATCTGCGAACACAAAGGCATTCACACACCGTCGAGCAACAAACGGATGAGAATGAGAAAGAGTGATAACCATACTTATGTTTAGAATTATGAGGAGAGGTTATGTTGTTGGTAGGTCTTGAGGGCTGGCAGCGGTGGAGCATTTCGGGCGGGCTCCTGGTTGCAGCGGTCGCTGCGGCTTTGATAATTCATTATCTGCTGTTCAGATTTCTCACGCGTGTGAGCAAAGGGATATCCGTTCTGCCGGAAGGCGTCCTTACAAAGCACTTCGGCGGGCCGGCACGCTGGATAATGATTTGTGTCGCGGTTCGTCTGGAGCTGCCATTCCTTGGTGCCTCTGAGAGGCTCGCCAATACAATAGCACATATTCTCAGTTTGCTTCTGATAGCCATGATTTCCTGGCTGCTAATCAAGGCAACCTACGTCCTGCAAGACTGCGTTGTCAGCCGTTTCAGCATCGAAGAAGAAGATAACCTCAGGGCCCGCAAGATTTATACCCAGTTAAACGTTCTAAAGCGAATAACAATCGTAGTTGTATCCGTTCTGGCCCTCGGGATGATGCTGATGACCTTCCCCAGGGTGCGGCAGTTAGGGACAACTATTCTGGCGTCGGCCGGAATCATCGGCATCATCATTGGTATGGCTTCCCAGCGAACTATAGGAACCTTTATCGCGGGGCTTCAGATAGCCTTCACCCAGCCAATCCGGGTGGACGATGTAGTAATCGTAGAGAACGAGTGGGGGCGAATTGAAGAGATAACTCTGACCTATGTGGTCGTCAAGATTTGGGACCTTAGGCGCCTGATAGTCCCTATTACCTATTTTATTGAAAAGCCCTTCCAAAATTGGACTCGTACCACCGCAGATATATTGGGGACTGTTTTTATTTATGTTGACTATACCGTACCGGTGGAAGTGATCAGAGAGGAGCTCAGCCGGCTCTTGAAAAACTCGGAACTTTGGGATGGTAAGGTTTGTGTCCTGCAGGTGACAAACGCTTCCGAGCGCACGGTGGAGTTGAGGGCTCTTGTGAGCGCCTCGGATGCTTCGAAGGCCTGGAGTCTGCGTTGCCAGGTCAGAGAAAAGCTTATTGATTTCATTAGAAAGAATTACCCCGACGCCCTGCCTAAGCTCAGAGCGGAGTTCCATCAGTTGAAGGATAGATAATTGGCAAATGGCGTGGGAGCGCAAATCATGATTTTTGCTCTAATGTTATCTTGCTAATATCCCAGTATCCACGAACTTGCGTTGGATTAGACGGAAACCTGATTTTATGCGGATTAGTTTAAAGAGTATCTGGTGGAGTTTTTTGAAGCTCTTGCGGTTATGGCCTCTTTCTTTGGCGGAAAAGGTCAGGATAACATTTGGGGCTGCGGTGGTACTTGTACTGGCGCTGGCACTTTTGATTCCCTATATATGGATGGGACAGCTAACAAAAATGGGCTTCCTTGACGCTGAACGAAGAAAATCAGAGACATTGCTCAATCGGCATTTTCAGACCAGCCAAGCCGGCGAAACAACCCTTCCGACATTAGACAGGGCTGGCGTCGTGCTCGATGCAAACGATACCGAGGTGTGCTGGATTCGGTTCGGAAAAGATGAAGAAGCTAAGTTGCAGCAGTTGAACGACGAGCAGATAAAGATGGTTGAGCTACTCAAAGCAGAGGAGAGCAGGGACGATAGAATCCGGTTTGCAAAAAAAGATGGCGTCCTCCACGGCAACTACGTAAGGATTTTCAGGGCGACAGACAGGTGCATAAGCTGCCATAATCCGGAGGGCTCTGCCGGCGCCTTTGCTCGAAATGAGCTGATAGGCGCGGTCGTTATCCAGCGACCAGCCGGCGGAATCAGCAAGACCGGAACTATGAACCAGGTCTGTGTAATTGTTGCAGGGCTGATCGCTGGGACAGGGGCGATAGTCGCGTTTTACATGATAACGCAGAGGGTGATACTGCGGCCAATCCGCCAACTGCGGGCAATGGCAAACAATGTTGCTGAGGGTAATCTTGACGTCAGAAGCTCCATAAAGACGGGCGACGAATATGAGAAGCTGGCCAATGCGTTTAATCATATGCTCGATGGACTCGAGGCCGCGCAGGAAAAACTCAGGGCGGCAAACAAACAGCTCGATGACAAAATTGCAGAGCTGTCAGAGAGAAATATTGAGCTGTTCAAGGCAAACAAAATAAAAGGCGAATTCCTCGCCAACGTCTCACATGAATTCAGAACGCCTCTAAATGCAATACTCGGATTTGCGGAGATATTACGGGAAAAGCCGGAAGTTCTAAAGGAGAAGAAGGGCCGAAGGTACGCCGAGAATATCATCACCAGTGGAAACACACTCTTGAATATGATTAATGACCTGCTGAGCCTGGCTAAGACCGAGGCCGGCAAGATGGAGCTGCATATAGAAAAGACATCTGTGCCGCAGCTTTGCAAAACAGTGGTCGGACACTTCTCTGTTCTGACAAAGAGAAAGAAAATTAAAGTCAAACTGCAGGTGGCTGATAACATACCTGTACTAATGACGGATGCCGGCAAGGTCCGGCAGATACTCTATAACTTTCTAAGTAACTCGGTAAAGTTCACGCCCGAACGCGGCAGGATTGAAATTCGAGCGGAAATGGCGGACGAAAAGATGGTGCGCATTGCAGTGGCTGATACCGGCTGCGGCATCTCCGAGCCTGACAAGGAAAAGATATTTGAAAAATTCCGGCAGGCTGACGGCTCCATTACCCGCCAATCTACCGGCAGCGGACTGGGGCTTGCCATCAGCAAGGAATTAGCCACTATGCTGGCAGGCAGTGTTGGGATGGAAAGCGAGCCCGGCAAAAGCTCAACTTTCTGGCTTGATATACCTGTTACACTTGCCAAGGATGATAATGTCTCAGGCTTGCAGTGATTCGAATCACCATTTAATTTGACCCATCCGCCATTTACTGTATAATACTTACTTAAGAAGAATAAGGTGCACTAATGAATAGAAAATTTGTCAGAGCGATTTTCCCCGGCTCATTCGACCCGATTACCAACGGGCATCTGGATGTGATAAGTCGCAGTATGAAACTGTTCGATGAGCTGATTATTGCGGTCGGCAGAAGTCCGGTCAAAAACCAGCTTTTCACTCCTGAAGAGCGGGTTGAAATGATAGCCGAGCTTATCGCGGATATGCCGGGCGTTTCGGTGGAAAGCTTTGAAGGATTGACGGTCGAATACGCAGCAAAAAGAAAGGCTGATGTTATCCTGCGCGGTTTGCGCAGTCTTACCGACGTTCATTACGAGTTTGAGCTTGCGATGACCAACCGGGCCGTGGCGGGCATCGAAACCGTCTTTGTTATGACAGGCGAGCAGTACGGTTTTACCAGCTCAACACTGATTCGCCAGGTGGCATCTTTGGGTGGCGACCTTTCAAACTTGATTCCGAAAAACGTCTTTGACCGTTTGCAGCAGCGCTCGGGCAAGCTTAAGAACCAAAAATAGAGAATTTATCCGCGGACAAGCCGAACTTGCGGTAATCGTCGTAGGTAAATTGGAGTACTGTTTTGTTTACGGTTAGTGTCGAAACACACTTTTGGGCGTCGCATCAGTTGACCTTACCAGACGGCTCAAAAGAATCTCTGCACCACCATAACTGGACCGTTACTGCAGATGTCAGCAGTGGTGAACTTGACAGCATGGCTCTTGTTGTGGATTTTCGCCGACTCAAGACTATGCTCGATAGTATCGTGGCCGATTTTGATAATATCCGGTTGGAGAAGCTCGATTATTTCCAGCAGAACAATTCGTCAGCCGAAGCCGTAGCCAAATATATATACGAAAAGCTTGGGCCGAAGCTGCCCAAAGGCCTCAAGCTCAAGTATATTAGGGTTGCCGAGCAGCCGGGATGTTCGGCAAAATTTAGCAAACCCCGTTAGAAATCTTGCGTCTTTTGGACTATATTAGTGGTTGTAGGAACTCTAAACGCCCTTTTTCAGCGTTTGGGAACGCTGTAGAATTTCTAACGGGGCGAATAACAAGATGGGCCTGCAGAAGATTCGCAAATTTGACGATATTTCCAACGGCATTGTGGTATAATTTCGATGAGGATATAATATGCAGTGCCAGATTTGCCAGAAAAACGAAGCGACGATTCACCTGACCGAGATTAGCGACGGCGTGCGTACCGAAATGCATCTTTGTGAGCATTGCGCCGAGGAAGAGGGTATAGCCGTAAAAAGTCAGATTTCTCTAAATGAACTGCTCAGCAGCCTGCTGGCCGCCCAGCCGGCAGACAGTGAAACGTTCGGCGATGCTGCGCAGCAGGACTCCTGCCCTCACTGTGGCTTTACGCTGGAGCAATTCCGCAAAGAGCCGGTCTTGGGCTGCCCCTATGACTATGAGGTTTTTGCCAGGTCGCTGACGCCGCTTATCGAAAAAGCACACGACGGCAATACTCACCACTGCGGTAAAGTTCCCTCAAAGACACCGGCCGACACAAGAAAAGAAATAGAACTTATGAGATTGCGTCAACAACTGGAGACCGCGGTGAACAACGAAGATTACGAAACCGCAGCCGAGCTGCGGGACAAAATAGACCAGGTAAACAGTGGGTAGTACCAGGTAGAAAGTGGATGGTAGCCGGCGACTGATATGAAACTGACCGACATAAGCAGTGATATAAATGAATGGTTCGGCGGGTCGGGTCCGCTGGCCGACGTGGTCATATCCTCGCGGATTCGTCTGGCCAGAAACCTGGCCGGGTACAAATTCTTAAGCCGATGCTCAACCGCTGAAAAGTCTAAAATACTCGAGAAGCTAAAAGACGCCCTGATGGCGCTGGACCTCGGCGATAAAATCTTCTATATCAGCGTGGACAAAGCCTCAGCCCTTGACAGAAACTTCCTGGTGGAAAGGCATTTAATCAGCCGGCACCACGCCTTTAGTAAAGGCCCTCGGGGTGCTGTGATAGCCCAGCGGGAGTTCTTCACCGCAATGATTAATGAAGAGGACCACCTGCGAATTCAGGTGCTCAAAGGCGGGCTGCAGCTAAGTCACTGCCTGGAGCAGATAAACCATATCGATGATACGATAGAGGCGAAGGTAAATTACGCGTTTAGCCCTCGCTACGGATATCTCACGGCCTGCCCGACCAATCTGGGCACGGGGATAAGGGTCTCGGTAATGCTGCATCTGCCGGCGCTGAAGATGACCGGCCAAACCGAAAAGTTCCTCAACGCCGCAAGGGATATGACCTTGGCTGTGCGGGGACTCTTCGGCGAGGGCACAGAAGCTGCCGGCGATTTCTATCAGCTATCAAATCAGGTCACGCTTGGCATCTCGGAGAGAGCAATCGTCTCGCAGTTTGAGGATTCCATCATCCCGGAAATAGTCGAATACGAAAATGCAGCCAGGAAGCAGCTGCTCTCGAAGGATATCGACGTCCTCGACGACAGAATTTCGCGGGCGATGGCGCTGCTGAAAAATGCCCATTTGATAAGCTCGCAGGAGGCATTGTTCCTGCTAAGTCATTTGCGGCTGGGCATCAATATGCGCGAAAATATGGGCGCCTCAACACCCGCGATAGACAATCTCTACGCGCTCAGACGAACCGACGACGATGCTGACAATCGCCGGGGTATTTCTATCTCCACCATAAACCGGCTGTTTATGCTCACTCTGCCGGCACACCTGCAGCTAAACCATGGAAAATCGCTGGACCCGACTCATAGAGACGCGCTTCGGGCCAAAATCATCCGCTCCGCGCTGAACCAGGATACCCCGCAAAAAAGCTAAAATCGTAATCCATAGATGGGCGGTCAGCTTGACCATGCGGACTTTTCGCCATTCCCGCTCCTTTTTGTCATTCCCGCGGAAGCGGGAATCCAGTTTTTGCCTTTTCCATTTTGATTTTTAATATTATTATTGCTTGCCCCTACCTGATTGCGAAGCCGAGAAATCTATTAGAATGGCTCCGCGAAGTGGCTCCTTGTATTCGAGTCGGGTTTTGTTAGAGTGCCTTAATTAGCAAAAGTCTCATAACGATTGAAGAAAATGATATAACTCGTTTATTTCAAGGATGTTAAGTAAAATAGCCACATTAGTTGAACAGGCGAAGGGAAAAGAGCTTGAATACCGCATCATCGCTGTCAACAAGGCTGGCGAAGGTTAGCCAAGTACTACGGTGATGGCTGTATTATGAGAAAGCTTGACGTAAGCTTACGGTTAATTGCGCATGAAGGAGAAGTCATGTCAAGTAAAGAAGAAGCAAAACTGCTATCGATGTTTGCTAAAACTCGTGCCTTGATAAAAACCGAAAATCGAGAAAATGCGATGTGTATCATTGTTTTAGACGGCGCTGAATGCTATTGTAATGCTATATTGACATTATTAAACAAAAACTATGTGTTTCCGGCAAAGGCTTTAATGAGATGCTTGTGCGAACTTACCGTCAAATTAATGTGGTGCCTGCAATGTCCTGATGATACGGATGAAGAACAGGATAGAAAAACGGTTGACGAGAAGATTCGTCGCTGGGAGAATAGCACTCTTGCACAAAATATTAAAGTGTTGGAGGAATGGAAGCAGGTTGATCCTCAGAATAACAAAATTGATGACCAGATAAAAGAGCTTGAAAAGAAAAAAGACAATATGAACGTTAAAGAAATGCCGTGTTATGCACAATTACTGGAAAAGCTGCCGTGCAAATTTAGGCGTGAAATATCGCTTGAACTATACAAGGACTTTAACAAAGCGGTACACCTGGATACAAATAGTCTGGGGGAAATTTGTTTGCACAACAATAAAACTAACGTTAACAACAGTGGCATCAGCAGGTTAAAAGACTATTGTCTCTTGTTGGCTAAAAACATTACTGGTGTTATAGCAATCAACAAATCCGGCGAAGGCCCGGAATCAAATACGGTGATGGCGATGTGACGAGATCAAAGACTTGCCAGCGTAAGCCAGCACGCTCTTACTGCTCGGCCTGGGTGCGATGATGTTGAGAAGAAAACGCTGAATTTTTCTTGATAAGAGGTGAGAAATGGCTGAAAAAACAAATTCAAGTGATAAGGGTGCTATTGTTTCAACAGTAAGTGGAGGTGCAGCTGGTACAGTTGCTGGTGTCTGTGGTGTGCTTGCTGGTGCTGCAGAAGGCACAGCAGGGGCAGCTGCGATGACGTCTGGCTTGGCGGCAGTAGGGTCAGTTATAGGGGGTGGAATGTTCGCTGGCATCTGTGTTGTGGGAGCAATTCCGGTTGCCGGAGCAGTATTAGGTTATGGTGGCTACAGGTTTATTAAAAAGCTGGCGACTCCAAAAGGCAAGACAAGTTGATTTTTCGGGTTTTGAATTGACTATTTGACCTTCTCGACACGCTCTTACTACTCGGCCTCGGTGCGGTGATGTTGAGGAAAAACGTAAAAATCTTTGAAAGGGAAAAGTTATGTCTTTCGACCCGTCAAAATTACGTCTTGGACTGTCTCGGCTACTTCGTTATTCGTATGGTGGCGTCCTATTTACAGTGTTGATGAGCATATTTTACCCCGACCTAATAAAACAGGTAAGAACGGCAATGGGTGGGGCCTTGTCTGTCTTCTCTGTAATCGTTATTGGGGCCGGTCTGTATGTTCTGCACCGAAGTATTATCATCCCTGTTCACCATTATCTGCTTATTAAGTTTATGGGTCGTAGAGAAAAAAAGAAGGGAATAGAACCTGGTCAATCATCAAACCCCGTTATATATATTCAATCTCTGGGCGTTAGCAGCATTGTATGTGCAATGGTTGCATACTCGTATTTAAGGGGAGCAGAATTTTTCAACCGACAAGACGAACTTAATATCAAGCACGCTGAAAGCGGTCTCCTGGTTATGACCAGTGCTGGCTTGCTCGCCGGCGCAATTTGTGATGCAGTTTGTAAGCATAAGGGTTATTTTGCATATATGCTGGTAGGCGCGATAATCTTCTTTATAGCTTCCTTTCCTCCAGGTTGGGTACAACACTCTGTTGAATGCAAGGAAATGAGGTACAAGCAAAACGAGAAGGATGAGGCCGTTACTAAAAAGTTAAAAGAAGCAGGTTTTTAGTTGGACAGCCAACTTCTACTTGTAAATCAACCGAATCACAAAAGCCCGCATAAAGTCGTGGTTGTATGAGGATTAAATCTTGACTATTCCAAATGGGCAGCTTATGTTGTTTGCGCTCTTTTTTGTTTTTTCACGTTGAATCGCTCCTGCCTCGCCGTGGCTCTCGCCGCGATGCGACCGCGTCGCAGCGGGCCGGCACGGCGGGTCGGATTCTCTCCAGCCCGTTAGAAATCCCCGCCGAGCACAAGGCAGAC
>Ga0114922_10000737_pt1 | contig 31482 bp, 31 predicted proteins | sample AartaG_FD_100975 | JGI IMG/M metagenome (GOLD analysis project Ga0114922, IMG submission 100975) | Deep subsurface microbial communities from Aarhus Bay to uncover new lineages of life (NeLLi) - Aarhus_00045 metaG | ecosystem: Environmental > Aquatic > Marine > Oceanic > Sediment | place... | reverse complement strand
TTGTCTGTTAGTTTCCACCGTTCCTTGGCCATTGAAAAACTCCTTTCCATGGCCGTGTATCATAAGTCGTTATATGACGCAAGCTTAAACTGTGCATAATTCTAGGTTATGAAATGGGCTCTAATCATTGCATGAGTTAGCCAGCATTGCAGGCTTGGGCCCGTGACGACTTGGTTCCGATTCTCATTTGCTTGGATCACTTTTTTATGTCCAGCGGTAGTCCCCCTTGCCCCCTGAGGGGTTTGCTGTTATCATTGGCGTTGATGTGCTCCGGGATTTTCCCGGACAGCATGAGATGGCTGTAGAATATGTACCGTAGTCCCTTGTGTCCGTCTGGAGGTAGCAATGTCCGTATTCAAAGTCCCCTTCCCCGGAAATGAGCCGGTGCGAGCCTATGCTCCGGGTTCGCCGGACCGGGCCGAACTGCAAAAGGCGCTGGCAAAACTGAAAGGCAACCCACTGGAGATACCGCTGGTGATCGACGGCCGTGAGATCAAGACCGACAAGAAGATCGAGATCAGCGCACCTCATAACCATGACCTGAAGCTGGGGTATTACTACCAGGGTGGCAAGGCCGAGGTGACAATGGCGGTCGAGGCAGCCGTCGAGGCCCAGAAGACCTGGGCGCTGACGCCGTGGGAACACCGGGCGGCCATCTTTCTAAAGGCCGCCGAACTGCTGGCCGGGCCGTACCGCCACACCATGAACGCTGCCACCATGCTGGCCCATTCCAAGACTATCTTCCAGGCCGAGATTGACGCCGTCTGCGAACTGGTTGATTTCTTCCGTTTCAATGCTTACTACATGCAGCAGATATACGAAATTCAGCCCGAGAGCGCCCCCGGTATCTGGGATCGCCTGGATCACCGCCCGCTGGAGGGATTCGTTTTCGCGGTGACGCCGTTCAATTTCATCTCGATCAACGGCAACCTCCCCACGGCCCCGGCCATGTTAGGCAACGTCGTGGTGTGGAAGCCGGCCTCAACGGCTACCTACACCTCGCACCTGCTCATGAAGATCTTCCGCGAGGCGGGTCTGCCCGGCGGCGTCATCAACATGATCTTCGCTCGCGGTTCGGCTATCGGTGACACCGTGCTCAGAAACGAACATCTGGCCGGCATTCATTTCACAGGCTCGACCGCCACCTTCCAGAACATGTGGAAGACGGTCGGTGAGAACATCGCCAACTACCGCTGTTATCCCCGCATCGTGGGTGAGACCGGTGGCAAAGATTTCATCTTTGCTCACAGCTCGGCCGATGTTCGGGGGCTGGCCACGGCGATAGTGCGCGGGTCATTTGAGTTCCAGGGCCAGAAATGCTCCGCCTCCTCGCGCTGCTATATCCCACGCTCGATCTGGCCGCAGGTGAAAGAGCTGGTCCTCAAGCAGGTGGGCGAACTGGGGATGGGCGACCCGGAGGATTTCACCAATTTCGTCAACGCCGTCATCGACGAAGCAGCTTTCGACTCGATCACCCCCTATATCGACTATGCCAAAGAGTGCCGCTCCGACGAGATTCTCATCGGCGGCGGTTACGACAAGTCCGAAGGCTATTTCATTGAACCGACGGTGGTGCTCACGAGCGATCCGCATGACAAACTAATGGAGGAGGAGATATTCGGGCCAGTGGTTACCATCTACGTCTACGAGGACGAGGCCTACGCCAAGACCCTGCACGAATGCGACACGACGTCGCCGTACGCCCTCACCGGTGCGATCATCGGCAACGACCGCAAGGCTATTGAGTTGGCCGAACGGATGCTTCGCCACACGGCGGGCAATTTCTACATCAACGACAAACCGACCGGAGCGGTCGTGGGCCAGCAACCGTTCGGCGGCGGCCGGGCTTCTGGAACGAACGACAAAGCGGGCGGTATCCAAAACATGCTGCGCTGGACCTCGCCCCGTGCCATCAAGGAGACGTTCGTGATGCCACAGGACTACAAGTACCCCTTCATGGAGTGACGGAGGGGATGCCGGTCAATTTTGTTCGATACCTTCAGCACAGCAGGCTGCCGGCGTAAGACCCGGCAGCCTGTTTACATTATCGGGCAGGCCAGGCTTGCCGGTTCAGCGATTTCTCAAGCGCAGCAGGCAACGTCCGGCCGAGAGTGTCCCTGAAAGTCCGAATAGCACGGCAGGGACCGACGCGCCTTATGGGGAACCAAACATCCAGTCAACCAGACAGACCAGATCAGTGATGGAGATCATATCGTCATCGTCACAGTCAATGTTCGGTAGACACTCGACCACGGGGCCGCCGACAAACATATAGTCTATGAGGTAGACCAGATCCGCGATATCACACTGGCCGCTGCAGTCGACATCGCCGTAGAGATGGCCGCTGAAGACCGTGAGTGAGCCGTTATCTACCTCTACGGTCCCATTCAGTCCAATGCACTGTCCATACTGATCTGAGAAACAGAAGTGCTCGTTGACAAAGGGCTGAAGCGTGATATTGGCGGTGCGGTCGACCATCGTATCGGGGATGAGATAGACATCGGCCAGCAGCTTGACCAACAGGCCTCCTTCCTGTGGTGGGATGCCGTTAGTGAGTGGTTCGCCCAGAGGGTTGGCTATAGCGATAACATGCAGGTCATAACCCATGCCTGAGAGGGACGTCGCAACCACGAAGTCCCAGCCGGAGACAAGTGTGCCCGCAGTATCAAGGCAACCCCACAATGCCACCAGCGTATCGGCGTGCCAGAAATCCCACTCGGCCGACTCGTTGACGAGCACCGAATCAACACAGGTCATGCCGTTCCACTCGAGGCAATCCCAGTAAGTGGTGTGAATCACCGTATCGGCAATGGTCGGGAATACCATGATGTCGGGCCTGTCCAGTTGTACCCAGAAGTTGAAACCAACCACCATGTCAAACGGGTTTGACAGGTATACCGAGATGGCAACATTCTGCTGTCCGGGATAGGCGCTGGTGTCATTGATCCTGAGCGCCAGTTCAGTCTCCTGCGCCGACGCAGGGGACGCCAACATGACCACCGCTACCAGTAGAGCCAGGAAACCCGCCTGTGGGCGACGGGAACGGATTGAAAAGGACATCTTCTCCTCCTCTGTAGGGAGTGATTGTGATTAAACTGTCCTTTAGCTATCTTTCGATTTCGCTTCCCTGCCGACTCAGTGAGACCATCACTCGGGCATGTTCTCCACCAGGATAACCATGCCGCACGACTGCACACCTGGAGTATACGTATAAACCTCTTCCTTGTCAACTGCGAAGTTGAGGGAAGTTGCGGCCCCCGCAGCGGGCCTGACAAACGCAGAGGTTCGTTGCGCGCGTTAGAGCCACTATCAAGGCTATGATCCTGACACATCCGTGCTTCCCGCTGCAAATCATGTAGTCGAAGGGCAGCATCCCGGCAGTACTGCCAAATAGAATGGCAGGATCGCGCCCATTGCGCCTGCCCTGCCTTTTGCACCAGCTTTCTCAACAGCCCGCTAAAGGGACGGGCGGGCAAATCGATACATCTTATGTGTGTCAAAATGAAACGGGCGGGTGGCAGGTTCAAACTCGTTTGGACCTGGTCGCAAGAAACACTCCCAAACAAGTTTGAGAGTGCCACCCGGTCGCTGCGCCTGTCCTGCCTTTTGCTCCAGGTTTCTCAACAGCCCGCTAAAGGGACGGGGCAGGAGAGTCGATACTTCTTTTGTGTGTCAAAGTGAAACGAGATGAGGACTATGGGCTCCAAACAGTTTCAAGATGAACCACCGGTGTGCAATTCTATCGACCTGCCCGTATGCGATCGCATGCAGGTTGTTAAATCCCATGTAGCCGGCGAAGGGGCGCTGACTTCGTTACTGTTCGGCCTTCGTTACCGAGGCTGGCTGACCGACACGGAAAAGGAGTTTCTCGACGGTCTGGCTGTCACGCACGGCATTGTGTTCGTGATCCGCGGCAACCACTACCTACATCCCGAGGATGTCGAGTTGTTCCCCCTCGAGTTGATCGAAGGCGCCATGGCCCAGGGAGAGAGGGCGATTTTCACGCACCGGTACCTCCCCCCGGACGACAGGCATGGCCGCACCTACGAAATCCAGACCGGCGTGATCAATCCGGGGCGTCCTGAGACCCTGATACTGGGCCACTTCGGGCCGGACAGCGAAACTGATCGGCGAGCGGCACGGGAACGCTTCTGCGGGCTGGTACACCGCTTCCGGGACATGTACGACGCTATCGACAGCCTGGATGATCGCATCCGGGATTGCCTGTCGAGTCGGATACCGGCGCTCATCGTGAACCGATCCTCCGGTCGGATCATGTGCCTCAACCGCGCCGCGACCCGGTTGCTGGATGAGGACGAGGCGGAGTTTGTTGACCGGGAGTTCGGAGAGATGAAAGAGCGCCTCTCCAGGCTCATGCACAACCGCAAACTGACAATGCACAATCTGTCCGGAGCCGGTCTGAACCTGTCGTTGGTCGGCTTTGAAGTTGTGGCGACTCCCGAGGCAGCCAAGGAGCCGTTCCTGGCGGATTTCTTCCTCTACCGCTTCCGGCACCGGATATCGAATATCATGATCGCCGTCAGCCTTCTTAAGGCCACAGCCGATGAAGGCCTCACCGAGGATGAAACCGTACTGGCGCAGACGATCATCGACGAGACCAGGGAACTCGACCAGTCCCTGACCAGGCTGAGCCTGCTTTGGGACTACAACAGCATGCCTGTTTCTTCGTCCAACCTTGTCACCGAGATCGAACATGCGATCGACCTGGTCACCTCGTCATTGGGACGGGAATGCTTCGTAAGAATCTGCGACCGCGCCGGCAGCGCCAATCTCGAAGCAGGGGGAGCGGCCTGCGTCAGCCTTTTCGAGTCGATTCTCATGGCCCACTTGCTTGACCGGCCCGAAGGCTCCACGTCGGTGTCGCTCAACAGGGATGGTGACGGCCGGTTATCCATCAGGGTGGATACCGAAAGTCAGCCGACCGGCATGGAAGCGCCAATGGATCCTCAGTGGGCCGAGTACGCCTGCCGTCTGGCCGAACGCATGGGCATTCACCTGGCTACCGACCGCCTTCTGGATGGGCGTGTTCTTAGAACCGAATTGATCGTCAACCCTCCACAGCAGGTCGCTACATCGTGAACTCGGGGACCACCTCCAAAACCGCAAGGCTTCTGATCGTAGATATCGTTAAGGAAGATCGCCGCCTGGCGGTATCTCATCTCGCCGATGAGAAGTACGAAATCGCTGAAGCCGATTCCTTTGACGCCGCCATGAAACTGATCGAGAAACAATCGTTCGATCTCGTGATCGCCGCTGACCGGATTGCCGACCAACCGGTGCAAAAGCTGCTGGAGAAAAGCAGACAGGGATTGCCGGGCACTTCGCCGGGACTCCTGATTCTAAGTGAGGGTGGAGGTGAATTTCCTGAATCGCTGCCTGCTGATGCTTGTGACTATCTCGTCCGGCCGGTATCACCCACTCGGTTGATTTCAGAGGTTCGACGCGTGCTGAAGGCGGGAAAAATGTTGCGTGAACTGATCCACCTTCGCCAGGCGGTGGCCTTGTCCTATGGGTTCGACAACATCGTCGGCATTACCAAGCCGATGCTGCAACTGAGAGAAACCGCGAGCCGTCTGGCCCCTACCGATATCACCGTTCTGATCTTAGGAGCGCCCGGCACCGGCAAGGAGCTCCTAGCGCGGACGCTGCATCATCACTCAAAGCGTCGCCACGGACCGTTTGTGGCGGTGGACTTTTCTGCTATGTCCGATGAGTTGATAGCGGCGGAACTGGATCCCCGGAGCGACAAAGCAGCCCTGAGGCGGAACGGTGACTATGTGAGTCTGATAGAGAGCGCTGACGGCGGCACGCTGTTCCTTGACGAGGTGTCCTGCGTCCCCGCACCGCTGCAGCCACGGCTGGCTCGTTTCCTTCGGACACTTGAGATCGGTTCGGGCGGTTCCCTGAAGGTGCGCAAAGTCGATCTGCGAGTTATCGCCGCTTCCAACCAGGACCTGGAGGTTCTGGTCAGGGAGGGGAAGTATGATAAGGATCTGTGGGCGGTTTTGAGCGTAATCCCGGTGGAGATTCCGCCCCTGGCGGAGCGAATGGAAGATGTTGAGATTCTCGCCGAGTATTTCCTGCGAAGGAACGCGGCGGAGACGAATCGCGCCGGCCTGAGTATCAGCCGGCAGGCGGTCGAAAAGCTGCTATGCCATAACTGGCCAGGCAATGTTCGCGAGCTTGAAAACAGCCTGCGGAGAGCCACCGCTCTGTGCCGGAACGATCAGATTGAGACTGAGGACATCACCTTCATTGCCGGAGATTCCCGGGGTTTGGAGCCGGCGAGGACGTCCGTGACCATCAAAGGACGAAAGAACGGACTGCTGGACGACAGCCAGCGATCGCTTATAGCCAGAGCGCTTAACGACAACAACTGGAACTTCACGCAGACCGCCCAGGAACTGGGCATAGGGAGAACCACCCTGTGGCGGAAAGTCAAGAAATACCGCCTGAAAAAAGAACCGGCTGTAAGTGAGTGAGAGACGGATAACGTGAGCAGACAAATGACAGGCGACAGCAGGAATGACCGCGCAACCTCAAATGAGGTCCCGGTCTCGTCTCGGCCGGACAACCGCGTTCTCCTGAGGAATGACGCCCAGTTGTCGGAATCATTCTTTGCCCTGACGCGATGGCTGCGCAGGATCTACGCCATTGACAGAGGCGTATTGGTGATTCGAAGCGAGGGCGGGCCGCGGCTGTCGGCCATCTCGACGTGGCGTGACGGTCAGGGTCGTGAAGGCCTGTCTCTCAATCTTCCTCTGGACTCCTCACTGTTCGAGAAAGTGGCCGAGCACGGACAAGTCTATACCGAGGATTTCTGCGGAGCATTCAGCGGCAACTTCTTCGAGAGGAAACTACTCCTGGACGACGACTCACGCTCCTTTGTAGTGCAGCCGCTGAAGTCCGAGGGGCGGGTGCTCGGTCTTTTGGGATACAGCTCGCGTCAATCCACCGCCTTCGCCATGCTGGAAGAGGGCGCGCTGGACGATGTGGCGTCGGAATTCGGGGCCATCATCGAAAACAAGGTCTGTCAGCAGTAGATTGCTACCGCTCAATTGGATTGCCTGCGGGCGTTTTGAATCCTGCGTATGGCCCGATTGTGCTCGGCGTTGGTCCGTGAGAACTGGTGCCCGCCACTGTCATCGGCAACAAAGTACAGATAGTCGGTCACTTCGGGATCGAGCGCCGCCCTGATCGATTTGAGTCCCGGTGAATTGATCGGTGTCGGCGGCAGACCCTTGTTCAGGTAGGTGTTGTACGGTGTGTCCTTCTTCAGGTCCCGTCGATTGAGTGGCCGGTCGAGTCCACCCAGTCCGTAGATGACCATGGGATCGGCGTCGAGTTTCATTCCTTTCCGAAGTCGATTGATATACACCGATGCCACCAGGTGGTGCTCGCCCTTGCGGCTGGTTTCGGCTTCCACGATGGAAGCCACAGTGACTATTTCGTCGAGCGACAGACCATGCGGCAGACTGTCCGGCCAGACCGACTCAGTCTTAGCGTGAAACATGGCCACCATCTCGCCGACAACCTCCTCGATTCCAAAACCCCAGGGAAAGAAATATGTTTCGGGAAACAGATATCCTTCAAGGCAGGGCAGGCCCAGGTGTGCCAGGAGAACCGTATCGTGGTTCAGGTTCACCACCTGGCCCGAATCGACTTCAAGCCGCGCAGCAAGAATCGAGGCCACTTTCCAGATAGTGGAGCCTTCCGGCACGGTGACCTTGATCCTCACAAAGTCGGCATCGCGCAGTTTCCTGAGTACCGAACCGCAGGAGTTCCTCCCGGTGAAATCGTACCTGCCGGGAGTCAACCGGCGGTCGATCCCGTAGACCCGGGCCGGATAGGTAAGCATGATCTTCGACGAGACTATCCCGCGCTTCACAATGCTGTCCACGACCGAGCCGAAAGAGTCTCCCGATTTGATCACGATGGACACCGTGCGCTCGCCCAGGTCCACCGTGCGAGTGTAGGAAAGAGCCGCCCATCCCACCAGCGCTATCACCAGCGCCACGGCAAGGATGAAAAATGTTATTCGTCCACTGATCTTCATGCCTGCCAAAACTCAGTGTGTGCTCTCGTTAAGAAACCGTTGCAGGATTATCACTGCCGCCAGGCGGTCGAGTCGCTTCTTGTTCTGCCCTGTCTTCTTGCCGTGCGCGTGAACGATATCCGCCGCCTCGACCGAGGAATACGACTCGTCAACTTTGTGGATCGGGCCGTCAAAGATGCCGGCCAATTCTTCGATGAAACTGTCGACCTCGCGGCACTTGTCGCTTTTATCCCCGGACGGCAGCAGCGGATAGCCGACCACGAGCGCCGACGGTTTATGCTCGCTTAAGATATCGGCAATCTTCCGGATTGCTTCCCCCCGCGACTTCACCTCCAGTGTTGTCAGCGCCGAGGCGATCAGCCCGGTCGGGTCACTTCTGGCCAGACCGATTCGGCGGCTGCCGTAGTCGATGGCGATAAACGTCCTGTTAGCGTCTTGTGTCATAGCTGCAATTTAGCAGGTTGTTGTGTGCATGTCAAAGGCGGTCGTTCATTGAGCGCAGCCTTGGCGATGTCTGCCCCTTGGCACCAGCCCGCACCACCCTGTCACCCCGAGCGCAGTCGAGGGGCGAGCGCAGTCGAGGGGCGAGCGCAGGCGGGGGGCGAGCGCAGCCGGCAGGGTGGCAGGTTCAAACTCGTTTGGACCTGACCGAGTACCCCAATCCCATACTCAACCGGTATCCCACCAATAGCGAAGCAACTGGTGAGTTCCCATATTGGAATCCTATCCCCTCCGCCACAAAACACTTGACCCCGACGACCACAGGCGTTTCCTTTTGCCAAGGACTTGAATGGCTGAAAAATCAGTAGAGTGTAATTGGAAATGAGACCCACAGCCACCCGCCCAAGACGGTGTATGCTGGTGGGTTGTTTTGGGATGGGGTAGGGGTATCGCAAGACCTTGGTGGAGGTTGAGAAGAGTGACCTTGAAGAATATAGAATTCTTGGGTATGGATGGCGAGCGACGCACAGCCGAGATTTCGGGTTTCCCAGACAAATGCCCAGCCTGTAACCATGGCATGAAACCTCGATTTCATGGCGGGTACCAGATACCGGATCGACTCTTGCGAGAAGCCATGGTGCTTGTTTTTCAGTGTCCTCTCGACCGATGCGGATTGGTGTTTCTGGGATTCTACTCTGCCGCCCACAAGTTGGCCAACTACTTCGTCCTCAATAAATCCTATCTTCCGTTTGTAATCGAGAAGCCACCCATACTCGATAGAGTTGCAGACATTTCAAAGAGGTTTGCGAAGGCGTATGCACACGCTCATTTCGCTGAGCAAAACGGACTCAGTGAAGTGTGTGGATGTGGATATCGTCGGGCTCTGGAACTGCTCGTCAAAGACTACCTGATCAAACTAAGCGATGGTGACGACGAAAAGATCGAACAAATCAAGAAGAAGTTTCTGGGCCAGTGCATTGAGGATGATATCGATGATTCAAGAATCAAGTCCGTCGCCAAGAGAGCAGCGTGGTTGGGGAACGACGAGACCCATTATGTTAGGAAGTGGGAAGATCAAGATATCAAAAACCTCAAACAACTGATCGAGCTTACCGTTTATTGGATTGACGCCGAACAATCCACACGTAACTACGAAGAGGGTATGCCCGAATGAAGCCCGGGTGCCCCACAGCTTGCCATGCAATCAGTCCGCCATTGTCTGTCACCTTCCCTTGCCGTCCAGGATCATATAAACCTCGTCTTCAAAATCTTTAGCCCATTCTATGCCCCAGTCTCTGAACCCCAGATTCCTGCACAGACCAGCGACGGCAACATTCTCTTTTCGATGGCTGGTGGCTATCCTTTCGACTTCCGGATGCAGACGTAATCTTCTCATTACCTCAATCATTGTTGCTGTACCATACCCCTGTCTCTGGTAATTCCGATCTATCATTAATCGCAGGATGAACCCAACTCCAGCCACTAATTCGTACATCGTGAAGCCAACCATCGGTGACTTCCGTGTTTCCCATCCTCTGGCACCAGCGTCGTATACGCCAAAAGCGTAGAGTGATGAATTCACATACGCTTCAGCTAACGACTTGGCATTATTGGCAACCAATTCAGTATGCGATTCGTCAACCTCCAGATGGAGACAATCGCGGAGGTTCTCTTTTGTAATTGGGCGTAACGTTACCTGTTTCATTTTCTACCTTTCACCAAAATGCGGCTGGTTGGCGTCCCGGTGTGTTCCGGTGCATCCGTTCAATGAAAGCAATATACGATACTTCCCCCCATTGCAGCAACAAACTCCGTCACAGCTGCAATGTCAACTTCGGTACCCCCCTTCGCCTGCGCTCACCTATGACATTGGGGGTGCAAAGCACAAAGCACCCACTTGTGGGCTCCCCCACAAAAACACCACAACTTCCTCCCAAAATGTGTCTGCTGTCTGGTAGCTGATGAAATGCGCCTCGACCGACAACTCATGCCGACCGCAAAAACACACCCGATCCTGTTGGCCGATTATAAAAATACGCAAAACGAACCCATTTCCGCACCTTCCTCGGCCAGGTCCAAACGAGTTTGAACCTGCCACCCATCGGCGATGCCGGTTTTTCCAAAGCAGTGGCGTCGGGTGTCTCTGCCCGACGCCTGGCGACAGGTGACGGGGGGACCGTCAGGCAGAGACACCTGACGGCACAATACTGGGAGCCGCGCGAAGCGCGAAAGACAGGCGTGCCTGGTCCCACAGCCGATGTCAGGCCCACAGGGGGCCTGACCTACTTGTTTTGGGGGAGTTTTTTGTGGCCAGCACATAAAGTAGGTCAAACGGCCTGCCGCTTGACAAAAGAAACTATCGTGTCAGGCCCACGGGGGGCCTGACCTACTACTGGGCTACGTCTTGCGCTCTTTTTTCCTGGCGGCGGGAAAGAGGACGTTGTTGAGAATCAGGCGGTATCCGGGGGAGTTCTTGTGCAGAGACAGGTCGGTGGGAGGGTCGTGAACCATGTGGTGGTAGTCCTCCGGATCGTGACCGGAGAGAAACGTGAACGTCCCCCGTCCAAGATTGCCGTGGATGTAGCGGACCTCGTCGAAATTGTCCGGCTGTCCGAGCACGGTTACGAATTTCTTGAGAAGCGACTTGCGCCAGGCGGTGCTCTGCCCCATGAAGCCGTTGACAGTGGAGCGATGGCACTGGGTCAGCATCGTGGGCACCGGGTCTAACTTGGCGGCGAAATCAAACAAGTAGAAGAAGTCGTCCTCTATATCGGCAAAACGCACGAGGCGGTCCGGGTAGGTATCGATATTGCTGTGACGGTAACGCATGGCGTCAAAATCAAGCGTGAAATTCTCAAAGGCAAACGTCCGCGAATAGTCGAGCATCTCGTGGGCGCCGGGGTCAACGGGGTCGCCGTCCAGTTCGGTGGGTACGATATCCACCTCACCGGCAGCCAGAGCGATATCGATTGTTTCCGGCGCGGAACACATCGAGAACAGGAACCCGCCACGACGAACGTAGTCAGAGATCGTGCGCGCCACCTCCAGCTTCATGTCGGGGACCTTGACGAAACCCAACTTGCGGGCCATCTCCTCGTTGGTTTTCACGTCCGCCTGGTACCACAACTGGTTGCGGAAGGCGGCGAAGAATTTGCCGTACTGTCCGGTGAAATCCTCGTGGTGACAGTGCAGCCAGTCGTATTCCTCCAGCGCGCCGGAAAGAACTTCCTCGTCCCAGATCAGGTCGTATTTGATCTCGGCATAGGTCAGGGCCAGCGTGACGGCGTCGTCCCAGGGCTGGCTGGTCGGCGGCGAGTAGACGGCGACGGCCGGGGCCTTCTCCAGCACCACGCGCTCCATGTTTTCCACCTCGATCTGCCGGTAGATATCGGCCAGTTGCCCCGAGGTGATCTTTTCGCAGGAGACGCCCATCAGCAGGCACTTGTCGACCAGTTCCGATGAGAAGTCAATAAGGAACGAGCCGGCCCGGTAGTTGAGCAGCCACTGTGCTTCGTATTCCTTCTCGAGCGCCTGGAAGGTGACCCCGTACGCCTTGAGGTGGTCGGCCTGGGTATCGTCCATCGGTATCAGCAGCGACGCCGCCTGTGAGTTCGATGAAAGGACCAATATGGTCACTACCGCCAGAATTCTCCATCCGGCTTTGAAGCAACGGGAATAGCGCATATTACGATACTGATTCTACATTCGATAGCGTGTTATTGTTTCGCATCGAACCATCGCAGACACTCATGTTGCTGATGACAGCACTTCGACGGTCACCTTCCGTACCTCGAGGGGTCGGTGATGGCTGCGTTGACAGCCGAGGCTGCGGCCGTGGCCGGGGAGCACAGGTAGACCTCCGCCTCTTCGGTGCCGAGGCAACCGGGGGCGTTGTTATTGCCGGTGGTCAGGGCGCGTTCCCCGGCGCCAAGCTGCACCCAGGGCGGCCCGCTGCAATCTCCGTAGCCGGGCGGCAGGACCACCGCTCCCGCCTCAGCAAGAATCCTTATCAGGCCTTTGCGCAGCGCCTCAAGATAGGTAATCCGGGAGGCGGGCTGAACAAGCATCTTGCAATCCGGGTGGACTTTGTTGCCCCTGAGGATCTCAGCCGCCACCCGCAGGTCGTCAAAGCGGCCATTGGCGCAGGTGCCAAGGACAATCACGTTGACCGGCAGGCTCTCCACCTCGGAGACCGCCTTGATATTGGCGGGGCCATCAGGACAGGCGATCTGCGGCGCCAGGTGATCGATATTAATCTGGTAGATCTCATCATAGACGGCGTCCTTGTCGGCCAGCACCGGCGCGACCGGATCGGTTACGCGCCCGGTCAGGTAACGCCGGGTGGCGGCGTCAAAGGGACAGACGGCGATCCGGGCGCCTATCGTCATGGAGAGGTCGCACACGGTGAAACGCTCACTGACGCTCATCTGGGAGATTGAGGAACCATAGAACTCGATGGCCTTGCCGGCACATTCTTCCGTGGCCAAACGCCTGATTACCGAGAGCACAATGTCCCTGGCGTACACTCCGCGCGATTTGCGGCCGCCTATATCAATGCGGATGGTGGCGGGCACTTCAAGCGGAACCTTGCCGGTGGCCCAGAGCCCGGCCATAGCGTCGGCGCTGATCGGCGAACCGAACCCCGCCAGGCAACCCACGGCGGCCACATCGGGCGTCGTTCCCACGACAAGATGACCGGGCAGCATGTGACCCTGCTCCATCACTACCTGGTGACTACTGCCCTCGGGGTAATCGTAGCAGTTGCGCATCCGCTGGCGCCTGGCAAACTCCCTGATATGTGCGCGGGCCGAGGGTTTGCCGTCCGCGCCCAGCGGGTGAACCAGGTTGATGATTATCTTGCCGGGATCGAAGACATACCTGCCGCCGTGCCCGCGGAACTGCTCGATAATACCGCCGACCCCATCGCCAGTTATGACCAGGTCCGGTTCCACCTCGACCGTCTGGCCCGCTTCGACTTTCTCCTGACCGGCTGCCCGCGCCAGGATTTTCTGAGCCACTGTCTGTTTTCCCCACAGCGACGCCGATGGTGACGGCTGTTTCAGGCCGGGAAGGTTCAACTCCAACTGCTCTAACTTCAGAAAAGCCGGCTTCTCCCTGATACCGTATCGCCGTCGCCAGTTGTAGAAGGCCGCTTTGGAGATACCTAACTCCAGGCCGCAGCGGTCGTCATCGCCGAACCGTTCCCAGAGGCTCTTGATCTCTTTCTCCGAGAACTTGGGCACCGAGTGCCGCGGAACGTGTTTCTTGCGCCGCCAGTATGCCACCAGGTAGGCGGGCACACCGCCGAGCCGCTCGCCGATCTTCTCATCGGTCTTGTACAGCTTTTGCAACTGGATCAGTTCTGCCTTGGTGGGGATATTGCGACGCTTGGTCATAGCGCGGCCAGTTCCTTCTTTAGCAATTCGTACACCGGCTCCAGCGGGATCGAGACGATGCTCGTCTTGCCGATAACCGGCATGAAGTTGGTGTCGCCCTGCCATCGCGGAACGACGTGTATGTGAAGATGCTCCGGAATCCCGGCTCCCGAGGAACTCCCCAGGTTCATTCCCACATTTAGCGAGTGTGGTTTGAGTCCCTTCTTGATCGCGACGACTGTCTTGCGGACAAGCTCGAAGAACTCCACCGCCTCAACGTCGGTGAGTTGCTCCAGACGAGCAATGTGACGTTTGGGAACGATCATGGTATGGCCGGAGTTGTAGGGGAACTTGTTGAGGATGATGATGTTCTTTTTCCCGCGGTAGACGATGAGATTCTTGACAGTGTCCTTCCTCTTAATACGGTTGCAGAAAATACATCCTTTCTCTTTCCGTCCAAGGATGAACTCGGCTCGCCATGGCGCCCACAGTATCTTATCAGCCATAGAGTTATAAAATACGCTTTTTGCACTGATTTCTCAAGGATTACCGCCGATTTTTTTCGCTGCGCCCGTATTGCGGTGTCCCGCAGCGGTTTGCCGGTTACGCTCCGGGGACGACTGATACCAACACTCACATTGTTTTTGTTGAAGGGTATCGGCATGCGGTTTTCATGGAGTTATGAAAGATCCACCTTCGGTCAAGCGCGATTTTAGCCTGCCCGAGATTCGCAGACGCCTGTTGCCCTACTGCCGCCTGAGACGAGACCAGGTGTGGGAAGACCCCCGGGGCAGGCACGTTGTCGGCTGCGGTGACGCTACTGATTCGTCGTTTGTGAGCACCGTCCTCAAGAACCGATCCGCCACCCTGGCCGTGCAGGACCCGCCGTATAATCTGGCCGTGTCCGAGAGACGTCCGGTGCGTGAGTATGTGGATTGGTGTTGCAAGTGGGTGCATCTTACGGAAGCTGTGCTGACGGATAAATCATACTTGTATGTCTGGTTAGGTGCCGACCAGAGAGACCATTTCCAGCCGCTGCCGCAGTTCATGGAGATGATGCAGGAGACAGGATTTACATCGCGGTCGTTTATTACCATGCGCAACCAGCGCGGCTACGGCACCCCCGGGAACTGGATGGCTGTACGCCAAGAATTGTTGTGCTATGCACAAGGCAATCCCGACTTCCGCGTGCAGTATACCGACATACCGAAAATACTGCGCGGTTACCATAAGGAAGTCGGTGGTGTTGTCACCGAGAACCTCCAGCGCGGCAAATCCGACTGTATCCGGCCCGGTAACGTCTGGGTCGACGTGCAACAGGTGTTCTACCGGATGGAGGAAAACGTCAACGGCTGCCCGGCTCAGAAACCCCTGAAGGCCATCGAGCGGATCATCCTGGCGTCATCTTCCGAGGCTGATACCGTCATCGATTTCTTCTCGCATTCAGGTACGACCCTTCTGGCCTGCGAGCGACTCGGTCGGCGTTGCGTGACGTTTGACATCGACCCGATCTTCGCCGAGATCACGATCCGCCGCCTGGAGAGGTTCCGTGACATTGGGAAGACGGGCTGGCAGATGGCACATCCGTTTGAGCGGGAACTGGACACGACCGTGGAGAGTGAACGTCGTCGGTCGACCGCCCTGGGTGCGTAAACTCGGCGCTTGATTCGAGCGCCAGGAGGTACAGTTGAGAATCGGCTTTATTCAGTTGGCGCCTCATTTAGGTGATATGCGGGCCACCAGGCACCGGATCGACGCCCTGACGGCGAACGCCGACGGTGCTGATCTTCTCGTATTGCCGGAGTTGTGCAATTCGGGCTACAACTTCGGATCACGCGAGCAGGCGTGGGAGACATCAGAGGAACTTCACAACAGTATCTTCATGCGCTACCTGGAGGTGAAGTGCCGACAGCACGGGATGCACATTGTATCCGGGATCAACGAACGCGACGGCGACCGGTTATACAACACGGCCGTCCTGGTCGGCCCGGACGGCTGCCTCGGGAAGTACCGCAAGCTGCACCTGTTCGTCAACGAGAAGGATTACTTCACGCCCGGCGACCTCGGCCTGCCGGTTTTCAATGTCGGCCCGTGTAAGATCGGTCTGGTGATCTGCTTCGACTGGCTGTTCCCCGAAGCCTGGCGGGTGCTGGCTCTCAAAGGAGCGGACATCATCTGCCACCCGTCCAACCTCGTGATACCCGGATTGGCACAAAAGGCGATTCCGGTTCACGCCGTCATCAACCGCGTTTTTGTGATTACCGCCAACCGGGTCGGGACGGAGGGCGATCTCACTTTCACCGGTCTATCCACCATTGCCGATCCGCGAAGCGATGTTCTTGTTCAGGCATCGGCGACGGAGGAAGTCGTCAGGATCGTGGACGTCGACGTCTCGTTGGCCCTCGACAAGATGATCACGCCCCGCAATCATGCCCTGAACGACCGCCGCCCGGAGGAATACACGCTCCTGACCGAACGCTGAATCACGCTTGCGCCTGAACGTCACGCCTTCTCGACCTTTTTCCCTTACCCCGCTTCACTGAATTCCACTAAGAGGCTGTATCGGATCCCCATATCGTTGGACGCGAAGTACACATCCCATCTGCCGGATTCGGCTCGACCGGCGAAGAAGCTCTTCACAGAATGGTCGTCGACTCTTGAAATGTACTGTTTATCAGGGGTGTCCATTTCGGAAATCCACCTAACCAGCGATCCGCCAAAACCCAGAGCATCGTCCGCTGACTGAAAGAAATCCGATGGTGGACCAGTCGTTTCAAACGCAATTTCATCTGAGTGTCCTGAAGGAGCTTCACAGAAGAGTTGGATTCCTGTTATGGTTCTCTGCACAATAAGGTTCTCCTTATCACATACTGAATGGTACCGATTTATCCGATTTAGCATCAGGAGAAACATGTCGGACTCCAAGGCTCCGTCCGCAGAAATATGCTACGGTGAACATCCCCACAGGACAATCCGCTTGTACCTGCTTTATCAGTGGTGTTGGAATATCTCTTATGCAGCAGAGATTCGACACTAGGGATTCACGTTCAACAGCATATATACCGACTTTGAGTTGCTTCCCAGCAATGACGGGAGCCTTATAATAGGGCTCGCCTGACAGAGTTTCATAAAGAGGACTTTGGCCGAAGAGACTTTCTGGTGAGTAATATACCGCCTCGTACTTAAAGAGTAAGTAGAGAAGGCCTCTCCATCTTAGATCCCGAACGTCTGCTAGAATGAAGACCAAATCTAGTCCAGAGTGCCCCACTGCTGCGAATATCCCAGGCAAGCTTCTGCAAAGATTCTGAAACAACTTCTGACCGTCGTCAACCGGAGGGCTCGTGTACCATTTCCAAGGCAGCTCAACAGTTTGTTCCTCGGGCTCCAGCTTACTTCTGTAATCATGGCCACCTGCACGCGATCCCATCGTCTTCTTGGGGCGAGATTCAGAACTAAATAGGTTTCTAATGCGTTTCCACATCCTTGCAACAACATAGGTCGATGGCTTCATTCCCTTTGTCTTCTTTCTCGCCCTCTGCATACTGTCTCTAACTCGGGCTGCCTTACTCCTATGTACTATACAGTACTTGCTGCCAACGACAGCAGCCCTATTGCAGCCATCCATGCGGCAAGGCTCATTGCTATATACTTCCATTAAGCTACTCACCCGGTTTTTTTCCGTTACGCGCTTGACAATCGTGCACATTCTTAACCCGAGATTTCCCATGATGGTTAGAAACCACGATTCACATCTTTCAATATCTGAATAATAAGGAATCTCATCGAATTGTCAACAAGCTTCAGTCTACGGTTAAAAATTCATCCTTAGAGCATTCTTGCATCCTTCACCCATTGGGTTCTTCCTTCTACGATGACCAAGAGTCCAGCAAATCCCTTTCCATAGGCCATATGCTAACGAATCTCAATCGCTGGGTGCGGATTCAAATGGGAAATCAGGAATTATATAAGTTGACGCCTTTCGGGGGCAGGTTTAGATTTGCAGTCTATGAGAAAGGTACTTAATAGGCTTGCGGCCTTCTTAGCCATTTTCATCCTCGTCATCATCGGATACTACCTGTACGACCGGTTTCGCGAAAGATCGATCAACGAGCGGCTCGCAGAGTTGATTCACGAAGAAGACCGCCGGACACTCAGCAGCAAACTGAAGGGCTATCTTGAGGACAGCGATCCCGAGGTACGCGCCCGTGCCGCCCTGGCAATCGGAAGGATTGGCGGGAAAGACAGCGGCCCTCTCCTGTATGAAAAGACCCGGGAGGACGTGATCGACGTGGCCGCGGCAGCTGGGTTCGCAATCGGACTCACCGGACAGAAAGAATACGCCGCCAGACTTCTGGACGTGGCGTTCGATCTCCCCTCGGCAGTCGGCGCTATGGCGGTGGCGTCGGCGGGGCGCCTGGCCGACAGCAGCATGACCGAGGCCGCCGATCTGCTGGTCGGTTATCTCGATCATCCCTCCCCGGATGTCCGCGAGGCAGCGTGTCTGGCTCTCTGCAACGCCGAAGCCAAATCGAAGACTGCGGAGCTGATCGAGGCCGTGAGTGATGAATCCGACGAGATCGTTCGCGCCGCAGGGCTATACACCCTGGCTCGCCTTGAGGTAGCCGAGGTATCTTCTCCGTTTATCGAGCACCTGGCCGACCCCGATCCTTTTGTGCGCTCGACCTGTCTGCGCGGGCTGGCGCGGTCTAATTCATCCCAGGCGTTTCATTACCTTACGATCGCTCTGAATGACGGCGATCCGAACGTAGTTGCCCGGGCCGTCTCCGAACTGGGACGCAAAGATGAACCGGATGCCGGCGCAGCGCTGGTCAAGGTTCTCCGTCGAGAGAAGGATGAGAAACTTGTCATGGAACTCTTTGCGGCCCTGCAGAGGCTGAAGTACGCCGGCGCCATTGACGAAGCGCGAGAACTTATCGATGTCGGCCCGCCGGTCAATCTCACGGCTGCGGCGGCACGATATTTAGCGGTGGTACAGGGAGACAGGGCGGTCAATCTGATCGATTCCCTCTCATTGGGGGACGACCCCTACTTGAGGGCAGCCTGCGCCGAGGCCTACGGTCTGGTCGGCAGCGGCAAGGTGACGCCCCGGTTGGCTCACCTTTTCAACGATGTCGACCCCTTGGTGCGCACGGCGGCATTCGAGGTGCTGGTAAGACTCGACACAGCCAACGTCCATTTCTACATCCGACAGGCGTTGGCCGACCGCGACCGGGTCGTGACCACCTCCGCGCTGGAACTGATAAAGGACGCTCGGCTGGCGTTGTATCTTCCCAGGCTGAACGAGATGATGTCCGGTGGGAAGGAACTCGATGTCGACCTGCGGCGGACGCTGGTGCAGGTAGCCGGGGCGTTTCTCTCGCACAGCCCGGACGACGCGACGCTGTCCTGATCCTGATAAACGGCGCCCTCGACAGGGAATATAATGTCAGGCGCGAAGCTGCCCTGGTCTACCGCGATGTATTGAACGAGGACCGACTCGATATAGCACCGCCGGCTCCGACCCGGATTGGAAAAGGTGAGATCGAGAACGCAATCGAACGATACGCCGTCAATCCGTCGGCTGTCGTTACCACGAGCAAAGGTGAGTTTGAGATGGAGCTTTATTTCGACACGGCCCCGCTCACCGTACTCAGTTTTGTCGAGCTGGTCGATGACGGCTTCTACGAGGGGCTGAGTTTCCATCGTGTCGTCCCCGATTTCGTGATTCAGGGAGGCGATCCCAGGGGGGATGGTTGGGGCGGGCCACCGTATAATATCCGATGTGAATACTCATCCGAGCCTTATCGGCGCGGCACGGTGGGGATCGCAACCTCCGGCAAAGATACCGGCGGGTCGCAGTTCTTTGTTACGCTGTCGCCGCAACCACACCTGGAGGCGCGTTACACTGTGTTCGGACAGGTCATTTCGGGTATGCACGTTGTGGACCGGATCGTTCGCGGTGATTTGATTGAGCTCATTGTGATTGTTGAAGAAGAATCGAGGTGACAAAGTGACCGCTATGAAACCAGGCTTCAGGACCAAGATCGTGAAGGTGGCGATACCCACCGACGCAAACCTTGTATTCGGGCAGACTCATTTCATCAAGACGGTGGAGGATATCTACGAGGCGCTGGTGACCTCCTCGCCAACGCTCAAGTTCGGGATCGCTTTCTGCGAGGCCTCCCAGCAGCGACTCATCCGCTGCGACGGCAATGACGACGACCTGATCAAAATGGCCACTGACGCCGCCTTTGATGTCGCCTGCGGTCACACCTTTTTCGTTTTCCTTCGTGACGGCTACCCGATCAACGTCCTGAACCAGATCAAGAACGTTCCGGAGGTCTGCCGTATCTTCTGCGCTACGGCCAACCTGCTCGAAGTTCTTGTCGCTGAAACCGACCAGGGGCGGGGTGTACTCGGCGTGGTGGACGGTGAAACGCCGGTGGGCATCGAGACCGACAAGGACAAAGAGGAACGCAACCGCTTCCTGAAGACGATCGGATACAAACGGTAAACGGCGCGGTCAGAGCATCATTTCGAATTCGATCTCATCACGCAGGGGTATTCCGTGCAGCCCGATCTCAGGGATGGTCGGTTTCAGTCGCCGTGACTCCTCAAGAGCGCTGACGTGCACGGCGGCAATAGTGAAACCCCGCCGCTGGTAGAACCGGATGGCGTCCAGGTTGTCGTTGGTGGTGATAAGCCATACCCGCCGGCATCCCTTCTCCCTGGCGTCCCGGCAGGCGCGCTCCATCAGGGCGGTGCCGACACCGCAGAATTTCTCAAATGCGTCAAGGGTGACAACCTCGCACTGGTCGCCGATAATCTCGAAAGTAACCAGGCCGAGTTTCCGGCCGGATGGATCGGCGGCGTAGTAACCGTCAATCTCGCTGGGACAGACCTTTCGACCACGGGTGACGGTGAAATCCGCACCCCATCCTCGTGCCACCTGAAGGACCCACGGGCGCTCGGCGTCGGTTACGGGGCAAATCTGGAATGTCATACCATTTTCCTTCTCACGTGACGGAACCGCGTAGCTTTGCTGCCTTCAGATCGACAGGCCGTCAATAATGAAAATGATCCCAAGATAGACCAGAAAAAGGGCGCAGCAGGAGATCAGAATGTTAAGTCTCCGGCCGATCAGCAGGCTCTTCCCCTGCCACACCAGGACCGAGACGGCGCTGTACCAGACGAAGTCGGAGAGAATATGTCCGAAGTAGAACACTACCGGTCCCAGGACACCGAACTTGAATGACTTGGCAATGAAAGCCAGCCCGGTCGTGGCCCACCAGATGAACCAGTAGGGATTCGACAGCGTGGCCGTGATCCCCTTAACGGCCAGTCGATGGCCGGATTTTCCCGCGGCCTCGGAGCCGGTGTAGTCAAGGCGATGTTTGGCAATGTCATATAGCATTGCGGCGCCCATCACAACCAGGGCTGTTCCGCCAACCACGCCGATAACGGCGGTGACCAGGGCGCTTTCAGCGATGGCCGCAAAGCCAAGCGAGAGGGCTACCACGACCGCAATCTCCGCAACGGCGTGGCCGGTGGAGATTATCGGCCCGGTGCGCCAGCCGTGGCGGGGTGTCTCGGCAATGCCGACCGCCAGAAGCGGACCGGGCATCATCGCCCCCGAAAACCCGACCACGAACGAACTGAAAAAAACTGCCAGCAGTTCCATGCCGCCACATGATATGACGTGGTCGGCATGACTCCAACCGAAATATCCCAGCATGTATGTCTGAGTGAATTGGCGGTCAGCCATTGTCGAAGAAATAATCCACCCATTGTCATCTGCTAAGGAGTTACTCGACAAATGCTTATGCACATTCAAGCTTTCTGCTGGCAAAAAAGATTTGGATAATACGGTTTTTGTGATTATTTTGAGATATAGTGTGTATCCATGCGTAATAAGATGAGGAAACATCATAATAAATTATCGTGAACTTGCCGATGGTATGAAGATATGAAGGCAGACGAAAAGAAAAAGAGTGCCGAGAAGCTGGCTAAAGAAATCAGCAAAGATTTCTATGTCTCCGAAGAAGCAAAGAATCACGACTATGCTGATTATGTGCGAGTAACAAGTACTCCTCATGGTATGATTCTATCCTTTGGGAAATGGCGGATAGACAAACTTAAGTTTGGGCTATATAAGGATATCTTGTTACCCTATGATGTAGCAAATTCTCTTTCTGGAGTAATCACCGATCAGATCGAGAAGCTTACTGAACAAGGGCTCATCGAGAGACGATCCTCGAAAGAAGAGGAGGATAAGTAATGCCTACTCTCATTCCTACACATTCTAATAAAGATGTGATGGCAGTGATGCTTTATGCCCATTACCAGCTTAATACAGCAACAACGAGCCCGACTTCAGATTCTTACACGTCTATCTCTTACAGTACTGATGAAAGCTGGTTCTTAACTGAAGAATGGCAAGCCAAAGAACGCGCAGCCGACAAGGATTTTGAGTGTGGGGCTTTTGATACAGTAGATACCATAGATGAATTGTTAGCACTCTTCGATGCCAAAGAAAAAGAAATCGGCGAAGAACTCTAACAAGGCTAAAGACAACTGCAAGCCTCAAATCAAGCTCCAGTTTGCTCGTTCATTCTGGAAAGATTACAAGAAAATAGACAATACTCACCGCAAAGAAATCCGGGGGACATTAACTTTGCTACAAGAGAATGGATTTACGCCTGGTATGCATCTGCGACCCCTGCCACAAGAGAGATCAATTCAGTACATCAAAGCCGCGGGAGATATCCATATAACTCTTGAAATCTCCTATGAAGAATCAATTACCATTGTTATGCTTCGGCGTATTAGGAAACATGATACACTTCACCTCAATCCGTGACACGATCTTTATAGTTGCGTTTCTTTTCCCACCGTGCCAAAGCAGCCTTTCTGACCGCATCGGATAGCTGTTTCTGGGTTAGCTTTCTGGCCCTGGTTTTGCCCCCCTTGAGACCGCCTAACCTGCCAAACTCTACCGCCGCCGGGTTCTTGCCTTCTTCAACCTCCGGCCCTTCAGCTTGGTCATCTTCTGGTGGTTCCCCAGACGTTGCCTAGTCGACAATGTCCGCTGCCAGTTCATTAACATCCGGCCGCTTCTTCTTTCGTGAGTGCTTTGGCATGGTAGCAGGATAACCGTTGCGCAAACTATGTCAAAAGATTATTGAAACTGACCCACTACCGAAATATCGGTCTCTGTATGTCGGAATGAATTGGGAGCGGGGATCCGCAGCCTACTTCCCGGCCAGAAGCTTATCGGCCAGCAGGTGGAGGAACAGACCGACATCAGTCACGACGCCGATTGTTTGCAGGGAGCCGCGATCCTTCAGCTTGGTGACGACGGCCGGATTGATGTCAACGCAAATAGTCAGCACCCTGGCCGAAATCATGTTCCCCACGGCAATGGAATGGAGCATCGACGCGAGCATGAGGACAATGTCGGTACCCTGGAGTATGTGGGCGTGGTCGTCCTGGGCACGGTTCATGTCGGTCACGGTTTCGGGCAGGGGTCCGTCGTCTCGAAGCGACCCGGCCAGCGAGAACGGAATGCCTGCCTTGATCACCTCGTACATCACCCCCGAGCTGAGCTTGCCTTCCTCGATCAGGCCTCCGAGCGATCCGGCCCGGCAGACCTCGTTGATGGCCCGCAGGTGGTTGCGGTGACCCATCTCGACCGGCTTGCCGGTCTTCAGGTCGGTGCCCAGTGAGGTGCCGTAAAGAGCGACCTCGACATCGTGGACGGCGAGGGCGTTCCCGGTCAGGAGGGCATGAACGTAGCCGTGGCGAATTAACCGCGCCAGTTCCGGCGCGCCGCCGGTATGCACCACTACCGGACCGGCCACCGCCGCGACTTTCTTATTCCCGCTTCCGATCAGTTCCGCAGCGCGGTCGACTGCCAGGCGGACCTTGCGCTCGCTGGAAACATCACCCGACATGAACCCGAACTCATCCCGATCCCGCTCAGCAAATTCCGGCTTTACCTTGATCCCCGACAGCCCGAGCACCACGCTGTCACCCTTGCGGAGATCGCGGATCTTCCTGATAGCGGCGCGGTCGTCCTTCACAACGATCACGCCGTCCATCCGCAGGTTATCGACCCTGAGCCAGGCGCCGTCGTGGTGCACGAACGTCTCCTGGTTGGTAGTGCTGTAGAAATCAGGAGGCGCTACGCCGTCGGCCTCCACCTCCCCGAGACAGACGGTCCGCTCCGGATCGATCTGGCAGCCAAGAGCGGACAGCTTCAGTAGAATCGTATTCATACCGGCGGCATCGGGAGATGTAATGTGCAGTCTGGCCCGCGAGAACTCTTCATTGCTACGCCCGATCTGGAAGTCTGCGATTTCGAAGCTGCCGCCGTCGGATATGATCGTATCAAAGATCCGGCGCATTATCCCCGAGTCAATCAGGTGACCCTCGGTAGTGACTGTCTTTTCGATAACCGGCATACCACTATTATCGGAGGGACTGCTGATTGTCTCAATCGGCCCTGCCTTGATCGCTCACGAAACATGCGCGCAAAGGGCTTTGAAAAAGCGGGAGATGCGCGTATATTTCGGTAGTGGCAATCGAATACGGACGAGCCGAGACTGAAAAGGCCGTGCTGATCGGCCTGGCGTATGACTCTCACCGTCGCCGGGAAGTATCCATCTCATTGGAAGAACTTGCCCGCCTGACATATTCTGCGGGCGGTTCGGTCGTCGGGCAGCGGACGCAGGTCCGCAGAAAACCGAATCCAACCTATTTTGTCGGCCGCGGACTGGTCGACGAACTAAAAGATATGCTCCCCGAACTCGGAGCCAACTGCGTGATATTCGACGATACTCTCTCCCCGGCCCAGCAGCGCAACTTAGAGCAGGCCCTTGAGGCCAAGGTGATTGATCGACCCATCCTCATCCTTGATATTTTCGCCACCAGGGCCAGAACCCGTCCCGCCCGGCTCCAGGTGGAACTTGCCCAACTGGAGTACCTGCTTCCGAGACTGACCGGAGCCTGGATACACTTCTCGCGCCAGTACGGCGGGATCGGCGCCAAAGGTCCCGGCGAGACGCAGCTTGAGATTGACCGCAGGCGCGTCCGAGACAAGATCGCCCACCTCAAGGCCCGCCTGGCCAAACTTGACCGCCAGCGATCCACGCAGCGCAAGAGACGGCAGGCTATGTTCAAAGTGGCGCTCGTGGGATATACCAACGCCGGCAAATCGACCCTGTTCAACCGGTTGACGCAGTCGGATGTCAGCACGGCCGACATGTTGTTCACCACCCTGGACTCAACCTCGCGGGCAATGTCCACCAGTCATCCGTGTCGGATCGTCATAAGCGACACCGTGGGATTCATTAAGAAGCTTCCCCACCAGTTGGTAGAATCCTTCAAGTCGACGTTGGAGGAGGTTTGCCTGGCCGATCTGCTCCTGCAGGTCATTGACTGCAGCCAGCCGGATGTCGAAGAGAGAATCGCTCAGACGCGACAGGTGCTGGATGAAATAGGCGCCGACGGAATCCCCTACCTGCTTATCTATAACAAGATAGACGCCCACCCCGGTTTTCTGCCGTTGCCCGGTTACGAGGCGCCGTCCCTGGCGGTATCTGCTGCTCGCGACCAGGGCATTGCCGCTCTCAAGGCTGAGCTTATCGCTCGCTCCCACCGATACCTGCAAGCGGAGGATAAGCGCGAACTGAAGTTCCGGCACTCTCATACCGATAAATAAAGAAGACGGAATCGAGAGGAACGTGATTTGGCGAAACCGATCCTGATCGTGGACGACAATCCGAACATGTCGTCACTGCTTTCGGAGATGCTGGAGGTTTTCGATTTCGAGTCTGTCCGCGCCGCCGACGGCACCGAGGCGCTGGACAAACTTGAATCGGGCAAGTTCTCCATGGTCATAACCGACATGCGGATGCCCAACATGACCGGCCTGGAGCTTCTGGCCAAGACGAAAGAGAAATTCCCCAAGATGCCGGTGGTGCTTATCTCCGGCTACGCTGTAGGTGATGTCGAATCCGAATCGGAGAACCCGAAACCTGACGGGTTCCTGGCTAAGCCGTTCATGATGTCCGACATCGAAAAGCTGCTCAATACACTGCTGTAATTGCTGCCACAGCCCTGCGCCCGGCAACGTCTATCTCTTTTTCACCTTGCTCTTGCACAGAACACTGTAGAACTCGCCGAATACAAGCTTCTTGGGTTCGACGGCAAGCGGGCCCAACTCAAAGCTGTCGTGCAGACCGCTGATCTCCTGCCGGAAGAACCGGGAGCTTCCGTCGACGCCCGCCACTCTCAGAATGACGGGCATGGTGAATTCCGGGGCCACTTGCTTTGTGATCACGTCGACGCCGATAGTAAAGCCGGCACCGGATCCGGTCACCGTCCATGCGACGTCATACTCCGGGTAATTGCGCCCGTAGAGCCATTGCTCGAAGAAGCGGTCCAGCGGTTGCCCGTAATGCTTCTCGGCCAGGGCGATGAAATCCTGGTTGGTGAAGCTCTTCATGCTCGCCCGCAGAGACAGTTCCTGAAGGAACCTGAGAAACAGCCTGTCCGAGCCGCTTTCGAGATCGTACATGAGAAGCCTCAGCATGTGAAACAGCCACAGACCCTTATTGGCCCGGATCGCGCCGGGGACCCGATCGCCGGTGGCGAGGGGCAGGTCTCTATTGTTCTCTACGAATATGTACACCGAGTCGCGCCGGTGCAGCAGGTTGGAATAGGACGCCGATCCTAACGCCGTCTGGAGGAACAGCAGGTTGACGTATTCCGGCGCGGCTTCGACAATCCATCTCTCCCGATCGGTGGCCGGCTGCATCAGGGAGCCGAACCACTGGCGCGCGGTTTCCCGACCAGCCACGGCGTGAAACCCTCCGAAAGCTTCCATCGGCCCGGCTGTAACGCAGGCAATGTGAGGGATATTCATAACACCGGGCATCGTAAAGCCACCAGCCGCGCTGACGTACATTTCGAACGTACCTGGCGGCGCTCCGAAACGGGCCAGCATGAAGTTGAACGCCTCGGTCACCGTTGCAACGTAAATCTCGTGTGGGATATAGCAGTCGGAGGTTTTCTTGGACATCAACTCCCAGTCAAGAAAGCTCAGTGACATGCCCACGTCGGTAACGACGGACACCGTGTCCAGTCCTCCGGTGAAGCACCGATAGTAGAATCTGTCGAACAGCCGCTCAGGCGTAGCGGAGAACTTCTGGCGACGGTTGTCCAACTCTTCTACCTGACCCATGCCGGGCATGAAGTAATTGTACCCTTCGGGAGTGATAAAATCATAGGAATGAGGCGATGACTGGGGGTTTGCAACCCAGGGCATGGCGTGATCGAACTGCTTGCCGTGGTACCAGAGCGTGAAATCGAGGGTGTCACCCCGGAACTTGTATTCGGGCAGAACGATCCCGATGAACCGAAAATCCCTGCGCCTGATGAAATCGACCGGAGCTCCCGCGAAGTAGATCGAATCGGTCTTGAGGTTACGGTCGAGAAACAGCGACACGAACCGCATGCTGTCGGCGTTCACCAGAACCCTGGTGGTTGTCTGCGCCGATTCCAGCCGCTTGCCGTCAAGCCCCGACATCTCGATGTTCGCAAGGCGATCGATGATCGTGGTCGGGTAAGCGATATCGGACATGGCGGCGTCTGTGTTGACACCGCTCTCTTTTCGCTGGAAGACAGCGCCGTCGGTGGCGACAATGTCGCTTCCCTCAAACTCATAGGCAACCGATACCTGCTCCGGTCGGCTGGGATCAAACGTGAACACATAGCGGTTGAAGTCAATCCAGAAATAGCCCTCTGGACCACGTTCGTACAGCGACCGCAGCAACTGGAAGTAGTTGTCATAGAGGTGGTGGAGAGTAGGCTTGAAGAAGATTTCAGCCTGTGGTTTCTTGGCGGCCTGGTTGAAATGTCTCCAGCTCAACTGCTTGAATTCGAAAGAAAACTCCTCGTGCAATTTTAAGTCGAAATCATCTCCAATCCGGATGAGACAGGTTTCAAACTCCTCGTCCACTACGCTGTCCCGCGCAATTGTCAGAAGCGACTGCCGCTCGACGTGAGAGGGGATACTGATCCTGGCATGACCCTTCCCGATGAAAAGAGCCGTTGTGGGACGATCATTGACGTATCGCAGCAGATGGATTGTCCCTTCGGCGAAAGTGAATGTCGCTACGTCTTTCTCGTAGACGAAGTCCCTTATCGTCGCCAGCTCTCCCGTATGGTTGAGAAGATCCTGGCCCAGTATTGAATAGTCTCCCCTGAGTTTCTTTGCGAAGTCCGACTCGGCTACTACGGGGAGTGCCCCGAGCGTGAGTATCAGGAGAGTTGAGGCAATCACCGATGCTCTCATCCTGTTCCCTTTCCCTGACATTTTCTTTCTCATCAGACGACTAAAACAGAGATTTGTTGTGTCTCTTGTCCCGTCGTGCGTCTGACCTGGCCTGTGACGATCCGGCGACGCCTGCCGTCTGCTCGAATGGATATCTGCGCCGCGTCGCGCGTACCGGGAGACGAAGACGCCTCGTGAGATCACGGTAGCTCGTAGCCCGGGAGGTGTCAACCATATTCCGTGGAGTCGGCGTCTCTCGACTCATTCAAGCGCCGCTCAAAGCGCGTCTCTCAAGTCAGGGGGACGGCCGCTGTCGCCACAGTACCACCAGGCCTTTGACGACGCCCAGCAGATTGCGGTATTTCCGGTCGCTGTCCGGCAGCGCCTCAATAAAGCGGTACCCCGGATGCCCGCGCCAGATTCCCGTGATGGCTTTCTCTATCGCCAGCGCGGTCTCGATTGATTCATCGCGAATCGCGTCCACACGGTAATACCTCTCACCCAGCGCTGCCGAACTGCCAAGCTGGATCACGGCGCTGTAACGACGGTACTCTTCCTCTATAGTCGTTCCCGTAGCTGTCATTGTCTCGGGATGGAACGCCAAGGCGTCGGCCGTTCCGCGGTCGGTGATAAACGGCCTTTCCCCCGCCCGGTGTTCCTGCCTCACCTGGCGACGATAGATCTCACGATGAAATCCGCCCCAGTCCTGTCGATAGTCGGGGTTCTCTTCGAGCAGCCGCCGCGCCACTTCATCGAAGAACAGGAACGCGTCAAGCACCGGCTCCCTGCTGAGACGCTGGAGGAACTCGGTCTTACCTGAGGCGGGCGCGCCGGTTATGACAATCCTGGGTACTTGTGGTGGAGCCGCGTTCACTGCCCGATCAATCTACCGTCACCGGGGTCGCCTGTCAACAGGCTCGGGAAAATCGGCAAATACCGGTTGAAGGCGGAACTCGGTTTCGAGCATGTTGCAAGCAGACCGGCCCTCTGGTGCTTCAGTAAGCCGTTGAATTCGTGTCTGTTAAGCAACTACATAGCAGTTTTGGATATATTTTACCTTGACAGTTTTCCGTCCCACCCGTATCATCTTCTTGTGAAGCATTTCACATAGGTTCTCGGCTTTTGCCGGGCATTTCGGGGAATCTGAATGAAGGCTGACCTGAACGCAGGCACAAGAAACAGGATTTCGGAGTCGACGATTCGCCGTCTTTCTCTGTATTTCCGGGCCTTGTCTCTTCTTGAGAAGGGTGAGCATGAGACTGTCTCGTCAAAGGAGTTAGCCAAAAGGGAAAAGCTGACTCCGGCGCAGGTGCGAAAGGACCTGTCGTTCTTCGGGTCATTCGGAACGAGAGGGCTGGGTTACCCGGTAACGGAACTCAGGGACAAGATCGCGCGTATCTTAGGTATAGACAGAGTCTGGCGCGTGGCGCTGATCGGCGTCGGGAATATCGGCTCGGCCTTGGTGAGCTACAAGGAGTTCATCAGACAGGGTTTTCATATCGTCAAGTTGTTTGACAACGATCAGCGAAAGATCGGATCGAACCATAAGGGAATAGTCGTCTCCGACATCAAGGACCTGATCGGGGAATTGAAGGATGACAACATAGAGATAGTCGTGATCGCGGTTCCGGCCACAGTGGCCCAGTATATTGTCGACGACATTGTCAAGGCCGACGTCAAGGCAATACTGAACTTCGCGCCGCTGAACCTGCGGGTTCCGGATGACGTTCACGTTCGCAATGAAAATATGGCCATGGAACTGGAGTACCTGTCGTTTGCAATGGTGAACGACCACCCTCCACGAAGGCCGAAATGAAAGCTTGCCCTCTGTTTCAGGGACGGGACGGGGGATGCCTCTTAATTCGCGTCCCAATGCCTAAGGGGAGACGGCCCGCTTTTGCGGGCCGTCTCGTTATTATGTCCGGTGGCAGGCCGCAGCGGCTTACTTTCAGAGGGTTCATCTTGACATAACGCCGCTGACTTGTAGATTGCGGGAAAAGCGACCGATAGGAGAGGCATGATTGCAGCAAAACTCTGTTTCGTTCTCCTGCTCAGCCTGGCAGCAGGGACATTCGCCGCTGATGATTCGCTTGAGGTCTACCTCCGCACGGGCGGCACGCAGTTGATTCGTAAGCAGTACCAGGACGCCCTTGCGAGCTTCAAGAACGCCCTGCGGCTCGATCCGGACAACTTCATCGCGGTCAAGAGCCTGGGGCTGATCCATTCCCGCATGGGCCGCTCACAGCAGGCGAAAACCTTTCTTGAGAAGGCCCACGGGATGAATCCCGCTGACGCCAACGTCTGCAATAACCTGGGCACAGCACTGACCAATCTGGGCCGGCCTGGTGAAGCCATAGAATACTACGAGAAAGCCGTGGGGCTTGATACGGCCAACGCCGTCTTTCTCACCAACCTGGGCCAGGCTTACTCCCGGATCGGACGCATCGGCAAAGCCCTGCCGCTGCTTCGACGGTCGCTTGAGATTGAGAGCAGCGGCGTCACGATGTTCTCGATGGGAAGCTGCTTTGCCACCCTGCAGAACCATGACAGCGCCGAGTTCTATTTTCAGAAAGCTGCCGACGAGGGAATCAACACGGCGGCGCTGTTCTACTTTCTCGGCACTGTCAGGAATCGACTGGGGAAAACCGGCCAGGCCCGGGCGGACTACGAGCGAGCCATAAAACTCGACCCCGACCACAAGGAGTGTCTCCAGGCGCTGGGTATGCTCCACCTTTCCGAAGACCGGTTTAGCGAAGCCGCTAAGCAGTTCGCGCGGGCAGTATATCTTGACAGCACTTTCTACCCCGCCTGGATCGGCCTAGGCGCTTCCTATTCGTTTAATCAGGAGCCGGCCAGGTCCGACAGCATACTGCAGCGGCTGTTAAGTATTGATTCCACTCTCGGTTTCCAGATGGTTGATTTCATAGCCGAGGAGAGTATCAAGCGCAAGCAGGACCGGCGCTGAAGACTCCCCGACGCTCTTCCAACGGGGTTGGGACTCGCGACACGGTCGCCGTTTAAAGGCTTGAACTTCCCCCGAAAAAGTGGACACCCAGTTAAGTTAGGGTAGCTGTCCGTTCGAAGTCAACCGGGCTTTTGAAGCCCAGGCTCGAATGACGGCGTTCCCGGTTGTAAAACACCTCAATATACTCAAAGATCTTGGCCTTTGCATCTTCTCGAGTGGCGAACCGTTCATCGTAAATCAGCTCCGTCTTCAAGGTCGCAAAGAATGACTCCATCGGGGCGTTGTC
>Ga0114922_10000736_pt1 | contig 31504 bp, 25 predicted proteins | sample AartaG_FD_100975 | JGI IMG/M metagenome (GOLD analysis project Ga0114922, IMG submission 100975) | Deep subsurface microbial communities from Aarhus Bay to uncover new lineages of life (NeLLi) - Aarhus_00045 metaG | ecosystem: Environmental > Aquatic > Marine > Oceanic > Sediment | place... | reverse complement strand
TTTTCCCCAGCGTGGAAAATCCGCTCGGATACAGTCTTCGCTCTCTTCTCCTTAAAGGAGAAGAACCATGCCCGCTCATCCTTGCTCACGGTTTTCTTAATCAATTGACCTGATTCTTTTTACTGCTCTTTTTATAAAATGGCTTTCTTCTTATTCAATATAAATTACTGAAAAGCTTATGCCTATTCGAAAGGTTTACTTTTGGCCTTGCCCAAAACTGAAAATAGCTTTTTGTTTTTGGATGCAAGCCAAAAAGAAAAAGCTTCTTAGCCTTATCCGGGAAGATCCGCGTAAATCCGTGTCCTCAGCGTAAAATATTAACTAAAAAAAGGTATTATAACCATCGACATTTCTTATTAATAACCTGGATTATTCACGAGTCGAGGTTGCCGTAGATATGAGGCGCAGGGGATGAAGCTGTGATACTTCACTGCGAATCCGCTGCAACAAAGCAGATGCGGTGAGATCGGCTCGTGAATATTATTTCTTTTTTAGGGTCTCATAATAGTCATACGTCATCATGTGGTCTTCATAAGAGCAAAACCGGTTAGGCTCTGTCCCGGGAATAAAAACTTCTTTGAGAAGAAATTGAGGCTGGCAGATTGGAGAAGGCAATAGCCCTGTTTTCCGATCAACTGTAATAAAGCTCAGGTTGCGCGGTATAGGAAATTTTTCTTCAACTACTTCTTCCTCGTTTTCCTCTGCAGCTCTTTTCTCCTCATTAATTATGCTGTTAAAAAACCCAACAAAAATCGGAAGCGCTGCCACAGCCCCTGATTGTCTTTCCCCAATAGTAATTCTTCCTTCTTTATGTCCTACCCAGACACCAGCACATAAAGAAGGAGAAAACCCTATAAAGCGGGCATCAGCCCAGTCATCCGTAGTGCCGGTTTTTCCTGCTAATGGTTTTTCTAAATATTTAGCGAGCTGAGAAGTTCCTCTTTGCACTACTCCTTGCATTAATGAAGTCATAATATAGGCTATCTGGGGAGATATTACTTCCTCTGATTCAACCTTGCATTCCTCCAGAACATTCCCGTCTTTGTCCTCTATCCTGGTAATAAAATAAGGCTTTATCCGAATACCCCCATTTGGAAAAACAGTAAAAGCAGAAACCAATTCTACCATTTTTGCTTCAAATGCACCTAAAGCCAATGACATATACGGGTAGATCGGGGAAGTAAGTCCGAATTTTTTACAGAACTCCACTCCAGTCTGAGGGGAGATATGGTCGAGAAGTTTGGCTGTGAAAATATTTCTTGACTCCTCCAGCCCCTGGCGAAACGTAATCCGTCCTTTATATTTTTCATCATAATTGGGCGGAGACCATAACTTTCCAGACCACTTGTCTTCAAAATCAGTAGGCTCGTCTATAAAGGTCGAAGCAGGAGTCAAGCCGCTTTCCAATCCGGCTGTATATAAAAATGGCTTGATTACCGATCCCGCCTGTCTCATAGCCTGAGTAACATTGTTCCATTTACTCCCCCTAAAGGAATATCCGCCGACCATAGTCTTTATCTGTCCGGTTTGCGGCTCAATTGCCAGAAAAGCTCCATCCAATACAGGCTCCTGGTCAAGAGACGCTATTATTTCTTTTTTCTCTTCATCAACTTTTTTTATTTCAATATGAATAAGGTCTCCCCGTTTGACGAGTTTTCTGAGATCCCGGGTAAATGTCCAGGAGAATATATTATTACTCTCAATTTTCCCGGTGTAATCTTTGACTTTTATATCTGCCTTTGACTTTTCTACAGATAAAACTACTGCTTCTACTATCATCCCAATTTCAAACGAAAGATTTCTCCAGCTTAAAAATAAATACTTGTCCTGTTTCCCTTCCACTTCCACTTGTAAAGGCTTTTCCAATTCGTCAAGGTCTTCAATGCCTTTCTCAATAAGGTTGATTTTATCATCCCGCCAGCCCTGACGTTTATCCAAGACTCGGAGTTGTATTTTTAAGGCTTTCTCAGCATACCTTTGATAATCTGTATTTAAGGTAGTATAGACCTTCAGCCCTTTTTTATATAAAGCATCTACACCATAGTTCTGCTCCAGATGCTTTCTTACTTCTTCGCGAAAATAAGCCGCAAATTCTGAATCTCCCCTGTACAAGGGAAGAACATTCAGCCCTTCTTTCTTAGCCGCTTCCCCTTGTTCCGGAGAAATATATTCTTCTTCGATCATCCGGTTTATTACATGATTCCTGCGCTGTAGAGTCCCCTCATAATTGTTATAGGGAGAATATTTGGAAGGCCCTCTAAATATTCCGACTATCATAGCAGCTTCCACAAGGTTCAGGTCAGATACACTTTTATCAAAAAATAACTGAGCCGCAGCCTCAATCCCATACGCCCCATGCCCAAGATTGAACTGATTGCAGTATATTGCGATTATCTCATCCTTGGAATATCTCTTCTCGATCTGAAGGGCAAGGATGGCCTCCTTTATTTTGCGGCGTATAGTCTGCTTACGGTGCAGTAATAGCTCTCTAACAAGCTGCTGTGTGATGGTACTGCCTCCATGTAGTTTGCGGAGTGTAAATATCAATTTTAGATCTTTTTTAACAGCACGCAAAATGCCCAGGAAATCAATCCCCCTATGCTTATAAAAGCGGGGGTCTTCAGTGGCAATTACCGCCGCTTTAAGATACTCAGGGATTTCATCATAGGCCACAGGTATCCGCTTTTGAAGAGCATATTCCCCGATCACTTCTTCATCATCTGAATAAACATACGTGACAATGCTTGGTTCATATTCCTCCAACTGGGCAATATCGGGAAGGTTTTGCAGAATAGCTCTATAAACTCCAATTAATACACCAATAAAACATACAGCTAATATAAGTAAAGTCAGCAGTGCTCGCTTAAAAAATTTGCGTCTTTTTTCTTTATTAAACTTATAGTTCTTCAATTTTATTCTATTTAACTTGAACTTTTTTAAATCCAGCCTGAGAATCTTTATGCGTATTTTTTTCTTTTCTGACATAAGATATAAATATAGCAGAAATTGCTCTAATTGTTAAGGGGTCAGGTCTTGTTTTTTGCTTAAGTAAGATATCCTAGCGTAATTTGTTCAATCTCATCCGCAATCTGGTTAAGAGGCCTGTTTGCCTTGATATGGACAATATTATCTTCTCTGAAACTGTTAAATATCTCCCGAACTTTAAGCAAATAATCCTCACGTTCAAATAATAAGTCTTTCTTTTCCCGTCCTCCAATTCGGCCCAGCCCTTGGCTTGGTCCAATATCCAGAATTATAACCAGGTCCGGCAAAACCGCAAATTCCTCGTTCATCTTTCGTATTCTTTGCTGACTAATTCCCTTTGCCCCCTGATATGCAATGGTAGAAAAATAATAACGATCGAGAATAACAATCTTATTTTCTTTAAGAGCCGGTTTAAGGTTTTTTTCAACATTTTCCCGGCGGTCTTTCAGAAAAAGGTCTAATTCGCCCTCTGGTGAGATAGAGTCTTTATAAGCCGCCTTTCTTCTTATTTCCATCCCCCACCTGCTTCCTGATGGCTCTCGAAAATATACTGCATCGTAACCTTTTTTATGCAAACGCGCCATCAGCATCTTAGCTTGAGTGGTCTTCCCCCCTCCATCTATACCTTCAAAGACAATAAGAATTCCTTTTTTTAACTTTATCATGGTTATAATTTAACCTGAATATATCTTTACTATCAAGGAAAATTTGACGCTGAGGAAAAAGCAGAAAATTGAGAATGGAGAATTGGGAATAGAAAAAAATGCAACGATTTATCTGAAAATTAGTTTAAATGTTGTTAAGCCTTCTTCCGGTACTATTCTATTCCGGAGAGAATAAGATGAGAGTGTTTCATTGAATTTTTCAGGTAAATATGTTAATTTAAGTTTTTGATTCAGGAGTTATTAAAATGAAAAAAACAACAATTATCGCAATGATCAGTTTTGCTGCCGGGCTTATTCTGGCAGCATTTTTATTCGTCTATTACCCAGAAAATGAAATCCCTACCACGTTCCTTCAAGAAACAGAGTCAGCACCTTTATCCTCAACTCTTTTTGCCTCCGCTCCTCAGCAGCCAACTGCAAAACTTGACTTTGCCGCTGTAGCTGAAAAGATCAGCCCTGCCGTAGTCAGTATAACTTCTATCAAGGTTGAAAAACGAAGATCCTCCAACATGTTCGACGATTCTCCTTTTGACGATTTCTGGGACAAATTTTTTGGAACTCCCAGAGGACAAGAACAGGAATACAGACAAGAAGTACGCGGAACCGGTTTTTTTATCAGTTCTGATGGATATATCCTCACAAACAACCATCTAGTCGAAAAAGCTGTCGAAGTAAAAATAAAATCCCTTCAGGGAGAAGAATATGAAGCAGAGGTAATAGGAGCTGATCCCCAGACTGACTTAGCCTTAATTAAAGTTGAAGGAAAAAACCTCCCTTATACTGAACTGGGAAAATCCGAGGAATTAAAAGTGGGAGAATGGGTCCTCGCCATTGGAAATCCTCTGGGTTTCTCAAATACAGTTACAGCAGGCATTGTAAGTGCTAAAGGACGGCTTATCCGGGGGATTATTAACGAACTCCCCTATCAAGATTTTATCCAGACGGACGCTGCTATCAACCGTGGAAACAGCGGCGGGCCGCTGGTTAACATGAGAGGTAAGGTTATTGGAATAAACAGTATGATATTTTCTCCATCAGGAGGAAGTATCGGCATCGGCTTTGCAATATCTTCAAAACTGGCTAAAAATATCATCAATCAGCTTAAAGAAAGCGGCCGGGTAATAAGGGGATATATCGGAGTGACCGTATTAGCGGTCGACAAAGACCTTAAAAACACTCTCAACCTTAAGTCAAAAAAAGGAGCAGTATTAAACGATGTAGTAAAAGGCCTTCCTGCAGATAAAGCAGGATTAAAACGATATGACGCAATTATAGCTATAAACGGCGAACCGGTTGAAAGTGATAGCGACCTTTCCTTTAAAATCTCTAATGCACAACCAGGCAAAAAAATCACGCTTACAATTATAAGAGATGGAGAAGAAAAAAATATAGAAGTCAAAGTAGCAGAAAAGGATGCAGAAGAAAAACCTGAGGAAGTAGCTACTTCAGGAGGAGAAATCGGGATTAGTGTCAAAGAGATGACACCCCGCCTTGCCAAATATTACAATTACAAAACAGAAACAGGACTAATTATCAGTGAAGTCAAGCGTTACAGTGAAGCTCATAAAAAAGGCCTTGAAGTAGGCGATATTATTCTGGAAGCAAACCGGAAAAAAATGGAAAAAATAGGTGATCTTGAAAAAATAGTAAAAAGAACAAAACCAGGCGAAGCCATTCTCCTGCTTATCCGGAGAGAAAACCGGGACAGGCGTGGCAGCACTCAAGATTTTATTGTAACTCTAAGGACACCTGCATGAAATTTACAAAAATCCATTCATTAGGGAACGATTTTTTAATTATCGATGAGAGCGAGACTCCCATAATTAAGGAAAAAGAACCCCTTGCCAGGCTCATGTGCAAACGGCATACCGGTGTCGGGGCAGATGGGCTTCTGGTTATCTCAATCAAAAACAAATCCAAGGGGCTTGTTGATTTCCGTATATTCAATGCAGATGGGACTGAACCTGAAGTATCAGGAAATGGGCTGAGATGCGCGGCCTCATATCTGTATTATCAGAAAAAGATCGAATCAAACCATATCCTTTTCTCTACCACAGCAGGCAAAAGAGAATGTGAGCTTATCGAACAGAACAACCATTCATTTAAACTTAAAATCGAAATGGGAGTCCCTCATTTCAGTTCCCAGAAAATCCCTTTTGATGACGGAAGCCTTCATGACCAGGTAATTGATTATCCGCTTTCCATAAATAAAAAGATCTTTCCCATCACCCTTGTCTCAATTGGCAATCCTCACTGCGGGATTTTTTTTGACCGTTTTCCAGCGCGGATCGAATGGCACCAGCTTGGGTATGAGATCGAATTCCACCCGTTTTTCCCGAAGCGGATAAACATAGAGTTTATCAGGGTTCTAAATAGAAAAGAGATCGAAGTGCTTTTCTGGGAACGCGGGGTGGGTGAAACCCTTTCTTCCGGAAGCGGAGCATGCGCGGCTGCCGTATCTTCAATCCTAAAGGATCTTACCGAACGAAAAGTCGATGTTAAGACCAGTATGGGAGCTTTGGTAGTCGAGTGGGAAAAAGAAAAGATCTACCAGACCGGCCCTTCCCAGATAGTATTTGACGGCAACTATATGACACTTTAAGCATTAAGCGAAGTGCTGATACCCTTTAATCTCCAGCAGCTTGCGGGTGCCGTTTTTACTCTTTATAAAAATATCTCTACCTGAGATAATGTGTCCTATTTTTGTGATTTTAAATTTACTAAACAAGTTAGAGACTTGCTTTTCCTTTTCAGGAGGTACTGCAAACAACAATTGGTAGTCTTCCCCCCCATGTAAAGCCAACTCAAGAGGATTATCCCTAACAGAGCTGAGTTCAGTAGAGATAGGAATCCTATTCAGCTCGATTTCAGCACCTATGCTGCTCTCTTCACAAATGTGCCCCAGGTCAACAGAAAGGCCGTCACTGATGTCTATCATGGCGGAGGCCAGCTTTAGTTCTGCAAGCTTTTTCCCCAGGGATACTCGAGGAATAGGATCAAAAAAAGCACGGAGCAAAAAATCCGTATTCAATCCTTCCCCAAGGCCTATTCCCTGTTTTGACAAAATTAATCCCTGTGCTGAATCTCCCAGGGTACCGGATACAAAAAGTGAATCACCAGGCTTGGCTCCACAACGCTTGATATACTTTTCGCCCTCCCCGATCAGACTTATTGAAATCACGACCTTATCCGCCTGTGTTACATCTCCTCCGATAAGGGCTGTGTTATATTCCAAAGAAGCTTCTTTAAAGCCCGAAAAAAAATCTTGCACCCACTCTGCTTTGACTTTTGAAGGAAGCCCTAATCCCATCAGCGCATACTTAGGAGTACACCCTCCTGCCGCAATGTCACTAAGGTTAATACACAGGCTTTTTCGCCCCAGAAGAGCAGGCGGATGATATGAGAATAAAAAGTGAACATCCTCTATCAGCAAATCCTTAGTCAATACAATTTTTTTTTCCCCGGACTTTATAACTGCAGCATCATCACCAATACCTAATTCTACTGCCTCTTGTGAATCAATACCAAAATCTTTTCTTATCCCGGCAATCAGCTCTTTCTCGCTGAGCTCATGTATTTTCATGACTAGTTCTCGGCTTCATATTCCCCCCAACCAGTGCATGCTCAAATACTTCATTTACTTCTTCCACAAAAATAAATTCAATTTCTTTTATTACTTTTTTCGGGATATCGATCAGGTCTTTTTTACACAGCAGAGGCAGTATCATTTTCTTTACTCCAGCCCGCCGCGCAGCCAGGACTTTCTCTTTAATCCCCCCAACCGGCAGGACATACCCACGCAGAGTTATCTCTCCGGTCATAGCCACATCACATTTGACTTTTTGATCCGTACATATCGAAATCAGAGACGTAGCCATTGTCACACCGGCAGAAGGACCATCTTTTGGAATAGCCCCTTCAGGAACATGAATATGGAAATCATTTTGAGAAAACATACGGTTATCAATGCCAAATTCCTTGGCATGAACACGTGCATAAGTCAGAGCTGCTTGGGCGGATTCTTTCATAACATCTCCCAGTAAACCTGTAAGTGATAGAATCCCTTTACCTTTGGCTTTAGAGGCTTCTACAAACATTATATCACCACCGGCTGCAGTCCAAGCCACTCCAGTTGTAACTCCCACCTGGTCTTTTTTCAAGAGTTGGTCCCTAAAAATCTTATGTGGACCCAGATATTTTTCAACATTCTTTGAAGTGACCCTGGTCATAGTCTCTTTTCCCTCAGCTACCTTTCTTGCTACCTTCCGGCAGATTGAAGCAATCTCACGCTCAAGATTTCTTACTCCCGCCTCCAGGGTATAGTGAGATATGACATTTTGGATAGCACCTTTAGTGATTGAAATTAAATTCTCATTTAAGGCATTTTCCTTTATCTGTTTCGGCAGCAGATGACGCAATGCTATCTGCAGTTTTTCCTCTTCCGTATATCCAGGGAGTCTTAGAATTTCCATACGGTCACGAAATGCCGGCTGAATCGTGTCAAGCATATTGGCTGTGGTAATAAACATGACTTTAGAAAGATTGTAAGGGACTCCTAAATAATGGTCCCGAAATGAATAATTTTGCTCCGGGTCAAGTACTTCAAGCAGAGCTGAAGAAGGATCCCCCCGAAAATCAGACCCGACTTTATCCACCTCATCCATCATGAAGACCGGATTGTTCGAACTGCATCGTCTTATGCCTTGAATAATTCTTCCCGGCATAGCCCCTACGTAAGTCCTTCTGTGGCCTCTGATCTCTGCTTCATCTCTTACTCCGCCGAGCGAAAGGCGGTAAAATTTCCTGCCTAATGCTCTGGCAATAGACCGCCCCAGTGAGGTCTTCCCAACCCCGGGAGGACCGACAAAACACATGATCGGGCCTTTGATTTTTTTTGAAAGCTTACGCACTCCCAAATACTCAAGTATTCTTTCTTTAACTTTATTCAGGCCGTAATGGTCCTCATCCAGTATCTTCTTAGCTTTTATAAGGTCCAAGTTATCAATAGTCGTCCTGTTCCAGGGAAGATCAAACATCCAGTCAAGATAATTCCTTACTACTGCTGTTTCAGCAGATTCAGGATGCATCTGGGAAAGACGGCTGATCTGTTTTGTTAGTTCCTCTCTTACTTCTTTAGCTACTCTTAACTTCTTTAATTTTTTCGTATAGCTGCTAATTTCCTCCTGGATCTCATTCCCTTCTCCCAGTTCTTTTTGAATAGCTTTCATCTGCTGCTTGAGAAAAAATTCTTTTTGCAGCTTATCCATCTCTCCCTTTGCTTCCGTTGAGATCTTTGATTGTACTCCCAGTAATTCAACCTCTTTGGTCAGCAATTCATAAACTTTTTTTAGCCTCATGAAAGGGCTTTTCACCTCAAGTAAAGCCTGCGCTTCTTCGACTTTCAATTCCAGGTTAGCAGCAGTAAGATCAGCCAGCCTCCCTGGCTCTTCCACATTAGCAGCAATAATCATTATTTCAGGAGGTATGTTTTTCCCTAATGTAGATGCCTCATCAAGCCCATCTCTAACATTTCTAACCAATGCTTCTGCTTCGATGTCCATAGGAAGTTCTTTTGGTTCCTTGATCACTTTGACTTTGGCGGAATAATAAGGGCCATCCTCCTCCAACTCTTCTACCTTAGCTCTTACCAGCCCCTGGGCAAGGATCCTGACCCGGCCATCAGGAAGCTTAAGCATGCGCATAACCACTGCTACAGTTCCCACAGTATAAGTATCATCCTGCTTTGGATCCTCAATATCCATATCTTTTTGAGTTAAAAGGAGAATCATCCTATCGTTGGCGAGGGCATCATCAACAGCCTTCTTTGATTTTTCTCTCCCCACAAATAAAGGAATAACCATATAAGGGAATACCACAATATCCCTGAGCATAAGAACAGGGATTTCATCCGGAATATTTAATTTCTCTTCCTGTTCTTCAATTATCTCTTCTAATTGTCCGTCTATTCCTCTACTTTTTTTTGCCATAAATATTCTCCGTTATAATTTCTAAGTATACTAAATTTTCAAAACGACCTTTTTTCCATTCTCAAAATACTATTATATACCCACTATTAGCTATTTTTCTTTTAATATCTTTTCCAGTTCTTGCTTGAATTCCGCAACATCTTTGAATTCCCGGTATACAGAAGCAAACCTTACATAGGCAACCTTATCAAGGTCGTGCAGTCTTTTCATAATATATTTTCCGATTTCTTTTCCTTCGATTTCTTTTCCCGGTTTTTGCTGAAGTAAATTACTAACCTCATCTACAATATCTTCCAATTCAGATACAGGTATAGGCCTCTTCTCACATGCCTTTAGTAAACCCTTGAGCAGTTTCTGATCATCATAAGATTGGCGCTTGCCGTCTTTTTTAATAACCATATAAGGGATTTCTTGGATTTTCTCATATGTTGTAAAACGTTTTTTACAGGATAGACATTCTCTCCGTCTTCTTATTGTTAATCCACTCTTGCTCTCCCTGGAATCAATGACCTTGCTTTCGGAATGATCACAATAAGGACATCTCATTTTTTTGTCTCCTTACTTATTTTCTTAACTTGGAAAATTGATGTTCCCTCTTTCCATAATATAACATATCCAATAAGACATGTCATAATTACTTGAACAGCATGCATTACAATCGTCATTCCAACTGCAAGATTGGCCTCAATGTTATAGAACGATACTAATCCCAGTTTACTGAAAAAATGAAACCCGCCAACCATGCCGGGAGTCGGGATTGAAGCTCCGATCATAAGCATAAATACAAAAGGGAATAAGAAAAAGAAAGGAATAGAAATATTATAAGCAAAAAAGAAGATCCAATAGAAGAAAATAATGCCAAGCCAGACTACAAAAGAAAGCAGGATATATATGAACAAGTCTTTGAGCGAATGAAAAAATTTTAATCCCTGAATAAATTCTTCTGAAAGTTCGAGAATTTTTTCTGATATTTTATCTGGAACCGGCCGCAGAAAGAACTTGATAACAGAGAGAGTCTTATCTTTAAAAAAATATAAGCAGAGGGTGATGATTAAAAAGAAAGTGGCAAAAGAGATTCCGCCAATTCCCCAAAAATAAAGTTTAGCATAAATTTCTTCATCAATAATAAAAATTGAGGCATACAAAGGTTTTGATACTAGAAATATTCCAAGAATAAAACACATAGTAAATACATCAAAAATCCGCTCTACCACCACTGTCCCCAGGACAAATCCTTTTTGCATATTCTCTTTCTTTGCTAAATAGATGGGCCTGACAATCTCTCCCAGTCGGCCTGGGAAAATCATTGATACAGTAAATCCAACCGCATTGGCAGCAAAACGGTTGTAGAAAGAGACTCCTTTTTTCTCATGCTTTAAGAGATAATCCCATCTTAGCGCCCGGGTGACAAGATGAAGCGGTGCCAGCAGGAGCATAATGATAAACCAGACGAGATTAACATCTGTTATGGATTGAAATGCCTCTTTCCATTCTACCCGGCGGAAAAATAAATAGAGAAAAGCAATAGTAATAAGTAAAATAACGGCATGGCGTAACCAGATTTTTTTCATAATTGGAAAGAAATACTACCACCATCCCTAATGACTGTCAATGAGGGAACTCCAGAGGGAGAGAAGAAGAAAAATTTAAAAATTTCTCTATTTTCCATTTTCCGCTTTAATCTTAATTGTATACCGCACAAATTCCCCGGGTATTCCCTGCGGAATTCTAAATCTCAGCTTATTAGAATCAAGCTCAGCGCCTTCAAGATTTTCTATCATCTCACAGTTTAGTAGCCGTATAGAATATTCTTTTCCAGACAGGCCTTCGACTTTTAAAGTCAGGGAGGAATTTTTTGTGCGCAAGGATATTATCTTAAGCCCCTGGTCTTTGTCTCCGATTCTGGGGGAATGGATAACAGGCAGGATCTCCACAGACGGAGTAAAATCTATTTCACATTGGATAAGCTTTGATTTTAGAGGGATACAAATTTCCGGCTGGATGACCTGAGCATTCCTACTGATTTCAAAATCAGCCGGCTTTCCATTTATATGCAGAGCAATAATCTTGTTTCCCGCACTTAAAGCAGGCGCCAGATGGAGGCTGTAATCTCCTCCGGCTTCTGGCTTGATATCGATTTGTATTTTATTTTTACTTCTTTTATAGTCAAAGGAGACAACGGCCTGCCCTACCTTGTAGTTATTTAGGGTTACATGTTCCCAATCGGCCGGGAAATGAGGGGCAAAGGTTAAAGTTTTTGCAAATGTGTCTCCTTCCAGGCCTGCCAGCCCCCGGATCAAAGGCAGGGTTACGCCGGCTGTAGAAAAACCCTGGTGAGACACTGATTCCTGAGGCCAGGCATATTGAGTGCCTGAAAAAACTTCAGTTATATATCCCAGGGCATGTTCGAATGTATGTCCGGCCGTAGCTTTAAGCAGGGGGTAGCCCTGCAGCTGCAGGTGGTGTTTGTATAAGGCAGTTGTTACCCATGATGTAAGAAATGGCCAGACTGCCCCATAATTGTAGTTTAGAGGCTGAAAATAGCTGCTTTTTTTAGATATACTGCGGATTCCCCAGTCAGTAGTAAGTTCAGCGGAAGAAAGCCTTTCCAACGCTTTAAGGCTTCTTTCCGGAGTTCCCAGGTGCCACATCAGGCCTACCGCATTCCAGGGAGAGATTTCCTTAACATACTTGCCTTTTTTATTAAAAGCATAAGCATAGAATTGATTTTCTTCATCCCAGAATTTTTCATTAAAGGCTTTTTTGGCTTTTTTATAATATTCAGAGGCTTTGGCGCTTAAGGCTTTTTTACCGGCGCTTTCAGCAAGTTTTGCCATGGCATAAGCCGCCCTCACCCAGACAGCAGACATGTAAATGTCAGATTCGATCCCGAGCAGAGCCCCATATTCCAGGGCTCCCAGACCGGCTTTGCTGTTATCCATTAAGCCGTCACCATTTGTATCTGTTGAAAGGCACCATGCAAAGGCGCGTTTAAGAGAATCCCAGCTTTCTATGATAAATTCTTTGTCTCCTGACATCCGGACATAGTCATATACAGCAGCCAGGTAATAGGGGGTAGTATCCCCGTGGATATAACCGTAGTGGTAATCATTCCACCAGTCTATATAACCTTCAGCCTGGGTCAGTTCATGGGCCATTTTCCCGTCTTTTCGCTGCCATTTCTGGGTAAAGGCCAGAACATCCCTTACAGTTTGAAAGGCGCCGTAACCGGACAGGCTGAAAGAGTTGATATATGTATCTCCCCCAAAAAACCAGCCGAAACCCGGGCGTCCGCTGCTGCCGGATGCTCCCAGGCCTGCGACCATGCCTTTGCCAAGCAAGGGATTGTCCACAATAAGATTGTCAAAGGCGACTTTAGCCCACTCAAAGGCCAGGTTTAACTGCTTGTCAGGAGTTTTAATCTGCAAAGTTTCTTCCCTAAGGTGGCAAAAGTGTTCCAGGTTTTTTTTGTAGATATCTGCGGGATTATTCTGGAGCTTTTTATAGGCTTTAAGGATATCAGCATGTTTTCCCTGTCCGCCGGCTAAATAGACAGGGATATATTTATCCTTAACATAGTCCGGATTAGGGATTGTGATCTTAAACTCACTGGCTGCATCTGAGAGCATATGCGCTGGTGTATAGGAAAGACCGGATGCGGCCGGAGAGCCGATAATACCGTGGTTTTTTCCAGTGGATTCAGAAATGATATATGCTTTGAGATTATTATCCCAAAAGGCATATTGACCGCCCAATCCGGCCGGCCACATGGGCTGAAGCACAGGCAGGAAACTGCAGACAATAGAGAGAGGTTCGGTGGAATCAATTTCAAGCAGGATAATAGCACCCGGCTCACTAATAGGGGTAATATAGGTGGCTTTGACTGTAAAAGATTGGTAGGTATAGGTAAGAGTTGTTGCTTCCGGAGATACGTCGATGTAGCGGACTATATCTGAAGCAGGGATAGGGCGGGTCGAACTTCCTACAAAAAAGGAAAAAGTAAAATTTCTTATCAGCTTAAGAGGGTAGGCCCAGGCCTCAAAAGACCCGCTTTCATCACCCAAAATGGCAAACTTCCGGCCGGCTTTATCAAAAGGACTGCCAGGCCGGGCTGTCCTGTGCAAAGTCAGGTCATTAGGCTGCAGATTGAAAGCCGGGATCAGCCCGTCTTGAGCATGCAAAATAGTCGAGCCAAATAATAAAGCAAATAATAATAGGTTAATAATGGATTTTTTCATGATTCCCTCATAGAAGATTATTATAAAAAAATCTCTTAATGTAAATGCTTTTTCCCCTTATCTTAAAGGCAACGATCCCAAGGACTTCTTTATTACTCAAACTTTCTTTTTATTGACACAAGACCTACTGACCCTCTATTTCAATAACACAAATAAAAAATACTATCTAAGAGAATTAGAACGGATATTAGGTTATTCTGCCGGAAATATCCGGCGTGAATTACAAAAACTTAGTGAAGATAATTTCTTTTTGAAAGAAAAAATCGGTAATTTAATATTTTATAAACTAAATGGAAATCATCCTTTGTACGCTGAAATTAAAAACATTATTAATAAGACAGCAGGAATTACTGAAAAAATAAAAACCAGTCTTTTTAAAGTTACCTATATTGAAACAGCTGAAAAAGACCTAAACACCGCAAAAAGAAATATTGATATTGATGAAGAATGCGCGTTCACTTATGCATATAATTCAATGCTTCACTGCGGACTTGCATTGATGAACAGTCAGGGCTACCGGCCAAAACATGCAGAAAAACATAAAAATATTGTCCGTTTTTGCGACTCATTTTTAGGCAATGATTTTTCTGACTTAATTATTATTTATAATTACATGAGAAAATCCCGGCACAAATTCCTGTATGAACCTGATGTTCCATGTACTAAAAATGTGCCTGGATAAGCTTATCGAGCCTCTGCTTCAGGGAGGCGACACAAATGTTCCTTTTTTTTTACTTTTTGTTATTTTTACTTGACATTATGTTATCTTTATCTTACATTATGTTTGAAATATATTACAGATAAGGTCAAAAACGAATCTATTGGAGGTCAAAATGACACAGTTAAAGAAAAGAGCGATCTGGATCCTCTTGATATGGAGTCTCGCTCTGGCGGTTATGTTTGTGGTTTTCTTTTCAGGAGGCGGACCTGAATCTTTTTTAGAGGGCGATCAAAAAGTCACCCAAACCCGCGCAGCTCTCACAACGGGTTTTCTGCTGTATTTTATAATGATGATCCTGACCCGCATACGGACTCAAGGAAAAGTTATGCTGGATGAGCGGGACGAACAGATATCCCGTCGGGCCTATGCCATAAGTTTTCACACCGTGCTGTATTATACATTTATATTCGGCACTTTTTTGTACTGGCTCTACAGGATCCACCTGGACGTTGTTTCCATGCCGGTGGGATGGGCATGGATCCTGGCCATATCCAGCATGTGTGTGGGATTTATTTCCAATGCAGCGGCTACCCTGATCATCGACGCAAGGATGGGCGGAAATGGCCAAAGCTGAAATAAAAAACCGGATTAGAAAATTGAGGTTTGACAACCACGAGATGACGCAGCAGGAACTGGCTGACCGGGCCGCCTGCACCCGTCAAACCATCATTGCTCTGGAGCAGGAAAAATATGTGCCTTCACTGGCGCTGGCATTCCGGATCGCACGCATTTTTAATTTCTCTGTGGACGAAGTGTTTGAATATCGGGATTAGGACATTGACCATGAATGCGCTAAAATCTGCTATTTTTATCCCGCTCCTGCTGCTGTTTCTTTCCATCTCATCTTTTTCCCGGGCACCCCAGGAACAAAAATATTTTTATGCCATCGAGTCACGGGGAATTATATGCGGTTATTCGGAGTTCAGCCTTCAAAAGCAAAGAAAAGCCGGACAAAAGTTTCTGGTGCTGGATCACAAGCTCTTGATGCAGCAATCTGGTATGGGCACCTCATTCACAACGGAATTTTTTACAAAAATCCATCTCGACCCAGAAACCGGGCATTTCTTTTTTGCGGAATCAAGAATCGAACAGGGCTCCCTGAAATTGGAATCAAAAATAGTCATTGAAGGCCAGACCGCATATATCCATTCCGGACAGAAGGGACAGATCAGAAAAGTTGAACTCCCTCCGGATGTCCTGCTCGAAAATCCCCTGTATTTTCCGCACCTTATCAATGATTTTAAGGGAAAAAGCCCTCACACAAAAAAATACCAGACATTTGACCCGAGGGACGAAGCAGTTCATGAGATAACTTACACCAAGCTGACCGAAGAAAAGATCAATCTGATGAAGAGAGAGTACCATGCCGTTATTTTGGACAGGTTGAATCATGTTACCGGGGCGAAGCTCAGGATATGGATAGATTCCGAAAATGCCCTCCTGCTCAAGATCAAGCGGCATACACACAGTCAATTCTTAGCCGACGCTGCCATAAAAGAAAATCTTCAGCATGTAAATATTGACGATCGGATCATTGCCAAGGCCGGAGTGAACATTGGAGACTATAAGGCTATTTCCTTCATGAAGGTTAAGGGTACACTTGACCCGGTCGGCAACTGGATCACTGTGGAGAGCCTCAATGTCCCAGGCCAGAGCTTTCAAGGTACGGTCAAAAATAACCGGATCCAAGGTGTATTCGAGATCAGACACATAAAATACGGTGGTCAAAATGCCCCGGCTTTCCCCCGGGATTATAGTAAGAACAAAGCTCTGCACAAGTACCTGGAACCGGAATATGGAATCGAATCCCATGATCCAGTTCTCCGGGAGCAGGCCGAGAAGATCACACAGGATGCTAAAGACTCCTGGGATGCTGTGCAGTGTCTTAGCCAATGGGTGGATGAAGAGATCTCCTATGAGGTACCCGGTGGAGTGACAGCACGAAATACCTATGACCAGAGATTGGGAGAGTGTGGCGCCCATTCGCGTCTCTTGGCAGCATTCTGCCGGGCTGTCGGCATCCCGGCGAGAGTCGTCTGGGGATGCATGTATGTCCCGGGCCAAGAAGGGGGATTCGGACAGCACGGATGGAATGAAGTGTACATGGGAGAAGCAGGTTGGATCCCTATTGATGCCACGTCCAAAGAAAATAGCTTCGTGGATTCAAGTCACATTCGGTTGGGTGAGCTGACATCTCAGAGCATGTCTTTAAATCCCGAAAAAATGGAGATTTTGGATTTTAAAGCCGGAGCGGAAGCTATGGGGAGGTCCGATGAATCTGAAGCAGGGGAGATGTATTCCCCCTATCTGGGTAAATACCGGGGTGCGAAGGGCTCCTTTAAAATACTCTTCCGGAACGGCGGCCTGGCCGTGGATATCCCAGGAAAAATGATCTTTCAGCTCAACGAACCCGATGGAAAGGGCCGCTGGTATTTTAAGATCATGCCTCAGGCGCACATACGCTTTGAACAGGACAGTTCCGGACTGGTGGCAAGTGCCGATCTCTATTCCAGTAAACGGCTGCCAAAAAAACCGGAGCCCTTGGAATATGAGGATAATATTCCCCTAAAATATCGGCCTTACCTTGGGAAATACCGTATTCCCATGCGACAGATGGATTATACCGTCGTGTTCAGGGAAAACAACCTGGCAGTCTACGATCCGACCGAGGGAATCATCCCGCTCACCGGACCGGATTCAGAGGGAATGTGGTCCGATCCGTCCCATCGCAGCCAGATTTCCTTTGCCAAGGATGACAGGGGTCTTGTTAAAGCCATGATCATTCACAGTATAGAAAAACTGGACAAGATCGTCCCGAATATATCCATTCTCCCTTCGCTACTCCCGCCGCTGCCGGGCTTTCCGTATTGATAGACTACCTGCCCTTGCGCCTCATCTGTACGTAGTCAAATGGTTTCGAACGGGCTCGCCGTTTATAGGACAATACTTTTCTAGCGGTTATCGGCAGGTCGCAAGACCGGGGATGACCTCCCCAGTTCCCGACGGCACCTTCCGAACGTTCCGTTGTACTCTACAGCATTAAGATCTGTCTAAGCGTGGCTTGCCAAACCGCCCACAATTTCTCCACCGTCAATAACAATATACTCACCGGTGATGAAAGAGGCTTCGTCGGAAGCCAGAAAAGCAAACAGAGACGCTACGTCTTCTGGCTTTCCCAGCCTGCGCAGTGGTAACTTTTCCTCAAAATCCTTTCGCATTTTCGGAGAGTATTCCGATTCTTGCATTGGCGTCATGATGAAGCCGGGACAGAGCGCGTTTACACGAATTTTGGGGCCTAATTCCAGCGCCATTGAGCGTGTCAATTCAATGACTCCCGCTTTTGAGGCATTGTAGTCGGCATAATAATGATATCCCATCAACGCGTTGGTGGATCCCATATTAAGGATAACACCCCCATCTCCTGCTAGCATCCTCCGAGCAGCCTGTTGTGCAACGTAAAACAATCCATTCAGGTTAATAGATATCACAGTCTGCCATTGTTCAGGTGTGATATCAAGAAAGGAGTGTCGAAAGCTGATGCCAGCGTTATTTATCAGGATATCAAGTTTATTAAAATGCGCATCAAATTTTGCAAAAGCCTTCTCTACAGAATCAGCATCCGAAACATCAACGATAATACTCGGCTCAAGGCTTGGTAACTCTTTCTCTATGAGGCGGCAAGCTTTCTCGTCTTTGTCAAAAACAACAACCTGTGCTCCTTCTTCCAGAAAGCGTGCGGCGGTCACCCTGCCTATGCCGCCAGCCCCACCCGTAACAAGAACACACTTATTCTTCAATCCTTGCATTTGCCTGCTCCTTTCAATGTATACAAATTGTTGTTTCCTCCGTGACTTTCAATACATCACTCAGGAAAACAGTCTTGCATAGTTTAGGATATATCATTCCAACAAGTTAACTACTCAAATGTATCGTCAAGGTTACTTTACTCAAAATAATCGATAAGTTCCTCCTTCACGGTTCGGATAAACCGTTCAACCAATGCGTTCTCAGTGGGCTGATCAATAGCATACATACTGATTTGGACATCAGCATCGTCCAACAGGTCCGTAATGTTGGCAGCAGCATATTGTCTTCCATAGTCCGAATGATGAATCTCAGGAGCAGAATGACGGGCCAGCGCATAAGTATGAGTTCGATTGCCTCAACAACCTTAGTATATTCCGTATTGACTACAAGCTTGTAGCCGACCGTACTGCGCGGGCAATCCAGAAGCGCACAGATCATCTGCTTCGGATACTCTTTTACCAGTTCCTTGATCATCGCTCGATTTTTAACAATAATACCTAGGAAAAACATATACTTCAACAAGAAATCCGCAGGAAAGCAAGAATCTTTTAGAATTCACCTGTAAAAAGCCTTTATTGGATAGACTTTCATATATATTCTAGCCTTTCCTCAGCTGCCATGCTGAGCTGAGCTTGTGCGGAAGGGCCTCTTTGCATTAAAGGTCAGGTTAAGGTGTATGATGATTTTGTCTATGTTCTTGGTCTCACCAAAGCAAAGATTTTTAAGAGAACATTTTTGGATATGTATTATCTATTAATGCCAAGCAGGGAAAAAATTTTTGGCATTATCTTTTGTCAATCGGAGCTGGTTAGTTCCATCGGCATTCATTATATATAGATCCAAGTTTCCATTACGATTTGACTGGAAAGCAATCTTAGTGCCGTCTGGTGACCAACAGGCAAACATATCATTAGCATTATTAGAGGTAAGACGTTTTATGTTTGAGAAATCTGTATCTAACACGTAGATATCCATATTCCCATCACGGTCCGAATGAAAAGCAATTCTTTCTCCCACAGGCGACCAGGTTGGGAACTCACCGAAAGCTAAACCCGGGTCTTCAAAATTTACAATTCCATCATCAGTGAAAAACGAGATAACTTTGAATTCTTCTGAATCGGTTGTAAAAACACCTTTTATTTGATTATAATTGTATTCACTAGCTGGCAAACCGCTGTTTGCTTTTTCTAATTCTGTCCCGTCTGTTTTTATGGTATAAAATTGATAACCACCATCACGAAGAGATAGGAAAATAATAATGTCTTCTTTAGACATCCAGTTTGAATACAACTCAATATATTTGTCTTGAGTCAGATTCACTAGCTCAGATCCATCCGAATTCATCACAAAGATATCTTTTTTGTCATCATTCCATAAATTGAAAGTGATCTTATTACCGTGAGGTGACCATTTTGGCCACAATTCATCCCCTGGGCTATTGGTAAGCTGAGTAAGCCCTTTTCCATCTGTATTTATTACATATATTTCAGAATTCCCATCCCGCTTGGATGTGAAAGCAATTTTCTTTCCATCTGAGGATAATGTAGGGCAAGTGTCTTCTGCGTCATTAGTAGTGAGCCTTTTTAATCTTGTGCCATCGGCATTTATAATAAAGATATCTGAATTTCCGAACCGGTCAGAAACAAAAGCTATTTTCTTTTGATCGCTTTTGTCTCTTTGACAGCTGCATTGAAGTAGAGTAATTATTGCAAATAGTGAAAATACTAAAATGAGAATTGGTGTCGAAATATTTTTCTTTTGAGTATCCATTATATTCCCTCCTTTTTGCTAAATCTACGCCTTTTCACCTTCTCCATTAACGATATTAAAGGAAATAAAAGTATCCTGTCAATATAAAATGCACAAGAAAAAGAGAATACAAGCAAAAATCACAGGATAATGGGGATAAGGAGTAGACTTCGCCCTCTAATTGACTGAATTTCTCCTTTTATAATTACTCAGCTGCCATGCTGAGCTGGGCTTTAGGAGGCGGAGGACGTTCAGCCTTAAAGGTCAGCTTAAGATGATTTATGATCTTGTCTATGACTTTATAATCTTCGATAAATGAGATAATACGCATTGTCCCCCCGCATTTTGGACAGATGAGAGGATCAACTCCCCAGGATCCAAATATTTAAAATGGGAAATTACCCCCCTTTTTTGGGCCAAAACGGGATGAAACCCTCATGTTAATCTTATGTAAATTGCTGATATTATGTGAGTTACACGGATTGATATAATGCCTGTTAGGTGACACATCTGGGGGGAAATCGACTCTATTAGAGTGGCTGGGAAGCAGGGATTCGAACCCCGATTACATGAGCCAGAGTCATGTGTCCTGCCGTTGGACGACTTCCCAGCAGAAGGAACAATAATAATAAAAATCCACTCGATTTTCAAGTGCAACTTTTTTTGGGTTGCTAATTATTCTGAAATATGATATTCTGAATTCAGAAAAATTATTATTGAGGTGTAAAATGGAAGCTCCTAAATCTGTAGTAAGAGAGATAAAGGCGCGGGGTCAATTGACGATCCCAAAAAAGATCAGGGAAGCAAGCCGGCTTGAAGCAGGGCGATTGGTTTCGATTATCCCAGTGGGTGACTCTATCATTATTACTCCCAACCAGCTTGAATTAGATGAAGCAAGGCGCGAAATTAAGAGAATACTTAGAGATTCAGGCCTTTCTGCAGATGAGGTTTTAGAAGGACTTAAAGAGGAAAGGGACGCTCTTTATAAAGAATCATATGAGTAAAACCATTAAGGTTTTTCTCGATTCAAATGTGATTCTTTCCGGCTTTCTTTCTGACAAAGGGGCACCAAGGATCATTCTTGACCTATTTAGTGTTGATCTTCCCTTTCTTATAGGTATTACCGGTGAGTATAATATCATTGAAATAGAGCGAAATTTAATCAACAAGTTACCAGGGGCTGTTTCTGTCTATAAGAAATATTTTCCTAAATTGAATCTTAAGATTATGCTACTCCCCAATAAGCAAGATGTAAAAAAGTATTCCGGAATTATTTCGCCCAAGGATGCTCCTGTCCTTGCTTCAGCTGTAAAAAGCAAAGCTAATTATCTTGTAACCGGAGATAAAGATTTTATCAAAGTCAAGGAAAATCAAAGTTTTTCCATCAAAATAGTTTCTCCCGGGGAATTTTTAAGCAAAATCTTGGGACATCATCCTTAATTAATTCAGAAGTCGCTCATATAATTCAGAATAAAGTATGATGTCCCCAGTTCTTGAAAGTTCGACATTTCTTATGAATAATTCAGGGAACTACTTTCTAAGGGAAGCCTTTGTAAATATATGGTCGGGAATATCAGCGTTAAATTCAATAGACTCCAGTAAAAATTCCGTGCCCTTCCCTCCTTTGAGCTCATCCTTAAAAAGCATCTCTCTTGGGACCCAACGGTTCTGCACCATGATAATATCGGATATTTCCGTACTTTTAAGCAGTTTACCGCTGCGGGCATAACGTTGTTCTTTAAGGGCAATAAATCTTTCTTTATCCACCCAGATTTTCCGGGAGTAATAAGCAATATCATCAACAAGTGCAGTCAATTCCAAAACCCAGCACAACCTCTCATCATAAGTTTCTTCTGCTATTACTTTTGCTTCATACAATTTGTGCAGCTCCGGGTCTTCCATCATATCTTCATAAGAAAAATCAGATCCCATAACAGACTGTCTCAGCATATGGCCAGAGATCTTGATTATCCTGTCAGTGGAAGGCGAATATGTCCACAACTCATCAGCCAGTTTTAACATCTTGGTGCCCCTTTCCCGGGCAGGAGCCAGATACTCAGTAAAAGAGATGTTTGTACCTTTAAGCCACGACTTTGATTTAATCGTCCTACTTCCTCTGCGGCCATGGATTATCATAGCCCCTACTGATATTTTATTATCCGAACCGATATTTTTATCTACCTGCTTTAAAATCCATTCACCCGACGGCGTTTCAAGCGCATTTGCCTGGGAAGATATCAACAAAACCAAAATTCCAAATATTAGATATGAGCGTTTCATGCTTCAAGCTCCTTCATCAAATTAGATGTCTTACGCTTATATACTCCTATACCGGATATCGAAGTGCCCAGAAAAGTGGCCATCATCCCCGGTATAAATCCTATAAAAAAACTGGCAGGTGTTATCCTGGCCCGCATAACATCTGAAAAAAGGATGGAAGCATTTTTCATCATCCCACTTATATTAATTCCTTTTTCCTGGAGAAAATAAGTTATTGCCAGTCCTACGGCTGTGCCTAAAACCGAGCCGATAAAGCCTACAATCAAAGATTCACTGATCAGCGAACGATAGAGATGCCCTTTGGACTCCCCCATTGCCAGGCGTACTCCGATCTCTCCATAGCGCCTGAGACTGCCCATAAGCCCGGCATTCCACAGCACAATAGACATTGCTATTATATAAATAGCTAACACCGTTACAGACATGCTACCAACCATCTTCAGGTAGTCTGCCATGCCACTCTGACCGGGAAGAGTGTCCATAACCGGGGAAAACTCATCATTATCATTTGCATAATTGGCATTAAATCCGGCTTTTATCTCTTCAGCCCGCTCATCATTGTAGACAAAATCATTGAATAATCCTAAAATTTCACCGGCAGCATCCTCCATATTCAGAGCCGCCCGGATATCGCTAATATCAGCTATCATTGCTCCCCGGTCCAAAGCAGTTACCCCAAAACGTACGGTGCCGGCTATATGAAAATTAGCCATGGCTATACTTCCATACATGGTGGAACTGATAATCGTCGCTGTTTCCCCGGGTTCTACATTCAGCTGACGGGCATATTTTTCGCCGATTAAAATTTCTCCCCTCTTTTCCGGCAGCCGACCACGCACAAGCGCATCCTCAAGATTTAGAATCTCCCATTCCCGCGTTTCAGCTGAAAAAAGATCCACTGCCATACCCGCTACCGGGCCCTGGTCGCGCGTCTCTCCCAGCTCGTCCGGAATGTCGAGTAATCCCCCGAATTTAATTCTAGAAACCCAGATCAAACCGGGATACTGCTGCCTAAGATCCTGAGTAAGTTTTTCGACTCCGATAAGGGCCAAGTCATTAGGTATCTGGTCAACCTCTTTAGCATAAGCGTGTGACATTACCTTTACATGACCAGTGCCGAATCTGGCAGAGGCATCGATCATATTGGTCAAAGCGCCTTGAATCCAGCCGTACAACACCACTGTAAGCAGAACTCCCAAAAAGACAGTCAGAATCGGAAACAGGCTCCGCGAGCGGTCCCTGAGCAGCCCTTTAAATAGAAATTTTATCATGACATCCTTCCCCTCAACGCATCAGTCGGTTTCAGTTTCGCAATTTTTCTGGTAGGCAAAAAGCTGACAATAGTAGTCACAACAAGGACCAGAACAGTTGTGCCAATGATCAAGCCCGCCCCATAGGTTGGGAGAAGAGTATCCCCTATGGCAAATCCATAGCTGTCTACATTATCAGGCATAGCCCATCCCTTCTTAGCAAAAAGGACCAAAAGGGGCGTGCCGTATATTGCAGCTACAACAGCAGCCAGGACGCCATGCATGGCCCCTTCCAGCGTAAAAAGCTGAATAACTTTTGGCCGGGTAAATCCCAGGGCCATGAGAGTCCCCATTTCCTTGCGCCGCCTGAAAATTGAAAGTACCTGCGTATTAAAGATTGCCAGCATAGCCAGTAAAAGCAGGATCACATACATAATGGAACCACCAATTGTCTTAGCCTCCACCAATTCAGTTATGTCCTTAAGTAAAAATTCCAGGTTTTTAAAATCCCATCCTGCTAGTCCTTCTTTTAAGGGCTCCGTATCTTGGGCCAGCACAACCAGGCTTGCCTCATTCGGCATGCGGGCAAGTTTCTGTATTTTTTTCAGCGGAACCCATATCTGCCCCCGGTCGACCGACTGGGCAGTTGTGCGCATGATCTCAACTATATGGGCATCCCGGGCATCAAATGTCCCCTGAGCATCCCGCCACCTGACAGTTATTGTATCTCCCTTTTTAAGACCGGCATTTTTCGCCATGCGGGTGCCAATAAGGGCAGGCAGATCTACATCTTCACGGGCGAGAAAATGGGTAGGAATAGATAGTAATGACTGGGCAGGATCAATTCCCTTGATCAGGACAGGCTGGATGCGGCCGCTGGGATAAATAGTGCCCTGAACGATCAATACAGGCGCTGCTAAACCCTCATTTTTTAAGCCAATTAACGCTTCAGGCAGAGGCGCATGCGCATCCGGAAGAGATAAAGGCTCATAAGGATCATAATTTTCCTGCCAGTACTGGCCCCCTCCGTATTCAGCATCTGTGAGAGCGTGAACCGCCTGATTATTCATCCCGTCATATATACCCTGGAGCCCAATGATCGCCACAAAAGCAAAGGAAAGCACCACCACATTAAGCCAGGTGCGGAGACCGGCTCCCAGCAGGTTTTTTAGAGCCAAGCGCGGGATTACCATTAGCCTATCCCTTCAGCTCTGGTTGGATTCACGGCCTCATCTTTTGCTACTTTCCCATCAACAAGCGTAATTTTCCGGCGTATATAGCTAATGACTTTTTCATCGTGCGTGGCAAAGATAAAAGTCGTTTTAAGCACCCGGTTTAACTCTTCCATAGTCTTGAGGATATTATGCGAATTTTCCGCATCCAGATTTGCAGTCGGTTCGTCAGCTAATATGATGGCCGGTTTTTTAACCACAGCCCGCGCTATGGCTACCCGCTGGCACTCCCCCCCTGAAAGCTGGGCCGGCTTGGATTTTGCCCGCTCCCCCAGATTTACCCATTCTAAAGCCTGGATAACTTTTTCTTTTCTCTCATCTGCTGATAACCCCAGCAGTAAAAGGGGAAACTCCACATTTTCAAAAACCGTATATACAGGCAGCAGGTTAAATGTTTGAAAAATAAATCCGATACCTTGGTTTCGCAGTGCAGCTGCCTGTCTATTTGACAGGTCTTCTACTTTTTTTCCCAAAACATTAGCACTGCCCTCTGTGGGAGTATCAAGAGAACCGATGATGTTAAGGAGGGTGGTTTTTCCCGAGCCGCTGGGCCCGACTACACCCGTAAACTCAGCCTTGGCAAAATTTAAGCTGACATGATCCAAAGCGGCTAATTTTTTCCACCCCATAGAATAGATCTTAACAAGCTCTGTGGTTTTAATCATAAAAGAATTTTCCATTGTTTCCTCTCAATAATTAAATACTGCCATTACCTGAATCCCTTTCCCGGCAAACAGGTTATTCCCCGGCTGGGTATTATATACCCTAAACTGTTCCGGATTCCAAAAGGCCATAAAATGAAAGCTCCATCTGTCATAAGTCCGCTGCCATCTTAAAAAATTGTAAAAGTCTTTATTCTCCCAATCATAATATAATATTCCGGTAATATTATCCAGCAAACCCAGGGGATAATTTAAGGCCAGGGCCGAAAATTTTGCCGCTTCCCCGGAACCAAAGGCATCCCGGCTGGCTTCTAAAACAAAATGTTCCCCAATCACATTTAAACCATTCCCTATACTTAAAGTATAATCTATACCAACATTTAAAGCCCTCTGCCATGTATAGGGAAGGTGTTCTGTTTGCTGATGAAATAAAGACGTTTCAAACCAGATGCCGATGCCAATGTCCCATTTACCGTCAATAGCACAGCGGTTTTCCGGAATGCGGGGATTGTCAGGCGCCGGGCCCGGGAAAAGCCCTTTTGCATCGATTTCCCTGTGGTGATAGGAAAAAGCAATCTCCCCTTTCCCCACAGGAGTCTGGATGCGTCCTCCCAGCTCAGGAGATTTTCTGTGAGAAGACATTGTTTCCCAGCCCTTGGGATCATCATTTCCATAAAGTCCCCACACCCAGACATTGGTGTTGTCTAGAAAATAATACCTCATTAAAAGGCCATAGACGCCGTCAGTAAGCTGAAGAGGATCGCGCGGGTCTATCCGGTCAAACCACATCAAAGGACGAAGCAGAGAGGCTGAGCCGAAGTTTATCTTCTGGAGTCCCAGGCGGGCCTCAAATTGAGCTGAAGAAAATCGCAGCCACATCCTGTAAGGCTTTACTTTCCCATCCGTATGAATATCATCCAGAGCATTTATAGTACCGGAGCCATAAGCATTTAAGGAGAATTCAAGATCTAAATTGTATTTAGGGGAAAGAGCCTTTTCCAGGGAAAATTCAGGCAAACAGCGTAAGCCGAGCTGAGGCTTTATATCAGCGTCGGCATTAACAGTCAGCCAGCCAGAGACAAGCCCTTTATAGGCGAATGTTTGAGCAAATGCTGCTGTAGATAAGAGCAGCAAAACAGCCCCTGCAAAAAGCCATTTCCCATATCTCTCTGGCATTTTATTTTCCTGATTCCTTTTCTCCGGACAAAATACCGTAAAAAAGTAATCAGGTCAACATCAAGTCACGGTTTTTCCCCACTTACCTAATTCACAAACGGCGACCAGGCCGGATTGGACCCCGTCCCCAAGCTAATAGGATCGGAGCCATCTTTATTTATCACATATATTTCCGAGACTTCACCTTTAGACAGATCATAGACTATTTTCAAGCCATCCGGCGACATGGAGGGATTTGAAGCTTGACTCTTAGTTTTAGTCAGCCGTTTCTGCCCGGAACCATCAATATTCATGATATAAATATCATAATCGCCTGATTGGGGTTCACCATGCATATCCGATGAAAATATTATCTGCTTACTGTCAGGCGACCAGGAAGGCACTTCATCAAGGGTACGCGTGAAGGTCAATCTCTGCTGATTGGTGCCATCAACTGCATTTGCCAGATAAATTTCCGGATCATCCCTGTCTCTATCCGCCTCAAAAACAAACCATAATCCGTTTGGCGACCAGGAATGAAAATTATTAACTCTGTTATGGGGCGTATCCTGAGTCATTTGAGTAAGATTATAGCCCCACTCAGATTTTTCATTTCCCTTTTTTACATTAGTTCTCCAGATCTGCGAGCTGCCGCTTCTTCCTGAATTAAAAGCGATCATTGTGCCATCAGGCGACCAAGCCGGATTCGTATCTCCGGCAGGAGAAGAAGTTAGCCTGGTAATATTAGAGCCATCTGCATTCATATAATAGATATCCCAATTATCATCTTTCTCAGCTGCAAAAGCGATCTGTTTGGCATCAGGAGACCAGCAAGGCATAGCCCCTGCAGCTAACTTCTTTTTATTGGACCCGTTATGATCCATGACATAGATAAAACTGTTATGCTGCTCATAGACAACATAGGCTATCTTTGTGTTTGCTAGATCAGATTTTGACGCCTGGCTGCAAAACAGCAGGGCTGCTGGAAAAATAATTAAAACCATAAAGATAAATATTAATTGTTTTTTCATTACATCTCCTTATTAATTTTTTTAAATTTTCAGGCTCTCATTCATACTTTATAGCCTTTATCGGATTGGCTCTGGCAGCCCTGACAGATTGATAACTCACTGCAATAAACGCAATTAACATTGCAGCACCACCTGCAAGTAAAAATAATAAAATACTGATATGGTCCCGATGGGCAAACTGCTGAATCCAGTTATTCCCAGTATAATAAGCAATCGGCCAGGCGATAAGATTTGCTATAAGAACAGGCTTTAGAAATTCGATTGAAAGAAGTGCAACAATGCTATGATTAGATGCCCCAAGCACTTTCCGGATGCCAATTTCTCTGGTACGCTTCTCTGCGGTAAATGAAACCAGTCCATACAAACCCAGGCAGGCAATTAGAACAGCTAAAAATGCAGAATACCCCAAAAGATGACTCATATAGGATTCCCGGTGGTATGATCGTTCAATTTGTTCATCAAAAAATGTATAAACCAGCGGATATTGGGGCATCACCTCTTTCCATGTTTTCTCTAAAAATGACAAAGCAGATGATATCTCACTTGAATTAATTCTGACGATCATGTAATGCAGGCTTTTATCACTCAAAATCATGATTGCAGGTTCTATCTTGTCTCTGGCAGAATGGATATGAAAATCTTTTGCTACCCCAACAACTCTTCTTTTATCCCCATTAAAATCAAGTTGTAAACCAACAACGGATTTACGGCCGATTTTTCGTTTAAATTCTTGATTTATAATTGCTCCATTTGATAAATCAGACATAAATTCCTTTGAAAATGATCTTCCTTCAGCCATCTCAATTTTTAATGTTTTAATAAAATCAAAATCTACTGATGTAAAATTTGCAAATAATTTTTGATTAGGATCCTTCCCTTCCCAATTGACGTTACTTGAACTGTTCCCAAAATAGGTTGGCAGCGATTGAGTAGCTGAAACACCATTAATTCTAAAATCATTTTTCAGTTTAGATTTTAGCAGGGGATATTCCTTAAGAGGTCCGCTCCGCATGTTTACATATAGCAGATGATCTTTATTCCAGCCAACATCCATATTCAACATGTATCTAAGTTGACCAACCACAATAAAAGAAACAATTATTAAAAAGATTGACATGCAAAACTGGAAGATAACCAGGGGTTTTCTAAATTTTCCACCTCCTATTCCTTTGGATAGCGACCCTCGGAATATTTGAACAGGTTGAAAGGAGGATAAATACAGAGCAGGGTAACTTCCTGAGATGATCCCTGTAATTAAAGCGGTTGCCGCCAAACCCAAAAGCAGGACTCCTGTGTTTATTGTCCCGAATAGAGAAATTTGTTTGCCGGTTAATGAGTTGAAATGAGGAAGAAACATGATCAATAAGAAAACCGCAAAAGCTAGAGCAATAAATGCCATAAGGGTAGATTCTCCGAAGAATTGCCGGATAATTTGTGATTTATTTGCACCTGCAACTTTCCGGAGACCGATCTCTTTGGAGCGATTGGATGATTTTGCAGTTGATAGATTCATAAAATTGACACATGCGATCAACAAAACCAAAAGGGCAATGGCTGTGAAGATAAAAACATACTTTATATTTCCAGAAGATGACGAGCGGAAAAAATTAGAATAAAGATGAATATCAACAATTGGAAAAAGGGAAAGCTCAGCAATGGAATTATCGATGTGCTTCTTGTACAGGCCCTTTATCTTTTCCCTCACTCCTTGAGGATTAGCAGATTGTTTCAATAACACATAAGTTTCAAGGAATGCACTGTTCCAGTAATTCTCATCATACCATGACATTTTTTTCATGTAGCTCCAGGGCAGGACAATATCAAATTGGATATGTGAATTCCCGGGAACATTTTCTATAACTCCGTTGACTATATAATTATCTGAATTATTAAAAGTTAGTGCTTTTCCCAGAGGATTATCATTTCCAAAATACTTATGGGCAATATCTTGAGAGATGACCACCGAATTTGGTTGATTTAATGCTGTATCTTTATTTCCTATTACGAATGGGTAGGAAAAAATAGAGAAAAAGGAAGGATCAACTGTCGTGATATTAGATTCAAAAAATACTTTATTCTGATATCGAATAAGCATAGTATTTAATTCTCTATGACGCGCCCCTATTTCTATATCTGAAAATTCTGCCATCAAGGTTGTACCTAAGGGAGCGCTTGTACGAGAACTTGTCTGTTTTCCATCTGAATAAGAATAATTAACTGTCACTAAATAAATTCTTTCTGAATTTTCATTAAACCGATCATAACTCAGTTCATCAAGTACCCAAAGGGAGATACACAAGCAGCATGCCATCCCAATTGCCAGTCCAATGATGTTAATAAATGAAGAGGCTTTATATTTTACAAGATTACGAATAGTTATCTTAAAATAATTTTTAAGCATTTTTCATCTCCAAGTCTAAAAAATAATTAATCTCAAACTTTTCAGTGTGTCTAATATTTCGGGTGAAGTTCACTACCTTTCATTTTAAAAGCTTTCAAAAATTAAATTGATATTCTCTAATCTACAATATTTCAACTTATTTTGCATCTTATGCCGAGTAACCCACAGTTTGAGCAAATAGTACCTGTTGTTCCGGCCCAAGTTTGAAATCCTTGGCAGGCTGTTCTTTATTACAATCCTGTCTTGGATATAAACATAGACCTCTCCCCGTGTGTTAGCTGTGTGTCAGAATTTGATTAAAGTCGGAGCAGAACTATCTCCATGTTCCAAATATGTTCCAAATTTGATTGATTTACGCTGAAACTATGGTAAAAGGATTGGGAGAAAGTTTTCACAGTTTTTCCGACGCTCCACATTCAGGATGCTAAGATTTTTTTGTCAATAATAGAAGTTATCATTCTATTTCCAATTAAGGAATTTAATCTAGTTTTATTAGCTTCAATCCCGCCAGCCTCTTCCTCACATCCTCAACTTCAGCATTACCAGGATCAGCGTCCTTCCAGAGGGTGAGGAATACGAAAACCATCGCTTACGAAATATCATGAGTGGTCCGAATTGTGTTGAAACGTCACAGAGAGTTGGCAAAGAGCCTGCTAACATCAAGGATGAGCGGCTAGTTGATAAGGTTTAAGCCGTAAAGATCAACCGCAATGCCTCTTGCCCGGCTTTGATCCATTGGGAGCGACCAAGCTCTTGACCCAGTGTGATATTATGAATTGCGAGACAAGTCGCCAGATAGCGTGACCGGGAAATGATCTCAGTGTCTGGTGTTCTGGAGTAGTATGCCAGAACATGCTCCAGCCACTTCTCTCCGTACCAGGCATACAGGCCGGCAAAGTCAACCGCGGGGTCGCTAATAACGGCATCACCCCAATCAATAATCCCACTCATAATACCCGACCGCGGATCAACAAGAATATGTTCCGCCCATAGATCATTGTGGACGAGTCTCGAGGCACCCTCAAAAGACGAGGGCACATCGTCCTCGATGTAGCGGCGCAAATTGCTTGGATCCACATTTAGGTCGACAATTCTATTTAGCTGTTCGAGGGACTTGTTACGCCAGTGCGCAACTAAGTCACTCCTTTCAGGTACTCCGGCCTCTCTGGCTTTGTCGACTGGATAAGTGTGGAGCTCGGTCAGGAAAAGTCCTAGCTGCCGTGCAACCCTATGCTGATCGACCGACTTGGAGACATCATCAGCGATACCCGGCAGCTTCTTATATCTGACAAATGGCCGCTCCAAACTTTCACACAATTCTGCACAATACTCATAGCGGGG
>Ga0114922_10000735_pt1 | contig 31532 bp, 31 predicted proteins | sample AartaG_FD_100975 | JGI IMG/M metagenome (GOLD analysis project Ga0114922, IMG submission 100975) | Deep subsurface microbial communities from Aarhus Bay to uncover new lineages of life (NeLLi) - Aarhus_00045 metaG | ecosystem: Environmental > Aquatic > Marine > Oceanic > Sediment | place... | reverse complement strand
TTGGAACCTGGTCCGGTGTCTACGCACTTGAACCCTCCGATTACATTGACTTAACTAATTTAGCGCTTGGAACTAATTTAAACGAAGAAGAATTCATGCTACTTGGACAGAAATCGTATAATTTAGAAAAAGCGTTTAATACGCTACATGTGGGATTCACGCGTAAGGATGATTTACCACATCGAAGATTCTTTGAAGATCCGATCCAATCTGGGCCCCATAAAGGTGAAAAACTAGATATGGATAAGTACAATTCAATGCTGGATAATTTTTATGAGCTTCATGGATGGGATAAAAAAACCGGATGGCAAACCCGCGAAACCTTAGAAAAAATAGGTTTAAAAGATGTAGCTGAAAAATTAGCTAACGCAGGACGCTTAATAGAATAAAAATATTAATTGTAGGATTGAAACCTACAATAATTACTCTTTTTTTTTACTCGAGAATAGAATTGAAATTTAACTTCTTAAAATTTGAAAATGCTCGTTTTCCATTATTTTTCTGTAAATCAGAGAGGATTTCTTTTAGCAACTTAAAAAAGGAGTATTTTTGAAGTTTAGAACTAGTCTTCATTTTTAGAAGATATGCAGGCTCATTAGTTTTGGGAATTTTTGCTCGCATGTAACCACCAGGCGTGTATAACTTGTCAGTTTTAATCTCTAACTCCGTGCTTATCCCAAATTCTAACAGCATATCAAAAATGGTTTTCCAACCTTCTTCGTTGTTTGGGAGGGATATAGGTTTTCTATTATCATATAGAGTGCCGCTATCGATACTTAATTCATTTTCGCTAATATCCCCAAATATTGCAATAAGCCAAAGAAATCTCCAAAAGAATTCTTCCCTCTCTTTATGCAGTTCAAGGCCAGAAACAGTATCAATACCCTTAATCCCCAAAGTTGAGTTAGCAATTTCAAATAATTTATCATAAACAAATTTGAAATTAGGGTTTGTAAATGTTCCAGTTAACTCAGGTATTTTCGGCTGATGATCTACGAGTTTTGGATTTTTAATCTGAGTTTCCTTTAGTCCGCTCCGAATTTCGTTTAGATTTGTCATTGAATCAAACATTTTAATATAGCGTTCATACTCGTCTTCACTAATATCTTTTCCTAGTTTTTCTGAAATTTTCTCGTTAGTAAACTTAGTGCTTGCTACAGTATTTGCACACGGGAATCGTCCACAATAAGCACAATTCGGAATCTCATTATATTGTCCACATTTTCTCGTGCGACACTTTTTCAAGAAGTTAAAGAAAGGGTGACTTGGTAATTCTTCATTAGGGGTATGACACCCTACACATCCTTCCCATTCGTATTTAACCGGTTTGAATCCAGTGTACTTCTTAAATTGTTCAGAATACTCTTCCCAGTCTTCTTTAGCAATCTTTTTCCTCACGTAAGAGGACCAAGGACATTCAGAACAGATGTTTCCACAACGAGAGATAATTTGTTCCATCACTTCTTCACTAATGATATTCAATGGAATTTTATTTTTAAAGATATACTCAACTATTATTTTTACATTTATTCATTAAAAATCATTGTTTAAAGACACTTTTCATCTTTTAAAAGGAGATCAAATAATTTTGAACCAAAAACTTGAAGTAGGTCGATATTCAAAGGGTCAACTTGCTATTTTTATTCAAGATTATCATGATGAACCGATAGCGAAGTTGCTATACCCGCAAATTAGCCAGAAAATGAGCTTTTTGGAGATCATGTTATAATTCCCCCCGCTAAGGATGTCAAAACTGCTAAAGAAATGCTAAAAAATGAGGGAAAGGATTATGAATGTTTAGATTTTTATTTTTTTTTTTTTATTCCAGCGATCGGCATAGACGCCAGTAGATGGAATTAAAATTATAACTGGGGTAGAACTTAGGAAGGAAATTTAGATAAAAATTAATCGTTTAATTGACCTATTTTCTCAAACTGCATTTTATTTTGATTATTTATGTCAACTCTGATTATGTCTCCATCTAAAAAATTACCCTCCAATAATTCGAGAGATAATGGATTTTGAATGTAATTCTGAATGGCCCGTTTCAGAGGGCGGGCACCGAAATCGGGATCGAAACCCTTTTCTGCTAGATATGTTTTCACTTTTTCGGTTAATTCCAATTGAATTTTATGTTCAGCAAGAGTTTTATTTAATAGGCTTATTTGGATATCGACAATATTCTTGATTTGATCTTTATGCAAGAAATTGAATATGATAATCTCATCAATCCTATTTAGGAATTCCGGTTTAAAGTATTGTCTTAATGTGTTCTGAAGCATCTCTGAATTCTTTTCTTCGTCTTGACTACGCGATTCTAAAATAAATTGACTCCCCACATTACTGGTCATAATTATTATTGTGTTCTTGAAATCCACAGTTCTTCCGTGTCCATCTGTTAAACGCCCATCATCTAAAATTTGGAGGAGGAGGTTAAAAACATCGGAGTGAGCTTTTTCTATCTCGTCAAATAACAAGACGGAATATGGTCTTCTCCTTACAGCCTCAGTGAGATATCCTCCTTCCTCATAGCCAACATATCCTGGAGGTGCTCCTATTAAACGAGCAACGCTGTGTCTTTCCATAAATTCTGACATATCAATTCGCACCATGGCATTTTCGTCATCAAAGAGAAATTCAGCGAGGGCTTTAGCAGTTTCTGTTTTTCCTACTCCAGTAGGTCCCATAAAAATAAAAGAGCCTATAGGTCTATTTGGATCCTGAATTCCGGCTCTCGCTCGTCTAATTGCGTTTGATATTTTTAATAAGGCTACATCCTGTCCGATTACTCGCTCTCTTAGGCGATTCTCCATCTTTAATAACTTTTCGCGTTCACCTTCAAGCATCCTTGAAACTGGAATTCCTGTCCACTGAGATATGATCTTTGCAATATCTTCTTTGTCAACTTCTTGCTTAAGCATAGTTTTGTTCTTTTGGATGTTAGCAAGGTTTGTGTTATTTTTTTCTAAGTCCTTCTTTAACTGGTTCAAAACGCCGTAAGTTAGTTCTGCTGCTTTGCCTAAATCACCTCGTTTTTCTGCTTTTTCTGCTTCTAATTTAGTTTGCTCCATTTGTTTTTTAATTTCATTTATTTTTGTTATTACTTCTTTCTCGTTTTTCCATTGGACCTTGAGTTTGTCGCTTTCTTCTTGCAAATTATGTAATTCTTCGTCAAGCTTCTTCATTTTCTCCTGGATTGATTTATCGCTTTCCTTTTTTAAAGCTTCTTTCTGAATCTCCAATTGGATGATTTTTCGTTCAATTTCATCGATTTCAGTAGGCATACTATCAATTTCTATCCTCAATCGTGAGGCAGCTTCGTCCATTAGATCGATTGCTTTATCTGGTAAGAACCTATCAGCGATATATCTATGAGATAATGTCACAGCTGCGATTATAGCAGAATCTGTAATGCGAACGCCGTGGTGAATTTCGTACTTTTCTTTTAATCCTCGTAAAATTGCGATTGAATCTTCCACGCTCGGTTCCGCAATATAAACCGTTTGAAATCTTCTAGTTAATGCAGCATCTTTCTCTATGTATTTACGGTATTCATCCAATGTTGTTGCTCCAATCGCCCGCAATTCTCCTCGGGCAAGAGCTGGTTTTAACATATTAGACGCGTCAATAGCGCCTTGAGCGGCCCCTGCTCCCACCAGAGTGTGTAATTCATCAATGAATAAGATGTATTTCCCCGCTCCCTTTTCTATTTCTTTAATAAACGCTTTCAACCTATCCTCAAATTCACCCCGATACTTAGCCCCTGCGATCATCGCCGCCAAATCTAATGAAACTAGGTCCTTATCTTTTAACGCACCAGGAACATCGTTATTAGCTATCCGTTGGGCCAAACCTTCTACGATAGCAGTTTTACCTACCCCTGCTTCTCCTATTAGTACGGGATTATTCTTGGTTCTCCGCGATAAAATATGCATTACTCGTCGTATTTCGTCATCTCTTCCTATAACAGGATCAATTTTTCCCCTTCTAGCTAAATCTGTAAGATTTCTACTATATTTTTTTATCGCTTGATATTTACCTTCAGGATCTTGATCCGTAATCGTTTGATTTCCACGAACGCTAGCTAAAGCTTGCATGATTCTATCTTTTGTGATTCCATATTTATTCATGATTTCCTTTATCGGTCGCGATTCGAACTGAGTAAAAGCTAAAATTATATGCTCCGTACTTAAAAATTGATCTCTCAACGTTTCTGCTTCATTCCAGGCGAGATTAAAAAGTTTGCTTGCATTTGGGCTTAACACCACCTCTGTAGCACCAGCTCCTCTGACTTTTGGGATTCTCTCTAATTCCAATTTTAAATCGCTTGATAATTGGTCGAGGTTCAATCCTAATTTTTGGTAAAGTGGCGTTGTAATCCCATCTTCTTGGTCAATTAAGCTTAATAACAAATGAATTGGTTCAATTTGTTGATTATCGTTATTTTGAGCTAAAGATCGAGCTGCTATTAGAGCCTCTTGAACTTTTATCGTGAATTTATCAAACTTCATCATTTTAAATAACCCAAGATCATAAAATATTATTCTATTAAATACATAAATTCGTATTATATTTTATTCATTACTCAACAATAAGGGATTAATCAAAATAATTTTAACGAACGTAGTGAAAAATTATTCTCGCTTAAATACAGATTGGATCTAATTAGATTGATAATTGTAGGAATAACATAAGTAGATTGGAGATAAAAACAATTACTCTATTTTATTTTTTGATAGATTTGGAATAAGTACATAAAGAGGCCACTTCTTCAGAATCCCTTTTGGTATTTCACCATCTTGAACCTTTTTCAACATTTCGGACCGAGGATAAAGGTAGGATATAGGTGATTCTTTGGTCATATGTATTTCTAAATGCCCTCCCCTTAAAGCTTCTTCTATGGTTAGCTCGTCGTTACAATCTAGCATTATTTCATTTATATTTGATCTTTTGTTTAATTCATTTTTAGAATTTTGTTTTAGGTATAAAATCCAATGAGAATGGTCATTCGTATCGGATTTGATTAATAGAAGCGAATCTAAATCGTTGTCTAAATTAGAACTTAGACAGTTTTTAATTCTTTTGGGATCGATGATCTCCAAATTTTTGAACTTAAAATAATCTCCTACAAGAACATAATGTTTCGAGGGGTATGTCACTTCCTTTGAGATAGTTATAGGATATTTTAGTGTAAAACTAGATCGTAAAATTGTTCCATCAATCTGAGGTAATCCTTCTTTAGATAATACATTTATTACATCTCCTAGTTCAACATTTATGAGGGGATAATTATCTTCTAACCGTGAAATGCACAATTCTCCCCTATTTGCGTTTGATCTAGAAATAAGCTCTTTTTGGCCTTCTTGCTTAAGTACAGCCATAAATAAAGGAAACAACACCATTTTTCTTTCTCGAGCTAACTTAAAACTGCCCTTATGTAGGCTCGCGGCAACAGGTCCCACTTCCGAAGCCACATAAAGATTTGTAAATTTCTCATTTCCTTTTTGCCAATTCATATATTTTCTTATCTGCGACCAATCATCTTCTGAGAGAGAACTAATACTAAAAACTAAACAAGAATTCGCAAGTTTCTTAAATAACAAACTTTGTATCTTTTTTGTAGCATCAGCTAGACCATCTTGCTTAATTAATGATACAAGTTCTTCATAAATTGGATTCATAGTAGCAGGTTCTGTTTTTAATGACAAATTTATACCCGCTTTAAATTTTTCTAAGTTTATCCAACCTAAAACCGTAGCTGCAGGTGCTGAAATAACGTTTACATCGTCAAGAGCCAAAATTTTTGAAATAATTTCAAGGTTTTTAGAATTACGATATTCATATAATAAATAGGATTTTGGTTTAATCAAGGAAAGCATTAATCTTTGCGAAAATTCTGATGTGTACATTTTAACATATTTCTTCCCATTTTCATAGTTGATACCATCAAAATCTACTCGTGAAGGCACAAAAATAATCGCTGTTGATCTCGAATCTAAGCCGCTGGACTCAAAAATTGCTTGCATTCCTGGTGCCCAATTTCTCCGAACAAAATGTTTTGACATATGAAACCATTTGAGAGCAGATTTCTTGTTACTCGTAGTTCCAGATGAATGACAGAATATTAAAGGTTCTGAGCTAGAACTATTTTCCAGAAACTCATTAATATTAATAGAAAATTCCCTGAAATCAGTTTGTTCACTCTTGAGTTTATTGAAAATATCTACTACTCCTGATAAATCTGCAAGTTCCAAGCAAACTTCTTCATATTCTTTACTCGATGATATATTTAACCAATTTCCCCAATCAACTGAAGCAATACTTCCAAAAGTTTTATTAAAAATTTCCTGTAGGTTTGGGTCAAAATCGTATGGATTCATTCTAAATAACTGGTTCACACTTTTTAATCTCTAAAACATTTTTACCTGGTTAGTGTTTGGAGGAGTCTTTTCTCCAACAGGTTAATTATATTTTTTTTTATTATTTTTTGGAATCGTATCAAAATTTTTTACAATTTAAAGGAATCTAAACTGAATATAGAGCTACATCCTTTCCCTATTGATGGAGTTAAGCGGCCTAAAACTCTAAAGATTGCTCCTTCTCTACCACATTCAGGACATCGTTTCCAGTTTTCTACTTGAACAACATCATCTAATAAGACTGCTACCCCTGCATAACTGTCAACACCATAGGGGGTTATCAACTCTAGAATTCCGGGCTTTCCCGTCGTTTTAATGGGTTCTAACGAATCTATATCACGAAGTACTATACGCCCCTTGCTATGATTAACGTGAAGTAAAAAATCGTTATGTTGCTTTGACCAATGACCGCCGCACGCTAATGGGCTTTCAGTAGCTGCAAAATTATCGCAAAATTTATCAGTTGAAATGTTGAACATATCACACATTCGCTCGATGAATTCTCCCTTATTAACGCTATGCCCTAATTTAACGCGTCCTTTTGTACCGTCCCATCCTCCTCCGCCGGTAATAATATAAAAATTCTCACTTAAATCAAATGTTCTATTCTCTTTTTGATAATAATCGTTTAACACTTTGTGCATCCATAAGGGTGAGTTTGCCATAATTGTTGGAATATTCTTCTTCTCAACGCGATTTAATTCAGACTTTAATAATTTTCCATTAATCCCGATTACAGCTCGAGCTTTGAAAGTTGTAATCATTTTCCTGACAGTTTTCCCTGGAAAAAACTGTAATAAGAAATTAACGTTTTTACCGTCCCAAATATCAACAATACTCTTATATAAAAGATAGGCGTTCTTGCCATAGAAGTTGTGTCTTATTTTCTTAATTATACTCATGCCAGGAGCAAACAAGATTAAATTTTTAACTTCTTCTTTTTTTGAAAATGAGTTAAAAACATCGTTATAATTTGCTTTTAATACCTCGATGTCGCTATCTAACCTCCCAAGAATGCTTGGATCACCGCACGTAGAGGATGATTCCATCCAATAATTTAACCTATCAAAGGTGTTTCCTCGTAGTAGTTCTTTGAAAATATTATTGGATTGCTTAAAAAAACTCCAAGGAATATATGGGATTTCGCCAAGGTTTGATTCTTTTATAGTTGTATCAAAATCAAATTCGACTTCATTACTTTGTTTCTTATAAAGTTCGCAATCGCCAGCAGTTTCCCGTATTACTATTGATAAATCGTCTAAAACTTTGCTAAAACTCATTATAGTACCTAATTTTTAATTAAATATAACCCTATTTCTTATGAATTGTTAAAATGAGGTTTTTAACAATTTTGGATACAAATATAGAGGAAAATTTAGAAATTAATACCCAACAAAGTTTTCAGTTTTTATTTTTCCTTCAGGAATACAGAGGACAGTCTTTAGAATATCCTTAATTGATTTAACCATTGCTGTGGGTCCAGAAATAAACCAGATTCTTTCATTTAAATCTGGAACTGACGATAAAATAAATTCGGCGTTTATAAATCCTTTTGGGCCCGCCCAACCATCCTCAGGATCGGAGAGAATATGAAAAGTTTTAAAATTGTGTTTTATAAATTTGTCTAACTCATCCTTAAACGCAATGTTATCAAATGTCCGATTGCCGTATAGTAATATTACATCGACCGTCGAACGAGAATCTATAACCCACTTTATATTTGATCTGGCCGCTGTAATTCCGATTCCTCCACAAACAAATACTACTTTTTCCATCTCTTTGGTTACAGAAAATTGCCCAGAAACTGAAGCTATCATGACAATTGTTCCAATTTCTAATTGGTTTAATCTTTTCTTGAACGGACTATCACGGATGCGGGTTGTAAATTCTATAAAGGGTTCGGACGGAGAACTGGAGAAAGAAAAATGATGCATCATACTCCCTTCGACTTCAGTGGGGATATATACAAAAAAGAATTGTCCCGGGAGGTAGAAGAGATTTTCGGGCAAATTAAACCTAAAACTCGTAATATCGGAGGTTCTTTTGATTATTTCTGTTAGTTTAACATTCCAGGTGGGCATTTTAATCAAGTTTACATTATGATAGTTAAAAAAACACTGTAGATTTACTGTTATTGTTATTAGTTTGATCTCAAAATATAGTTATATCCCTTCAGATTTATAAAGTATATCTTAAAAAAAAATGATTAAAATATTGTAGAATAGTACGATAATATCTATTGATTAAGCGTCCAACAGTACTAAACAAAAAAGCATTATCAATTAAGATGGTGAGGGAATAATTATTTTAGATTTATTTTCGGGAGCAGGTGGCTTATCTCGTGGATTTGAGTTAGCAGGTTTTAATATAGATTTAGCTATAGAGTTGGAAAAAAACTATTTTGAGTCCTATAAGTTCAATCACCCTAAAAGTCTAAACCTTAACGAAGATATTACAAAATTGAAATGCGAAAAGATGGACGATACCTATATTAGAGGGAAGCAGGTTGAAGGAATAATTGGAGGCCCTCCATGCATAGGATTCTCTACAGTTGGGAACAGAAGGCCAGACGATCCCCGCAATATGCTAGTGTTCTTTTTTATAAAATGGGTAGAACATTTCAAACCTAGTTTTTTCGTTATGGAAAATGTTAAAGGGATACTAACTATGGGTAAAGGACAAGTAGTCGAAAAGATTAAGAAAATGTACAATGACATCGGTTATAAGTGTAAAACACAAGTATTACTCGCCGCGGAATACGGTGTACCACAGCTGAGAGAAAGAGTTTTCTTCATTGGGACGAAGGATAATCGCATTCAAAATCTAAAAATAAAAAAAACAAATCACGAAAATTCTTTACCACCCTTTCTTAAAGTCAAAGATGCTTTTTCAGATATACTAGATATTACTCCTCTCAATAAATCGAATCGCAAGAAGTTAGAACTTGACTATAATGAACTTCCAAAGACAAAATATCAAGAATTTTTAAGGAAGAACTCAGATAAACTCTATGACCATGTGGCCCCGGATCACAGTGAAAAAGTTATTGAAAGAATCGCACATATAGAACAAGGTCAGAATCACGCTTCCTTACCAAAAAGATTTCAACTAAAGGGAGGATATCCAAATATTTATGGCAGACTCCACTTAGATAAACCAGCAGATACCATAACCGGTAATTGTGGCTGCGTAAGCGCTCCAGGGAGGTTTATTCATCCTACTCAAGATAGAGCAATATCAATTAGAGAAGCTGCGCGACTTCAGTCATTTCCTGACGATTATTGGTTTTTTGGGAGCATGAGGGATAGATACAAACAGATTGGAAACGCGGTTCCCCCCTTATTGGCTAAAGCAATTGCAAAAGCGATAAGAAAAGTCATAAAATGATGCAATTCTGATGTAACTTATGATAAAAGATAAAACAATTTTTCATATAAGATGAAGCAACTATAGGAGTTCATTGCCAGTCATATAATTTATCATAAAAGATGATCTTCCAAACTGGTTGGTTAAGAGAGGAGTGAAAATTTCTTTTTTTATGGTGAGTTTTGGAATCTCTTTAATTGTCATAAAGATTCTTAGAAATAGAAATAATAATTATTCGATCCACTTTTACGATGGTGCTTTTCTTCGCGTTTTACTTCCATTACTCTTTTTATGTTATTTATTAGAATCTGAAATTGGTCTTCAGAGCTAAATTTAATCCCAAGAAATACTTTTTTGGGTAGCCTTTTATCATAACTAAAGAATAAACTTAAAATATACTTCATTTTACCAAATTCTTTATATTCTGTAATTTCAATATGTTTTATTAATTCTAACCTTATTAAGACGAAATCTTTGTAATGCTCAATATCCCCTATTGAATAATCAGTATCTTTTAGTTTTGCAATGTCTAAACCTTTCTGAATCCATCTTTTATCAGTTAAAATACATTTAGTTTCGTATTTATTTAAATCCTTCCAAGTTAATTGTCCTTTTTTCATATCTCTTCTTGTACTAAAAAAACTGGTCAGCGTAACGGCTATAATCACAAGATCCATAAAAATTCCTATTGATAGCATAATAGGTAGCAAAAAATAAGCACCAATTTGAATTGGATAATATATAAATAATAAATTTACGAAAACTAGCATACAAATTATTGGTAAATATCGTAAACGCTCGTCAAATTTTGCACGATGGGACGTTTCCCATAGGATATTTTCACTGCTTAACAGATGATTAATATTCTCCATATTAAACCAAAATTACAATTGATTTTCTTTTTTAAAATGTTCTGAAATGAGATTTTTGTCTTATTAATAAATTTCTTCTTTATAAATTCTAGTTCTTGTACTAAAATGTATTTTATTTTGAAAGTTTAAATACATCTTTCTCTTATGCAAATCATGTAAATAAACAAATAATATATACTTGTACCCATCTTAAATAGTGAATTAATCCCAATGTTAGATGAAGAGCGAGAAATTCGTGTTCCTGGAAGATTAACTAATGGAGCTTGTATTTTTACTTTTTCTAGTATAATTTTATATTACTTCTTGATTAATCCTATTGTATGTGAGGACCCAGGGGAATGTCGCCCTAAAACAGCGCTCGATAACTATATTTTCCTTGGATTTTGTGCTCTACCAATAATAATTGGATTTGTCTTGCTTATTTCTGGCGCGAGATATGTATTGCGAACAATGAAATTACTAACTGAGGAAGAAAAAACGAAATTTAAATCTAAGATTATGAAGAGGCTTATAGTTTCCACGTTTTTAGCTGTCCTGGTTGCTCTTCTTATTGCATTCCCTTGATTTATGAGCAGCTTCTAGTGAATCAATAAAGTGGGGATTGCAAAAAAAAATAGGACAAAGTTATAAATGGATACGTCAACAATATTATCTTCATATTAATCTTATACCTAGATCTATAATAAATGGGAGATTAAAATTAAGTTTTATAAATTTTTAAGAATAGTTCTTGTCGTAGTTTTTCTAATGCCTCTTTTCGCCCAAATCTCGACAATTAAAGCGTCCTCTGATTATTCAGTATTTGCTACGGTTTCAAAGAATCCTTTCATTCCTAATTCTTGTACTATTTTCACGGTAAACATCAGCGATACAGTATATTTTGGAAACAACGAGGATTATCTTCTACCAAACACATACATGCGGCTTTATCCCCCTCAAGATATACTTACTCTATCGGGTCGTATTGATACTTATGGCGTCGTTAGTTTTGGATTCAACCATAATGGCGATCCTGCTGATGGATATCCACAGGGTGGAATGAATGATCAAGGTCTTTGTCTAGATGGAAATGGACTTCCAAGCGTGCCAATGAATTCATACCCTGGTCGAGAACGCCTTTTTATAACCGCTTTAATGCAAATTCTCCTTGAATGTGCTAACGTGAGCGAAGTCATTAATTGGTTTCAGACTCATTACTTAGGCTCCACATGGAACAGTCAAATACACTTCGCAGACGCAAATGGAGATGCTATAGTAGTAAGTGTTGCAGATCGGGAGTTTGTTTTTACCAATAAATCTTCAATCCATTATTTAGTATCCACAAATTTTAACCTGGCAGATTATAGCAACGGTTATTATCCTTGTAGCCGATATAATACGGCGACTAACATGCTTGGTCAAATAACCACCGAGGAAGATCTTACTGTCGATGCGTGTAGAGATGTTTTAGATGCTGTCCATATAGAAGGGCAGTATGCTACAAAATATAGTAACATTTTTGACCCTATTAATCAAAAAATACATCTTTATTATGAACGCAATTTCAACCAGAGAGTTTCTTTAAATCTTGGTTCAGAATTGGCGAGCGTTCAACGCGGAGGAACAGATGTTTTTGAAGAAAATCAATTGTACTTTAAAGAAATTAGTATTGCTTCTCTGTTTGCTGAAGATCCACTAGTACCGGGGTATCCATTGCTTATATTCATATCAATTATCGCATTAGTATTATCGATCTTTACCCTTTCTAAACGCAGACTTTTAAAAAAAAATAGAGATTCTTGAAGTTTAAATTGATAAACCTTTTATTTTTTCTCTCTTTCAAAAACCAAATACATTGAAGCAGCTAATTTAAATTCCCAGCCTTCCATTGCCTGATCATTTAAGATTTTTTCAAAGTCTTTAGCGTGTTTTGTATTGGAATAAATATTTCCTACAATTTCCACTTTATATTCTTTCATTTTCATAATCTCTCCTTATTTTTTATGTTAATTAATCTAAGGTTGGGACTCCTCTTATTTAATTGTTAAGGATTTTCCTTCCAAATTCGTTTCTCGATTTAGAAATTGAATATGATTTAGGCGTTGTGCTCATCCAATCCCTATAGATTAATTGAACTCATTGACAAGGAGAACCAGGATAATTACCATATCTAGCCCATACAGGATCAAATATTGCTTTAGCGGTTACTGAAAAGTACGGGTATTGACATACTGGAGCATCTTGATAATAAAGTGTGTAATCTATATGACATTGTGGATCTAAATACAATAATGGTCCAATACTCTGATTCGCTAAGACTTTATCACCTATGCTGATCGTAAGGTTGTTTTCTTGATACATCGCCCAAGTTAGATTATCTGTCCACGGTTCTAATTTATATTCGTACCACCAGTCATCGTTTAAACGAAACATCAGATTAGTGTTATAATGACCTCCTATTCCATTCCAGAAAGTCATTACATTAGTTACATAAGCGTCGTGCATGGCAAGAAGTCCTACGGAGTGATTTACATTCAAATCAAATCCTTGATGGCTAGGATTGAATCCGCTTATATGAAATATAAACTCTGAAGTATTATAGGGAAACTCTAAAACGGGATCGCTTCCTAGTGGTAAAGTGTCCTCGTATCCTCCGTTATCACCGTTATCACCGTTACCTCCGTCGGGTAATTTATCCAAATTACTTGTAAAAATCAGTACAACAACTAATCCTACGATAGCTATAAAAATGATTGCTAAAACAGTAAATATTTTCTTTTTCATAAATAATCCTAAAATGAATTTACTTTTTATTATTACAGATAAGTAAATAAATCTATACAAATTTATTTGAAGCTTCAAATTTTTATTATTTTGCCTTAATTCAAGCAAAACTTAATTCGTAAAGCTTATTGTTTGCGCTGAAGTCTGTTTTTACACCTTTTATAAAATCTCTAAAATCTTCGGTAATTCTAGCCATTTCATTTTTAGCTGCTCTTGCGTGCCCTGATAGTGCAATCTTTCCGTAGTCAGAATTTAGGAGTTCAAGAAGTTTTCCTCGTATTATAAATTTAGGGAGCCAAGAAAGCGTCTTAAATTTTTTTGGAAGTATAGGAATATTAAGTTCTTTTAACGCTTTAATATTTTCTCGAATGCCAATAATTGAAAGATTTAGTAGTTCAATATCTCTTCCCAATGTTGTATTGCATTTCTTTGCGGCATAACTCCCCATGGCTAATGGGCTTATAAAGGAAACATGTGTTTTTAACCACGCGTCAATATCATCGCTCAATTTTACTTCTATTCCAGCATTTGTAAACACACCTTCTAATTGTTTTAAGCGATCGCTTATTTTCCCATCGAGTTCGCCTACATAAAAAGAAATTTGGTCTAAATATGCGGTAATAATTAATTGATTTTCCCGATATCCTCCTACTCCTCCAAATCCTAATAGTATCCGATCTTCATTCAAAATTTTCGAATACTCAGCTGCTCCCTCCATATTATTCCCCACAAATATTATAGAAGGTACTTTTCGATTCTCCTTTAAAATAGGTAAAATACTTGTAATTTGCTGTCTTTGCATTATAACAAGGATTAAATCGTAAACATCTTCAGGATTGAGTTTGTCCGTCACATCAATATGTATTTGAAAACTTTCGTGTTTCAAATCATCCCTCAGATTAATTCCATTATTCTTTAAGTATTCGAAACGTTCACCACGAGCTAAAATAGTGACGTCATTCCCACCACTTTTTAATTTAAACGCAAAAATACTCCCTATTACTCCTGCTCCATACACTAATATTTTAATAGTGACTCACCTCTCACATAATACCAATTCATTTATTTCCATATAATACACCCATATTTTTCAATTCTGGTTTAATCAATTTGGGTACTGATATCTCGTCTAAAATTTCAGCAAAAGTAACCTGCTGAATACCCCATTCCTTAATTTGATTTATTAAATCCTCGAGTTTTCCATATTTTTTCTTATTATTAAAAGTATCCTGTAAAGAAAAATTGCCTCCCTTTTTCAAGACTCGCAAGGATTCATTTATAAGTTTTCTTCTATCTTTCGTGTCTCTAACTTCATGATATACAAAATTGCTTACAATAGCATCAAACTCGCTGTCATTAAAGGGTAAGTTTGAAGCACTTGCTTTCTGAAAAATGAGTCGTTCTGCCACGCCTTCAATTTTAGCGTTTTTTTCGCACTGCTGCTTAGAATAATTCCAGGTTTTTCCCCAATAATCAATTCCCCATACATTAGATTCAGGAAATCTTTTAGCAAGTTGTATTGCTAAGCCCCCTGCTCCTGTACCAATATCAAGTGCTTTACCCTGTCCATTCCAGGGTAATTTCTCTATAACTAAATCCCAGATTTTATATTGTATTTCTTTGTTATTTGCTGAAAAGAAAGAATAAAGATGTAAGAGATATGTGAAAGGTAGAACCCAAATGCCCGCAATTACCCATAAAACTATTTTTAGTAAAGGGACTATTGGGAACAAAGTCGGAATCAATAAAATCAAAAAAACGAAAATAAAGAGATATATCATGTTTCTGGGGACCCAGTTTCCATAATTTATTAGTTGTTTAACTTTTTATCACCATTGTAGTTTTTTGATCATATATAATTGATTTTAATATTTAAATTTAGGCATGCCTAATTTTTTGGAATAAATATCATATTATAAATAAGAGAAGTGGAGATAAGTTGTAGTAAGGAGACAAAATGAGTAACTTAGATAATAATATTAATCCAAATCATTTACTAGTAATTGAATGTAAATTTTCTATTATTTCAATCTTTCTCGATGTTAAACTATCAAAACTAATTTGCTGTTCAAAAAAGAAATCAAAAGGATCTTTAAGATCTTTCACTAATTCTTTAGAGTAGAGATGTTCGTAGAAGTATACTCCTTTTGGTGTTAATCTGAGAAAGCCACCCCCTGAGAGTGATAACAAGTTCTCATTAAGTAGGTCGTTTATCACAGAAGTTATGCCTTTTTCTTTAAATAAATATAGCCCAAAATAAGCAAACTCAGTGTAAACCTCTTCACCCTGCTTCAGCGATTTTTGAAAATATTCTGATAATTGCTTAGGTGTAAATTCCGCGTTCGAATTATCATTATACACAGTAAGTATCCACTTAGTAATGTATTCTTTAAAATTCTTTTCGTAATTCATTTGGAATTGCTCAAATTCAATTTCCTCTTCTTTTGAAGTAATTAAATCACGAAATATTTCAAAAACTTCTTTAAATATGAGAAAGCACACAAAAATTGCGATAATTGGATCAAAATAATGAAAGAAGGGCATTCCCAGAGAAGTTCCAAGATACGATAAAAGAGCACCTATTATGATACTGATTGATAATATAATATTTACCTTCGAATCTATCGCACTAGCGATAAGTGAAGAGTTTCTATTTTTTTTCCCCACAAAATTCTTCAAAATCCGTAAATAAACATTTAAAAAAATTGATAGGATAGCGATTATCACGATATATATTACATTAGAAATGGGTTCAGGACCGTAAAATAAGGATTGAATCGAATTTACTAAAATTGAACCTCCTGTAAATGCCATTAAACTTATAATGATTACATTAACTACTTTTTCTTTTTTAAATTTAATACCTAATACAATTAAAATAACTGCGATACAATCAAGTAAGTTTTCGAACCCTTCTGCGAACAATGATTCTGAATTGAAAAATCCTATTACAATTTTGAGAAGGCTAAGAATAAATAACCCGATGAAAGACCTTATCAATACAGTATTTCTATTTAAAATTTTATTAAAATTCTTCATTTGGTTGTTTAACATTTCATACCACAGTTTACCCTGCTGTTTACCTACATCGGTAAGGCTTACTTCAGTATTTTTAATCTCAGCAAATCCTAGTGCACAAAGAGAATAAATGCTAGACTTAGCTACATCTTCGTCAAAATAAACCTTTTCTATAAAGATGTTAAATATTCCACTAATCCTCTTTTTTAATTCCGAAAAATTGAGAAGATTATTATCTGTTTTTCTTAAATAATATAACGCAGCGTATTCTATCCGATTAATTGGAAACAATTCGGACTTCCTTCTATGAAAAGCAACTGCAATTATTCTAATTAGCGAATTTATCGTTAGCAGAATCATACAAATAAGAGATATGTAAAAAATAAAAGTAAATTCGATTAGTAAAATGCTTTGATTAAGAGTTTGAAGAAATATATACAATAATATGTAAAAATAAATGAAGACCAAATAAAAACTAACTAATCCCCGATATATTTCTTTTACGTGGAATTGCTTAAAGAGAATGTTAAAACCACTCGTTAAATAGTGTCCTATAAAAAAAAGCGACATAACCGTTAATGAAAAACTCCAAAGATAACTTCCTGTTATCATAAATTCGACGATTATCGATGTTGTAGAGATACTAAAATAAAGCGAAAGCACCTTTTTGGTATCTAACTCCCAATTAAATTTATGTGTAAGAACATGTGCAAAATTTAATATCACCCCTATACTAACTAAGAAACTCCAATATATCGTTTTAAAAAATAGAAATTCTACTATAAAAAACGTAATTAAGACGATACTTAAGCCCAAACCAATTAAGAAATAGGTCCATTTCATTTTTTAGCGCCACCAATCAAAAAAAATATCTTTATTGTGTCAATTCACAAGATCATTTTGGATTTAGTACAATATAAGATATGAGGAGTCCATTTTTTTACGAATTTGTTTAGAAATTCATTGTAAAAGAGGATTGTGATTTTGGATAATTATTTTGAAAATTTAAAAATAATGTCACATTGGTATAGTAATAAGTTAATTATATTATAAGGGAGAATTTAAGTTGGATTTATTTGATTGGATGTTTATCATCTCAGGCATTATTTTTTTCATTTCGATGATTAGTGCACTATTCTTAATGGCCAATAACAAAATGAAGACTGTTTTAATATTTGGTGTGATTCTTGCAGTTCTGATGCTTCCAATAGTTGCTATTTTGATAAATTATATTGCCTTCGGAAAAGAGCTGAGATTTATTACTTATATTGTCTTAATTTTCATTTATCTCATGGCAGAATTCGTACTTGATAGGGTTTTCAAATATGATTTTCGATCAAAAGCAATTACTCATGTCCCCTATATAATCTTAGAATGGGCTGCGGCTTTTTCTTTCTTATTTGGCACTATATATCTTGATGCGACGCTAGGTTGGATAATGGGAATCCTTTTTTGGACTTTTGTAGCTGTATTGGTGTATTATCTCATCAAGAAAAGAAAAAAAAGCGAATGAATATTGCAATCTTTTATTTCTCAGCAACAGGGATAACTGAAACCGTTTCAAATCACATTGCTACGATATTAGAAAAAGAAGGCCACTCTATTACACTTAAAAACATCATTATACCCAATAGTAGACGCTCTCAAGTTGATTTCCTTGAATTTGATGCGTGTATATTCGGATTTCCCGTCTTCGGAGGACGGCCGCCCTCTATTGCTGAAGAGTGGATGAAAACACTTAATGGTAGGAATCAGAAATGTTCCATGTTTTTTACATACGGGGCCCGAGATTTAGAACTGGCACATCAGGTTACTTTTTATTTATTAACACAGGCGAATTTTAAAGTTGTCTTGTCAGCAGAATTTATCGGAAAACATTCTTTCAATGTCGCAAAAGGATGGTCACTAGCAGAAGGCAGGCCTAATCAATTAGATTTTGATGTTGCAACAGAATTTGCATTACAGACAATTATTCAGTTTAAAAGGGACTCTAAATTTAATATAGATTTATCAGATTTTACCTATAAATCTAAAAAGGTTAGGGAATCTCATGGATTTTGGAAGAATTTTTATCCTTTGAGAGATACTGATGATTGTAGCATGTGTTATATGTGCGAAAAAGAATGTCCAGTAGAAGCTTTTGATGCTCTTTTAGGTGAACCTAACAGAAAAAGATGTATCCAGTGTATGCACTGCGTATCAATCTGTCCGGACAAGGCAATCCACATTGGTGATGTGTCTCAGTTATTTGAGAAATTTAAAAAACGTTTCGGATTGACTGAAGATGTGGTCGAAAATAAGAGAAGTAAGATAATATTTTAAACTTATTATCCAAATTGGAGTATATTCCAATCCAATTCCATTTAAAATCTTAGAATACATTAGAGAATTTTTAAGGATACGATAAAAGAATATATATTCATAATTCGATTATCTACATTATATAATCAAATTAATTGTAGAGGGTCGAAACATATGTGGATTAACAAATTTTGGGAGTTAGATTATAAAAAAGTGCTTCTTTCTTACATTTTACTATCTCTAATATCATCTATTATAGAAATTATATTGACTGGTACTTTTAGATGGAGTTTTATGGTAACCTACATTGGGGTGTTTTTCGTTGCCCCCCATTTGAGAAGAGCCATTAATGAATTCTTTATACAATTTCACATTAGAAAAGTAGTAAGAAATCTATTAACACCTTGGATAATATTTGGAATTATATTTGTTTATGTTCAAGTATATTTCATACCTTATTATTTCATTTATCATGAATATATCGGCTTCGGGATAGTAGCAAGCTTCATACTACTTTTAGGCATTATTATCCTTATTTTAGCATCGATCAATCACCTTATCAGAATAATTGCTGTTGCTTTCCATCGAAGAAAAACAGATTTATTTCCAATAAACAGAGTAGAATATGCGGCTATGAAATATTTAAGTCAAGAAGAGATAATGAAATTCGGTAATTTAAAAAGTAGGATCAAGGGGTTGTTCAATATTTTTATACCAGAAGGTTATTTTAACGATGAAACTGCAGCTTCTTCAATATATCATTTATGTGGCATTCGACTAGCAGATATTAATGAAGACAATATTGTTACATTAAATAATAAAGGAAAAAAAAAGGTCAAATTATGGAATGAAACTTTACAAAATCAAATAAAAAGATATAATAAGATTTTAAACAGTAGAGGAGTCTTAATTAGATCCTTTATTGGATTATTAATTCTTAGTTTGCTGAAAATTTTTATTGGAAATTTTAATTCAGATTCACTTCATGCTGAAGGTATTGAGAATTTTCTAGATTGCATCGCAGTAGTATTAATTGGTATAGGAATAAGATTCAATAAAGAAAAACTGGTTAACATTATTTTGATAATCTTAATGGCGTTTGCTGGCGGAACAATACTTTATGAATCAATCGTATCTTTAATACGGGGGCCAGAACCGATTAACTTGGCCCATATTATCATAATAATTGCTATAATATCTATATTCCTAAACACTTATTTACGTACATTGAAAAGTTTTGTGGGAAAAAAGAATAGAAATTCTTCGTTAGTCGCAAGCGCTATAGATTCAAGAATAAATATAATAATTTCTATTGGTATAATTTTAGGTGCCCTTCTTTCTGAATTCGGGAGACTTCAAGGAAATGTGTGGTTTTTTTATTTTGATCCAATTATAGCAATTTTAGTAAGTTTCTTCATTTTTAAAGAAATTTACGAGATTATTAGCGAATTCATAACGGGAAAAGAAGAAGAGATTGAATTTGAGAAGTTCCAAATGTCTTTTGAAGAAAACTTCGAGGAATATATTAATAAATGGATTTTATCAGTTTTTATTGATAAAAACGAAAAATTGCTACCCTTGAATGAGCTTAACGAGGAATTTCAACATTCTTTAAGGAAGAGCGAAGAAATTTATACAAATTTTGCATATTTTGGTCTTTATATATTCAAAGAAAATGGAATTAATTCTGTAATTAAAAACTTAATAAACAACGGCTTATTGAGAGAAGAAAATCATAATATGGTAAAATTAACTGAAAAAGGCAAACATATATACGAAAAGTTCTACTCAGAACCACTAATGGAGAATATCAAGGACCCATTTGATTTTTTCTTTGAACAAAATTACGATTTCGATAGTTTGAGGCATAGAAAGCAAGAAATTTTACATAAATATGAAAAAAACTAATTACCTAGCATATTAAAATCAGGCAAATATATTTTGAATTATAGTTTTAACTTTTTTAATATCAATTAGCATAGTTACTTTTTGACTATAAAAAAAAAGGATTTTAATTTTTAATAGAAATAGAGTTTACGAATTCTTCATCAAAGCACGCTGAAATTACTCCCATTTCATCCCCATTAGAGCGTAGCTATCGGAAACCCCCATTAATGGTTCAAAAAGATATCTGAAACCCTCAACATTAAGGAAAGGCATAAAGTATTTGGTAACTTCTCCCATCGCTTCTTCCGCTTTACCTCTCTCTGTATAAATGAGATGATATTGTTTAATACCGTCTGTTCCTCCCGATGTATTATAAACTCTCCATTTAGTAACGAATGGTATCTCTCTCGATTGTTTCAAATATAACTTTGCCATATCAGGATTTTTGTCTGGTGGATACCAAACCGTCAGCATATAGATGCCCATTTTTTATTACCTCTACTGATAATTAAGTTAGATTTCTTGGTAGGAAAAAGTAGTTTAGGTAACTATTTATATTTTAACATTTTTGTGGAATATTTCTACTTCTACAAAAAAAGGATAAAATGACAAAATGCAAAATTCATTCCCTATTAAAATTAATTGCAATCACACTTTATTATGAGAACGAATAGTTTCTTTATCTTTATTGATGAAATAGTGCCATGTATTACGAGACATCAAACACATATCATTTTCTCCAATTGCCTTCAGAAGTTTAATCCTCAGCTTCCTAGCTTCGATATCGTCTGGTTTTGATTGTATTAACACATCCAGTACCTCTAATGCAAGTTGCGATTGCCCTTTACTAAAAAGCTCTTCGACTCTATTAATAATTTTCTCTGAATCCCAAATAAGCCCAAAAATCTCGTTCATTACTTCTTTCTCAGGTCGTGGAAGTAAATGAGCGGGATTATGGTCAAAATATCCGTGATACCATCTATACACATTATATACGAAAAATTCAGGTCGAGAATAGAAAGTCCTTAAATATGGACTCTTCTTGAGATGGTCTGGAATTTTCACGGCGTGGATCATTTCCGAGATGTGCATATCTTGATTGATATATTCAACTACTTGATCGTGCATTGAACGAATGACTTCGATGTTTGCATCTAATGCTGCTATGACTTCTTTCCCTTTAAAATGTGTACCCGCTCCATTACAAAACACGTGCTCAGGTTCGAGCGCTCTAACTCGTTCAAGCTCTTTAGCCCAACTTAATGCATATCGAGTTGGTTTCCAAGGATTCCCAACGTTCGGAAATTGATTTCCAATTAGTAAATCTCCAATAAAAGCGGCTTTGAGCTCTGGAATGAAAACCCAACACACATCGTCGGTTTCAGCGATTGCTGTGTGGAGTTCAAATGTTTTACCCCCTAGTGTAAAGATCATGTCCCCTAAGAAAGTTTTGGTCGGGCGTACTATTTTTCTTACGGGTCTATCGGTTTCAGGGATGTTAAACTGCATCGCGGAAATTCGAGCTCGGTAGGGCGCTAACATTTCGTACCTGTCAAGGCGATCTGGCAAAAATTTACTAGCAATAATCTCAGGATTATCTTTCATAAAAGCTTTTGTTCCACCTACATGATCGTAATGTCCATGCGTGTAAATAATGAACTGGATTTTTCCCTTAATTCGCTCCATCACCTTTTCAGCTGCCTTTGGATAAAGTAGTGTGTCTATTAAAACAACTCCATCCTTAGTGTCGATCCACGCACATCCGGCGATTGGAAGAGCTGCGGTATGCACATCCTCTATTGGATTTTTAAAAATAGGTTCTCTCACATTTAGGATGTTTATTCCGCCAATATTCCCCTTTTTAACTGGCTCTGGTTGTAAGTTTTCTTCTCTCACTTTTAATCCCCTTTATCATTTTAATAATTTTAAAAGAACTATTAATTTTTTCAATCGATATATGCTAAGACAATTTTTAAGGGTATAAAAATTCTTGTTACAGCTTTATTTCATTCAGAATATCGTCAATGTGAAAAATTCTATCCTCATCAAGTTCTTCCATTAGAGCGTTAGCAAGTGAATATTTAAACGCCCAGACTTCCGGTTTTTTATTCAATTCTTTAATTTTCTTAACCACCGGCAAAAAATCGCCATCTCCTGTTACCAATACTGCTGTGTCGTAAGCGTCCTCAAAAGCTAATGAGACGACATCAATCGCTATATTAATATCAACTTTTTTTTCAATTGCTCCGCTTTTCACAATCTTATCAAAACTCGCTTTAATAATGTAACCGCTTCGAATGGATAACTGTTCATACCAACGCTTTTTCTCTGGACTCATAGGATATACGACGCCCTCGTATAAGTATATCGCATCTAATTTACGACCCCGAGTTATAAGAGTTTTCAACTTTTCGTAGTCCGCCTGGACATTATACTTCTGAAAACCCTTGAAGATATTACTATTGTCTATAAAAATCGTAATTCGCTCCATTTTAAATTCTAATCTTTAATTCGTTATAAATCTATAAGATATCTAATACGCTCTAGCGTTGATTTCAATTTTTTCTAAATCATAAGGAGCAAGTTAAAATTTCAAATTTAATTAATCTTCTTGTATGGAAATTATTGCAATGGGAGAACTGCGCGAGTTTTTTACGTTAAATTTGCCCAAATTCGAGGATCCCGTCATTTTTATTAGTTCTGAATTTATTCCGGGATGTCCTAAGTGCAACAGTAGTGCAAGCGTGTATTATCTCCACCTTACCGAAAGAAATATGATTCCAAGAGAAGGAAATCTGGAAAAAGCCGAAAAACACAAATTTCCCATCGACATCTATGTCCAATATCCCGTTCTAAAAGGAAAACCCAAGCAATTTGTCGTAGGCACCAAGAAATCAAAGGATATGCTTGAAATGGTGCTCCTTCGAATAACTGATTAGTAAGTCAGTATTAAAAACATAACAATGATGAGCCTAATTATGTCGTAAAATCCATTCCTGCATTATGGCTATACAAAAATGAAAAATTAGGGTAAAAGTTAAATATTGAAATTATTGTGAATATATTGGATCGATTTTTATTTTATAGGAAGTGAGCTTGATGAGAGTTAAATTATGTTTTAAATGCAAGCAATACATACCTATCCGTGAGAATGATTTTAATAACAGTAGAGATCTATCACTGTTTGATAAAGCTCACGCGGGTCATCCTACTCAGACTGTGAACGAAGAAGAAGTCGCTAATTATGAAAAATGGACTTCAACATAGATTAAGACCCCCGCTTTTAAATTTAATTTCTTCAGAAGCTTAAGCACGGCTTCAATAAATTTCTCAGGTTCCTCAGTGTGAGTTCTATTTTTAGTATTTTCTGAATCAATAATTCAGCATATTTCGAATATTTGAGTTTATTTTCATTTATAATTGATTATTCATAATCAAAAATGTTTTAAACTCATGTGTAATTTAGATCTCAAATCATATAGAAGGTGTTTAAAAATGTTTAAAAAATTTATGGATAATTTGACAAACGCTTTAGGAATTACAAGCAATAAGATTAGTGAGTTAATTAAAGGAAGCAATCAGTATATTAACGCAGTAGAAAATGTCACAAAGGAAATTAAAAAAACTGTTGCTGCATTAAAAGGGTACGCTGAAACGGAGACTCCTTCTTTAGGGCAGGCAGTAGGGTCGTTAGCTTCTACATTTGAGATTATTGAAAAGGAAAGTACCGAAAAAGTCAAAAGACTTCGGGAAGAATATATAGCACCCCTCAACGACCTCTTAATTGGACTTCAAAAACTCCAGACTGAACAAGATGAAGCTCAAAAAGCTACGAGAGAATTAGAAAAAGCTGAAAAACACTTAAGTAAAGTCCAAAGCAAACCAAAAGAAAAATTAAAGCCAAACGAAATTCAAACAGCTGAAGCAGAATTAAAAGCTGCGAAAGATAAAAATGCTAAAGAAGAAAACGATGTAAAAGTAGCAACTGAGGAATTCAATAAAACTAAATTAGCAGACATGCAAGCTATTCTTAAAAATATGGTGGATATTGAAACCGTTTTTCATAAAAAGATTCTCGATTCCGTAGCAACAGTAAAAGTAAAAGCCGATGCCATAAAGATTGAAGAAGAATCAAAAATTTAATCTTTTTTTTTATTATTTTTTTCTAAATTTTCCTTGCGATTTCATATGAATTCACAATTTATTGCTACTATCCTAATATAATATCTGATTTATGTCATCTTACATTTATTTGTATTAATATAGAAAAACTGATTTTTATCAGGGAGGACTCTAGGTGCCTAGCGACAATTTGCCCTTACATACTTAAATAACATTGCGCCCTTGTATATAATGATAACTTCTAAGGTGGAATTATGGATAAAACCGAAAATAAAAAAAATGGCTTAATTCAGAGCCAAAAATCATTGTATGCAAAATTCAAAAGAATAAATCGCCTATTTAAAATTCATTTCTCGTCCTTAACCATGCTATTTTTATTGGCATTAGGGTATATTATTCTTTGGATATATTTAGTAGTTACAGGACAAACAATCCCGGAGCTAGCCCAAATATACGGCTTATTTGGAACCATAGTGACTATTCTGATAGCTTCAGTTCTTTTTCTACTAATTATAGAGATAGGAATACAGATAATTTTTTATGGATTATTCATAATCAGAGGAAATCGTTCTCTTAAACAGTCTAAAGGAGATAAAACGCCAAAGACTACTCTCTACGACGGAATCGTCCCATACATTACCAATTTCTCTGCGTTTTTTAAGCGCTATTCGAAACAAAAAACAACTTTGGTTAAACTCGTGGAAACTTTCCTATTCTTTAATTTCTTTTTTGGTTTTCTCGTAATCTTCTTATTTACACGTATTTTAGATATTGGAAGTGCCTATGTTTTAATAAATATATCTATGGTAATAATATTTCTATTACTACTAACCTTTTGGTTCATAAGTTTGATGACCTCATTTAAAATTCAAAAGGAAATTGTCAGATGGGAAAAACTGTTCCCTAAACTAGAAGAATGGGCTCAAGAATTAGAACAATTTTCTTCCGAAAATTCAATTTTATTTGACGAGGAGGCACGCCCGTAATTCTTATTAAGGTGAGACATCAATGAGTTCTTCAAGACGTAATAAATTTGAAATTTGGGCAGAAATTCTGGAATTTTGTCTAAGAGCAAAAAGAACTCAAACGTGGTTATTACGCGAAACACGGTTAAAAACGAGTGCAATAAAAGAAACTCTTCATTTTCTCATCTCCCGAAAACTAATTGAACAACTAAATGACGATGATATTACAAAATATCACACAACAGCCCGAGGGGAAGAAGTATTAAAAAGATTTTATTCCCTCGTTAATGATTACTTCGATTTAAAATAGACTGTGTAATAATCGAAGTTATAAACAATTAATTTTTTCATTTTTCTTTATTTTTTTATTATTTTCACTAACATTTACTAGATGGTTTTATTTGTAATAACGATTTCAAGAAAGTATTTAAGTCTCTAAGAATATTGACATCTCATATATTAAATCTGTGACGTCATTTGAAACTAAAAGGATTAGATAAATTTCTGGAAAGAATACCGAAATTATCGGGTAAAAAGATAATTATCCTTCCGATCTATGTTATTGTGGTCTTGGTGCTTAGTTTAACAATTCAAATCTACTTTGATTTACTCCCATCTATAATTCCTGAAAATGGAACATTGGGATATTTTACAATCATTTTTCCAGTTTTGGGAGTTGCGCTGATGGGAGCTATAGGGATACTTTTAGTATATCAAATGTGGTCTCGACGGGATCGTTTAAAAGCAAAATACGGTCAATTATCGTATCAGAGAATATTCCTAGCGGGATTCGCAGGTGTCGTCATTCTCTTTAGCATTATAGTGAATAATTTCATCCCTTTTTATCAATACGATCTTAATTTCTGGACCCAATTTCCCTTCAAAATATTCATTACCCCTTTAAGCTCATATCTTACTCCAATTTCTCTACTCCTTGGATATATCCGTTTCTTTTTAGGAGTGTTTTTTTGTATTTTGGGAGCTTCGACGATGGCTCGAGCTATTTTTACTTTTGGATTTGACTATATGACTGTTACTTACCTTTACTTTCCTGAAGAGAGTGAATTACAGGATCATCAAATTTACTCAGTGCTACGGCATCCAGCATACAGTGGAATGTTGTTGGTTTGCCTTGGAGGAACGATCATTCAATTAACTCTCTATTCAATTTCATTCTTTCTGATCTTGTATTTTGGAATGTATATACATGTCCATTATGTAGAAGAAAAAGAATTGATCAATCGATTTGGAGATTCATACGTGGAATATAGGAAAAAAACACCTGCGTTTTTTGTCCATATGAGAGACTTAGGTTCATTTCTTAATTTCATACTAGGGAGAGAATAAGAGATAAAAGGAACTCATCCATGAATGATTCTAAAAATCACCTTAGTATTAAGATCAACCTTTATGAAGTAGAATTATAGTTATTAGAGTTGCTAATTTTAAGAAATTAGTAGTTTCCAGATTATCGAGCTTGGGGTCCCAACCAAATAGTAGTTTTGCTGCCTTACTAAAATTCGTCACATACCATTTCATAATTGTAATTTTTTGGTCCATATCTGACAAAATTTCTATACGCGGAATGAATTTACGAAATCCATATGTGACTGACACATCGTCTGGATTTGCGCGCATACTTTTTAGCCAAGTCGCGTTTTCCCCTCTTGCAGCAAAGATAACAATAGGTCTTTTGTATCGTCGATATTCTAATGGAGTTCTTCTTACTTTTCCCGTTTTCCATCCTTTTGTTTTTAAAATTAGAAATACTTTTCCGAACCCCAATAACGGCAACAATCTTGCTCTGTACAATGGTATCATTAAATATTTATTTAATCTTTTCCATTTTTTTAACATCTTTTTCTTGGATGCTTCATCTTGATAATTAAAATTAAACAACACTGATCCAGGACGCGGTAATTCTTCGTTATTCAAGTTAATTTCATTTGATTTAGACATTATAACCACCATAAAATAATTTTTATGTGTTTGACCTAATCTTTAATGATTTTTATTTTATTTCAAGACATTGAGCTAAACATCTTTTAACGCAAGCGTTACAATTTATGCATTTCTCAGAGTTTCTTAAATCCACTTTTTCATCTTTTTCATTAAATACATATAAATTTCTAGGACATACTTCAATACACACTATACATCCAATACATTTATCTCTCTCCAGAATTATTTGACCGTATGGTTGTAATTTATATTCGCTGAACAAAAATTTCATTTTTTCACCACCTTTCTCCCAAGTCTTTTCACCTAATTCACTTTTAAAAATTGGAGTTAAACCATGAAGATCTTCAGCCATAATCATTGTAATTAAAAGAGAAGCGACTATATTCCAAATTAGATATAATAGATCGAATCTAATAAAAAGGTTAAATAGCAATATTATCAAAAGAATTATCACTTCATAGATCCATATTTTTTGTTTTCCCGTTTTCCAGGTAATACTCGGCAAAATTAACATAGGACCGTAAATTAGACCCACAAAAATCAAAATAGTATCTAAAAAGAGTAATAAATTCAAAATTGGTAAAAAAATAGCTACGATCCAATATATAACGGAAGTTAACAGAAGTAAAAGAAAGAAATATAGCGAAGCCATTTCTAATCTATTTGAGATTGGGAATCTCACTATCCGATGTGCTTCTGATTTACTGAAATCTTGTTCTATATAAGAAGGGATATCTTTAGCATATACAGGTCCAAATTTAACGTTCCATCCCGATTTTTTCTTAATAACAGTTGGATTTATACCAGGTGCACTTAATTGCGGTAAAATCAAAGTTCTATGAGCCACAAGATCATCAATTCCACTAGTTTTTATAATCGACAAGACAGAATCGGTGTGAAAATCATCTCCACATGCACCACACCATACATTTATCCCTTTGGAGGGAGCAATTAATAAATAACAGTCAATATTCTTTACTGCCTTTAAAACTCGTTTTACCGTGAGATTAAAATTACAAGTGACCAAAACGGGACTTTCTTTAGTAGGATTCCCAATTTTTAAAAGGGTTGGTTCAACAGGAAAACCTGTCCACCTTAAAAAGTAACTTAAGAATAAGTTAAAGGCCTTTTTTAAGTTCATTTTACTCTCATCTAATCCTTTTTATATACTAGGTTATTTTTTTCAGCCTAAATAATTTCAAGGAATCTAATAAATAATGTTTTTCTTCAATTAAAGAAAAATTATGACTTTCAAGTCTTTTTTCTGTATTCTTTAAAGATTGAGTAGTCAGCTGTGATTTAAAATATGTGATAATTACTAGGGGAACTCTAATAACAAAATAGACAATTTTCTTCCAAATTTTCTTTGGTTTAACCTCATCAACTAAAATAAATTCTCCATCGTCATTTAAGATTCTATAGATTTGGTTAAGGCAAAAATCTTGTTCAGCTCGATAAAGTTCGCTAAGTATCAAAATAGCTGTTATCTTATCAAAAGATTTGTCAGAAAACTGTTTATCTAGTTCAATAACGGGCATTTTGATGATTTGAATCCTCTCGGTTAATCCTTCTAGTTCAATGTTTTTTCTTGCTACCTCAAGCATTTTATCGGAATTATCAATACCGGTAAAAAATGCTCCTTTTTCAGCACAAAGAATGGCAAAAGTTCCCGTACCCATCCCAATATCTAAAATTTTCTCGTTTTTATGCACTAAAGTACTTGAGATATAGTTTTTAATTTTAGGAAGGCGCCCAAGTGTTATAGAGTTTATTCCCTTATCGTATTTTTCTGCTCTTTTTTCCAACGCTTTCATATATACATAAGACATTTGTAAGAACGCTACCTACTGAAATATTTTTATATTATTATTATTTATTTTTTAGCTTTCAGATGTGTTATTTCTTTATTTTAATGGATGAAGCTAAAATTTCTTTGATACCTTTTGAATGAAATTGCACAACTTCTTGAGATGTACTGAAAATAGCCATCGGTAAATCAATCGGAATAGGGATTTTAAAGAAACTTTTTCTATCATCTATGACAATTAATCCGAAAATCTCTTCTAATTTTAATATGATATTCTTAATGATTTGATATGTATAAGATTTCCTTTGGTCGGGTTGAAGAAAGTCTCCAATTTTGCCAAAAAGATTCTGAATGTTATTCAAAGCGGGGGATTCAAGAATTCGTACTTCCACTTTTGGAAGTTTTTTTTGAATCTCCATCGCAATAGAATGGTCTTGAAAAACTAACTTAATTTCCAACTCAACATTTCGTTCGTTAAGTATCGATATGATTTTATCGTCAAAAAGATTATACTTTTACAAAAAACGAATTATCTCCTCAAAATTCTTAATTTGAACCTAGTTCGATAAACAGACTTCTTTGTTTTTTTTATTTTTGTATTGCTATTTGCTTTAAAGATTTTTACGCTAAAGAAATTAAACTAAGGGTTGTTTTTCTTTTAGCAATTAAAACTTAAAATTAATAAAGGTGGAAGTCCATGAATTTATTTAATACATCAATACAATAATTGGAATTGATATTTTTGACAAAAACTTCTAATAGTTTCAAATTCGTGTTAGTAATAATGCTATTTTTGAGTGGCATAAATATTTTCTCAGTTGCTCTAGCTGACGCTGATATTAAAGTTTCCTCCCCCTCATCTAGTTTGGATCCCGATGTTGCTGAACTTCGATGGAATTACACGACAAATGATAACATTCGAGATGTTACAATTACTGCTGATGGAGATTTGGTTGCTGCTAGTACTTATTCCGATGATGGGTTAATTTACCTATTTAACGATGAGGCATCTGAATCAAAAATTCCGCTGTGGACCTATAACGCAACTAATAGCGCGTATGGCGTAGATATTACTCCTGACGGAAATCACATAGCTGCAGTCAGTGACGAACAAAATGTTATGTATTTTAATGATTCAATAACTTCCCCCAAAAGACCAGAATGGGAATTTTCTCCAACCTCAGATTTTCCGAATGATATTGCTATGTCTGCTAATGGAGATTACATCGTAGCAGCTACAGATGATGGGACCGTCTATCTATTTAATAGCACATATAGTAACCCTAAAACTGAAATGTGGAGTTTTTCCACAGGAACTAGCGTTTGGTCAGTTTCTATTTCTGCTGATGGAAATTATATTGCTGTAGCCAGCGAAGATGACCACTTATATCTGTTTGAAAAAGCTAGCTCGACTCCATTATGGAATTTTACAGAAGGTAATGCTGTAAACGTCGTAGAGATTTCCGATGATGGAAATTATCTTGTTGCAGGAACACAAAATTCTAAAGTGTTGCTTTTTGCTCCTTCTAGCAATGTACCAATCTGGTCTTATACTGCTGGCGATTCAGTATATTCTGTTGCTATAAATTCTAACGGAAATTATATTACTGCAGGGGGGAATGATTATTCTATCTACTTTTTCGAAAGATCAAGCTCAACACCCCTATGGAATTATACTACCGGTGCCCAAATTGGTGATACTGACCATCCTCATTGTATAGATATCTCCGCGGATGGTAAATACCTCGCTGTAGGGAGTAACGATAATTATATCTATGTTTTTGAAAGGTCAAGCCCAATTCCACTATGGAATTATACTACGGGGGGAATAATCTATGCTGTTGCTATGTCTGCAAACGGTGCTTTTATTACCGCTGGTGGTGAAGATCAACAAGTATATCTCTTCTTTCAAGATATATTAACGATATCTCCAGCAGGAATTTCTTTCGGATATTGGTTCATTCTATTTGCTTTACCAACATTTGTTGCACTTATTGTCATTAAAAGAAAGAGCTATAAAAAAATATAGATAACCTATAATTTCATTTTT
>Ga0114922_10000734_pt1 | contig 31590 bp, 16 predicted proteins | sample AartaG_FD_100975 | JGI IMG/M metagenome (GOLD analysis project Ga0114922, IMG submission 100975) | Deep subsurface microbial communities from Aarhus Bay to uncover new lineages of life (NeLLi) - Aarhus_00045 metaG | ecosystem: Environmental > Aquatic > Marine > Oceanic > Sediment | place... | reverse complement strand
TCCCTTTGAGAGGTTATACAGCTTACCTTTCTCCACCGATTTCTCGATGGGGCGAGGAGGGCTTCGCCAGTTGCTCGGCATGTCCTTGCCACCGTGCCGTCGCTGTTACCCCGCCGGAGGAAACTGCCGCTTACCGTACACCTTTCCTCTAATTTCCCCGGATTTTAACGAAATCAGCGAAGAAGAGATTGACAAAGCTGCGGCTTTGCTAAATAATAGACCTCACAAATGCTTAAACTATCGGACACTCCATGAGGTGTTATGGAGCGGATAAGAATGTTGCAATTCAGATTAAAATTTAGGCAGTAAAGAGAGGAAGTGATTTATGAAGCCTGTTTATTTATTACTGTTTTTATTTCTTTCATCTGTGGCAATGGCTCAGAATCCTGTGATGAAATGGGATTTTGAAACCATAAAGAACAGGGAGTCGATTGAAGTATCAACAAATATCGCAGATACCATTGAAGGTAATTTCGAAGAGGCAACCGGTATTAATGGTAAAGGTCTTCGACTTGATGGCTTTACGACCAGGGTCATCCGCAATGGAAAAGACACAGTAAAACCAGGTGCTGAATTGACCATACAGGCATGGGTTTCTTTGGGAGAATATCCATTGAACTGGTGTCCGATGATCACGACTGAATCTGGTGAAGTCAAGGGGTATCGTCTCCTGATCGGGCCGTATGGGCAGGTGTCCTTTGAGACCGCGATCAGCGAACAGTGGGTCGCCTGTACCAGTGCCAATGAGACCATGCCGCTAAGAAAATGGATGCATATTGCAGCCGTGTACATGGCAGGGAAGGCCATAACATTATATGTGAATGGTGAAGCTTTGAGCACAGTCGCCATCAAAGGTTCAATGACCTATCCTGCAAAAACAAATTGCATTATTGGTATGGTGGCTGCACCCGGAAGGCCCAGCAATACCATCAGGACCTGGGGCACCATGCCGGATTACTACGGACTGGACGGGATCATCGATGAAATCTTCGTATTTGACAAGGCATTAACAGCAGATCGGGTCAAAAGCGATTTTTCCAAGTACACGGTGAATGCACCGGACATTCAGCCCCGGAGGCTGCCCACGATCGAAAAGAACCCTGGTCGTTTTGGCGCCTTTTACACCAAGTTGAAATACTACGAGGGATGGGACAATCTCTGGCCTGTAGACCAGGACCCTGATATTGTTGTCTGCTTTGATAACTCGCCTGTCAAATTCATTTTCTGGAGGGGTGTCAGGTACGGTCCCTGCTGGGTCTCTGAAAATGAGAATTGGATGACGGATCAAAGCCTTGAAACATGGGCCAACGGGATAAACGATACTGAGGGGTGTTTCGAACATATGCAGGACCGTCACTGTCGGTTTTCACATGTCCGGATTATAGAAAATAACGGCGCTAGGGCAGTGGTCCATTGGCGCTATGCGCCGGTAAGTTCACACGGCAATACATGGATGCCTGATCCTAAAACCGGGTGGGAATGCTGGGTAGATGAATACTATACTATTTATCCCGATGGATCAGCCGTAAGAAAAGTGTCATGGAATAAGGGCACAACGGGCAGAGCGATCCAGTATCAGGAATCATTGCCTGTGACACAGCCCGGTCAGCGCAACGAAGAACTCCTTGAAAACAATTATGTCCATGTGGCTGATTATGATTATAATACAAGAGCTGTTTCAGTTGACCTTCGTAAGCAGCCTGCCGACTGGCAGAGAAACTATACGGTTCAACAATTTAATTTTAAGTCGCAAAATAAACCTTATATCTGTTTCGAACCGGGAAACCGAATGATGGTCAGATGGATCGATGGTGGATATAACCATTTTCCTGTGAACCAGGCTCGTTGCGACGGACGATGGACCAAAACTTTGGACCGCCCATCCCATATTTCCAGTTCACCCTGTTCAGATCCGGTTATCCATGAGAATGGAAACCGCCTGTTCTGGTATGCCCTGTATGGCATGAATACCATGACCACGACCGAACTGGTGACATTTGGCCGCTCTTGGGCCTATGCACCTGAATTATCCACAAGATCTGGTTTTGCATCCAAGGGCTATGACAGAAGCCAGAGATGCTATCAGGTCGAAAACACGTCTGGCAAATCCAGCTCATGTGAGATGACCCTCAAAGGGAGCAAAGACTCACCTGTATTGAACCCCGCTTTTTGTATCAAAAACTGGCATGCAAACGGAGCCCAGATCCTTGTAAACGGAAAGGCATATGTCAATTGCAGAGCCGGAATCAACCGTGAACTGGAAGGTGATGATCTGGTTCTGTTCGTTAATATCAATGAAGTTGTCCCTGTCAATATAACCATTTTACCTGCAGATTAGATCGGGAAGTCCTGGGGCCAGAGTACCAGGAATAAATCAATAGAAAAATAAAATAAATTTTGAGACAAGAATTCCCCATGTCTCGCATTTAGGCGAGATTTGTTTTAGCCATCCAAGTGATGTATGTCCCATCAGCATAAACATGATTGAGGTGCGGCGTAGCTGGTGGCGAAACCTGTCCATAGAGCCCGATTGTGGCAGCCTGGTTTACTGGATCTCTAAGATCAAAGTACCTTTGAGCTATCATATAAGGTCGGGCGAACAGGTTTAGGCATTCTGACCCTAGGAGTCCCGGACATCCTCGTAAGGAAAACGAGGAGCCATGCGTGCACCATTAAAAGAGCCATCCGAGTCCGTCGCGACCTCAACCGTTTGCCGATCTCAGCAGTGACACCTGCGGCAAGTACCATATATGGCGAGGAACATAATAGGGTAGCTCTTTTCATGAATAATATTGGCAATCTTTACATGGACTTGGGCAGGTACGAAGAAGCAGAAATGCAGTTCGAAAAAGTCCTGGAACTCTGCGCGGGCTCTCAAGTTAAGTATAGAGATTATGCCGAACGGTTGGCCAAAATGTATCAAGGGCAAAACTATCTGGCCCTTGGACATTACGAGATTGACATTTATTCGGACTTGATATAGGCAAAATTGGGATTTGTGGTGACAGAATGGAGACAGGCTGTCACCTGGAAATCAGGGTGTTTTCCAGCTCTTGAAATAGGTGACTTTTTGAAGAATTCTGGGATTTTACAGCTCGTGGGAAGGGTGACTTTCGTGTGCGACTGATGGGTTGGTGGGACTGGTTCGAAAGGAACGGAATTACGACTGCTTTGATGATCAGCGATAAAGCAAAGTTGATGATGACAAGGTTCTCATAACCTCTTTGTGAATTAATTCAGCATCGGTAGCACTCTTTCGAGATGTTCAACAAACACAGCATATTCATAAAAAGCAGTAGATTTCTTCGACACATGTATCTAGCCCTTTTTAGGTTTCTGTAAATGACCACCAAGAGATCAACGCGGATGACTTTCCGGCATTGAGATGACGCCCTCGACAAGATCGTCCCCAATCACCCAGTCCTTCGGCGCTTTGAAGCTTTTGCGGCCCTCCTGGTAGTCGGGCACGTCGTCGATTTTCAGGCGACGAAACTCCTTCAGGCGTTTGAGCAGTTGTGTAACAACCTCCGGGTGTATCACGGCGAGGTTTGTTTGTTCGCCCGGGTCACGGTCAAGACGAAACAGCTCGACCGACGGTTTCGTCTTCGAATCGCTCGGCCGGATGGCCCGATCGAGTGTCACATCGAGCACACTCCCGCCCAAGACAACCAGTTTCCAGGTTCCATCGCAAATAGCCGTCTTGTCCGGACTTCCTTGGGCAATGTAGCTGAACCAATCACGCTTCGGTGCTTTGGCTTTGCCGCGGATCACTTCGAGCATGTTCCGACCATCCAGCGGTTTGGGATCAGGGTCCGTGATACCGGCAATGCATTTGACGGTCGGATAGACATCGATGTAGCCCATCATAGCGTCAATGTCGCGTCCGCCCTGAATTCCGGTGGGCCAGCGCACCACGGCCGGTACGCGTACGCCACCTTCGTAAACACTGCCCTTGCCGCTGCGCCAGGTGCCATTGTCGCCGTATCCGGTAGCACCGTTGTCACTGAAGAAAAGAACAAACGTATTGTCGGTAATCCCTTTCGCGTCAATGGCCGTCAGAATCTTTCCAATTGCCTGGTCCATGGAATCAACCATGGCGGCATAAATTCTCTTCTTCTCGTTATCAATCTTGTTGTACTTGGCGATGTCTTGCTCTTTGGCCTGCAGCGGCAGATGCGGTGCGTTAAACGGCACGTAGAGAAAGAATGGCTTACCCACAGGGCTTTCGTCGATGAACCGTGCTGCCTCCCGACCGATCAGATCGGTCGAATAGCCTTCGTCGTGACAGGTTTCGAAGTTGCGATGCCAGTCGAGTTGGCCCTCACGTTTGTGGGTAAAGTAGTCGAACGCGCCGTTGTAGTGCCCATAGAAATGAGTGAAGCCCCGGTTCAGGGGAAGATACTTTTTTTTGTAATGACCCTGGTGCCATTTGCCGAAGGCCCCGCGATACTCATACCCGGCCTTGGCCACCAAATCCGCCAGAATCCGTTCGGTCGTGGGCAAACCGTACTTTCGCCAGGGCGTGATCACGGATTCTCCCATGCCGTAACGAATCGGCCAGCGCCCAGTCATCAACCCGGCGCGGGTCGGCGAACAAAGCGGGCAGGCATGGAAGTTTTCCAAGCGTACCCCTTCGCGCGCCAAACGGTCGATATTGGGCGTGTCGATCCTCCCACCGTGATATCCCACGTCACCCCAGCCAAGGTCGTCAGCCAGGATAATAATGATATTGGGTTTCTGTGCTTTTTTATTGTCACAAAATCCCAATGGCGACATTGTTAATAGGGCCGCACCAGCCCCCAATGCCCTTAAAAAGTCTCGACGCGTAGGAGATATATTCATTTAAACCTGTCCTACTCAAAAATTCAAACTTATTTAACTTCAACGACCTATGTAAAATCCCTAAATAACGATTAAGGATTAATTCTATAGGAATATTCGGGAGCAAGCAACCTTGAAAATTCTTGCCAAGCTCATCTTTGAGTTTCTATCCGCTGGGGAGGTTAAAATCATCCTGTGGGAATGGTGGTGCATGATGTTATGAGGTCTATGTCTGGACAGAATGAAGTACTGCAACCGGTATTTGTTTTCGCGTGTGACATCCATATCCCCAAGCCAGAAGAAGAAAAAGGTAATTTACAAAACAAGGCCTGAAATTGTTGGACTTGGGAACGAAATTAGCTTGACATAAACAAACAAAGCCTTTGAAATAGTAACCGAATCAGACAAGAATCCGAGTATTCGGGTCAGTTAAAAAAGTGAAGCAGTCTCACTATGGAAAATATCGGTCACTCAATGTAAATGGAGAAGAAATGCCAGAAGAAATAAGCTTTCACATGACCCCAGAAGAATTCCGCCGGTATGGCCACGCTGTAGTAGACTGGATTGCAGACTACCATAAGCGCATCGAGTCTTTTCCGGTTTTGTCCCAGGTTCAACCTGGACAGATTCGCGCCTCACTGCCCTGCGAGCCGCCACAACAGGGAGAGTCTTTTGAAAATATTATACAGGATATTGATAAGCTGATTATTCCGGGAATCACCCACTGGCAGTCACCAAATTTCTTCGCCTTTTTTCCTGCAAATGCCTCAGGCCCATCTGTCCTTGGAGAGTTACTATCGGCGGGCCTCGGCGTCCAAGGGATGATGTGGACAACAAGCCCGGCCTGTACCGAGCTGGAAACGCACGTGCTCGACTGGTTAGCTGATATGCTTGGTCTGCCGGAGAAATTCAAATCCACAGCATCTGGCGGCGGGGTCATTCAAGGTACTGCCTCCAGCGCATCGCTCTGTGCTATGCTGGCAGCTCGTGAGCGTGCGACCGACTTCGGATGCAACAAACGGGGCCGTGATAGACAATTAGTTGCATATGCTTCCACTCAGGCACACTCTTCGATTGAAAAAGCGATCAAAATCGCCGGGCTGGGGCGCCAGAACCTTCGCCTGATCGAGGTAGACGACCGTTTTGCCATGCGCCCTGAGGCCCTGTCTCTGCAAATTGAACAAGATCGTCGGGCCGGTCTGATCCCGTTCTTCGTCTGTGCTACCGTTGGTACCACATCCTCCAACGCCATGGATCCGCTGCCGGAAATTGGCCGGATTTGCCGTGAGCACAACCTCTGGCTTCACGCTGACGCTGCTATGTCCGGCACTGCTGCTCTTTGCCCGGAGTTTCGGCATATCCAAGATGGCCTCGAACTGGCCGACAGCTATTGCTTTAATCCCCACAAATGGATGTTCACTAACTTTGATTGTGATTGCTTTTACGTGGCGGACCGCAATATTTTGATTCAGACCTTTAGCGTGCAGCCGGAATATCTGCGTAATAAGGCCACCGAGTCTAAGGCTGTCATTGACTACCGGGATTGGCACATTCCATTGGGAAGACGTTTCCGTTCTCTGAAGCTTTGGTTTGTCATCCGCCACTACGGGGTAGAAGGGTTGCGTTATCACATCCGACATCACGTCCAACTAGCACAGGATTTTGCCAACAAGATTAAGGCATCCGACAAGTTCGAGCTTGCCGCACCAGCCCCCTTGAACCTGGTTTGCTTTCGTTATAGAGGGCTGGACCAATTCAATCGAGAATTGCTAAGCTGCTTAAATAACAGTGGCCGCTTGTATCTGACTCATACCGTCTTGGATGGTCTTTATACCCTTCGTTTCTGCGTCGGCCAGACTCATACCGAGGCACGTCATGTGGTTCAGGCCTGGAAACGGATTCAGGATGCCACCGAAGAGATCGAGAAACATCGATCTCCGCATGGTAACTGGTAGAAAGGGAAAGACGAAGGAAAGAATCTAACCAGCGCTCTGGACCAGGCACGTCTATTTATCCGTCTTGTTCTGTGCACCCAGCCATTCCCAGAATTCCTCTGTGGCGTATGCTGTAAAGGGCGGAATAAAGTCGCAGCGGATGTAGAGGGAGACCAAAACAAACCGGCCTTTATGACCCAAGAGAGCGCATCGGCCACCTATGAAGAGCTCAAAGTCAAATACTAAAATCCCTGTCACAACAAATTTTTTTTGAGTCATCCACGTCACGACGTATCAGCCACACTTCGTAGCTTACGCTCTGGGTGGCTGGTGGTATTAATTCTGAGAATCTTGAAACCTTTTGCTTTGAGCCTCGACTAACTCAATAAAGAACAATTTAGTTGGTTTAAAAAGGAGGTTTACAATGAAAACTATGAACATCAAGACACTTGTAGTCATAGTCCTATTCTTTTCATATTGGGCCGGTGCCCAGGGCAGAATTGAATCCCAAGCGGCCGTTGATATCATTGAGAACGCATGGAATATTATCAATTCCGAGTAGCCAAACTTGTGAAACACGTATCCATATTTGTCCCGAATCTATTCGGAACTTCAGTCGTATGATTAGCGAAATGGAATGTGTAAAACGAATTGGTTATTGCCTGACCTTTTTTCAGCCTTTTTGCATAACTGCTCAAAGCCTGCCTATTTTTTGAAGCATAAATTACTTGCTCAGGCTGAGCTTTAAAGGGTAATATACTCAAATATAGAAGCATTGGTATTGGGAAAAAGAATTCCTTAGAAATCTGACTGTAATTACGAAAAGAAAACTGATGCCATTAGGCTTGATGGTGATTTCGCCTTTCCTTTTTTGTTCGTGTGCAATCGTGGGAATAGAAAAGCCAAAATATACTTTACTTGAAAAAGAAAGTGAGTTCGAAATCCGTCAATACCAGTCTTATCTCATAGCGGAGACGATGGTGGAAGCTGACTTCAATGATGCGGCTAATGTTTCCTTCAGACGGTTGTTCAACTATATCTCGGGTAAAAATAAGACAAAAGAATCCATCTCGATGACTGCTCCAGTCAGTCGAAGCGCAAGTTATGAGAAGATTTCAATGACTGCTCCAGTTCATCAACAGCAATCAGGAGAGAAAGACTCTGTTAGTTTTGTGATGCCTTCAAAATATTCTCTGGAGACTCTGCCGGAACCTTTAGACCCACCAGTTACCCTCAAAGAAATTCCTGCTTACAAAGTAGCCGCTATCCGTTATTCAGGCACATGGAGTCAAAAGCGGTATGAGGCAAAAAGAGCTTCTTTAGAAGAGTTTTTAAAGTGGAAGGAACTTGTTCCTAAGGCAGAGCCTATCTTTACCCGATATAATTCTCCCTTTGAGTTATGGTTTCTCAGGCGAAATTAAGTGATAATTCCTGTGAAATAAACAAGTTTTCATCTTTGTTGTATTGCGCCAATGATACATGACTTTTGTTCCTTACTCAAGGAAGTAGGCCATGAAATCAGATAAAACCCTACGTCCGCAATTGATTGGCGGTTTGACAAAGGGTTTTTGGAATTTAATCTCGGTTAACATTGGTTGGTTGGCCTGCATTACAGGCGCAGCACGGGGACATCATTGGCTGGGTTTGGTTGTCGTGCCGATCCTTTTCGTTATTCATATAACGGCGATTGAAAGACGCAAAATACGCAAGATTTTTATCGTCGCCTTGGCAACGACGGCGATTGGTTTTTTGATAGATACGACCTTAATCATCGTCGGCACGGTAGAGCCTAATCGCTGGGTTATGCCGGCACCTTTCACGACAATATGGGACCTCATGATTTGGGCCAACTTTTCTCTGACATTGGACGTGTCTCTTCGTTTTTTGCAAAAAAGACCTTTGGTCGCAGCGTTCCTGGGGGCAATATGTGCACCGGGGACATATTATGCGGGCGACCGTTTAGGAGCGTTGAATTTTTCAGAGCCGGCCTTCAGAAGTCTGCTATGGGTTGGGACCGTGTGGCTTTTTACGATGCCCTTCTTAAGTCTCATGGCAATGTATTTTTATCAACCTCAAAAGACAAAATCTGTGTAATATTAAAATCCCTTTAACGGATTCAAATTAAACTTGAAACCCGATGAATCGACTTATATATAAGCTCTTAAATCTTCTGGAACCGCAGCAAGTTGAGCACTATAATTGGTCACATAGCGATATATTAGGATTTAGCTTTGAATAAAAGTGTTGATAAAAATATATCTGGCACCTCTCATAGCATCGGTGTGATTGGAGGCGGCATCTCAGGTATAACCGCCGCATGGCTGCTGTCCCGTCGATGCGGCAAGAATGTTGGAAGGCCGCTTGATCTCCCTTCACGTGAAAGATCTAAGCTCATTTGGCGGCGGTGGACACGATGTACCCTGGGGAACCGGCACAGGCGAGATAGAGACCTTGTTCCGTGAGTTACACCGCCAAGGCGCAAATCCTGTTCTATTTGGAATTGAATATGAACATAACTGGGAGAATTCCATGCCAGAGACTTCAAATTCACCAAAGCGGTCCCATTCATGAACTTTTAAAAAGAGCCTTTACGGTGTACTCTACGATCCTACTGTGGTCCTATGGGTGCTTGACAAGTACAATCGCACTTGTTTTTCAAAAGGATAGGCACTTATTCACAGTGGTCCTGTTGACGCTTGACAAGCGCAGGGATTTCGCTTAACGTCTCTTTGTATGAGTCACAAGACCCAGTTCTCCCAGACCGCTTACTGCTTCTTTCCACGTGCCGTCATGCCCAAAGAGATAGTAGGTAAAGTAAGTAGTCGTTCCGTGCTTGATCCTTATCCATGGTTGCAGTTCGGTGTAGAAGTAAGGCGTCGGCGTGTTATTGGGGTGATTGCTCCAGTAGTGCATGAACAGGGCCGCGTCAACCGGGTATGCTACAACCAGGGAGACATTCATTTCGGTGTCCTCACCGGCGGCCCAACCCTGGGTGATATGGAAAAGATTACCGTAATATTCTTTCAAACGCGGCCGTCTTTCTTCCATCTTGTCTCCGACGGGGAAGTAATAGACATCCTCCGGTCCGGTAGAGGGACCTATTTCAACGAGGGGATTGATGCCAATGATATTCAGGGTCTTGTGCATGTTTCTGAAAGCGTACAATACTTCCAGAACGGCACTGTCACCGCGTAAGGTGATGATCTTCTCCACGATATTGCCGTGCATGTTAGCCCAGACCTTGACCTGAACAAAGGGTCCGGAAGATTTCAGTATCTCATGTTTGAATATGATGTGCGTTTCAATCGTGGGCTGCCCAATAAACTCCTCCAGTCCGCCATAGGGGTAAAAACGCCGCCGCCCGCCGGGTATGTCGTGCAGAGGCGGGGTATCGGGCCAGAGCTTGAAGAGAAGGTTTTCGTTTTGGCTTTTCAGGATATATTCAATAACCCGCCCGCCGGTAAGCAGAATGGAGGCGCGGATCTGATTGTTTTCCATGACGATTTCGTTGATACCGTCGCCATTCATATCTTCCAGATGCACCGACGCTTTACCCGAGATTTTCTTGACCGAAATCCTACCTTCAACCACGTTGTTCAGGGCTTTTACTTTGACGAAGTATTTGCCTTGTTTGAGCGTAAAAACTTGTTTGATGGTTGTTTCCCGGGCGTGCGGGGCATCGACAGTGATGGCCTTGAACAGGACGGGTTCGGACCTGTTCCTGTCGGAAAATATTTCGATCTGGACATCGACCGAGTCGCTTTTGCTGCTGTTGCACAGGGTGATGGGAAAGGAGAACTCGCCCTCGTCCACGAGCTTAAGGTGATGAATTACCACCACAGGAGGGACGTCGATATAGGTAATGGAACTGCATCTGTTGGCGCCCCAGTCCAGAGTTACAGCGATGGGATTCAACTTGCCAGCAGCCTGGTCGGTATAGCTTATTGGCAGCGTAATGGCTCTTTGCTCCCAGGCGTTGAGGGAAACGGACATCCGTCTGACATTGTCGCCCAGGGACAATTCTTTCGGAAGATCAAAAATGAGTTCGGCATTTAAAGTTGAGCCTTGTTTGTTCCTCAGCAATACCTGAAGGTTTTCACCCTTGACTTTGGCATAAATGTCGGCGCTCTCGGCGAATTCCCGATCCAGGTACACCCGATCCATGGTGAGGATCCAAAGAGGTTCGATGAATTCCCGGGGTCCGATTATTTCCCCGTCGGAAAAGACGCCGACACACCTTCTATCAAGGATGGCCTTGAACAGGTTTTCCCGGGTGAGTTCCGTATCTTTATCCAGTAAGAGCACCATGATGGGCGGAACGCTCATGCCAATATCGTTGCCGCTGGTGATAAAAGGGGTTTTCACTTTTTCTGTTTTCTCCGGATCATCCTTGCCGACCACGTATCCGTCAAAATCATATTCTTTTCCCTTGACCAGACTGCCTCTCCCGAAAATGTACCCACCATGTTCCTTTGTCCATTTGTAACACTGATCAAGGGTGTTGTCCTGGACCGCCGGGTATTGGTCCATCCCGTACATGACACATTGCGACCTTTCCGGGCTGCTTTTGCTGTTCTGTCCCGGTTCAAAAATATAATCGAATTCGATCCGATCGAGCCATTCTTTCACCGCAGCAGGTGTCATTATGTCATTGTATCCGCTGACCAGGATCCAGGAGCAGCGCATGTTCAAGGCCGTGTCGATTATGTCGAGAGGATTCCCCCCTAGGTTGCAGAGACTGAAGTAATTGGTGCCCATGCCGGTGATGCCCTTGTACATGGTGTATTTCCTGGTGAATTCCACCGTCTTTTCAACCAGGTCCTTTAGCTTATCGCCCTCTTCTTTGGTGTGGGAGGCGATGACAAAAAGCGTATGTACACCACTTTCAAGATAGAAGGCGCGGGTTCGGCGAAACCGTATTTCTTCGGGGATCTTGTTCAGCAATTGCTCAATGGCTGGGTCCCGGTCGGTTCCCGTGATGAGAACGCTGCTTCCGGCAAGGGCCGAATCAAAGGCTGCGGCCGTGGTGTTGGCGAGGGTAATCACCTGGGATTCGGCCAGTCTGGCGATGAATCCCTTCTGTATCCATAGTTCCTCAAGGATCAACTGCTTCCTGATGTTATCCTCAATTTCCCGCACTTCATTACGCGGTTCGGAAAAGACACGCCCGTAGAGCCCGGCGTAGCGATAGCGCATGCCGTGAAACTCATACCAGTATTGGGTGTATCCCTCCAGGGTATAGTGGTCGATGGTAAAACCACTTTCCACGCCGGGCCCGGGGGTGAAGATTAATTTATCGAGATTATCGTCACCGCAGACACTCTCCGGATACGCCCCTAACATGAACAGACAGAGAATCCCAGTTAAAAAAGAAGCCGTTCGAGAAAATTTCCAATCATTTTTCATAACAACACCTCACATGGCCAGTATTCCAGGGTTTTGAACTAAAAATCGACGTTCTGCGTTTCGCTGAATTTAAACGGCATTATTTCTTGCCCAGCCATCTGATGGCCTGAACCCAGAAACGATCATACCCGTCCCATTTCATAAAACCCGAGCCCCAGTGAGGAGCAATGTCGGAGGCGAAAGCCATTGATTTGCCCTCTCCGTATTCACCTACGACCAGGAACGGATCGCCAAATTCCTTCACTTGAGCGATGACTTTCGATCCGGATTTCACCTTAAGGCGATTATAGCCGGTAAAGACTTCGCAGGTTTCCCAGCGGAGCCCTTGCATTATGGGGTGGTCAGGTTTCAACGTGATAATATGGACCCCTTCAGGCGCCTCGCGGCGGTCATCGTTGACATCAAGGCACTTGACGGGCAGGGCTTCCTCAACAGGAGTCCCATGATAGCCGCCCATACCCTTTCTGCCCGTAAACGATGACCAGCCGCCGATCATCAAGAGGCTCCCGCCTTTTTTTACGTAATCACGAATACTGACCAGTCGATTAGGCCCCATGGGGGCGTCCATAAAACGGGACCAGGGATATAATACCAACACTTCCCATTCAATATCGCTGATGACGACCACATCGTACTGTGCCAGTTCTTCCGGAGTTTCCGGAAATTCCTCAAACGCCTGCCAGGTGGTCATATAATGCACCTCGATGTCCGGCTGACCGTTCAGGGCGTCCAGCACCTGCTGGCACCAGACATGTACTTCAGCACCTTTGCTTTCGTAATTAAATGGTGAGGCGATGATATGTGGCCCCATAACGATACCTGAATCACCAGCATAAAGGACCTTGATTTTGTTCTGTCCGCTTGCAGGCTCACTGTTATTGCCGGACTTATCCAGATATGCCACTGGGCTGGGCGGCTCCTCCGCTACCGACTGTGATCGTGAAGTACTCACTACTTGCTGTCCGGGCTGACATCCAACCGCCAGAAGCGCCCAAATCACTAACATAATTAGAATGTGCTTGTTCATTTGTTCTTCCTTTCCCCAAGAACACATTACGAATTGTCTATCTTGAAACCATAATACTGTGTCGATATAATAGGAGGGTAAAAATTTGTTTTCAACTAAAAAAATCTTCGTTTTTTCCGAGGGGAGTGAAATTGCTTTCTGGCGCCCTGTAAGTGCCTTTGTCTATTAATCTTATGAGTTCCTGTTTACGGTAAACTTTTTTGAGTTTCTGGCATGGTTCAATCTCATATAGCGTAAGATACAAAAATTCATATCTCCGGCCATTTTCCTTGTCAAGTCCACAAAAAAATTAAGCAACTTTGCGGTAATTCAAAAAATCTATCCTATCCCAAACAGCCATTTGACTATTATCACCAAAATAGCTGCGGTATAAATAAATCCTGCGGTAACCATCGTAGCCATCAGCCTTATGCGGCTTTACGAGAATAAGATTTCAGCAAACCGCCAAAAAAAGTCTTTTCTGACAATATTCCCGATAGTTAAATTCAAAAGAGTACTACCGCCCTGCCGTCTGTCTGTCTTATTATACTCTGCAGGTATCTTGTTCCCAATTCCCTGGTGCGGCCGGTGTTCATTAAAGTATGAAGTATAACAATCAACAACGTATTGCAATCTGTTCAATCCAAATATTAACAGATGATTTAAGCAATCTCGTTTACAACTCAGCACATAACGTTCCGCATGAGAATTTGCATCAGGTGCCTGAAAAGGCGTTCTAATGGTATCTACGCCCGAGAACTTTAGGATTGTATCCATATCTTCGGGATACAACTGGTCATTGTCACGAAGGAAGAATCTTGGCTCAATGCCCCGATCTTCGCATTCCCACGTAACATGACGCGATTGCTGTTTAAGCCATTGATGGGTTGGCGAAAAAGTCGCTCTGGTTAATAGAACTTTTCGTGTTTGCAAGTGAATAACGAAGAAAACATAAGCCGTGGTTAGACCTCTGAAAGTCCATACTTCCTTCTGAAACATATCAGCACATAGAAAGACCTCAGCATAGGCGGGCTAAAAACTCCCGCCAAGTCAAGCCGTTTCGTTCGGGTGAGGGTGGTAGATCATTTCTGTATAAAATATTAGCGATACTCGTCTTAGATATCTAAATGCCAAGTTTTTTAAGCTCACCTTGAATCCGTTTGTAACCCCAAGTGTTTTCACGTGCCATCTGGCAGATAAGCTGTTCAATATCCAATGCTATTCGGGGTCTGCCGGGATTGTTCTTCCTTCGGTCAGAGTGCGCTTGTCAACCGCCAATAGGACCACTGCGAACATCTGCCTATCCTCTTATAATTCAAGCACTTATATCATTAAATTTCCTATTCGCATTTCAGGCTCCTAAAAAACACTTCAACTATATAACCAGACGCCAAAACCACAAATCCGTTACAGTTTTTTTCGGAAAATGTGAAAAAATCTCAAAACTTCCATAAAAACTGAGCATGTGTCTTTAATACAAGTGCTCAGTTTATCCGATACATACTTTCGTCAGATAAGTCTGTAAGTCTCTATATTGTAAATGGTTATGGTGAAATAAATTTTGGTGCAAAGCACAACTTCCATCTCTGTTTCCACAGTGGTTAGTATCAGATTTACACTGCAGGTTGAATACCGAGTAGGATTTGGTTATATTCCTATCATTTCGAATCAATAAACCGCCAAACTGTGTCGAACAAAAGGCTATGAAAAAAATTTTATTTAAGTTTGCAAATTAGCTCCGATTCATCGTCTATATATACAGTGAACAGAAAAACTGCCAAGATGAACGAATATACCGGCACGAAGAGACCTAAGGCAATAGCCGGTACAGGGGTAGCACCACTGGATGCCGGCGATTTGATGGCGGTCGTCGCCCATTACCAGAGCCCGCTGTTGCGTTATGTAGGCCAGATGTTGGGCAGGATCGACCACGAAGCAGAGGACATCGTCCAGGAAGCCTTCGTCCGGCTGCATCGCCAGGTCGCCGGACATGGGTCGGGTAGTGTGAAGCACCTTACGACCTGGCTGTTCCGTGTAACCCACAACCTGACAATTGATGTGCTGCGTCAGCGATCAAGACAGAAACGCGTGCTGGAGACCACCATCGACCCTGTTGTATTATCGGAAGAACAAGCGGCAGATGAGCTGGACGCTCTGAGTGAAGTGCTCCGCCAAGAAGCACGGCAGGTAGCCCTGCGTGAACTGGCCCAACTCGATGACCAGCAGCGTCAGATCGTGCTGCTAAAAGTCATCCAGGAAATGACGCTGCGTGAGGTGGCCGAAGTTGTCGGCATCTCGGTTTCCATGGTCAACTATCGACTCAACCAGGGCCTGACAGAGTTAGCGCAGCGATTACGAAGAGCAGGAATTGTGTAGAAGGCGTTTTTTGCCCACAGAGAGAAAAGTAAACACGATCTTTCCAGCCAAAGGCCGGGTTAGGAGTTAGCTATGAAACGAAAAGAAGCAGAAAAATTGTTGGCTGCACTTATCTTTGACGACCTTGACGAGGCCTCAAAGACCAAGTTATTGACCTATTTGCAGAGCGATGATGAACTTCGCGAGCGTCTGGCCGATATGCGCATGGCAGTCAAAATGACCTCCGACACCGTGCGGCACGGGCCGGAACCGGTCCTGGGCAAGCGGCGTTTGAAGCGCCTGACCAAACTCGCCAGGCGCCACCGCAGCCAGCCAACGATTTTCACAGTGCCGCGCTTGGCCGCTGCCGCAGCGATTTTCATCATAGCCGCACTGGTCCTAATCAATATGCAGGGCTCAAAGGTGAGACCTTATGCGTCCCAGGTTAGAACTAAATATTACGAGCAAACTATAGATGACGGGCGCGGTATTGAGGTTGCTGGCAGACTGAGTCACTCTGAGTCTCCCGCAGACACACCTTTGCTAAGCAAGCAAGCTACCGAAATCACTTCGGCAAGAGGTCAATACGCCTATGACCCAGTGGCTCAAAGTCCGGTGGATACGGGCGGTGGAACAATCGTTACTGGGCCGATTTCGAATAACGGCCGCCTCTTCGTAAAAGACGATATCGGAGGGATTACTGGTGCACAAACACACCTTTTTAGAGGTGGTGTACCCTCGTCCGGTAAGCCCGGTCCGGCTGATAAACGGACTTCCGCAACCCCTACTTCCGCAATCTCTTTGGAGAGCAAGCCACCTTCTGGAATGCGCAAGGGCGGCGGCTCTGGCGGCATGGGCGGCATGGGCGGCGGCTATGGAGGTATGGGCTTGGACGGCGATGGTACGGCCGCGAGTGGCAGATCTATCTTCTTCCACAACGGCAAGCCGGCTGGAATTAAAATAGATGGGTCTACTATTGATAATGTCATCGCAGCAGATGACGATGGTGACCGGCGTCCGGTTGACGTAGTCACAAGAGGGCCGGTCGCATCCACGAAACCTGAATTGACCTTACCCTCACAGCCGATGAGTAATGTATCCGGCCCATCCAACCTGCCTAATCTTACACTACCGCCTGGGGGTACAGAGTCTCATGTCGTGTGGCAGGACGCACATACAGAGTGGTTTAGGGACTCACGGAGACGGGAAACACGCAATAAGAATGAAGCAGTCTTTAAGGAGTTAGATGAACCGGATACGAAGGACTATCAAGACGCCAGCGAAAAGGCCAAGCCGGTTGTCCCTCCCTACGGTAAGGTCGTGGATTCCGGCTTCCAAGGTAACGTTTCCAAAGAAGAGGAAGAACTGTTGACCCACGATGGTGAGGTGACACCCGTCACAGGCACAGAAAAATATGTTAAAGAACTTTCGGAATTAACAGGTGAGATTGAATCACTATTAGAGAAAGCTCAGACTCAGAGCACAGGTTCTGATTCCCTGTCCTCTATGGGCAGGGAGGTTGACAAGGAGGAAAACGGGCGTAAAAAAATACCAATACTGGGAGATATACCGATAACCGGCGGTCTGTTTAGGTTTAGTCGCGACGGGAAGAAGCAGCCGTTGTCCGTGGAAGAGAAAGAACGGATTGTCAAATACCTTGAGGGTGCAATATCTCAACCTGAAGGAGAGCCGGTTGAGCCGGGGTACGAAACCATACAACTCAAATACGCCAACCCCCGGGAAGTGGAAGATTTCATAGAGAACGGTATCAGGCAACTACCGGGTACAGAAACTCTATCGAAGGTGTTGATAGCGGCGCTGCCCCAGAGCCAGCAGATAATTGTCTTCGGTCGCAAGGACATGCGAGAAATGGTCAAGAAGATGGCCCAGGAAATCGACAAGCAGCGCCCCCAGGTACGACTTGACAGCACTTTCATGCCCGGGGGGCCAGTAGGTGACCCCAACCGGATACTCCACGGAGAGGATGAAACCGATTTGCCTGCTGCTTTGCGTTTTAAGCTTGTGCCGGTAAATCCGTGGGTGATGGCTGAGCGAGATTCTCTGTCCACCTTCGCTCTCGATGTGGATACGGCCTCTTACACGCTGTGCCGGCGGTATATCCGCGGCGGTTTTCTGCCGCCGGCCGGTGCGGTGCGCATGGAGGAGTTTGTCAATTACTTCAACTACAACTACCCACAGCGAACCAATCCCACATTCATGGTTCACGCCGAAGCTGCCGCCTCGCCGTTTGCCGGCAAAGACAAGAACCTGACACTGCTCAAAATCGGCGTGAAGGCCCGCACAATCGGCCGCGACCAGCGCAAGGCCGCGCACCTGATATTTGTCGTGGATGCCTCGGCATCGATGGGGCAGCCCGACAGACTGCCATTTGTTCAGCAAGCCCTGGATTTATTGGTGAACAAGCTCTCGGGGGTTGACCGCGTTTCTCTGATAACTTGTGCGAATGAGGCACGTCTGCACTTAGAGGCAACCCCGGCTCGCGAGCGTGACAGAATCCGCCAGGCAATCTATGCCATCCAATCGGCTGGATCTACGAATCTATTGGCCGGGCTGAAGCTGGGCTATGCAACGGCACGACGGTCATTTGCCCCGAAACAAATCAATCACGTAGTGCTTTGCTCCGACGGTGTGGCCAACGTGGGTCAGACCGAAGCCGATGCGGTCCTTGAGGAGGTAGCTGCAGACCGAAAACAGGGCATCACTATCACTTGTGTGGGAGTAGGATACGGCTCCTACAATGACGCCTTTCTGGAGGCCCTGGCCAATCGGGGTGACGGCAGTTATGTGTTTCTTGATTCGGCCCGACAGGCCCAGCAGGTCTTCGTTAAGCAACTGGCAGCCACACTACAGACAGTGGCCAAGGATGCCCGCATTCAGGTCAACTTCAACCCGCATCGGGTACGACGTTATCGCCTGATTGGATACGAGAACCGCGACATAGAAGACAAGCGTTTCCGTGACGATACAATTGACGCAGGCGAGGTCGGTTCGGGCCAGTGTTCCACGGCCTTGTACGAACTGGAGCTGATAGGCCAACCGTCGGTGGACCGGCAAGGGGACCTTGGTATTGTATTCGTACGATATCGTGACGTCGAAACAGGCCAAATAGAGGAAATCTCCAGCCGCCTGAGCAGTGCGGTTGTGCGAAGACATACGGTCGCCAGTGCCCCCCGCTTTTTCCTTGCCGCGGGTGCAGCACGGTTTGCTGAGATACTGCGTCAATCAGAACACACGCAACATGGGAACCTGACGGATGTATTGCGTGTCGCCGAGCAAGTTAGTCTGGCCCTTCCGCTGGACCGTGACGTTCGTGAGCTGGTGGAACTGATTCGCAAAGCCGAGCACCTTCCCAGAGCACCTTAGCGGCGGTGTCGGTATTTTACATGGTTTTTACATCCTTTCGGCCGGATTAAGACGTATTATCTATATGGAGTGGTTGTCCCGACCACACGTTTGAATAGTCGAGTATTGAAGTGGAACAAACAAAAGCCGTTTCCAGTAAGGCGGAAGCATTTTGTACAGGAGTCTCTTGTGAGAAACGGCAATTACTTTTTTTGAGAGGATACGACTATGGAATTCAAGATGGCACTATTGCTACTGTCCTGGATATTGTTGACGCCTGCAGCTCCGGCCGATGAGGCAATATCACTTCCGGCGGAGCAGTCAACTGGAATTGAGATTGCCGAGGTACAAATCACCGGTCGAATCGACAGCCATCAGCTTAGTTTTAGTATCAACTTTGAAGCCGTTACGAAACAGGCACACCGCCGTATGTCACTAATCCAGGGTGACGCGGTTCTGGCGAAGCTCGACCAAGCGCAGAGCGAATACAAGCTCGATTACGACCAGGAGAACAAGGCCTACTATGTAGCCTGGCCTCGTACGGGCCGCTATCGAATCGACGCTGCGTTTATGGCAAAATCTCAGGCGGACCCCAACAGCTCCTGGCGTCAGACGAGTCTGGAGGTGCCGTTTGGCCGCGTGCGTCGAATCCAGCTCGTGAGCGACCGGCCCGACCTTGAGGTTCAACTGCCGGGCGCCATGCGAATCCAGCGTAAGATTGAACAGGGCCAACTGGTTATCAGCGCTATTCTTGGAGCACGCCAGCCGCTTGTGGTGCGGTGGAAGCCCCAGGTGAAACTGGCCGACGCCAAGTTAGTGCTATCCAGTCAAGCCAATACAATCGTGGACGTACGAGCCGGCCTGCTGGGCGTCGATGTGCTATTCGATTTCCAGGTTGCCCAGGGCAAGATAGAGGTTCTGACTTTCGCCGTTCCGGCCGGGGTGAGCATCACAGCACTCGAGGGGGTCCACATCCGCAACTGGGCGCTTAAGGACGGCGCCGAGGGCGTACGCAATCTCGTGGTCGAACTGAGCCGGCCACAAGAAAAGGACTACCGTCTGCGCATCCGTGCCGAAGCCGGTATAGATAAGTTTCCTGCTGAGGTTGAGGTTCCGGCCATCAAGCCGGCTGGTGGAATCCGTGCAAGCGGCCATTTGGCGGTGGGCACCGACAGTGCCCTGCAATTGGTAGTTGCCGAATCATCAGGCCTGACTCAAATCGATGCTGCGGTCTTTCCTCGTGTTCAGGCCGGCGGGCCAAAGGACCGTCTTATTCCTCAGAGCAAAGCGTTTTTCTACACATATGCAGGCAGGCACTACCGGCTGCGGCTCTCCGTGGACGATATCGTGCCCAGTTACGACGTGGCTGGGCGCTTTGTGGTAAAGATTAAAGAAGACGACCTCGTGGTTGATGCCGAGTTAGAGTTAGATGTGCGCGACGCACCAATCCGTCAGCTTGAGGTCGTAATTCCCACGGGCATGGTGGTGGTCTCTGTCGATGGGAATCAGGTTGAGGACTATCACCTTTCCGAAGCGCAGAAAGCCAACGAGGCCACAACTGTGCGCACAGTATTTGCCAAGTCCGTGATAGGGCGCACGCTCATTCATCTGCGCCTGGAGCTGGGTCGCGGACCGCTTGGGCAGACCCAGACGATCCCTGCTCTGCAGGTGACAGGCGCCAAGACCCACCGAGGTTATGTGGTCGTTGCCGCCGAAGCCGGAATCGAGATCGATGACCCCAACGTTGAGAACTTGCGCGAAGTCCATACTGCCTCAGTCCCGCTGCGTGTGGCCCAGGCGCAGTTCGCCTACCGATTTCGACAGGCCGACTGGAGTTTGAGTTTAACAGCTCAGAGCAAGCCGACCGGAATACGGGCAGAAGTGTTCCATCTGCAATCGATTGGCGATGCTCTGGCCTACGGCTCAGCAACTATCAACTATATCATCACCGGTTCGCCGGTGGACGAGCTTCGCTTTAGTCTGCCGGAAAGCATGGAGAATGTCGAATTTGTAGGGAGCGATGTTCGCCGTTGGATACGGCAAAACGATATCTGGGTAGTCAAGCTCAAACGCAAGGTGATTGGCGATTACAATTTGGCTGCGACCTACACACAGCAATACGGTCCCGGCAAGCCAATTCAATTGGGTGCACTGCATTGCCAGGACGTACAGACACAAACCGGCTATGTGGTTGTGACCAGCCATCTTGATTTGAAGCTGCAGATAATACTGGATACGAACATTGATAGTGAGAGTCTACTGGCCATTACTATGGATGAGCTGCCGGGTGATTACCGTCTATTGACCAGCAGCCCGATTCTATCCGCATACAAGTACGTCACCGATCCGCATACGGCAATGCTCAGCATCGACCCCTACAGTCGGAGCGGGCTGCTGCCGGTGATGCTCGATATCGCGGCCCACCAGACCAGGCTGGGAGTACGTCCCGACGGACAAATCGAATCGGTTACCACCGTTCGTTATAAGGTCAAGAACACCACAGGCCAGTTCCTTTCATTGGCGATGCCGGCGGGAACGCGGGTTTGGGCTGTGTCTTTGATAGAAAGCAAAGGCGGCGGTGAAAAAGCAACGCGACTGGCAGCATCGCACGATACCGACAGCGGCCGACTGCTTGTCCCGCTCAGTCGCAAGGCCAATCCAAATGACCCAACGACAATCGAGCTGGAGTATGGCCAGGTGCATAAATCGGGTGGCTGGTGGCGGCGCCGGTTGGAGTTGGCTGCTCCGCTTTGCGCCGTCCCTATCAACTACGCCGATTGGCAGGTCACCGTGCCTGATGAGTGGGCAATCACCGCGGCCGACGGCAATATGCAGGCGAGGCCTCGGCAGGACGCTCGCGTGGGTTTGGCGTGGTTTCTCAACCGGACAAGTTGGTGGTGGACCAGGTCGGTCGAAAGATGGATAGGCCAGCCGGCGGTACTGGTGATGGGCATAGCGGCGCTGGTATTGATTGTTCTGAGCACGATATTCTTCCGTCGGTGGCTGCCGGAGCTGGTCTCGGCGATACTGCTGGCCGTGCTTGTCTGGGTCGGAGCCGGAGCAGCAATGTACGGCCGCATAGACGTACCTGCACCCGCTACATCGTTGAGCTACGCTCAGGCAGTCAACACCGACCCCAATCAGGCACTTCAGGTCAGTGCCGAACTCATCCCCGCCTGGCGGCAGAATATCACGGTGGTAGATATAGTTGTGCTGTCCTTTGTCATAGCTGTAGCCTTAGTCATTACTGTGTTCTGGCGGCGATTATGGTGGGCTGCAGCGGCGGCAACCCTGGCCGTTACAATATATCTTATGGCCAAAATACAGGTCACCTGGCCCGCACTGAAGATACTGATGACATGGGGTGGGCCAGCGGCGTTGACTGCGTGGTGCGCCTTTCGTGCATTGGCCAGGCGACGCCGCGGGATACCGGTTTATACGCAGGCCAGTTCCGCACTAATAGTATTACTGGCCGTGGTCCTAAGCATATCCGGGGGCTGTGCGAACGCAAGACGCAACATCAAGCAGGTAGCAGACCGTCCAATGGTCGAGAGCGTCGAATGTAGCTTGTTGGCCGGCACGGACAGTGTGGAGCTGCAGTACAAACTGCGGATTTTAGCCAGCGAACCATCGAGTTTTGCGTTGCTGGATGACTCGGCTGTGCTGGTCTCGCCGGTCAAACTCGCTCCACATATTGCAGTGCGCACAGAAAATGGCTGGCACGCAATAGCGGTTGACAGGGCAAATGTCTACGAAGTGGAGACGACATTCCTGGTCCCACTACCGCCGGCGGGCCAAGACCAACAGCGTCGATTCGAACTGCCCCTGCCGATGGCGCTGACCAACAGCGTCAGCTTGGTCGTACCTGACGCCAATGTGTTGATAGATGCCCCGCAGGCGGTTCATATAGCACGCAGCGAGCAGGGCAATCAGACTATGATCGAGGCGATGTTCGCGCCTGGCGAGCCGGCTTTGTTCACATGGCGACCCAAAGAGCGCCAGGCCTCGCAGGAAGAAGTGCGCTTCTATGCCCAAGATTCGGCTCTGGCAAATGTAAGCCCCGGGCTGCTGCAGGTGTACCATTTGGTGCGCCTGCAGATTGCACAAGGCCAGGTTGAAACGCTCAAGCTGGGCATCGCCAGTGGTGAAACGGTCACTTCCGTCAGTGCGCCGCACGTCGGCAGCTGGCGTTTTGACCCGGCGACTCATCAACTTGAAGTACGCTTCACCCAGCCGGTGACCGGGGTCTACGAGCTAATGCTTGTTACCCAATCGTCCAGTGCCTCAGTACCATATGATGTGCGTTTGGAACCGTTGGTGGTTCATGATGCTTTGAACCAGCACAGCGTGATGGGTCTGGCGACCGACTCATCTGTATATGTTCGAGTTGAACAGCCCCAGGCCTCTATGAATGCTCGCGACTATATTCGTGATAGCGCCGGCCTCATAAAAGTGGTGCCGGGACTTGCTGTCGAGAAAATAACACAGGCATTTCGCTTCGACTCGGCGGGGGGTGTTGTTACTGGGCGCGTGCTCACAGTACAGAGCGAGCTGCGCAGCCAGGAAACGACAAGGTTTAACGCAGAGGACGACCGGCTGGTCTATAACAGCCAATGGGTCATTGAGATTACCAAGGCCGGTCGGTTCGATGTCGTTTTGCACATACCGGAAGGTTTTGATATTGATACGCTCGTCGCTGAGCAAGTCAGCCACTGGGATGAATCGGTCGAAGGCGGCCGGCGCAATGTTCGTGTGCATTTCAAGCGCAAGCTGACCGGCTCGGTTCAGCTGAAATTAGCCCTGAGTCAGCCGGTGGCGCAGATGCCGGAGCGTTTGACTGTGCCGCATGTGATGTTGGCAGAGGTGCTCAAGCATACCGGGTATCTCGTAGTAGGTTCAGAGCAGGGAGTACGTCTGTCGGTGTCATCGCGACAGGGAGTCAGCGAAGTCAATCCCGCCGAACTGGGCTACACGAGCCAGGGGCTGCTGGCGTTTCGGTTGTTGCAACCCGATTGGCAGTTGCATCTCCAGACCGAGTTGGTGCAGCCACGGGTGACGGTTGAGTCTCTTCATCTGGCCAAAGTAACCGAGGGATTAGTGCGTCACCACCATTACTTACGGTATCGCCTGTTCCAAGCCGGGACCAAGACCTTTGAGTTCAGCCTGCCATCTGAAGCAGCGGGTGTGACCATCACCGGACCGGGAATTGCCAGATGCGAGCAACTGGGGCAGGGCAACTGGCGCGTAGAGCTGGCGGACAAAGTATACGACCGGCCTTACCTTCTGTGTGTGACCTATGAAACACAATACAATCAGGCCAACGGCACGGTACAATTGTCTCCGGTCCGCTGCCGGGACGTATATCTGCAGCAAGACCACACAGTGGTGTTTTCGACCGACCGAGTGGAACTCTCGGCTGATTCGGTAAACCCGGCGCTGCGTCCGGCGGAAGCACGCAGAATTCCCAAGTATTTCGGCGCCGGCGACCTTTCCGGCGCGGCAATGTGCTATCGCAGCACATCACCGGAGCTTGTGCTGACTGTTCAGGCCAGACGTCACGCTTCGGCCGAACAGATTGGCGCCGATGTACTCCGAACCGACATCGCATCCGTAGTCACGCAAAGTGGACAGGCGATTCACCGAGTGACACTTACCCTTCGCGTGGGGACCCAGCGGCATCTTCAAACCATATTGCCGGGGGAAGCGGCGATTTGGTCATTGTCCGTTGACGGACAGGCAGCTCAGCCGTCCATCCGTCCGAACGCCCAGGGAGATGACGTATTACTCGTGCCGCTGCCGCAACAGGCATCGGACCAGGTAGTAGTGGAGATGGTGTATATAGCAGGATTGTCTCCTGTTGGGGCCGGTAAGAAGCGTAACGATTGGTCCGGAGTTCACCGCTTGTCCGGGCCACGTTTTGACCTGCCGCTAAAGCAGATAACCTGGCATGTTTTTGTGCCTGAAGGCTTCAACTATGACGACTTTACCGGAACGCTGACGATTGACAAGGATGCGGCGGTCGACCAGAAAGTTCATCGTTACAATCTGCAGTACTACGAAAGGCAAATCCTGGAAGTCAGTAGTGCAAATGACCGGCTCGCTCAGCAACAACAGAAGCTGGCACGCGAGTTGGCCCAAAAGGGCCGCCAGACTGCTGCTCGTCGAGCACTGGCCAAAGGCTATAACTTCTCGCGCGGCAATAGGGCTCTTAACGAAGACATCCGAGTAGACCTCGATAATCTGCTGAGGCAACAAGCCAAGGTGGGCCTGGTCAATGCCCGAGGTCGCTTGCGTCAGCAGGCAGCCGGTGCTACCGGTGACCAGAGCAGCGGTTTGTTCGCAGTGGATGGCCAGAGCGTTAGCTTCAGTCAGCAGCAAGCAGAGCGCATCGAAAGCTCCCTCGGACAGGCAGACAGTGAGAACCTGGAGCTTATCACGCAGCGGATCATCCAAACACAGGAGGCAGCCGAAGGTTCAGTAGCACAACTGCAGATTACCATGCCCTTCAGTGGAAAGATACTGCGTTTCGACAGCCCGCTTCAGGTTGAATCCAAGGCCAAAATGACCGTGATGTTTCGGGCCAAGCCGCAACGAATACGGCAACTTGACCCCAGCATCTGGTATGGCCTGAGTCTTTTCGCCGGTCTGCTGATTGGCGGTAGTGGAATTTGCTTCGTACGCCGTCGGTGGGACCATCTGCACAAGATCCTCACGCCGGCCCCCTGTCCTAAGGGAGCCATCGAGCCTGCTGTGCCCAACGATTTAGATGAGCCGAATGGCCAGGTCTCGGCTGAGGAGCTAATCTGAATTCTGCAAGCTCCGATGAGAGAGAACGGCGGCTTTTGCTCCGCCCTGCGCTTGTCAAGCGTAAATGGGACCAGGTGACAATTTGTCAATCAAAAAGGTTCTCTATACTGAGCAAGCCCAACTTCTTTAGAATATCCTTGAGTTCCTGAAGGTGCATTAACGACTGTTGTAGATCCTTAACTTCAAAGTAGCCTACAGAATTACGGAACGCCTCATCGAGTGACGCAATCTCTCCTTTGAACTTGTCCAGTTCTGTCTTGGATGAAACAATTACTACTTTTTGGATACTGGGATCGCGTCTAACGCGTTGTAGATTTAAAATTACTGAGTCACGGCTACCCTGCCGGTGCACCTCGAAGGCATAGGCAATCGTTCCCATGTTTGCGACTCGGCTTCGCCATATCGCATCAATACGACAGCCACGCATCACACTGAATTCCTTTTGGACTTCGAACCCTAACCCATCTCCCAGTTCAAGGATTTGATTGATGAGCTCATCATGCCCTATTTCGTCTGTCTCAACTTGAATTGCTTTCTCAAATGCTTCGGCTCCGCCTACGACCGGCAACTTGATTGATGTCGCATTCAGATCGATCGTCAATTCAGTGCCCGGGTCTGGCCAGAGCGTGAAGTCGCGATCACTTGAAAAGATCATCAAGCCAATCTGTTGCCCCACAGGAATGACTTGGTCATCAGGCTGAAGACTGAATGTCATTTTGTAGAATCGGCCCGGTAACAGGGGCTCACTCTCAGTGAGGGAGCGATGGTTCTGTGGATCGGCCCAGCCACGCGTAATGATGTTGTCAGTGATCTTTGAGTTCCTCCGTTCGGTCCACGGCAGAGAAACCAGCCAGACCGACAGGTTGACGGCCGGTTTGCTACTGGCCAGTGTGATCGTGATGCTGGGAGTGCCGGACAGATGAACCGGTTTGGTCAGCTCCGGAGTAACGTACATTAACCGGTGATTTGTCCATTCCGCCTGTGCCAGCATAGCGCCCGAAAACGAGAAGTTGTCGACCAACGTCTCTGTGTTCTGTTTGGAGGGGTTGGCTGTACTTAGTTTTCCCGCCTCGGGATTACCCGCAGTGAGATGCAACGTGACTGGAGACGCCGCGGGATTCGGATAGTCATCGTAAGGAGTCGGCTTGCTTCTTTCCGCATCCTCGCGCACGATCCAGGCGCTCGGATCATTCTCGACGCCGTTCTCGATCCCATACAGATAACGGGTAAACCATCTATTCATCATTTTAAAAGGAGGAGCCCCACCGTGACCGCCTTGATGGAAGTAGGCTTGTATGGGGATGTCTTTGGCCTTGAGTGCTTCGTAGATTCGAACGCTGTGTTCCGGGACGACGTTCCAATCGTTGAATGCGTGCGCCATCAAGGTGGCTGCCTTCAATGGGGCCAAGTCATTCAGGTAATCGCGACCGGCCCAGAACGCGTTGTAGTCGCCGGTTATCCGATCGAATCCATTGGCCATCTCTGTGTCTCGGACGGTGGAGTCGCTGTACTCGCGTCTCTCCGGATTGCCGCTGTGGATGTAGTCGTAGAGGCAGTCAATATCCTCGCCTAAGAAGCCGTACGGGTGCCGGATCAATCCATTCGAGCGATAGTAGTGATAATACGACGTATTTGGTGCGATAGGGATGATCGCCTCGAGGCCATCGACTCCAGTCGTTGCGGCGGCCAGCGGTATGGTCCCGTTGTAGGACGTGCCTGTCATTCCAACCTTTCCGGTGGACCAGTAGGCGACCACTTTCTCGTCTCCATCCGGTGTGGTGAATCCACGCGCGCGGCCATTGAGCCAATCGATAACCGCTTTGGGCGCAAGCGACTCGTTGTCACCGCCGACGGTAGGAGAACCTTGCGATAGCCCAGTCCCTGGAGATGACGAGTGAACGACAACAAAGCCACGGGGGACCCAATCCTTTACATGTCCTTTGGAGATGATAGGACGTTCCCCCCTGAGTTTGATCGGCGGAGCATGCTTACGTTTCGGAGGAGTAGCGCCGACTTCGTGCCTGACGTTCCAGAAATGCTCCTTTGCCGTTGACCCGGTCCCGGCAAAGTAGGGGCTTGAACCGTAAATCACAGGGAGCTTAAGCCCCTCGGTCTCGGTTTGACGAGGCCGTGTGACGTCCACATGCACGCGGTCGAGTTTGCCATCTCCATCGGAATCAAACTCCGTCTCGACCCAGAGGTCATGGCGGATCCACAAATCGGGATCTTTGAATCCAGGGACGATCTGTGTTTCGCCATCAACAATGACGGGAACTGTTGGCTCCGCGCTATGTGATTCTGTACAGATGCCAGTGATCAATATCACCTGAAGGCTGATGCACGCGTGCAACCATAGCCCACTTCTTTCAAAGTATTTTACTTGATTTTTCATAGCCTCACTCCTTTTAATAGATGTACGGTAAGAATTTCTACATTAACGCAGTAACTTCTAATACGTATCACTTGACATTTCCTATTTACACGGTTAAAAAGCACACATTTCTCTTTATGACACCAATAATTTTACAAAAATCACCTTGAACAGTCAACAAATATCTTTTCTTGTTCAGGATTTAGGCTGAGACACCTTGTGCTTTTGCAAGTCTTACCGTTGATTCACTCTATCTTCAAGTATACAAGAGCAACCACACCAGGTCGTACCTACAATTGTTCGCTACTGACTGTCTTGCTTTGCATAAGGGCCTCGATTTCTTCAATCTCTCTCGGAATACCCGGATTAAGAATTTCGCATCCCTTTTCGGTTATGAGGACGGTATTTTCCACCCTGACGCCGAGCTTTTCGCCGGGAAAAGTGGCGAAGACATCGCAGGCAAACACCATACCAGGTTTGAGGATCCGACTGGGACTCAAGTCGCGCCCGCCGGCATCGTGGGTAGCCAGTCCGACGTAATGGGTAATGCCGCCCTCTTTGAAGAAACGCATCCTGGTAAAAGCATCCTTGGTCAGATCGTAACCCTTTTGCTTTAGCATGTCTCGGACTTGCTGACCGATTTGGTAGCCTGTGATCCCAGGCTTGTAAAGAGCCAGGCACCCTTTACTGATTTCGAGACAGGCCTCGTAGATCTCTCGCTGGCGTGGGGAAAAGCTGCCGTTGATGGGGAAGGAAATGGTGGTGTCCATGCAGTAGTCCTTGAACTTCGGCCCGGCATCAAAGACCAGAAAATCGCCGTCGGTCAACAGCCGGTCGTACTGAGAGTAATGTAAGTATGGATGGTTTTCTGCCGAGCTTATGATGACATCAAAAGCGAGCTCGCGGCAGCCTTGGCGTTTACAGATGTACTCATAGAGTGAGCTAAGCTCATATTCATATTGACCCGGCCGCCCCGCTTTCATAACCTCGACCATGGCCTGGGCACCAATCCGCCCGGCTTGCCGGATCAATTCGATCTCGGCGGGCGTCTTGATACGACGTAACTCCCATATGATTTCTGAGCAGTCTTTGACCTGGACCCTGGAGAAACGTTCCTTCAGAATTTTAACAAACTGTAGCGGGCGCCTCAGGCGGCCGTCCCATTCGCTACTGCCTGAAACCTGCGGTTCGGATATCTCCGACTTAAAAGGAGTGTAAATCACCCTGGATTGCTCAACCAGTTGCTCGAGCATTAAAGTGAATCGATCGGAGGGATAATATTTTTCGACGCCTGTGGCCATCTGAGGATTGCGCGCCAAGTCAGGACTCAGGCCTTCGCTCTTGAGATAGCCTTCGGTGATCTTATAGAAAAGGAGGCTTTCCTTACGGATGCCGTCGACGATCAGGACGGCCTTGGGTACCTCCACGCCGCAAAGATACTTAAAGTCATTGTCTTGGGGTCCGGCCAGCGAACCCCTGATAACAGCGATGCCATCGCGAATCTGCGCCATGAATCGCGCCCGTCGCGCAGCATACTCGGACTTTTCGAAAGGCAGGGAACCGGCCCAAGCCGGCGAAAAGGTAAATAGAATTCCCAACAGACTTTTGAACAAAACTTTATTCATGATTGTCTCCCACAAGTTTTTACAACCGTTCACAAGTATTTTAACAGTGCCAGCTAACACACCGGACATTAAATACTCAATTGGCATTGAAGAAACTGTCAACTTACGTTGAGCGACTATGGCCTTAACAAGGTAAAAGTCGTCTATACATCATCGATTTCCTCGGCCTTACTAAATGCAGCCTCAAGAACAGTCTGTGCCTGTTTCATTGTGATGCCTGCCATGGCATAACCTCCTTTAGTTAGATAGCCTCAGCGGTGTGGTCGTCAGACATTATTAACAGCAGGTTAGGCCGTCTGTCCTGTGGCGGAGCTTTACTTGATACGCCACTCAGCAATTTCATCATGCTACTGCCCATTGCGGCTCCCACTTGAAAATAGCTTTCCGCGTTGTCGTTCCAGTGGTGGCCCGCGTCGGCGGGAGATTCTTTCGGGCCGCGCCAGAAATCCCAGGTTTCTGCAATGGCCACCGTTGTTTTAAATTCGGGAATTTTAGCAACAGCTCGCTGAGCGGGAACTAAATCGTCATGGATCCGCATGAAAACACCGTCCTTGATTGTGGGCGGGTTGCCACCATTCCCGGATGTGGCTATTACTACGGCAAGGTCGGGAACCTTCCATTTTGCACGAACATCGCGAATGAGATTAGCCAGATTGTCCGTGTACTCATTAACGGCCTTTTGGCCCAGACATGCGTCATTCCAACCCTGCCACCAGAAGAATCCCGCGATCTCAAATCCTTGCCCCTTGTAATTGGGGAAATAGCTATCAAGATGACTCAACACATCTTCAACGGTTGACAGCATGTCTTTGTAGTATTTGCCTGTTTGGCCTCCTGAACTTGGTGGTCTGAAATCACCCGCCAGGCTCTTGCCGCCCCAGCAGGTTTTGATCAGAAGCACCTGGTTCTCCAGCAAATCACCCAGGATATTCCCGATTTGCAGTTCAGGGCCAAATTTTTCGCTATTGGCCCCCTGGCCTATTGTAAGCCCACCTTTAACAGGATTATTTTGTCTGTTATAATAGATCCAAACATCATCCCGAACTGTCCAATTTCCGTCTTTGTCAACCAGATGTTGGTACGTGCCGACATCGTCCTTCTTCACCAGCAATTCCAGAGTAGCCCTGCTACCTTCTGATACTCTACCCTGGCCTTCCATGTTGGACTGGCCGGCAAGGATGAAAACCTTCACCGGGCTTCTGCCCGGCTGGACAGCCCAGACATGCGTCGAGAGTACGGCCAGCATAAAAGCAATCAATACAAATGTGCTTCGCATTATCATTGTGCATTTGTTCATTTGAGCTACCTTTCTAATAGGGATTGATAATCGGGTGATGAACGCCCTTTCGTTCACTATAAATACTTCACGCTATGGTTCTACTTTTTATAATCTGCGAGTAAGGTATCACTTCAACTCTACTTCCGAGTTTACTTTTTTGTGTCCAGCATGACAACAACAATCTACTTAAGTTTTGAAGCTTATCGGATAATTGTCGAAATTCAGTTGAAATTCTGCTATTATAGGGCTTGAATTGTATAGTAGTGTTGTTAGAGATAGTGTCAATGTGTGCAGGAGCACCATTTATGAACTTAAAATGGAAATCTCCAATTAGATGAAAGAGATCAATCATGCCTAAAAAAACAACCCGGCGAGATTTTCTAAAGACTCTCGGAATCGCTTCTATTTCCGCCGCTGCAATGCCCCGCTCTTCGGTGATAGCAGGAAAATCTCCCAAAAAATCTATTCCCTCCAAGCCGAATGTTGTCTTTATTATGGCTGACGACATGGGCTGGGGTGATGTCGAAGCCTACAATCCCGAATCATTAATCCCAACCCCAAACATCAATCGATTGGCCAGGGAGGGTCTAAGTTTTTTAGATGCCCATTCCGGTGGAGCCTTA
>Ga0114922_10000733_pt1 | contig 31598 bp, 26 predicted proteins | sample AartaG_FD_100975 | JGI IMG/M metagenome (GOLD analysis project Ga0114922, IMG submission 100975) | Deep subsurface microbial communities from Aarhus Bay to uncover new lineages of life (NeLLi) - Aarhus_00045 metaG | ecosystem: Environmental > Aquatic > Marine > Oceanic > Sediment | place... | reverse complement strand
GCAATGTCCATGGAGTGGTTGTCCAGGCCAGAACATAACGGTTTTCACCATCGATCAAAGGGAACTTTGCGGTAAGAGCCCTTTCAGTGACCTCACTGTATCCCAGGGAGGTCTCATGACTCGAAAGAGCCGTTTCACATCTCGAACAATAAGGGAGAATTTTGAATCCGCGATAGAGATATCCTTTTTTCCACATTTCGGCTAAGAGCCACCAGACAGTTTCAATATACTCATTCGTATAGGTAATATATGGATTCTCCAGATCAATCCAGAAACCAATCCTCCGGGTTAACTCGTTCCATTCCTTAAGGTAACGAAAAACCGAATCCCTGCATTTTTTATTGAACTTGTCTATCCCATAAGCCTCAATTTGATCCTTTGTCTCGAAGCCTAACGATTTTTCTACTTCTATCTCAACCGGAAGGCCGTGTGTATCCCATCCGGCTTTACGATTCACACGATATCCATGCATGGTCTTGTATCGGCATGCAAAATCCTTGATGATCCGCGATATCACATGATGGATTCCCGGTTTACCATTTGCCGTCGGAGGACCTTCATAAAAAGTAAACGGTTTATCTGCCGGTCGAGTCTCTACGGACTTTTTGAATATATTTTCCTTTTCCCAGAAATCGAGGATCTCCTTCTCAAAGGAGGGAAAATCGATGGGATTTTTTACTTCTCGAAATGCCAAAAATTGTCCTTACCTTTAGTGCTTGAACGAAAATCCCTAAGGTCATTGCGAGGGTCGATTTATCGACCCGAAGCAATCTCATGAATTTCAGGAGATTGCTTCGTCGCTTCGCTCCTCGCAAAGACTTCTTTTTTTATGAAGGATTTTCGTTCATCCACTCATTACGCTTGAAAGTAATTTTACTTCATGTATTTACTCAGTATTATTTCTAATCTATCTCTCGATTCCGGAGTCGCTGAATCCGGCCTGGTAATAACAGCGTGCTTCAGTGCGGAAGCACATTCACAATTCCGTTCTTCCGGAATCTGCAGAATCGACTTTCGAATGATATTCCTGGCAGCAGTAACATTCTTATTCAAATTCTGAATGATCATATCCACATTGACCACAGCATCTGCATCTCCCTCCATCCAGCAATCATAATCCGTTACCATCGCCATCGTGGCAAAACAGATCTCAGCCTCCCGGGCCAGTTTTGCTTCGGTCATATTCGTCATCCCTATAACATCCAATCCCCAGGATTTATAAATGAGAGATTCCCCTCGCGTTGAAAAAGCAGGCCCTTCCATATTGAGATATGTTCCACCCCAGTGTATCGTCCTTTCCTTGCACGCCTCCTGCCCTGCCTCAAATAATACCTTCCTGAGAACCGGGCATAGAGGATGGGCAAACATAATATGACCGGCGATTCCATCACCAAAAAATGTGGCCTTTCGCCCATGCGTCCGATCAAAAAATTGATCTATCAGCACAATATCGAGAGGCTTGATTTCCTTTTTGAAGGAACCCACAGCCGACACTGAAATGATCCACTCCACATCCAACTTCTTCATGGCCCATATGTTGGCCCGATAGTTAATTTCCGATGGAAGCAGTCGGTGACCCCGGGCATGTCTGGGGAGGAAGACCACCTCCCTTCCCTCCAATTCTCCGATATCGAGTTCGTCGGAAGGATCCCCAAACGGCGTGCCTATCTTCACCCGCTCCTTGTTCTCTATCCCCTCAATCTTATAAAGGCCACTGCCCCCGATAATGCCGATTCGCTTCTTTGTCATCCTTCTTCTTTTTTTTCTTTTTACTTTCTAATTCCCGTAAGAGTTGTTCTCTCTGCTTTCTAAGCTCTTCCTGCTTTTCCTTCTCTTCCTCCAGACGTTTTCGCAATTCTTCCGGGGTTTTACTTTTATCTTCTTCATCTGTAATTTCAGCGGTTCTTCTTTTTTCTCTGATTTTTTCGATTGCTTCTTTTCGATCCTTGGCTTCACCCGCTCGAACAAAAAGATAAGTCCCCAAACCTCCACCGGCAAGGGTCGAAGTGGCTAAGACAGTTCCACCACTGGCGGAATCCTGCGCTGCCAGTGAGCCTATAAAAAAGCTAGCACCAAAGCTCAGTGCTCCTCCTCCGATACCATAAATCAAGGTATTCCTTTTTGTTTGGACAGAGAGTATCTCTTCTTCTGATATGCCTCGCCCATATTCATCATATACAGGTGGTTTCCGCTTGATCGACCGGATAGAGGATTTTGCCACTGCCCTGAGTTTCCGATCTTTCAGCAGTATAGTCAATTGATGTGGTTCCGCCTTGAATATACTTCCCACAACCTTCCTCCCGGATACCAACATCACCTCTACTCTATTCGTTCTCTCAACTTCATCATAATTCACATTATAGATACGTTTGGCGCATCCCAATAAAATCAGTAAACTTAAGATTATAAATCCGGAACTTCTTTTTATAACCATCTCCATCTCCCAATATCATATATTGGTCGATCTCGAAAGATCGAAGTGGCCAAACATCTTTAAGAAAACAAGAGTTGAACGATTAAGTTGGGGGAGAAATGTTCTTTTTCCCCTTACCCAGGGGGGTATCAAAAAAAACACCCCCGGATGGCTTTAATCCCCTTGTATCCCTAATATCTTGAGCCTTCGTCTTTTCGCTTCCAATTTCGATTTCCGTATCATCTATTTCGAGAACCTTGATCAATTCAATTTGGGACTCCAATAGATGCTTCAGGCGCTTTGCAAATGATTCCTTTTGTGATCTGAGAATTGTAAGCTCATTTTTCATTTTATCGAGCTTTTCCCTTGCTTCATCCAAAATCCGTTCGGCTTTGAGCTCTGCCTCCCGAAGGACAATTTGAGCCTCTCTTTTCGAATTCTCTTTGGACTGACTCACCGTCTCCTGCGCATTCATCAATGTTTCCTGAAGCGTCTTTTCAACCTGTTGGTAATCCGTTAACTGGGTTCTCAGCCTGATGACATCTTCGCTGAGCCGATTTTTCTCGTTTAATATGGATTCGTATTCATCGGCCAGCATTTCAAGAAAGCTCTCGACCTCGATGGGATCAAATCCACGAACCTTCATCTTAAAACGCTGCTTCTTAATATCCAAAGGTGTCAACTTCAAAGGCGGTTACCTCGTATTTATGAATTCCATCAATATAACCGTTTCATGACTAAAAAGCAATAAAAAATTAGGTGCTTAATTGACCAGAATCATCTTACGATTCTGACTTTCCCCTCCAGCCTCCATATGGCAGATGTACACTCCGGAAGGCACTTTCTGACCCAAATGATTATAACCTCTCCATATCACCCTTTTTTTCCCCGGCTCAAGGACTTCATCGATAAGTACAATTTTCTCCTGCCCCAAAATATTATATATCTTAAGTTTAACATGAGTTTTTTCAACAATAACAAAGGTTATGGTGGTTTCCGCATTAAACGGATTGGGATAATTCTGAATGAGTTCGAACGCTTCCGGAACCTCAGAGTCGATATACACAATTTCCGCAAGGCTATCTGTGAAACTGTACAAGACATCCGGAGCACCATAGGGTGCTGTATGGATCGTACCACTCATATCTGTAGCTTTGATATGAAACTGGATCCTTTTAACACCTATCAAAAAAGGGAGATCGGCTCGAAACCGCGGGACACTTTCTCCACCCACTCGATACATCCATATCTTATGAAATTCTGTTTCCCCGTCCATCCGATAAAATAGGAAAACCGAATCTGAAATCACCTCCGATTTTGTGAGAATATCCACTTCAATGCCCTCTGTTCCCGCTGCAGGCATCGCCACTCTCTCAAAATTTAACAGAATCATACCATGATAAAAAATAGCTTCATAGGCATTTACCAATCCCCAACCGTATTGATTATCGGGCGAACCGGCGCGATCGGCCGTTTCCCGCAGGGCATCCCGAACTTCTGCAGGTTTTAATTCCGGATGGGCCTGGAGTATAAGTGCACAAACCCCTGCAACCAACGGACATGAAAAAGACGTCCCATCGGAAAATCCGAAACTATCTTCGGTTCCCTTTGTTGGGCTCAGAACACGATTGCTCAGCCCCATTGCAACAACATCCGGCTTAATCCGCCCATCGGCAGTGGGTCCCTCGGAGCTGAAACCGGTCACCCCGCCTTCGGAATTGACGGCGCCCACAGCAATAACATCGTCTCCGTCTGCCGGAAAATTCACTTTATCCCAGAAATCTTTATTTCCGGCAGCATTGACCACAACAACGCCATTACTAACGGCAAAATCGGCCGCTATTGTGATCATGCTCGTATTCCCGTCCAGATCCCCGATGGTGTAATCGGGCGAGTCTACGAAACTGGCATACCCCAAAGAACTCGATACCACATCCGCACCAATACTCTCGAGCCACTCAATGGCCATGATCCAGTGATCCTCCTCGATCTTCAGGTCTGTAACAGGGAGCCACTCCGTTTTCGCCAGGGCAAACGAGGCCCCATAGGCAGGGCCTATGAGATTCCCTTCACTAAATCCTCCGATGACGGAAAATGTCATCGTGCCGTGTCTATGTTGCCCAGTAGGATCATCTTCCTCATTGGCCGTATTGTCATCGTTCCAATGAAAATCGTGCTCTGCCACGACATCGAGGTGGGAGAAGATGGATCGCCCTCTGTGATCAAATCCCGTATCGATCATCCCCACCAAAACACCTTTACCCGTTATTCCCAGGTCGTGAACTTCCGGAACATGGATCTGGCCGTTCTGGGTATAACTCGATCCGTAATCCAACGTATGAATATTTGGTGTGAAAGCAGAATGACTTTTCTTCATTTCATCGAAGGGTATCGGTTTTCTGATCAATGTGGCCACCGGTCGAACTTTTATCACGAAAGGCAGAGCCCGAACTCGACCGAGAAGACCGGGAGGGATGACCGCACTGACACCGTTCAGCCACCGTGAAACAGCCTGTGGTTCCAGACCCAATGCTTCCAAAGAACGGATGTATTCCGAAGCGACGGGGAGATCTTCCATGCCAATGAGATTATCGTCGGCTCGTACCTTCCCCCGCCGTTCCAGAGCCCGTCGAGAGATGCCCAACTCCAGCCCTTCACGCAGATCCGCTCTTTTGACAACCCTTTCCACTCCCTTATCCTGGAAAAATATCCAATACTTCGTCTTTTCTTTGGTTTGAGTATTCTGCCCCAACGATAATTCTGAAAGGAATAAGACGACTATGAGTCCTATGATCCACTTCGGACTTCTCATGCCGACACCTCACAGCTACAGTTTTCCATTTTAATCTATTAAATTAAGAAACTTTCTTCATTATTTCAACAGGAAAAATTTGAATCTGAATAAAGGATAAAATGTCTTGAACTTTATCGTGTGGTTCAGAGTGGGTAAATGAGTAGAAACACCGGAATTTCACAAACTGGCTTACGGTTTACATTTCGGTATTAAGCCTTTTATCAATAGTAAATCTTGAATCTTGATGATATTTTCTTTGACCATATTCTTCAACGATATTTGATTGAATCGATTTCACAGAACGTCTAATCTGAGCACCTTCTTCAACCATTTCAAATTTAGGCAATTCACTTAAAATCATTTTGTGAATATCAATAACCAACTGTCTTGCCAATTGCCATATTTCAAGATTCTTATAACTCATATTCAATCATAATGATCTTTTTCATTTAACCAGTAACCAGTGACCAGCAACCAGTAGCCAGTAACCAGCATTTATCCGTTTAATCCGTGTTCTATTTAATAATATCACGGATGACACGAATTATCAAGGATAGTGACATATTTGATACCGCCAACTCATCTCTTCGGCCGATAGAAATGCGTACAGTGCCCATAAAAAACGTCGGCCGCTTCCATTAATGTCTCCGAAAGTGTCGGATGGGGATGTATGGTTCGGGCCATATCGGAAGCCTTCAATCCCATCTCCACGGCCAGGGCCCCTTCCGAGATGAGTTCTCCTGCTCCCGGACCCACGAGCCCCACGCCCAAGATCTTCTCAGTCGCAGGATCGATGATGAGTTTCGTCACACCATCCATCCGTCCCAGGCTGCCGGCCCGTCCCGATGCACCCCAGGGAAATTTTGCAATTTGTATTTCCTGTCCTGTTTCTTTGGCTTCGGTTTCTGTAAGACCGCACCAGGCCACCTCCGGGTCGGTAAAGAGTACGGCAGGTATTGCCTTCGGTTCAAAGGAGACATCATGTCCGAGAATCGATTTCACGGCAACCCGCCCTTCATGGGTCGCCTTATGGGCGAGCATGGCACCTCCCACCACATCACCGATCGCATAAACGGAGGATTCAGATGTCCTGCGCTGTGGATCGACCTTGATAAAACCTCGTCCGTCGACTTCGACTTTTGTATTCTCAAGCCCCAGCCCTTCGGAGTTGGGCTTCCTACCCACAGTTATTAAAACTTTTTCGTAGACTTTCTCTTCCTTTTCTCCATTTTTCCCTTTCAAGGTCACCCTGATCCCACCTGCCTCCTCCTGCATATCCGTCACCATGGTATTCGTTTCTATGGAGACAAATAGTTTCCGCGCAGTCAACCTGTAGGTCCTGACAAGATCCGCATCCCCTCCCGGCAGAATATCCGGCAACATTTCAACGACAGACACCTCCGAACCCAGAGAGGCATAGATGGTACCCATTTCAAGTCCAATGTAGCCACCACCAACGACCAGTAAAGATTTTGGTATATCCGGTAATTCCAAAGCCGCATCGGAATTCATAACAGACGGAGAATCGATGGTGATATTGGGAAGAGACGCCGGATATGACCCCGTCGCCAAAATCGCCTTTTCAAAAGACATTTGAACCCGGTCTCCTTCTACAGGCTGAATCTCCAACGATTGTCCATCCGAAAAACGGGCTCTGCCCTGGACATAATTGATTTTACGCTGTTTGGTGAGTTGACCCGTTCCACCTGTAATCTTCTGCACGACTCGGTTCTTCCAGGAACGAATTTTATCGATATCCATATGAGGCCGCGAAAATTCAACACCCCATGCCTTCGCCTCCTCGGCCTCTCGAATGACATCGGCGACATGAAGTAACGTCTTGGTGGGTATACACCCCCGGTAGAGACAGACACCCCCGGGATTTGGTTCCGGATCGATCAAAGTCACTTCCATGCCCATATCCGCTGCAAAAAATGCTGCCGGATACCCACCCGGTCCGGCCCCAATGACCGCCAATTGTGTTGTATTCTCTTTATCTGCCATGTCTTCCTCCCTCTCAATCATTTAATGATCGATTTTATGATAAAATGGCCAACGGCTAACCGAAGACTGAAGTTCGGATTTCCCGAAGGATAAAAAGACATCATGAACGTTTTGATTACCCCTGTATTGATAGGACAGTTGAACGGGCACACCCCAGCCTCTGTATGTCAACGGCGATGCCAAATCATCCTTGTTCCGATAACTGGCATACCCCAACCCTATTCCAACCCGATGACTTTTTCCGGATGAGGATTGAGCAGAGAGGACCTGTGCAAAAAGGATAATTAGTAAAAAAAAATAAACCTCTCTTCTCATTTCATCATTCCCTCGCAATATTTATAAAAGTTTAGTTACCATTCCCTTCAATACAATACAAATGTGTCGAAGTACGGATAAAGAGATGAGATCCGGAAACCGCAGGGGATGCTAAAGTATACGTGCCATCGAATCTTAGAAGAACCGGTGTCGTATAGGCATCCGGAGACTCCCTTTGAGCATCTGTGGCCCTCTCCTGTCTCCACTTAACCTTCCCGGTCAACCCATCTATCGAAACGATATAGGAAGGTTCATCCGTCCGCATGCCATGAAGCACCCTCAATGATCAGATTTCCATCGTAGAGCAATGGTGACGAAGCATACCCCCAATTATGACCAAATTCACCGTACTCTTGTTGCAGATCTTTCTGCCAGATCTGTTTGCCTTCCATATCGAAAGCCGTGACCATGCCGGTTCCTGTCACGACCCAGACGAATTGACCATCGGTGACAGGTGAAGGAGACGAATCATTCTGTTTGCGGTGAACCTGATTTTTATCATCCAGCTCATGTTCCCAGAGCATTTTTCCTTCCTTCTTGGAGATACAGATTAAAAGTAACTTCGCCCCCCCCCGGATCCAGGCTGGTACGTCTTCGACATCTCTGATTGCGATCAGGTGTTTCCTCCTGGTTTAGCTGCTCGGTTTTCGAAGGGGATGTCACAAAAATTCGATCACCCCATATGAGTTGTATAATATTAAGTTTGCCTCCTCCTTTTGCTCAATATTTATTTGTCCGGCTTTTCATAAAACTTTTGACACTACCCATTCACCCTGATATACTTTATCAACCACGGAATATCACAGAATAAAACAGATTTATTCATTCCTCAACGCAGGCAAGAGATCTCCTCTTGTCGTCATGGTCGTTGCCAGGGTTGTCCATACACAACCGTTCATTAAAACGACCACCATCAGAAAAATAAATGTGAAAAAGGGAAACTCCGACCCTGGCGTTAAAATGGATGGAAGAGTTGCCAAAAAAGAGGCAACGATTCCATAAAATAGTCCTCCTATCAACAAAACAATATGTTCGGAAAATATAATTGTTTGTATTGATTTTCGATTGAAACCGATTGCCCGCAGCAATGCCAATTCACCTCGTTGTTCATTCACATTACGCCAAACGACAATACCAATCCCTATACTCCCCAGGATCAATCCAAAACTCCCAAGAATTAGAAAAATGGATAAATAAGTATTTTGAACTTTATTAAACTCTGCCAACCGTGTTGAAGCAGGCATCAGATCGAATCCTTGATCCTGCATGGCCCAGGAAAGTTCTCTTGAAATTTCATTAATATCTTTTGAAGGTGCATCAATGAGAAAAAGTCGATATCCACTCACAGATGGATATCTTTGAGTGAAGGCCTCTTCAGAAATGATGACATTTCCCTGAAAAATCGAATTGGCGAGTCCACCGACCAGTTTTACTTTAAATATCTCTCCCTTCTCATCCATATAGATCAGTGTATCTCCAATCGTTTTCCCCAATCCCCAGACGATGACCGTTTGATCCGCAATACCCGGAATGACGTCATCCGATAGATTTTTCCGGAGAACGGACCATGGACTTTCCTGAGGGACTTCTTCGGTTCTTTTAACAAAAGTGAACGCGGCTCTTTCGGCCAGTTTGCCTGGATCGACACCGATCAGCTGAGGTTTTGAAACACGATTGAGATTTAGACAGCTCGCGTCATCGCCTTCTTTGACGCGAAACTGGACAAACTCGATTGCATCGGCATTAACAGGATCCAGGCTGTAAAATTGCCGCCCTTTTTCTCTATTTAAATCGTATAAAATCGGAATTGTGCTTTCCCCGAAGAGGGCAAATCCACCGGTTCCCGAAGTTCGTTTTTCAGTATCCTTCAAAGCGCTCTTTTGATTTGCGCCTACGGTAAATACAATAAACAAACCACTGGCAAGCAATCCAATGAGTGTGATACTTCGAAATCGCCTTCTTGTGTTATGAAGGATACCGATATTGAAAAGATTGAGTTTAATCGCATTGGATCTCACGCCTTTCACATATAGGAAGGCATTGGCAAATGCCACTCCACTCATCAGGAGAAGAGTGCCAGCCGTGAAATAAGCGCCAAAGCTTTCTCCACCACTTTCAGGATTGGTCAAGATCAGAATAATGACGACTGCAATCACGCCTGAAAGTCCGATCCCCATACTTATCCTGGGTTTTCCCTTTGGTATTCTTTCGAGTCTCGTCACCCCTTTCTGTAACCCGGAGATGGTTTGTTTAAACTGTTTTCTGATAATGAACCAAATCGTGAATAGAGTCAAGACGATTCCAATCAGAACACCCATCAAAACCGTAGAAAATTTCAAATGAATTTGAAGAGCCGTGGTGCCGACAACATCATACCAGATCGTTCTTAAGGCAACTAATATAATCTGATTGTATAATAGTCCTAAAATAATTCCCAATGCCCCACCAATAAAAAGAAGGACGGCCGTTTCAAAAAGAATGCAACGCTTTAACTGTTGTTTGGGAAAACCCAATGCCAATAACAATCCGGTTTCTTCTGAACGTTCCTCAATGTTAAAAACAAACAACAAACCAGTGAGTAACAGAGCCGCAATAATAATAAAAAAACTCAATCCGAGAAATAACTGAGAAAAACTCACTGACTTGGTACTGGCTTCTTGACCCTCTTTACGTACAGAGTTGACGGTAAACCCGAGACTGGCAGGATCTAACCCTCTCCTCAAATGATTTTCGATCTTTTCCCTTTCCATACCCGTAAATCGAATGGCCGTTAATTTTCCAAAACGATTCTGCCACATTGTCTGAGCAGCATGAAGGGTGACAAACGCTTTCGGGGTTCCACGATAATTTTTCCAGTAATCTTCATCTTTTTGACGGATCTTGTCGAGATCGATGGGAATCCCGGGCTCCCAGTCACGGCAGTTGACCTCACCAGACAAGCCTGGAAAGTCGGGCAACAGGTCCTTGTCAGCATACAATCCTTTCAAGGGAACTATCCCCTTAACACGGAAATTGGAACGAACTTCCTCAAAATTATGCATCGGACCCAGGACATAATACACCAGCTCGATTTGATCTCCTGTATTTGCATTCAGATCCCTGGCAAGCCAATCGTTGATGATGATTTCATCATCCTGCATGTCGGAAGGGATAAATCCTTTTCCCGGAGCAGAGACAAATGAATAGGGTGTCGATCGATCTCCTCGATGAATTTCATTGACAAAATAAGTGAATATAAACCGAACATTCTCATCGATTTGAATGGCTTGATCGGCGACGGAAGGATCCAGGAAAATTCGTTTCGATCGGAACTCGATGAGTTGACGATCAACGAGTTTCACTAATTCAAAACCGGCATCGGCGAGTGTCCAGACATCCTTGAATGCAGAGTCAATGAGCTTGGGGTTTAATGGGGCATCGGATCTTTCCGAAATGAGGACAATATTGGCCCTTTTGTCCAATTCCATGATTCTGTTCAGTGATGATAAAGAAACGAACACGGTGTAAGGAGCGACCTGATTTGCCTTCAGATGAAACCTCCCGAATTCGGAATCCGTTACAATCTTTCTAATTTTGAAACGCCTTGCAACAATGGACTCTGTATCCAAAGCCAAAGGGGCATCCTTTGGCATGAAATCCAGCTTTTCAATCCTGAGTAAGAATTCATCACCCTCTTTTAATCCGATTCGGGAAGAAAGGTGAGAATTAATTACCGCTTCATCAGGGGCAATGTTTTCGAAAATATTTTTTACATGTCCGATAATTCCAAAACGAGCATCGACACCGATGACCTGTGTATTGTTGATCCTTCGCTGACCTCCTTCAGCAATGGCGATACCTCTGGTCAGAAGAATGGGGGCAACCGGTGTTTTTAGAATTTCTGAAAGTTTATCAGCGGTCCGGATTCGAAGAAGACGATCCCCCCCGGTCAAGGCGAATTCCGTTCTACCTAAACGATCGAATACAATCTGCTGCAGACTATGGCGAACGGAATCACCAATAATCAGAGCACCAATGAGAATTGCCGTACTCATCATGGTTCCCAAAACAACCCAGAGATGGGTGCGCCGATAATAGACGAGATTCCGTTTAATGAATATCCAAGAATTCATTTGTTCTTAGTATCTTATTTTTTAAGGGTTCTCTTCTCTCAGACAGGATAATCATGCCAAAGGCAGATACGCATATGGCGTACTGGATGGACAAGATAATAATAAATCCTGTTTATCTTGTTAATCCTGTCAAAAAATACACTGACCTGTTTAGTCGGTATCGACCAAAATCCCCTCTCGAAGATGATAAGTTTTTTCCATCCGTCGAGCAAGATCCATTGAGTGGGTGACCACAATGAGTGTGACCCCTTCTTCTTTATTTAACTCAATAAGAAGTTGGCCCAACTGTTCCGATGAAGTCTGATCGAGGGAACCCGTGGGCTCATCTGCCAATACGAGTTTTGGGCTATTGATCAGGGCACGCACGACGGCGACACGCTGTTGCTCACCCGCCGATATTTGAGGGGGAAAGTGGAACCCGTATTGATCGAGGCCAACCCTCTTTAATAATGTCATTGCCCTATTCCTCACATCTCCATTCTCTTTGTCGGATTTTAGAGGAATTGTCGGAATGAGAACATTTTCAAGAATGGTACACTGGGGAAGGAGGTGATGCAGTTGAAATACAAATCCAATATCCCGATTTCTCATTCTGGCCAATTCCGAATCGTCAAGAGTAGCTAAATCACTTCCTGCGAAGTTGATAAATCCGGAAGTGGGTTTATCGAGACTGCCCATGATATTCAAAAGTGTACTTTTCCCGGAACCCGAAGGACCAATAATAGCAAGCGCATCTCCCTGTTTAATCTGTAGGGAGATGCCTTTGAGCACCTCAACCGGCTTTTCCCTCGACGGAACCTCATAATGTTTCACAACATTTTTTAATTCAAGAATCATCATAAATCCTCATAGATCCTAATAATATTTTTTGTCATTTCTTCTATCGAAAATCGTTTTAATACAACTTCTCTGCCCCGGGTACCGAGTCTCTTTACCCTGGCCGGATCTCTTAAAAGGTTAGAGATGGTTTTTGCGAGGGTTTGACTATCATTGGGTTCATAGATGACGCCGCCCTTTGTCACCTCAATAAATTCCGGAAAACACCCCACATTGGGCTGTACAACGGGAACACCCGACGCAAGCGCCTCTAACTGATAAGTTCCAAAGGCTTCACCACCCGGAACAGGAACCGAAAGAAGCGTCAGAGATTTTAAAAATTGAAAGCGGTCTTCGTTCTTGAAATCCTTGAATATCCGGACATCCTGAACATGTCCATGCCTGGATAGTTTTTTTAATATCCCGGTCACGAAAGGCTTGTCTTCTCCAGTATAACCACCCGTGATATACAATTTCAAATCCTTAAATAGATACTCCCCTTTTAATTCAATGAATGCATCGACCAATATGCCGAGACCAAAGTACTCTGACATCCTGCACAAATATCCAATAACCGGTGGATCGAATGAGAGGGGAGATGTCTCATATCCTTCGAACTCGAGACCATCATAAACGATTTTTATCTTATCCCGGGGAATCCTCATTTGCTCTTGGCATCTATTTGCGTAATATGTACTGGGTGTTATAAAAAGATCGACATCGCCGGCTCTTTGTGCCATGATATTCCAAATTTTATCCTGATATTCTCGACTCATAAGATCGATCCACTCATTCTCATCCTGAAGAGAACAGACAATCGATGCCTTCAGTTCATTCTTAAGGCTGCGAGCAAGTCCGAGTAATAGGGCATTGGACAGGTGCACGATGTCCGGTTTGATCTCTTTTTTGAGATAACGTATAAGATGATCCAATTCGGAAATTTGATGCCCCTCTTCACCCCGCAGCATGGAAACAGTCATTTCTTCGAGTCCGGACGCACGAGTCGATCCTGATTTTCTTGCTGCCAGGCGCAATAATGGCCGAGAATCGAAGAATCGCTCCAGCCATTTTGGTGCATGGCGATAAAAGGGAAATTTTTCTTTAAGATAAATATTGATGGCACCGTAAAAAATAGGATTATCATCATTTTGTATATGATCGTCTAAATTTACTGGAAGATACATTGGAATCATCTGGACATCATAGCCGAGGGCAAGGAGAGATTTCAACAAGGCATGATCCCGCATACAGTTTTGACAATAGAATATCCCAGCCGTTCCGGGCGTCATATATACAATCTTCATTCACCTTCTCCAAATGCATAGACACGTCCATCCTCCGCACCGATAACAATCATGCCCCCCGCCACAGCGGGACATCCAATAATCGCTGCGCCGATTTCATATGACCAGATTTCTTTCCCATCTTCTAAATCCACAATATAGAGCCTTCCGTCTATCGATCCGAAGACGACCTTATCTCCCACAATGACGGGCGAACTGTCTACTTCATCTCGAGTTCTGAAAGTCCAGATCTTTCGGCCTGTTTCTCGGTCGACACAATGTAAAAAACCATCCCGGGAACCGATTAAAATACGATCTCTTCCTACCGCCGGCGAGGAAAAGAAAGGGCCTCCACTGTCTTTGCCTTCATATTTCCAAATAATTTTCTGATCGATAACATCGATACAGACCAATTGATTATCATAATGGCCCACATAAGCTTTGCCATCGACGAGAGCGGCGGAACCCGGAATATAAGAGCCGGCCCATACTTCGCCAAGTTTCGTCCCATCGGATACAGAAACAATATGCAGATTTTCGTCACAACCCCCAAATACAACCCGTTTTCCGTCTGTAGCGGGAGACCCGTTGATAAAATTCTCTGTTTCGTAGGTCCAATTCACATTGCCGGTTTTCGCGTTAAAACAGTACAATTTTGCATCGTAACTTCCCACTAAAATCCATTTCTCATGACTGATCTCATCTTCCACCCAATTCGCAGATCCATAAATTTCAAATTGAATATCGTATTTCCACCGCTCCTGTCCGGTATGGGCATTTAGAGCAAAAAAACTGCCGTTCAATGAACCGATATAAATGGTCTCATCAATTAAAATCGGTGATGCTTCGACATAATCACCGGTGTCGAATTCCCATACCTTGCTCCCATCATATAAATCAATGGAATATATTTTATGATCTATCGAACCGATATACACCCGGCCCAGACCAATGACCGGAGATGAAATGATTTCATACTCGGTCTGGAATGACCATTTCAGGGTGAGCTTTTCCGGCAGTTCATCCTCGGCCATTCCCGATAACCTGGAGTCCCCTCTAAAAATAGGCCAGCTTGCCGTCTCAACACGTTTATCTCTTTTTTCAACCTCTTCTTTCTTTGAACAGAAGAGCAGGAAAACAGGTAAGACAAACAGAAATATTTTTAAATTAACCTTCATCATGGTTCAATTCCTCAGATCGAGTCCTCCCGGCAAGAGCAGCAGTGGGACAGGCTTCGATACAAAGTTTGGCAACTCTTTTTAAACCCTGGCTGAGCGATTCGTTAAAGGGAACACCAATACGAACATCAAAGCCTCGCCCTATAAATGTTAAACCTAAATCTTCACCTTCTTTTTTCGTGATTTGTATACATAAACCACATTTAATACACTTACCGGGTTCATAAATCACATCATCATGTTGGTCGATTCTTTGAAATTTTTTTCTCCCGTCTATTTTATAGCGTTGCCGATTTGCACCGTATGCATCAGCATATTTTCGCAACCGGCAGGAAACCGGTTTTCGGCAATCACAGTGAAAACAGCGCATCGACTCCTTTATTGCCTCCGACTCTGTATAACCTTGTTCATCCCCCCCATCGGGCAATATGGGGCCATATTTTCCGGCTTCCCTGGACAATTCGTCAACCTCGTCCTCCCGAATCTTTCCCATCATGGAATTGAATCTTCGGGACATTCCGGTCACAGAAGAATGATTTAGAAATTGGTTGGCGGAATAGGCGATCGATTTACCATGGGCAGCGGCACGAATGGCTCTTCGACTCTCTCCAATGGCATTCCCACCGGAAAAAACGCCCGGAATCGACGTTTCGAATGTTTTATTATTCACAACAATACCGCGGGAGGATAGTTCAATCCCGGAATTCTCAAACACTTCCGGATCTATTGTCCCGACTGCCAGAATCACGGTATCATAGTCATTTCTTAATTCATCCAACGTCATCTGCTTACCGAGAGCGTGTTCCGGTCGAAACCCAATCCCTAATTCGAGGATCCGGTCAACTTCCGAATCAAGTACCGATCCGGGACATCTCTCATCATCCACACCATATCGCAACATCCCGCCAGGCTTTGGATTCCCGTCAAAAATGCAACAATCATGGCCCTCCTGAATGAGATAGTAGGCGGCGGAGAGACCCGTCGGTCCGGATCCGACTATGGCGACTCTCTTACCGGTCTTATTCTTTAATTCGGGCCTGTATGGTGAATCCCTGGCCAGGTCAATATCGGCAACAAATCGTTTTAAAAGGCAAATGGATACCGGCTCATCCTGAAATTTGCGATTACATCCGTTTTCACAGGGAGCGGGACAGATTCGTCCCAATACCGCAGGCAGGGCGATATCCCTCTTCACAGTGATGATCGCATCCTCAAATTTCTTTTCTTGAATTTGTCTGATCATTAAGGGGATGTTCATGTTGGCAGGACAAATTCGATGGCAGGGTGCTTCACAATCGCCGACATGTTCACTCAATAAAAGATCCAGTGTATCTCTTCTAGCCCCTTTTACCTTTTCACTGTCCGTTACTATTTCCATCCCCTCTGTGACAGGCGCTGTACACGCCGGGATCAGTTGATCCGAATTGACTTCATGAACGATACAAATCATACAGGATGTGAATCGTTCGCATCCATCCAAATAACACAGAGTGGGAATGTCGATATTCAATTCTTTGGCAGCTTCCAGGATCGTACGACCCGCCGGTACAGTGATTTCCCGATCATTTATTTTAATTTTAATAGAACTCATGCAACCTCAACTGCATTGTTGGGGCACACCTGTCTGCAAGTACCACATTTTGTACACTCATCCTGGATGATCTCGTGCTTTTCATAGGGCGTAATCGGGATAGCCTTTACAGGACACTTTTGAGCACAAATAGTGCATCCAATACAATTATCCGTAATTGAGTAGGTGATGAGCGCCTGGCATCGTTTCGCCGGACACGTTCCATTGATATGGGCTTCATATTCTTCTTTAAAATAGGCGAGTGTCGTAAGAATAGGATTGGGAGCAGATTTACCCAGACCGCAAAGGCTTCGTTCTTTTGTCTTATGTGCAATCTCTTCAAGCTTGATGAGATCGTCCTCATCCCCCTTACCCATACAGATTTTCTCAAGAATGTGGAGCATGTACTGAGTGCCTATACGACAATAAGTACATTTCCCACAAGATTGATTATAAGTGAAAGTCAGAAAATATTTAGCAATATCCACCATACAATCCGACTCATCCATCACCAATAAACCACCTGAACCCATCATTGCGCCAACGTCGGTAAGATCCTCATAATCAATTTTAATATGGGCCAGTTCTGCTGGAATACATCCACCGGAGGGGCCGACAATATGAACAGCCTCTAATGGAATGAAGTTTACAATACCTCCACCGATGTCTTCAACAATTTCCTGGATGGTGATCCCCATCGGCACTTCAATGAGTCCACCTCGCATAATTTTCCCAGCAAGAGAGAAAACTTTGGTCCCTTTACTTTTTGGAGTACCCAATATGGCAAAGGTCTCTGAACCATTTCGAATGATCCAGGGTACTGTCGCGAATGTTTCGCAGTTGTTCACAAGCGTTGGATGGCCCCACAATCCTTTATGAGCCGGAAAAGGAGGTCGATAGGATGGGTTGCCCCGTTTCCCTTCAATGGATGCAATAAGGGCTGTTTCTTCCCCGCAGACAAATGCACCGGCCCCTTCTATGATGTCCAACTTCAATGAAAAACCACTATCGAAAATATTTTCCCCTAAGAGTCCTTTTTTCTTACACTCCTGGATCGCGGCCTTGACCCGCTGTACTGCAAGCGGATATTCGGCGCGAATATAAAAATACCCCTCATGAATCCCAACGGCATAAGCGGCAATGCTCATTCCTTCGATGAGTCGAAAAGGATATGACTCCAGAATGATCCGGTCCATGAATGCTCCTGGATCACCTTCATCACCGTTGCAGATGATGTATTTGGTTTCATCTTTTACTTCATGAACGATTTGCCATTTTTCTCCTGTTGGAAATCCTGCACCTCCTCTCCCCCGTAATCCACTGGATTTTATTTCACCGATGATATCAGCCGGTGACAATTTTATTAAACACTGCTCTAATGCTTTAAAACCTCCTCCTTTACAATATTCCTCCAAATCGAGTGGATCCATTTTTCCGGAATGTTCCGTGACAATATTTTGCTGTCGATTGAGAAAAGCCTCGATTTGCGGATCACGCACATGGAGCGAATGGCGGGTAAAACCATTAAAATCGTTTCGAAGGGAAAGATTTTCAACAGCCTGTAATGCTGCCGTGATCATTCGTTTATGAAAAGATTTCGGTTTGTAGTGGGCCAATACGATGTTCTTTACATCCTCCGGGCGAACACGATCATAAAGAACCGGTTCTTCATTTAGTTTGTGGACTTCTAGTAACGGTTCCCTGTAACACACTCCCATACAACCGACTCGCTTCACACGGGCATGAATACCGGTCTCAGTGAGGTATTTCTCCAATGTCTGCTCTACCTTACTGCTTCCACTGGCAATGCAGCAGGAAGCCATACTGATCCTGATCTCGCCGACCTCATCATCGACCTTCTTTTGAGAAGCCAGGGCAGTGATTTTGTTACTTTGATTAAATAAAAAATCTTCAAGAACATTGGAAACACGTTCCGGTTTGACGTAGCCATATATCATATCATCGATCTGGACAACAGGGGCGAGGGTACAGCAGCCCAGGCAAGCTACTTTTTGAACGGTAAATTGACCCTCCGGATCTGTATCTTGATCTTCTTCAATCTGCAATACTCGGTAGAATGAATCATGAACCAATGCAGCGCCCTTGACATGACAAGCTGTACCTATACAGATTTGAATCAGATGTCTGCCCATCGGTGCATGACGCAATTGAGAGAAAAATGTCGAGACACCTGTAATGGCTGCAGGAGTGATGTCCGTAATCTCGCAAACATAACGAAGGGCTATTTCAGGAAGATAATTGTACTTCTTCTGAATGGCATGTAAAATGGGAATAACTTTACTGTCATTGGTACCTATATCTGCGACGATATGTTCTATATCGGAATATACGGCTTCTTTATCTAAATTCACTGCTTTTCCACGTTTCCATTAAAACGATCAAAGTTCATTCACCTATACAAAACAGATGTTTTACTCCACGGATATAAATTCTATTATGCATAAATGCGGGAACAGTGACGGTCCTTTCACCGAGCGCACATTGATTGATGAGTTGGAATTCTTTATCGGCTTTTAAAATGAACATGACACCGGCCATATCCATGATATAAACAGAGTCGCCAACCAGGATTGGAGATGAATAGAATCCTTCATCAAAATCGTGAAACCAGTATCTTTCACCGCTTTTACTATCAAAACAAGAAACTGTGCCCCAGCTTGCCGCCACGATGACGAAATCTTTTGTTGCCAGGGGGCTGGAAACTTCGGAAAGATCATCATCATATTCCCAGGCTATCTCCGGCGTTTCTCCCAACTTAATCGCGGCCAGTCGAGCATATTCATTCACCGCGTACACGAATCCATCGGAATAGGCAGGGGAGGGTGCAACCTCACCCAGCATGCAGCTCATCCGCCACAGCTCCTGTCCCGTTAATGGATCATAAGAGATGACAAAGGGATTCGAACTGAGAATGACCTCACTCCTGTCGCCGGTGTCGACTAAAATCGGGGACGCCCAGGAAATCTGAACATCCCGTGATGTATTATAGACCAAATCACCTGTTCCGCCTCTCAGGGCAATCAAATGCCCCCCTCCATTGTCATCGAACTGAACGAGCACCAGATCTTGAAACGTCACCAGAGAAGAAGAATAACCATAATGATTATCCGGAACACCAAGATTCTTCGCCCATATCCGATTCCCTTCGAAATCCAAGCAGGCAATAACACCCGTCGCAAAAATGGCATATACTTTCTTCCCATCGGTTGCCATTGTCGACGCTGCGAAACCGGTATCGCCGGAAACATTGGGTCGTTGAGCAGGCGTTCCGGGTATCTCACCGACTTCAACCTGCCACACCAGCTCCCCCGATTCTGCATCGATACAGTAAATTTCCTGTGTATTTCTATCTGCACCGGATAGAAAGATCTTATTCTCCCAGATAATCGGAGAATTGAAACCCTGCCTGGCAATGGGAACTTTCCAAAGAATATTTTTGTTGGAATTTCCATCCCATTCCGTTACGACATTGGTATGGTATGCGATTCCGATTCCTTCCGGGCCACGGAAACTCGGCCAATGTTTTCTTATTTCATCAAGGCTTGGGAAATCTTCCGAAGAACTATTTTCCTTGGATTTTGCCACACCGATGTGGGATAATTCATTCTCCGATAAAATACCGAGAATAAATGCGATAGCAAACAGGCATAGCCCACCGAAGAGTATAACCTTTTTAGCCATTAACTTGTTCTCCCATGAGACATTTTGATCCGGACTCTCACTCAGCTCGGGTAATTTGAGCTGCAAGGAACTCATATATTTCATGGCAAGCAAAAAGACGAGCACGAAAGCAAACAATAAAAAACTCCCCGTTCGAATTTGCCATTGATTTGTAAAATAAGCTTTTCTTGCCAAAAGATCGAGCGCTCTGATCTGCTCTTTCAAAGCCGTATCATTTGGATTCTCCTGGAGTTGGAGCATGAGTTGAGTAATAGCCTTGCTGTTTAAAGGATCGATCAATTTGGTTTGAAGATAGTTGACAATCATTAAGACACTGAGAATGACTGCAAAAATAGCTGCAATGAGGGAAACTCTTTTAGCAATCATATATTTAATCTTCGTAGCGTTTTTATTATTTTCCTCAGACATCGGTTTTCCTTATATCCAATTTATTATTCTGAAAAATTCATATGCCACAAAGTCACCAAGGCACAAAGTTATAATAAATAATATCTTAATGAAATATTTAAGTCATTCCCACTTGTATTCAGTTTTAAATATCGATAACACCTAATTTAAATATTCTTAGTGTCTTTGTGTCTTGGTGGCCTCTTACTTTTTCAGTTAACCGCTGGATTCATTGATCTTCGGTGTTGAATTTCCAAGCTTAATTATTTCTTCCGGACTTATGAGTCCCAGACGAACCTGTTCATAGGGGCAATACGAGAAACATCGTGCGCAACTGAGACATGTTCCGGTATCTATTGAATATTCAGAACGTCTTCTTCTTATAGAAAGGGTTATCATTTTCACACAAAAAACGAACCCTAAAAATCCTCCTAAAATCCATCCACCCGTCTTAAATTTGTTTTGAATGACCCTCGCTTCGCTAAATAATGTTTCTACAGGTTTCCCAGTTGCCCGGAATGTACGCGTTATTTCAGTCGTTTCCGTTCTTTCACCGGAATTTTCCAATTGAATTTCTTCAGCAAGTGATACGGTGAAATGTTGGCGAGAAAGCGGCCTGTATAATCGCGATCCGACCCAGCCGCTGCCCACGACAATGACGGGTAGAAGGACTAATAAAAGGGCAAGACGTTTAATTTCACCTTCCCTATTCTCAGGATGTTGGATCTCGGTGGGTTTCTTAATAGCACCAAATGGGCACGAGTCTTCACACAGCCGGCAATTATTACACTCATCCGGCGTTATCGACACATGCCTTCTTGATAGACGCGACATCCAATTGAGCAATACACCATAAGGGCATAAAAACCGACAGTAGGGACGAGCGATGACAGTACCGAGTATGAGCATTGAGATACCAAATATGACCATGTTGAAGCTCGTCCCAAATCGAAAAATCCCAATAAATGGATCATATTGGCAAATAATGAAACCTGCACCAGTCGTAGCAAACAGGACAGCCAAACCAAGGTAGATATATGGAATAATACTCAACGATTGATTCAACCATCCCGGAACTTTTGTGGGTTTAAGAACTACGGCATCCTGAATCGCACCCAACGGGCAAACAGCCGCGCAAAATGTACGTCCATAAAATAGTGTAAACAGGAGCGGTAATACAAAAAACACGATGACCGTTAAAGGAATGGCGTAATCCGAATGAAACAGCGCGTACACCACATTTTGAATGGCCCCGATCGAGCAGACACATCCTTTTCGGTAAAATCCAAAATAGATCAGATTAAAAACCATCAATAAGAATATATTTCTACGTGACCGTTGCTTCAGGGCAAAATAGGATGCCAGGGAAAGAGAAAGGATAAGAACGAATATATCAATGGTTTCCAAAGTTTGAGATCGAGGCTCCGGAGTGAGCAAATCCGGCCGTTGATAGTCCGTCTGAAAATCGGGTTTGGGAAACCGTTCCGCGACCTGAGACAGACTAAAGTATGGTAATGTAAAAAAACCGAAAAGAACAATGATTTTCAGCAACCGTATTCGCATTGTTAAATTAATCCATTTGAAACTTGTATTTTGATCATTACTTGATATTGCCATATTTCAAAATTCTTATCACTCATATTAAACCAACATAATTCTTCGTATTTAACCAGAAACCAGTAGCCAGAAACCAGTAACCAACAGCCAGAAACCAGCAGCCAGTAATTATCCTGTTAAATATCTCTGCCCCTCATCCCCCCTCAATATATAAGGGTGACTCGCCGGCACGCGCCTGTATGCCTGAGACGGACAGGATCTGGCAATAGCACATTCATTGCAATTCAAACAGAGATCATGCTGCACCTGAAGGTACAATGAGCCGTTTCCAAAAGAAGCACAACCCTTTACACATTTACCACAACCGATACAGAGATTTTTATCAATTGTATATTCAAAATAGGGATCCTCAATATATATCCTTTTAATCGCACCGGTGGGACAGAGCTGACTTTCTGCCCCGGTATCTCTCGACTTTGCACCCGGCTGCAGATAACCGCTGCACAAATCACAATAGCCGCACATCGAATAGGAGTGCATACATTTCACAGCAGAATGCGGTAAAACGCAATTGGTAGAACATTTTTCACACTGTACACAGATATTGGGATCCAATTGCCAAACCATCTCCCCTGAAGAAGATTTGCTGACCAAAATGCCGGCTATTCCACCCAATGTGAAACCGGCGATGGTATTCAATCCCTTATGAATGAAATCACGTCTATTTACGGAATTGTCAGATTTTTCATTCGCCATAATTGCCTCTCATCTTCAGAGCAGAAGATCGATCTATTGAATGACTTTGTTTCTGCTTAAGGGGTATCGCTTTGGGTTTATCACAGCCCTGTAACTTTGAACAACCTTTACAAGGGGTGTTGTCGGGACAGGACGAAATTTGTTCCGGTTTTGAATATTTTCTCTTACCCAATAACACACTGACAAAAACAAAACCGCCACATAGAACGGTCCGGAAACCATTCTTCAAGAAAACACGCCTGCTTTCAGTTTCTTGTTGTAAATCCAGCATTGTAAAATCGTCTCCCCATCCTACTTGGTGCCTGGTTTGTAATAGTCAAGTGTTCTGTTTCATAAATTTGATGACGTATTTAAGTCCTAATTAATCCTGTTTATCTTGTACATCCCGTCAAATATTTTATATCATCGTATTTATGAAATAAAACACTTGGTGGCTTAAATATGATTCTTCTCAAAAATGCGTACCACCTTTTTCATTGGATCCAGAACATATATTCGCTGTGCCGAATCTTTTGCAAGATCGAGGCCTTTCGTCCCTTCGGCAAATTGATCCGGACCCACCACAACGGAAACGACATTCCCCAACGGATTGTGAACCTTCACTCTGGGAATACCCTTCTCACTGGTCAGAAGCGAACCATCCTCCAAAATGACAATATGCGTCGGATTACAACATCCGCAGAATCCCTCAATGTCCATCGAAAACTGCCCCCACGATGTTCTAAAATCGCCTTCTTGGGTATAATTCTCAAGGGAATGGCGTCCGGGATTAACCACCCAGAGGAAACCGTCAGAATCGACGGCCACGTCGAAAAAGGGACTGGGAATCAAAAATCCGGGAATGTCTTTGGCTTCGTTTTTCTCTCCAATTTTCCCTGTCCGTTTTCCGGATTTATCGAACTTCCACACAATTTGATTTCCGGCATCGGCCACAAATACGTTTTCTCTCGAAATGGCAACCGAAGTGATAAGGGCATCTTTACCAAGGGATTCCCACTCATCCTTCTTAACGCCCTTCCGGTCATAAATCTCCACATGATCGCCCATTCCGAGATACAAATCAAAATTTTCATCAACGGATACACAACGGGCCGATGCGCCGGTTGATACGGTGGATTGAACATTCCCATCAGGATTCAAAATGAGGACTGAATGATCACCCGAAATATAGATGTTGTCATGCGCATCTATGGCAAGCCCATGAATCCGGTGCAAATCAATGGGCATTTGCTTGACTTCCGTATAATCGGACAGGTTGGTATCAATCTCTTTATAATGCTCAATATTGTATTCAAAAGGATTTTCCGTATCCTTTTTCGAATTTTCCAGCACCGCTCGTAGTCCGAAATATAGAATCCCGGTAACAGAAACGATAACAATCGCAACCGTGAATAATCGATCATTTTTAATTTTCAATCGAAGCATTGTCTATCCTTAATATCTTGTCACAAAGTCACCGAATCAATTGTTAATTGTCAATTGTCAATTGACAATTGATAATTAAATCAGGACCCGGCTCTAATGTCGATGCAGACCATCCTGCGTGAATCGCGGGCGAGAAGTCTGCCGTTTACAAGGGCTAACGGTCCCCAGGCATCGTGTCCATTGAGAACCTTTGCCTGTGCGAGCTGAATATATTCCCTCGTACTCGTCTTTAATATCGTTAAAATACCGTCATCGCTCAGAATATAAAATTTATCATCCGCTACAATATAGGGCCCTAAGCCAAAACGATGTGTCTTTCCGCTGGACCATACAATCTTTGTACAATCATCTGGATTAGTGCAAACAAACTGATTCCGGAGAGGACCCGCATCTTTCGGTAAAATAGAGAATAAATGATCCTTGTAAAATATTGGTGTCTGTTGCTCCGAAGTAAGCCCTTCCCCAGGCTTAAAGTCTTGAAGTGCTTCAACCGAATAGGAGTCCCCTTCAAAATTCACTTTTAACATCATACTTCCACCCCCGTACCCGGCCGTTACAAAGATCCTTCCATCCCCGATATCGATTGGAGAAGGTGCGATGACATTATGATTCCATAAATCGGTTTCAAATATGATTTGACCCGCTGTCTCGCCTTCGGCCGAAATCCCGACCATCCCTCCAATCGCACAGTAAACGTAGATCTTCTTCCCATAAATCAAAAATGGCATAATCGATGAATGGGACATTTTCCACTTGTTGGGATTGGGCGTTTCCCATACCACCTTACCGGTTTCACAATGAACAGCAATGATCAAAGATTTCCCTCCAACGGCAATAACGGCCAGGGAATCATCTATGAGGGGACATTGACCGGTATACCACAAAGGCACCTCTGCTTCATATTCTCTTTCAAGATCGAGCCCCCACACAAAAGATCCCGAGTCTGCATCAGTACACATGACATGGCATTTCGGCCCAATGGTCACCACATGTTGTTCCGTCACTACCGGAATCGTCCGGGACATTCCATGATTCCTCTTAATAAATATCTTATATCCACGTCGCCAGATCTCTCTACCATCGTCCAGAGAGAAGCAGCGCAAGATATCGGCCCTTGTCTCTTCATCATAATCTAAAACATAAACCCGCCCGTTGGAAATCACCGGACCGGCATGCCCCTCTCCAAGATCTATCGACCATAAAACATTCGGTCCACCGTTTTCCCAGCGCTCCGCGAGTTTCACATTTTCTTTGCTAATATTGTCAAAATCAGCGCCACGAAATCTCGGCCAACTACCCCGAATCTCAGAAGGACTGCCGTCAAAACGGACAAAATCGGCTCCGATGTCGACTACAGCGCTGGAACTCGACACATTCTTGGGCCGGTTATCCATTCCGGGCACATTTTCAAGAAAATCTGCGGCCGGATTGTAAAGAAGCCACCATGCGAAAAATATCAATCCGGAAACGGTGGCTCCTAAAGTGGTGACATGATTTATTGTTTTAACATTCATTTATCTGGAGACATGATAAACCATCAAAACATCGCCATGGCGAATGTACAGGCGTCCGTTTTTAATGACCAGATGCGCCCAATGGGTCCCGGAACCTTTTTCGATCTTAAAAGAGCTTACAACTTCAAATTTTTCAGGATTCGGCTTCACAATAGCAACATCTCCTCTTTCACTATAACAATACAGCATTCCGTCAGAATAAATGATATTACCTTTATTTCCGATTGCCCTCTCAGAAAATTGGATTTTTCCGGTTTTCCAATCGAGACAGTGCCAGCGTCTTTTGTTATGCCCGGAACCGTAAATATATCCATCCAAAAGGATCACACTCCCCATCTGGCTGTCTAAGGTTTTTTCCGCCCAGACTTTACTGATGCCTTTCCCATCGTCTGTGAGTCTGAACATCTGACAGCCGGTGCCATATCCGCTAACGGTTAGAATGTTACCATCGTGGTACAGAGGTGTATTTGCATTCACATCATAGGAGGTGACATGGGATTGACGCCACAGGTATTCTCCGGTATCGGCATCGAACCCGATGACAGATCTGGCGGTCATTGTCAGGATCAACCGTCTATTTCCATGCTTGATAAGACATGGCGAACAGTATCCGGATTTTTCTCCGTTTCCCTTGGCTGTCCAGAGTGTTTTTCCCGTATGTCTGTCCAGTGCAGCCAGGGTCACATTCGATCCCCCCGGCGTACAAAAGAGACGATCTCCATCGATGAGCAGCGATTCTGTGATTCCCCACTCAATCACTCTTCCCCCGAACGCTTGAATCGTATCGACCGACCAGACCGTTTTCCCCTGGATATCGAAACAAACGACCCGTCCATGGGCACTCATCACGTAAATGCGATTCCCAACGACTGTCGGAGTCGTGCGAGCCCCGGGATGTTGGCCATCCCAATCGGGGCCATATGTGGATTTCCAGACCAACTTGCCGTTCATATCGAAGGCGAATAGAGTTCCGGATCCACTTATCATACCGGTCACATAAACACGGTCGGAAGTAACCGCAGCAGAAGAAAAACCCTGTCCCAATCCTTCAACAGACCATAGAAGTTTCGGACCTTCAACCGGCCACTTGTTTAAAAGCGTTTCATTGGGATAGTGCCCGTCACGGTTGGGTCCCCTCCATTGTGAATCAATTTGTCCGAATGCGCCTATCACATTAAAACAGATGAATAAGCAAGTCAGAATGATCATCTTCTTCATACACAACCTCCAAAAATCAAATATACCGTTTTTCTTTTTCTTTTACTTTTTACTTTTTACTGTTTATTATAGTCACTTCCAACTTTAGACACTTTAGCTCACTCTTCCCTGAATGAATATCTTATAAAACATTAAAAATGAACAGACGAATCTCAATGCCCTATGCCAAACAAATGATGTTCGGCTCGAACATACATCATTCCATCAGAAATCGCGGGAGTCGCCACGAGATGTTCTCCCATTTTGTTTGTGGCGACAACCTCAAAATCGGATCCGGAATTCACAACGAAGATGTCCCCATCTTCACTCGGGAGAAAAATTTTACCGTCCGCCGCTACAGGGGAAGCGCTAAAACCACCGCCGGCATGTGGCATCCTTTCCCGGTATATTTCCTTGCCGGACTGCAAATCATAACAGTCCAATCGACCATTGTTCTGAATCGCGAAGAGGATTCCCCGGTAGATGATAGGAGTGGGCATGTACGGTCCACGGCGCAATTTGCTCCAGACGACATATTCATTGCCGGTCTGATTTTCAGTTAAAGAAATATTACCCAGGGCTCCCTTTTTAATGGCAAAAATGGGTGCCTCGGGTCTCCGTCCGCTGCAGACAATGATCAGATTTTCGGAGAATATCGGCGTCGGTGTCGTTATTTGAGAACTCCCTCCCAATCGCCACAATTCTTCTCCTGACACCGGATCGTAGCCGTAAATATGGTTAGACGAATTTGTAACCAGTTCAATCCTCTTTTCCCCTTCTACGATGGTTGGCGTTCCCCATGAAGGCAGTTCATCTCTCTCCGTTTTCCAAAGCGTCTTGCCGGTCTTGATATCGCAGGCGATGATAAACGATTCTTTTTGTGTATCGACCTGTACAATGACCAGGTCTCTATAAATGATGGGCGAACTGGCGGGGCCCCATTCATATTCAGGAACATCATAAGCACCGACATCCATTCTGCCTAAATCCTTTTTCCAGATCAGATTCCCATTCATATCATAGGCATAGAGTCCTTGAGATCCAAATAGAGCGATCACAGCCCGGCCATCCGTGACCGGTGTTGAATTCGCGTATGTGGACTTTATATGGCGCTTATCTTTGGGTTTACCTTGAAACGCAGTCTGTTCCCACAGGACTTCGCCGCTTTTCTTATCCAGACAATAGACACACCAGCGGTGAACGGAACGATCATCAGAGGCATCACCGTCACCATATAAGCCATGGCGGAATGATACACTATCCCGGCTGCTGATAGCCGTCGTGACAAAAAGCCTCTTTTCCCAGATGATTGGACTGGAATGGGCGAGCCCAGGAATGAGTGTTTTCCATTTGATATTCTTGCCACTTTCCCCATCCCAGGAATCGGGCAGATTTTGTCCATCCGACACACCGGTCGCGTGTGCTCCACGGAAACCTGGCCAATTCACACTTTTATTTGTACTGTTCTGAGCTGAAATAATCGAAGTTCCCAGAATGAAAAGTATAAATACGCGTCCGGTCAATTTGAATATCATGGGATGATTCCTTCTTCTTATAACAGATCGTTCCCGACCTGGGTCATCAAGAAATTACAATATATCCGAAACAGCTACCAGATAATGATGCGTTCGAAGAAACAAGGATCCTTCAGAGATCGCCGGTGTGGCCATACAGATATCATTCATAGGATTTGTACTCAGAAGTTCAAAATCGGTTCCGGCCTTAACGACATAAATATTCCCGCTTTCACCGGGAAAGTATAACTTCCCATCTGCTGCGACTCCCGAGGCCGAAAAACTGTCGTTACTCCCAAGTTTTTCCCTATAAATGAGATCACCTGTCTTTGCACGGTAGCAACTCAAGGAACCGTTACCGCGCAAATTGTAAAGATACTCACCATAGATGAGAGGGGTTTGCATGTAAGCGCCACCTCGGCTGACACTCCAAACGACAGTCTCATTTGAAGTATTCTTCTCTCTGAGAGAGATGTCTCCTTTTGGATCGTCTTTAATCGCGTAAATAGGAGACATCCTTCCGTGGGCATTATTAATGAAAATCAGATCATGGGCGACGACAGGTGTGGGGACCGGGATATCGCCGCCGCCTGTCATTTTCCACAATTCCTTTCCCACTAATTGCCGTCGTTACGAATACACGATCGCCCCAGATAATCGGACTGGAATGACCTAATCCGGGAATCGGTGTTTTCCATTTGATATTTTCCGAATTTTCCATACTCCAGGATACGGGTGTAGAATAACCATCAGATATCCCCCTCGCCCTCTCTCCCCGGAAACTTGGCCAGTTCACACCATTTTTTTCCTTCTGGTCCTGTGCGTAATGACTCGAACTCAATAAAATGATGGTAATAAAAAAACAGGCGTTCAATCTTCGCATCATCATATTGCTCCTTCACCTTAAAAGTCAACGTTCCCCAGAATGCATTAAAATAACCATTTAGTATAAGTGATTCTATGTTAAAAATCAAGGAGAAAGAAATAGTAAGATCCCTGAACCTTCTTTATATGCTAATGATTGACTTTTGGAAATTTCCATGGGAAGTTCGGTACCTACCCCGGCCTTACGGCCGGGGTTAACCCCGATAAATCGGGGTCAGGGGAGTATACCGAACTATTCCGGCGGGGTGCCGGAAGCCTGGTTAGGGGACCAGGCTATTAACAGCTTTAATATAATAATTGTTTTTTTTCAAATCAAGATTTATATGAAAAAACTGGCTTAAAAATTGACATGATATGTCAGACTCTTACTCCTTTTTTCCAATGTATGAATATTCGAAAAAATACATCGAAAAAGCGTTCTGCGCCAGTGAATTCTTTTACAATAATCGCGATACGACTCGGTCTTCCAGTTAAAATCGGATCTCCAAACGACCAAAGGGGAAACATGTCTGAATACGGCCTCTAAAATAACGCCGCTGTTATCTTTAGCTTGACTTGTCTCATCGAATTGTGTCGCCATAAAGATGATATTCTTTTTTTTACATTCTTCAGCCAAATGTTTCATGATTTCATCGTATTGCTGCAACCGTTTAGAAAAATCCTTATTGACATAACCCGTCTGCCCGATCTCCATGATCGGTCTGATTTGCAGCGTCCTTATATTATAATCCCCATATGAATCAAAAAAATGGTCAAGTTCGTCTAAATTATCCGGATTGACCGTATAATTGAGTCTTAACTTGGGAATCGATGATCTATTCCTTTCCTTAACGGTATCAATGCACTTCAAAACCTCATGGAGTCTTTCGTAAGAAGCATTCACCATGAATGTTTCATATGTCTCTCTCCGGACACCATGAAGTGAGATGGTCAATTCATCCAATTTATTGGAGACGAATTTTTCAATATGCTCCTCACTCAACAATTGACCGTTCGAAACAAATCCGACATGAGGGACTTTATAACTTTTTCCAAGCTTAATAAGATCCGCAAAATTCCGATATAACGTCGGTTCTGCTCCACACCCTATCACCAGTTGAAGGGTTTTTGGGAAAAATTGTTCGGCTAACCGTTTAATCTCATCATCGTTAAATGAGCCCTTTTTATTCTTTCTATACTCATCATTGCCGAAATAGCACATGATACATCTTAAATTACAGGCAATGACCGGGTCAAATCTGACAAACAGGTATCTTAAATTGAGAAGATCGGATAGAAATACGCCTGCAAACTTCACTCGATGACTTTTAGCAAGTCTGTTGAGTTTAATCAATTTGTAGATGGTTTCCATAGTTACCTTAATCAACTAATTCTACCAAAAACATTAATGACTCTGTTGATTTAATCCCATTTTGCTAAAATCTTGAACCAAAAAACAATGGGTTACGTAGTGCAAAATAATGAAAAACCGATTAAATCAACAAGGTCATTAATAAATAATATAATATTTAATTTTCTTTAAATCAACTCCAAAAAGAAATTGACTCCTTAAAATAATGTAGGCCAGTACCTATTTGTATGGTACCGGCCTTATCAAGTACGCCCGCCGGGAATCGAACTCGGAACCTCAGGCTCCGGAGGCCTGCGCTCTATCCAATTGAGCTACGGGCGCATATTTGAATAATTTATTTTAGCAAATATTCCTCTCAATGTCAAGCACAAATATCCCGCTGAATGTTCCGTTTTATCAATCATCCAATAATACAAATAAGATAAGAATAAATTTTCCTTGATTTATTTAAAATAATAGTATATACTTTATACGTTATATCTTATCCCGATTGTTTTTTTTATTAGTTTTTTGAAATTGTTTGCATCCTTTTTTTATTGATGTTATTTGGAATGGAGTAAAACAGGGAAGTCATCATATGGATACAAGCGCATCATATCATACAAGCCTCCCTGACCATAATGAATTAATTATTATAATGTTATAAAATTATTTCCATGTTAATACGGATAGATGTGCTACTCAATACATATGATAGGTGGCTACAAACAGCAAGAAGCCAGTGACCACGTGAATGATTATCAAAGTCGAGGGAGGACTATCATGAACACAAGATCGTTTCAAGCCGCTCGCTTGGTATTGACCGTTCTGCTCATTTGCCCCGCT